>Ga0105237_10002650_pt1 | contig 22003 bp, 17 predicted proteins | sample KBSC24metaG_FD_81520 | JGI IMG/M metagenome (GOLD analysis project Ga0105237, IMG submission 81520) | Corn rhizosphere microbial communities from Kellogg Biological Station, Michigan, USA - KBS C2-4 metaG | ecosystem: Host-associated > Plants > Roots > Rhizosphere > Soil | place: Michigan, USA...
CCAGCCGCTTTTTGTCATCGACGGCGTACCCGTCTTCAACACCTCTTTCGGCATGTCGCTCGCCGGCACTTCCCAGCAATCCCGTCTCAGCGACATCAACCCCGATGACATCGCATCCGTGGAAGTCCTGAAAGGCGCCGCAGCCGCCGCGCTATATGGCACCCGCGCCGCCAATGGCGTCGTGCTCATCACTACCAAAAAAGGCCGCGCCAATGGCAAGATCAACATCACCCTCAACACCACCTACTCCCTGGACGTCCTCAACAAGAGCGTCCCTCTCCAGACAACCTTCGGACAGGGCGATCAGGGACTCTATAAATATGGCAACCGCCTCTCCTGGGGAGACATCATAGCCGAACGGACGGGTGGAGCAGACCTTACTACCGGTGCCGCACACTTCCTGCTGCCCGACGGTACGGAACGCTTTGCTGTACCCAATGGCACAACAGCCAACCCACACGGCGGCAAGAGCAGCAAGACCATCTACGATCACTCCAAAGAACTCTTCCACAACGGTTACTTCATCGACAACACCCTCTCCCTCAGCGGAGGCGACGACAAGACCGTGTATTACGCCAGCCTCTCCAACCTCACCCAAAAAGGAGCGCTGAGGACAGGCTCCGATTACAACCGGAAATCCTTCACCTTCAATGCGGACAGAAAATTCAACAAGACCATCCGCCTGTCCACCAACTTTGCCTACACCAATGTAAGATCGCAGCGTGCGCAGCAAGGCTCCAATACCTCGGGTATATTTTTGGGAGGTCTCCGTACACCCGCCGATTTTGACAACCGCATATACCAGGGCACCTATGTCGATGCAGCCGGCGCACTGTATCCGAACAGACAGGTAGCCTATCGTAATCCCATCGGCGCCAACACCAACTCTATTTACGACAACCCGTTCTGGATCATCAACAGGATCACCAGCACCACCGAAGTAAACAGAGCCCTGGGCTCCTTTGAAGCCAACATCGAAGCCACTCCCTGGTTGTCCTTCCTGGCACGTACAGGCGTGGACTTCTATTCAGACGATCGTACGGATAATTATCCCGTGCTCTCGGCGGGTTTCCCCGGCGGTGACCTCACCATACAAGAGCTCTCCGAGCTCCAGTTCAATACGGATGTCATGGCCAGGATCAACACTCCGCTCACATCGAACGTCAACTTCAATGCACTGGTCGGGTTCAATTACAACAATAGAAATTTCGAGAACTCCGGCACCGACGTCAAAAGCTTTATCCTGCCCGACGCCCCTCTTGACCTCGGCAATTCGGCTGGATCATCCCGCTTCCCCTTCAACTCGCGTTCCACCGCACGCACCACCGCCACCTATGCCCAGGTGAACTTCGATGCATTCGATCAGCTCATCCTCAACCTCACAGGACGCGCGGAACAGGCATCGACCTTCGCCAACACCTTCTTCTATCCCTCCGCCTCACTGGGATGGCAATTCACAAAGCTGAAAGGATTGGATGGCAGCAATACACTGTCGTTCGGCAAGTTGAGAGCTACATATGGCGAGGTGGGTGTTCAACCCGTTCCTTATCTGACGAACACGTATTATGTCACGGCCTCCTCCGGTGTCATAGGTGAAGCATTTGGCTCCACCCTCGACGCATCCTCGCCCCTATACGGCGGCGGCTATCTCCGCAGCACACTTAAAGGCAATCCGAATATAAAACCAGAGCGGAAAAAGGAATACGAACTCGGTTTTGACATCCGTCTCTTATCCAATAAAGTAAGCCTCAGCGGCACTTATTACTCCAACAAGACCACAGGTGCCATCTTTGGCGTGGCCGTACCCGCCACCACAGGCTTCCTTACCATCAACGACAACGCCGCGGAAATAGAGAACCACGGTGTGGAGGCAGATCTGGGTATCACCTGGTTCAAGAGCGCCAGCGGCAACTGGAATATCAGCTCCAGTCTCAACTGGTCAAAGAACAAGAACAAAGTGCTTAGCCTGAAAGGCACCAAGCAATTCGGTCTGGCTGGCTTCGCCTCCATTTTGTCCAGCGCCGTCCCGGGCTATGGGCTGGGCGCGTTGTGGGGAGTAGGTTATGACAGGGATGCAAAAGGCAGCCTCATACTGGATGGCAATGGGTTTCCCACCGTTGCTCCAAGCGAGTCGGTGCTCGGTGACCCCAATCCGGACTGGATAGGCGCCATAACCAATACGATCAGATACAAGACGCTCTCCCTTACTTTCCTTTTCGACCACGTACAGGGGGGTGATGTATGGAATGGAACAAGAGGCGCACTGACGACCATCGGCACAGCCGCGGAGACAGGGACCAGAACAGTGGCTAAGACAGACCTCAAGACCTATGACGGATCCACCATCGCGGCAGGCACTACCTTCCGGGGTTCCACCGCAAACTTCGGCTCAGGGCCCGTTGCGCTTACTCAAGCCTGGTATAGCAGCATCGGCGGCGGGTTCGGCACAGCCACAGGTCCCCAATTCATTGAAAAGGGCACCCGCACAAGGCTCCGCGAGATAGCCATGGGATACTCCATCACATGGCCCGGCTTCCGTCAAAAGACAAAGCTGCAATCCATCGACCTCTCCTTCACAGGCCGCAACATCGTTCTCTGGACACACTATAAAGGCATCGATCCGGAGACCAACCTGTCAGGACCCACCAACGGCCGGGGCATCGATTACTTCAACAACCCCAGCACCCGCAGCTATTTATTTACCATTAAGATCAACTACTAAAAAGAATCATAACATGAGAACTATTTTTCTATATATCATCCTCGCGGCAGCCATACTGACCGGCGCTCTCACATCAGGCTGTAAAAAATTTACCGAAGGGCTCAATACCAGTCCTAACAGGCCTACATCAGCGCCATACCCGCTCGTGCTGAATGGAGCCCAGGTATCCGCCATACTCGTATATGAAGGCAACCTGGCCCGCGTGGCAGGCATCTTCTCCAGAAGCTTTACGGGAGTAGACAGACAATATGTCGACATCAATAGGTACAATTCCTCGGCCGGGGACTACAATGATACATGGGACAACCTCTATTCCATCGTCATCGGACAATTGAAGGTCGTTGAACAAGGCTCCGAGGCGGTCAATGACAGGACTACGATCGGTATCACCCAGGTGATGCTGGCCCAGGCCTTCGGGCTGGCGGCCGACCTCTGGGGCGACGTGCCTTTTTCAGAGGCAGGTGATGCGGTCAAATACCCTACCCCAAAATTCGATACTCAGGCGGATGTGTATAAAGGTGTACAATCCCTGCTGGACAGCGCCATCGCCAACCTGCAGGCGCACGTAGGTTCAGGTCCCGCCGATAAGGACATCTATTTCCAGGGCAGTCGTAGCAAATGGATAGCGGTTGCGTATACCCTCAAAGCAAGATTCTACCTGCACACGAAGGATTATGCCAGCGCCATTGCCAGCGCACAGAATGGTATCGCCGACGCCGCGAATAACATGATGGACCCGCACGGCACCAGCATCACCGCCGACCTTAATATTTATTATGACTTCATGGTCAACCAGCGGGGCGGCTACATGAATGCACAGGGCGCCATAGCACCGTCCTTGCTGGACCCATCCAGCCCCACCTACCGCGGCAATACCAAGACGGATGAGACGGCCCGCTTTGAATATCTCTACCAGGAAGGATTGATGACTACGGACCTCGACCCCAACGTTCTCTCCAACTTCGACGGCTGGGGCAACCCGCAAAACCAGGACGGCTTCTTCGCGGGGGACACTTACTTTCCCCTTGTCACCTTCCAGGAGAATCAGTTGATCCTGGCCGAGGCGCTGATAAAGAACAGCAGCCCCGATGATGCCGCTGCCTTGCAGGCGTTGAACACACACAGACAGTATATGGCCACCGGGGGATATATCAATACAGGCTACCTGCCGGATGGTTATAAGTATGATGACTATGTCCTCACTGACTTCGCCCCGGGAGGCATTGCCAATCCCGCCGGCTCCGGTCTTACACAGGAACAGGCGCTGCTGAAAGAGATACTACAGGAAAAATATATTACTTTGGTGGGACAGATCGAGCAATTCAGCGACGTACGCAGGACAAAGAACTTGCTGGCCATACCTCCAACCACAGGTACCAAATTGCCGCAACGGTTCCTTTATCCGCAGGACGAGATAAATACCAATCCCAACACGCCAAAACTGGCCGCGGGAGATTTGTTCAAGGAGACGACGGCTAACTCCAGTGCTTATTAGATCAACTATGGATAAAACAACTCCTATTCTGAAGCCGGCCATCACGACCATCCTGCTTGCATGGCTGGTGGCCGGCACCTTAGACATTTCTTATGCCATCATCACCTGGGGCCCCGTGTTCGGCAAGTTCACAGCCACACAGCTCCTCCAGGGCATCGCCGGCGCCCTCATGGGAAAAGCTGCCTATACAGGCGGCACATCCACCGCCCTGGTAGGCCTGGCCATGCATTACGGTATCAGCCTCGCCTGGGTCACGATCTATTTCTTCATCTTTCCCTACATACCCCTCCTCGCCCGTAACGCCCTACTCAGCGGCTTCCTATACGGCATATTCGTATGGGCCATGATGAGCTTGCTGATCGTCCCCTTCGTCACAGGACACGCCTGGAGTTATAACACCATACCTTTCCTAAAAAGCATCGCTCCCATGATCCTGCTGTTCGGACCAGCCATAGCATTCATCGCCGGGAAACATTATGCCCGGGTCATTGGTCCACACCCCGGATAGTATATTTCAACTCTCCCTTCGCACCCGGTCTCACCGCCTTCAACAGCACTCTATACACCGCCCTCCCATCCCAATGCTGGCGTACCCCCTCATCTTCGGGATTGACATAATCCACCTTCTCCACCACAGCCTCCCACACCGCACCATCATAATCCAGCCACACCCGCTCACCCGCATCCGTAACAAATACGACCTTCCCACGCCCGCTCACCTCCGCATGACACACAGTCATAAAGGATTGCGTAAGACTCTCCATAGGTTTATTCATCGCATACACATCACTGACAGCAACTCCATCCTTACCCAATTTCACCGTCCGCAGCCACGACTGTATCCCCGCCTCGGCAGGATAAGCCTTCCCGATATCCATGACCAGCGAACTGCCGCCACGCCCCGTTTCATATTTTACCCCCGACGCCGCAAACTGCCTCCCATCCTTTTGCTGATACCCATTGATGACAGGCAGATTATGATAAGCCGAAGTATTGAACCAAAGATCATACCGGTGACTGGAAAAAGTACGCGCCGTGTACGTACCCGACCCTACATCGATAATGACAGGTTCCCCATGAACATACACGACAAAGTCCCCGACATCATTGTGATTGTGACTTTCCGCATTATGCCCCCCATGCGACGCCACGAACATCCCTTTGTCATTACGCGCAGCCATCAGCTGTACATCGGCGAACCAGCAATCCCTGACAGCAGGCTCTTTGGGAACATAGGACGCACATTCTTTTAATATCAGCGCATCATAAAGGGTTCGCGTACGATGGAACTGTTCATACGACACACCACCCGAAGGATATTGATGATAGATCCAGCTTCCGAACCCCATCATCAGCGTATCCTGCGTAGCCTTGCCCGCATAATACAACATCCCCCCATCCGGTACGATCTGTGGCGCGGCATCGGCCACATTGATATAATACTTCCCCGCTATATGCGTCTTGTAAATATAAGCCCCCATCTTCCGGATGATGGGCTCATGAAATACATTGATCTTTCCCTTGCTGGCATCCGACAACAGGTCCAACACATCGAAGACGCAACCGCCGGCCGCGCTCCAGTATCCCGGCCCCTCGTCGCAGCCGCCGTCATCCCCAAGCCCGTTGATATATTGATCCGTATAATGCATCACCCTTTCGACGGCATCGATACGCTTCGCCTCATCCTTTTCCAGCACAAGCGCCGCCGCCAGATAGTTCGACATCACCCAGGGCGCCCAGTTATTCAACTTCACATCACTACGGCCCCCTCCCAGGTACCCATATTTCTGTGTTTGCATGGGTACGAACACACGCCGGTTCACTTCATAATAGATCCGCTCCCGTACCAAAGGGGAGATCTTCTCCAATACGGGCCCCGCGAAATATTCCGTCCATGCCATAACAGCCGCCGTCTCCGCCGTAAAAAGATCCACCGTTGGGTCTTCCACATCAGGCAGCCCCGCACCCGCCTTCTGTATCCCCAGATGAGCAGGCAGCCCCCAATAGCTCTCTTCACAAATAGACCATACCCCATCCAGTATCTTGTCAGCAAACCTCCCTTTTCCCTCCAACGTTTCTGCGTACACCAGGCTGCAGAGCGCATTCCTCTTCTCGAATGAGGCCTTCTCATACCGCACGCGGTTGCCCGTCCGGACAAACTCCAATGTCAGGGTCGCCGGTATCGGACGAAATTCGAAATGAAGCGCATCCTCGCCGCCCTTGATGATATTCCGCACCATTGTATCCGGCAGGAGGGCGCGCCAGGCCGCGGGAGATTCAGGGAAAGGGTGAAAATCTCCACGCGGTATCAGTTCCGACCGCAGCCCCGGAACATAGGATTGTAATAAATTTCGGTGGATCACCTGCGCCTCCGTACAAAAGGTCGCTAACAGGAATAGGACGGCCAGAAAATAAGGTCGCATACGATAGATTTGATTCTATCGTAAATTTATGCCTTTTGCTCCATCCTGATGAGGATCCTGGCGCCTACATGAGGATGTTTAGCCCACTCCATCAGCAGGGGGCTTTCGATGGGCTCGTAAATGCCCTTCTTATTGACATCATCCGGCAACTGCTTCACCGGCTCCAGTATAAAATAGTGCGGCTCCATATAATCCGGGCGTTTGTCATGCGAATAACTACTTACAATCATGTATTTGAAGCCCCTTTTTATTAATTCCTCCAGCACCTCCGGAGTTAGTTCATTGTTCATAATAGTTCATTACTTCTTTTTATGGACGCCTCGAGATCATCGGTTATATTGGCCTTGCCGATCGCAAATACCAGCCTCGCATCCTTCAGTTCCTTCATCACCTGCAGACTGCGCACCTCCGACAATATCAGCCTGGTACCGTGCCGTTTGCATTCCTTATAGACCTCCTGAATGGCTCGTATACCCGTGGCATCGATGATTGGCACATGACGCATTCGGATGATAAATACTTTGGGAGGCTTTTCGATAAATCTTATGGCGTCCTTGAATTTATACACCGCCCCAAAGAACAATGGTCCCGTGATCTCGAATATTTCTACATCCGCAGGCAGTGCAATCCGCTCCGTCGTTCCATTGCCCCTATCTTCCAATTGCCCTCTCAGTACACTGACATCACTGAATTGGATCATTTTACGCATAAAAAGGAACACGGCCAGTATCATCCCGATCTCGATGGCCAGCGTAAGATCCACCAGGACAGTGAGAAAGAAAGTCGTCAGCAGCACGACTACGTCGCTCCTTGGACCCCTCAGGACGGACAGGAAGTTCTCCCATTCACTCATATTATACGCCACTACTACCAGGATACCTCCCAGAGTGGCCATGGGGATCAGCGCAGCCCACCGGCCGACACATAACATGATCAACAACAAGGTCAGCGCGTGCACCATCCCCGCGACGGGAGTACGGCCTCCGTTCTTTATATTCGTCGCAGTCCGCGCAATGGCGCCCGTAGCAGGTATACCACCGAACAAAGACGAAAAGATATTGGCGCTCCCCTGCGCTACCAGCTCCATATTCGATCGGTGATTCCCTCCGATCATACCATCCGCTACCACGGCGGACAACAGGGATTCGATACCCCCCAGCAGCGCAATCGCAAATGCAGGCCTGATCAGTCCTTTGATCGTCTCCATATCGAGTCGCGGTATGGACGGCGCCGGCAGCGAGGAGGGAATACGCCCAAATCTGCTGCCGATGGTTTCTACAGGGAAGTGAAAGATAAATGCGGCCAGCGTCGTCACCAGGATAGCAATCAGCGATCCCGGCACCTTATGCGTCACCCTGGGCCAGAAAATAATAATGAGCACCGTGACAAAAGCCAACAGTAACGCATAGCCGTTCACAGATGAAATATGCTCCGCAAAGCTCTTCCATTTGTAAAGAAAATCAGCTGGTACCGCCCCCATCTTAAGCCCCAGAAGATCCTTTATCTGGGACGAAAAAATGATCAGAGCTATGCCGCTGGTAAATCCGACGATAAGAGGGTACGGAATAAATTTTATGACAGTACCCATCCTGGCGAGCCCAAGCAGAATGAGCAGCACACCCGCCATACAGGTGGCTATGGTGAGTCCCTCCACTCCATATTGTTGTACTATGCCATATACGATGACGATAAAGGCGCCCGTAGGCCCTCCGATCTGCACCCTGCTGCCACCCAACGCGGAAATGATAAATCCCGCAATGACAGCCGTAAACAGCCCCTTTTCCGGTGAAACTCCCGAGGCTATGGCAAATGCTATCGCCAGCGGCAATGCGACAACACCCACGATCACACCCGCCATCATATCTTTTCCGAACTGTTGCCGGTCATAATGTGTCAACGTCTCAAGAAGCTTCGGTCTAAACATATCGGTCGAATCACGTTTTGATCCAGAATTTCAATAAATCATCCATTTGTGCCTCTACCAGGTGATACCCAGGTGGCATCTCTTCCCCCAGGCTATGAAAAGTAACCACGCGCGTACCATATCGCATTTCCTTTAGTTTATTATATAATTGCCTGTTATAATAATTGTATAATTCCACGGAGTAGTCTATGCTGTCATCGATCTTGTCGGTATCGATCAGGTTCTCATAAAAGGCATTATAAAAATAAAAATGGTCGAACAGCTTAAAATCCAGCTGGGTGAAATTGCCGTGTATAAATCGGGTATTGGACAGCCCCAGTTTTTTACACGCATTCTCAGCATGCTCTACCAGGTCACCGCGCTGTTCGATGCCAAAAAAATGTGCGGACGGCGCTGAACAGGCGGCCGCCAGGCAGAACTTGCCTACTCCGCTGCCAATATCCAATACATTGTCGTCGCCCGAAGGCGTCAGGTATTGAACCACACGTTGTGTCACATGCAAAGGAGTCCAGTGTCTGACGGCAAGCGATTCTATCGCGGCGGGATATAAATGGTGGAATTGGGTATCCGTCTCGGGCATGTTTGCAAAGGTATGGGTTACAGCAAGCCGCCGTCGTAATGCAGGCTACCCTAAAAAGTGATCTTTATCACTTAAAAAAGCTAATTTTAAACTCAGTATGAGTATCAGAGGCATTTTCCCTATAGATAAATGGGACTTTAAAAGTCAGTCTCTTTTGACAGGTCTGCCAAAGGAGGATTGGACCTCTCTTACCATGCACATGAGTACACAGATATATGACAAAGGCGAGGTCATCTTCCGCGAGGGCGCCTACCCGACAGGCATCTTCTATATCATGTCAGGCATGGCAAAAAAATACAAGCTGGACAAGGACGGAAAGGAACAGATCATTTATGTAGCCAACACCGGGGAGTTGATAGGTTACCATGCCATCCTTGAAGAGGACAGATTTCCCGATTCCGCCGCCGCGTTGGAGAAGAGCAAGGTAGGATTTATCCCCAAAGAGGATTTTTTAGAGGTCCTCCAGCATTCGGCCATTTTAAACAGACGGCTGTTAAAAACGCTCAGTCATGAATTTGCCGTGCTGGTCAACAGCATTGCATTGTTTGCAAGCCGTCCCCTTCGCGAACGTCTGGCCATCCAGCTGATCATATTGAGGGAAAAATACAAAGTGGATTTTCAGCCCGGCATGCCCGTTGAAATAAATATGTCGAGGGATGATCTGGCCAGCCTGGCAGGAGCGACAAGAGAGAATGTGCTGCGGATACTGGCCGAATGGAAGGAAGAAAAGATCATCTCCACCAGGGGCAGAAAGATCATCGTAATAAATGTTCCCCAACTACTCAAAATAGCCAACTATTGACTCTACCCGCATTCGACAGGCTCAGGGCAACGGCGGCCGGCATCACCCATCTTTCCAAACAAGACATGGACAGTTTTTGCGACGCCGCCAGCGCCATGGAATACAGGAAAGGACAGCAGTTGCTGAAGGAAGGCAACATCTGCCAAAAAATTTTCTTTGTCGACAGTGGCTATCTCCGCACCTGCCACACACAGGAGGGACTTGAAATAAATACCGGTCTTCACTTCGAAGGCTCCTTCGTGACCAATCTGAAAAGCCTGCTGACAGGCGCCCCATCCACCTCCTTTATCGCGGCGGCAGAACCCGCCCTGGTATATACATTCACAAAGGAGAAAATGATGGATCTTTATGCACAGTCACCCCCCATCCTCGACTTTGGGAAAAGACTGCTGGAGAAAATAGCCATACAACAAGAGGAGCACCTTGAACTGTTTAAACTATATTCCGCAGAGCAGCGGTTCCGCTACATCGAGCAGCACCAGCCCGAAATGCTCCAGCGTGTCCCCCTGTCCTGGCTTGCCTCCTACCTGGGTGTCGCAAGGGAAACACTTAGCCGGTTCCGGAAAAATTCATCTTCCCCCCGATTGTGATAATTGTCACACAATCCCCCTCCCCCTCACAACTACTTTTGTCCCTACAAAAATTTATAGCATGACAACAGTAGCACAAAACAAGACATTGGTCGATCGCTTCAACAAAGAATTCCTGGAAGGACAGCAATTACAGTCTTTTCACGAGTTGGTTTCGCCCAATTTTGTCAACCATGCGGCCCCTCCCGGCAAGCAGGGATTCGACGATACCATGCAATTTTTTCAGCAGGCGTTATGGCCCGCCTTGTCCGGATTGAAAGTAGAGATACTGGACCAGTTCGGAGAAGATGACCGAATCGTCACCCGGAAAATATTACACGCCGTCCAGCAGGCAGAATTCATGGGCATGCCCGCTACCCATGCTCCGGTCCGGCTAGGGGTCATCGATATATTCCGCATAGCAGACGGTCAGCTGGTCGAACACTGGGGTGCGCTCACTCATTGACAAGCACTGTTCGTGTAGGCACACTCCGCCTGCCTCCTGGCGTTATCACGATAGTCCGCAACACACGGGTCTCCCCACGAGGCACAGCAATATCCAGCGGTGATGCATACTCCCAGTCCGTATCCCCCGGCTCCTTGTCATTCAGCGTATAATAGATCTTTCCTCCCGGCACAACAGATTGCAGGGCGAAATGAAAAGAGGCTCCGTGAAATGTCACCGTACTGTCCGCCACACCGATGGCCGCAGGCACACGGTAATTGACACCGGCAGCATCCAGCCTGGCCAGATGACGCGGCACCCTCACCTGCGAGAAATCCGAAAAATCCTTTCGGGACACAGGTGACCAGCTCACTTCGGAGAGGGCATACATCCGGGGCAGCGTCATGTATTCGATCTTGGCGGGGGTTCCGATAAATTCCGTCCATACGCACCCCTGCACACCCACTATATATTGCTGCTGCTCTTTTGTCAATGCCGCAGGCATGGGATCATAATCATAGGTTTGTTGCAGGGGAGTATAACCGCCGATGTTGACAGGCTCTTTATCGTTCCGGCTCTGGGCATAGTCAAGATACATGCCGTTGGTGGAAGGGCTCATGATCACCTTATGATGCTGCTGGGCAGCAGCAATTCCGCCTTCCTCACCCCGCCAGCTCATGACAGTGGCATTGGGTGCAAGACCGCCTTCCAGTATCTCATCCCAGCCAATAATGTTACGCCCCTTGGTCAGCAGGAATTTCTCTATCCGCTGGATAAAATAACTTTGCAGCCCTTTCTCATCCTTCAACCCGTTCTTGCGGATCAGATCCTGGCAAAAGGCGCTCCGTGCCCAGGGCGTTTTCTCCGCCTCGTCACCACCGATATGGATATACTGACTGGGGAACAACGCTATCACCTCCGTCAAAACATCTTCTAAAAAATGAAAGGTCTCTTCCGTAGGACAGTCCAGAATATCGAAAGCCCAGTCCAGATGCGCGGATGTATCCAGCGGACATTTCATCGATGGATAGGCCCGAAGGGCAGCCCCCGAATGCGACGGCATCTCGATCTCCGGCACCACCACGATATGCCTGTCGGCCGCATAACGTACTACTTCCCTTATCTGATCCTGCGTGTAATATCCCCCATAAGTTACACTGTCCGGCCAGTCCCGGTTCCAGGCCACCTCGCCTTGCTTGCGATACGCGCCTACCTGCGTCAGCTTGGGGTATTTTTTTATCTCTATCCGCCAGCCTTCATTATCTGTCAAATGCCATTGAAATCGGTTCAGCTTGTACGTCGCCATCCTGTCGATAAAGGCCTTGACAGCATCCACCGTAAAAAAATGCCGGCCTGCATCCAGCAACATTCCCCGGTAGGCCAGTCTCGGATAGTCTTCGATATAGGCGCATGGAATATCTTTCTTATATGTCAACAGCTGCAGCAGCGTTTGTATCCCGTAGAATAACCCCGCCCCCTTTCCCGCGATGACGACCTTCCCGGTGCCGATGGTTAACCGGTAACCCTCTTCCGGTAGTCCGTCCGTCCCCGACGTCGTCAGTTCGATAAAGGATGAGGCAGCATCTCCCATGCTGACCTTATAGCCGTTGTGCTCCAGCCAGGTGGTCAGCCACTTCACTTCGGACACCGCTCCCTTATCTGCCTTGATATAAGCTGTTGTACCCGGCTTGAATTTTCCCGTGGCAGGTTTGATGGTTACAGGCGCCGGTATAATACCCATATTAGGGTCAGAAACAGCCCCCTGACCGGATACCAGACAAGGCATCAGGGCAATCCCCAACAGATATATAATTTGTTTCATACCCATAAGGTACGTATTGAATAGGTTCCTACCGCCAGCAGCGACAAAAAATCTTTGTATCTTGGGCCATAACCTCTACCTATGTCCCTGATCTCGATCAGCCGATTGTACCATTTTATACAAAGCAATTTTAAGATCCTCTTCTGGCCGGTATTTGTCGCGACCTTCATCGTGGCCTTTCTCCAGCTAAAAGATCAGACATATCTTACAAATACCAGGGCACCAAAGGGCATTGTTTCCCTCGAACTGGGTCCCACCCGCGCCGACGATACGGACATCATCCGATCCTGGAAACAGGATACGCTGGATCGCTCGGCCATCGATCCATGCAGCGCCGCCCCATCCACCATCAACAGACTTCATAGAGCCCGCACCAACGTTCAGATGGACTTCCTCTTTATACTGCTCTATACAACCCTGGGCATTATCATCGTTGCCATTCTTCAAAGCCGCAACGGCTGGGCAGGCAGATGGTATAGCAATATCCTGTTGGCGCTGCCCCTCCTGGCCGGCATCTGCGATGTAGTAGAGGACATAGGCCTGCTGCAGTTCATCCGCGATGGTCTTGAAAATACGTCTCATGGCAGTGAATTCACGGCCCGTCTGACACACACGGTGGCTTCTGTCAAAATGGGCATCCTGGCCTTCCTCCTCGTCATCTATCTCCCGTTTATCCTTATCATAAAAGAGAAAGGACTACAAAACCTGTCCGGTTACATTCGTAGTAAGAGCATCCAGCTATTCCGTTATAGGGTCATCCTCGTCGGCGTAGTGGCCTTTTCTCTCCCCATCTGGATAATGGACCAGGGACAGGACCTGCTCGTCAACAGCAACTCCAGCGACTATGGTGTCGTCCTCTTCGTAGGTGTCGTATGCATGGCCGCCCTGCTCAACTGGTGGCTGGCCAAACTCTTCTTCGAACAGGAATATAAAGGACCCGTATGTCCTATGGTCGAGCCAGTCATCACCGACCCCATCCGCGAGGCTTCGGAGAAAAAGGTATCCCGTTATCTTGGCGTGTCAACGATCATCATTCCCGCAACAGCCATATTGAATGCCCTCCGGACCCTTCGCATACACTATCCACTGGATATCTTCCCACCCATCATATGGCTCATCGCCCTGCTCGCTCTTTTCTTTGTCCTGATAAAATACGACATGGCATGTAAGGTCTGGTATTGGTTAAAGACCCGGTGGAACGAAAAGGTCGCAAATATGATCACTATCATATCCTGGATCACACTGGCCTTTATAGCGCCTTTCCTTATCCGGCTCTTCATCCTGGGAGGAGCCAGCTATACACCCACTTCCCTCGTATGGCTTTTCTTCCATCTTCTGCTCCTGGCATGCGCCTTCTGGATATTCGTAAGCACCCGCAGCAACATATTTACAGGGCAGGGGTTGATAGGCCGTCACATCGGATGGCCCATCATCCTTGGCAGTCTCCTGCTGGGCCTTCTTTTTATACTCTTCAACATCTTCCCCTTCTCGGTGCTAAAGCTGGACTGTGATTACCTCGCCCTTCCCGTCCTGCTCACAGGGATTATTTTTTACATCATCCTTTTCACCCTGTTGATACGCCTTAGTCTCTGGCTGAAGATCAACCTGGTATTCTTTATAGTGGTCACGGGTCTCATCCTGGCCATCAGCATCCCCAACGACTTTCACGCAGTGCGCCTTGTCAGCGAAAAGGCTCACAACCCGCCATCGAACGATCCGCCCACCGTTCCCGCAACGAGCGTCCCCGCCCTCAACGATTATTTCAGGGGCTGGCTCCTTCAACGCAAGGACGAAATACTCAACGGTCCCGACAACTACCCCATCTTTCTGGTAAACAGTTATGGAGGTGGCATCAAGGCAGCTTCCTTCACCAATATGGTATTCTCCTGGCTCGACAGCTCTCTCATACGAACAACAAAAATCCACAAGGGATTCGAGCATTTCGTCTTCTCTATCAGCGGCGCTTCCGGAGGCACCATCGGTGCTACCGTACAATGCGCGTATCGCTACAGACACATGGACAGCAGTGCAGAAACCTATAGCCTGCAGCATTTCCGGGATTTCTACCGACATGACTTCCTCACGCCCGTACTCGGCAGCATGATCGGACGAGATGTCTGGGCCTCTGCGGTCGGCTATCCCCTGTGGCAGGACCGGGCCGCCATCCAGGAAAATATATGGACAAATTTTGGCCGTACCAGCCTGGGCATACGCCTGGACAACAGTTTCGATTTTCTTTGGGATACTTCCGCTGCCAATCCCGCGCGCTACGAAGTCCCGCTGCTATTTTCCAATACCCTGAATGTAGACGATGGATTAAAAGGCATCATGGCTCCCGTAGAGCTCTCCAAAGCAGATTTTCCGGGCACGATCTTTATTAGAAACAGAATTCCCGGCCACACATATATTCCCCTTGTCACCGGCGCCTTTCTCAGCGCACGATTTCCCTTTATCAGCCCCAGCGGCAAGATGGGTGCAGGTTATCATTTTATGGATGGTGGAGGGAAGGATAATTCCGGTGCATCCACTTCGGAAGACATTTTTATCAGCCTGGCCCGTCAGGGATGCCATCGGACAGACGACAGCGTATTTATGCAATTGATAAAGAAAGTTCGTTTTTATTTCGTTAGCATCACCAACAGCCCCTATTACAATCCCGACACCCGGCAATTGGTCTCCAATAGATTTGAGCCCATCAGCCCCCTGGTAGGCATCGTCAACAGCGGCATCTATGGTAACGCCATGTCGGCAGACAACACCCTCCAATATCGCTATATCTCCGACTCTACACAATTCCCCGGCATCCGCTCCGGCTATTCCTCCGTCTGGATAACCGCTACCTGTGTGGAAGAACCCGGAGGCTCGTTTTGTTCCCCCGTCCTTCCCCTTGGCTGGCAGATATCCGCACCATCGCTGGATAGATTATCTCACAGCTTCCATCCGGACATGATCCGGTCTTATAACCAGGAAGGACTCACAAAGATTTTAAAGGTCACGACAGGTTTCTGACCCGCCTCTGTCTCACGCTACCCTACCCTCAAGGCTCCCGTACCACGCTCACCGGCCCCAGCAATCCCGACGGCAGCAACGGCGAGTCTTTGGTATAGTGTCTATACGTAGTAAAAGTATATCTTCCGCTTGTCCTTGGCTTCCCGGCGAGCAGCCACTCCGGCCACTTCCCGTCCTTTATCCCATCATCGGGTCGCGGCTCATCTCCGATGAGCCGGTTCGGCCACCGATTCACCACCTCAATATCCAGCTCATTATTCCCCGTCCGCAAATCATCCGTAATATCCACCCTCCACGGCGCCGTCCACACCACACCCATATCTACCCCATTGAGCCGCACCCTCGCCAGATCCTTCACCACACCCAGATCCAGGTAAACCCTGCCAGCCTCCCTCACCCGCACCTCAAATGTCTTCCGGTAATGAGCAATCCCCGAATAATACCGTATGCCATTCACCCCACTCTTCGTCCAGTCATACAATGAATCGAATTTCACGCTTGCCGGCCCACCCCAGACAGTATCAAACGACACTTCCCACGGTCCCTGTAAGGTCTTGATCACACGCTCCACCGAAAAATTCTCACGCGTCCCCGTCAGGCCCGTCGCAGGTTTCACTAAATCGCCTTTCTTAAAAACAACAAAAAAGCTCTCATAGGCCCGTAACACCACCGGCACCACCGTCATCCCGTCCTTCACCGTATATTCCGGCAACATCCGCCGCCGCCCCGTCACCGCATCCCATAATTCCGGCTCACCCCTCTCTACCCGAAAAGTCACTTCCGTACGCACTACACTATCCCTTTTATTCGACACAAAATAAACATCCCATCCCTCACCCGTACGATGTGTATAACGCAATGACCCACCCGACGAAAAGTCCTCGTGTACCCCCATCGAATGCAATATCTCCGCCGTCACCTTATAAGACGGATACAAATTATCATCCCCCGCAATATCCCCACCCCATACGATCCGTCCCTTTCCCACACCTCGCTCCAACCTCCTGGCCGGCGCCAACGTCCCGCCCCACCACTCTTCCACCAGCGCACGCACCTGTTCATCGCACTCCGGATAGCCGCTTAGACTTGGACTCCGCAGAGGCGGCGCCCCGATCACAGTCGCCCCCTGTTTCACCAGATCGACAACCTTCCCAAGCAAGGCAGGCGTCATCGCAGGCGTATACGGCAATACCAATACCCTGTACTCCGCCCCGCCGGGGAACACGATCTTCCCATCGCGCACGGATGCTTTGTATAATTGGCTGGGCGCACAACCATCGAAGTTAAAACCCTTCCTATCCGGCATCACCGCATCATCTCCCGTCATCGCAGACACAGGAGCCCGAAAGACATGCGGCGCCCCCTCCGGTGTCAGGTACAATATATCGGCCACGGTACGCCCCTGCTGCAATAGATATTGACACCGCGCAATATAGCTATGATAGGCGCCTACCATCGGCCACCATGTCTGACTCCTGTTCCAATGCACCCCATAAGGGCCCATCGTCATACCCGGCTTCAAAGAAGAGTCCAGCGCCTGGTGCTGAAAAGTATGATACACCAGCCGGTTGATCCCCGTTGCAAATGCCCAATCGCCCTGGTTCTTCATGCTGCCGGGATATTGCTTCCACCCTTCCTCATCCCCCGCCGTAAAAGACTCCGCAGGCACCAGCGGTATCCCATTTACATGGGCAATGGAGGTGGCCTCGATACAGCTAAAAGAAGAATTATACCCATACCCTTTGCTCCAGAACTCACACATAGGTATATCCGCCACGGCGCCCAGCTCCAGGTCGGCCGTCGGGTTCATATCATAAGGCTCGATAGATAATGTCATTCCATGACGATGACTGTATTTTTTCACCTGCCCTGCATGATACTCCAGCACCAGCTCCTGCGAGGTCTGACGGAGGTCCCAAAGGAATCGCTCACTCATCGCCAGACTGCCCACGATATTCCCTAAATAGACAGGATAAAAAGGTTGAGGATCGTACCCCCGTCGGCGGATAAATTCTTCCCGGAAGTGAGGAGTCCAGTTCTGCGAGCCCATCTCCCAACTATCGATATGCAGCCGCTTGAACCCTCCCTCCAGCCGGGGATCGGGGTCTCCGGTCTTTGCCAGCAGCTTCCCCACACAATCCTGCAAATGGTCATTCAAGGCCACGGTATCCATCTTGTCGCACTCGAAACCCAGACCCGGCACAGGCGCAGGCCGTGTCACCGCACCGTTATTACGCACGCCCAGCCGCACAATGGTCCAGCGGCCCGCAGGCGGTTCCCAATTCAATACACCATCGGCAGACAACTTGCCGGTAAGGTCGAGAACTTTCTCTTTAGGAATAATAAGTGCAGAAGATAAAGAAGAGTCTGAAGGCGATGGGAGAAAAGCCTTCACCCCATCCACAGAAGTATACGGCGCCCGATAATACAAGGCCTTCTCGTCGATGTCTTCTATTGTAAAGGAACTGTCCCGCGTCGGCCACGCCAGCACAGCCACATCCTTATAAAAATTATCCCATTCTTTTTTCAACGACGGCGTAAACACCCCCATCCCAAAATACGGCTTCCTCGACGCCGGGACTGGCAGCACGATCCGGCCACTCGTCCCCTTCCTGGTCCCACCGTTGACATCTTTCTTAGTTCCGTTCCCCGTCACATATACCGTACTTCCGACCAGATCCTGCATCGACTCCTCCGGCTTCACCCACGGCCCGCCGCTACCCGTCCACCCGGGACCGGTTCCCAGCACCAGTTCGATCCCCAAACGCTCGCACTCCCGCACCGCATGCCGGAACAGCTCATTCCACTCTTCACTAAGGAAGTCCACCGGTCCCCGCGGCACACCCACATTGACTTCAAGGAACAACACATTCCCGATACCCACCCGCTTCATAGACTCCAGGTCAGCCGTCATGGCAGCCTTGTTCCGGTTGCCGTCCATAAAATACCAGTACACTCCGGGCCGCGCAGCAGCAGGAGGATGAGAAAAATTGGACTCGATGGCATCGATAGATTGCGCAGGCAGGTTAGACGCCCCCATGATAAGGGTCGCTGCTACTAAAAAGAATTTCATAAAGGAAATTAATACTAAACATCGAGCCCTGCATCCTGTAGCATCCTGCGCCTATTTCACTCCCAGCAGCTCCACCTCGAATATCAAGGTACTGTTGGGACCTATCTGCGCGCTCACCTGCCGCTCACCATACCCAAGATGAGGTGGTATAAAAAACCGCCATTTACTCCCCGTAGGCATTAGTTGCAGCCCTTCCGTCCAACCCTTGATCACCGCATTCAAAGGGAAGGTAGCCGGTTGCCCGCGCTTTACACTGCTGTCGAACACCGTACCATCTATCAGCGTCCCATGATAATGACAGGTGACGTTGTTCGAAGCCAAAGGCTTTACACCCGTACCTTCATGGATGATCTCGTATTGCAAGCCGCTGGGCAGGGCGACGATACCAGGCTTGTTCTTGTTGGCAGCTAAGAACTCCTCTCCCGCCTTCAGGTTGGCGGCTGCTTTCTCATTCTTCATATTGAATAACTTGTCTGCGATACCCATAATGTAAAATTTTAATGTAATTTTTTGCTAATTTACGACCAAATAGGGAATACCCATTTTTGTCATGCAATTGATCACAGGCATCCACCACGTTACAGCCCTCACCAGCGATGCGCAGAAGAACATCGACTTCTACGCAGGCATCCTCGGCATGCGCCTGATAAAAAAGACGATCAACTTCGACGCCAACCATGTATATCACTTCTACTATGGTGACGAGACGGGCCAGCCAGGTGGCATTCTCACCTTTTTCCCTTATCAGGGACTGGTAAGAGGACGTCATGGCAAAGGTATGCTCAATACCACGGCATTTTCACTAAGCACATCCTCCCTGGACTATTGGATACGGCGCCTTACAAAATATAAGGTCAACTTTAAGGCCCCGCAGGAACGCTTCGCCAGCGAAGTGTTTATATATTTCGAGGACTTCGATGGATTGGGCCTGGAGCTCGTATTTACGGACAAGGACCATCGCTCCGGCTTCATCCACGGACATATCCCGCCCCAGCACGCCATCAAAGGTTTTTACAACGTCGAGATAGGCCAGGAAGGGTACGAGCGGACAGCAGGCCTGCTCACCCAACAGATGGATCATACCCTTATTGCCGAGAGAGGCAATCGCTTCCGCTTTGCAGCCACCGATGCTCCGGGCAACTACGTCGATATCATATGCATGCCCGACAGCCTTAGAGGACTTCCCGGCAGCGGCACGGTCCACCACATCGCCTTCGCCACCCCCACCCGCGAGACCCAGGACCAGGCACGCCAATTGCTGGCCCAGCGACAGCTCAACCCTACTCCCGTGCTGGATAGAAATTATTTTACTTCCATCTACTTCAGAGAGCCCGGCGGCGTACTCTTCGAAATAGCCACCAATGGCCCCGGCTTCCAGGTCGATGAACCACTGGACCAGCTCGGCCAGTCCCTGAAACTCCCACCCAACTTCGAAAATGAACGCGCCGCCATCGAAAGCGCCCTGCCCCCCATCACGCTCGAACATCTCAGTAAATAGCAGCCTCCGGGTAAAGCCGTGTTTCTCCGGCATTTAGTACCTTTGTCTCATGGAAGACCTCGTAATTACAGTCAACAATATAGAAGAGTGGCAAACCCTCAACGACACCAATAACCTGGGACGGGTATTCCGAAAAGCACAGAGCGTGCTCGTCGGTGGAGGGAAAGTAGTATTGGAAAGAGTACAATCATCCGGTGAACATTATCAGTTCGAGGAGTTCACCAGCCTGGAAGACCTCGAGGCCTATAAAAAGAATGTATACAAATACGTAAAAGAAGATTAAGGCAGCCTCGCCACCAACTGCTCCGGCGCCAGCTTCAATATCCAATAAATGATCTTCCACTTAAACCCCGGCACAACCGTGAACGGCCTCCCCGCGCCTACTACAGCCCGGGCAATAAACACCGGCTCCAGCATCAGCGAATCGGGTAAATTCAGCCCCGCCGTCATCTTACTCCGTATATACCCCGCCACGATCACATTCACCCTGATATTTCTGCCGAAAAGATACTGCCGCAACCCCGCCAGATATTGCGTAAAGGCGGACTTTGTACTTCCATAAATAAAATTACTCTTCCTCCCCCGCACACCCGACAACGACGACAACCCAATGATCCTCTCCAGCCTCGTATTGCGCTCATCCGTCACGATAATATTCAAAATGGATACCGCCCCTGCATAATGCACCTGCATCATCCGGAACGATCCCTCCCAATCCTTCATCGCCTCCACATTATTCTTCAGATATCCCGCCGCATACACCACGATATGCGGCTTCTCCGGCAGCTCCTCATAAAATCGACGGTGATCTTCAAAAGCCACCGCATCGAAATAAAGCACAGCCACCATCTCCGGCCGGGGTACCGACCGCGCTACAAACTCCTGCAGCTCATCCGTGCTCCGCGAAGCAGCGATGACCCTGTCACCCCTTTCCACATACAGCCGGATAGCTTCCTTGGCCACATCGGAATTGGCCCCCAGGATCAATATTATTTTCCCCTCGTTCATTTCTTTTCTTTATAAAATTTCCTCAATACGTAAAAAGCTTTCTTCTTCCTCCCCTGATGATCTATTAGCCCCTTATTATTCCATCCCTCCTGGTACACCGGATTATTACGCTTGGGACTTCGGAAGTCGGTCAATATCCAGGGCGACATTCCCGTAAAATTATCAGGCATGCGGTCCAGCATCTTCACCTGCTCCCGATAATACCACTCCTGGTATTCTTCACTCCACCTTGTCAGACTGTCAGCATGATATCCCCCCAATGCCTCCGCTCCGGTTTCACTGATGAACAAAGGCTTGTCATAGATGGTTCCCCAGTTGGCCGTGCGACAGGCAGAAGGTAATCCGCCATACCAGCCTAAATACTCGTTAAAGGCTACCAGGTCCACATACTGCCCCAGCGGATCATCCACCATATGCTGCTCCTTGCCCGAACCATAATTTACTTCCAGCGCAGCCGTGATCATACGGGAAGGGTCCAGGCTTCTCGCGTGTTCGATCAACCTGCGCATAAATTCGGTCCGCACGGGATTCACAGGCGTCTCGTTACCGACACTCCAGGTGATGATACTGCATCTGTCCCTGTCCCGATCGATCATCTCCGTTAGTTGCTTCTTTGCTTTTTCAAAAACCTCG
>Ga0105237_10002654_pt1 | contig 21987 bp, 21 predicted proteins | sample KBSC24metaG_FD_81520 | JGI IMG/M metagenome (GOLD analysis project Ga0105237, IMG submission 81520) | Corn rhizosphere microbial communities from Kellogg Biological Station, Michigan, USA - KBS C2-4 metaG | ecosystem: Host-associated > Plants > Roots > Rhizosphere > Soil | place: Michigan, USA...
CTCTGCGTATCTCTGCGTTCTCTGCGTTAATGGGCCTTTCAACGCAGAGAGCCGCAGAGATACGCAGAGGCCGCAGAGAAAACAAATCAGATTTGCCACTTTTTGTGCAAAGCCCCAGCGACTCGCTGTACCTCAAAACTCTCTTTCATTCACACCAGGCTTTAGCCTGGTGCTTGTGTAGGGGCATTATGAAGAAACCGTTTTAACGGTCTCCGCAGCGACTCGCTGTCTACGCACCGGAACCCGAGTGCAAACCTCTCTTCATCAAGCTGGACCACGCTCAAACCAACTGTGTATCCGTTCGGCAATGGTAAAAACTGCTCCTCACCATTGTGACGAACGCCCGCTAACGCATACGCTCCAAGCAGCACGTCTTCCTCTTCACTACGATTGATGCCTCGGATCTGTAGTCCTGCTTCTGCGTCAAGCTGGTTGATCGATTCGTGCCTGCTAAAATCGAGAAAGTTCCCGCAACTCGCTATCTGCCTGCTGCCGTTGTAGAGCGCGATCTGATTAAACAAACACGGCTGACTTTCTCTCTTCCAACTTGCCCATCGACGCTCGTTCTCTTCAATCGCTCGAGTGAGCATCTTTCCCCGCAGCAGCCGGCCCTGACGGTCGAGCCCGCGCGCGAGACGAAACTTCATTCGCAGTTCTTGCTCCATCCCTTTGAGGTCTGAAAGGTCTGCATCTGTCGCCATAACCATTGCCTCCGAAGTAATGGGCCTCGCCGAATCACGGCGATACAGGGAGATTGCACACACCAGCCCGCACGTTCGCTGTCGCGATTGTCCCTTTAATGCAGAAGATCTGTTGTTGACTTCTTAAGAGGGGGGTCCACATCGTTAATCAGTCACGTCCACGAGAAACGCAGTCCTGATAAAGGCACGACCCTTAAATGAAAGAATAGTAATCGGGGAGCACGATGGATCTTCGTCCCTTGCAAAACAGGTGCAACGTCAATTGAACTAGATAACGCCTGATCTCAAATTGTGTCAGCTCAGAAGTTAAAAATTTAGTTACAACCGAAGACAGATCCGTACGAGATTTTAGAGACTACGCAAAATCGGATCATTAAGGACAGAAGGAGGAGGGATGGTCCAGTCGGGCTGCGGAACCAGACCAACGCTAGTTACCGCTGGACCATAGCGGGAGGGGTTTAGGGTTTCAAAACTCTGCGTTGGTTGACTCACTGTGAGTCAGGTCACGCATAACGGCGAAGACTCCAGATACCGCGGTTCGTACAGCTTCGTCGCAGACTTGTTGCGGACAGCTACCAGCACTCGTGAATGAGAGCACTTTGCTCTCACCGTCCGTGGTCAGTGTCGCTTCCACCGTGACTGACGTGTCTTCACGGATGATGCTCCACGACACCGCCACATGATTTCCCTTCAATGAACGCACATTAAAAGGCCTGACACTGATATCCCGTTTGCGCATTTCATTTCGTAATTTCTGCCCGAGGACAGCGTCGTACCCCGAGTGAATCGCAACACCGTCTTCAGCAACGGCCAGCGGTGGCTTAGACTGAAAGTGCCAAGCCACCGGCCCTTTTGCCTCTTCGGCGTTCGCGTCTGGTTTCGGCTCAGCGACTGGCGGATTGTCGTTTGGGACAGCCACGCTGTCGCTACTATCGCTCTCCCCCGGCACGACCGAGCTCGATTCCGTCTGGTTTGCATTGTTACGCTTGTCAGTCTTATCCGATCTGACGATGGTTTCGCGTCGCCGCGACTCTCTTTGTTCCGCTTTGGCCGGCTTCGCATTCGTCGATGTCGATACCTTCGTCGATCCAGCGTCAGAGGATCTCTCGGACATCAGTTGCAGACCCAGATCGATCCAAAGCGTCGCCGTTAGACCCAGAAAAAAGACGATTGCCACACATGCAATCGACTCGATCTTGTTTTGAGAGATGAACGGTCGAGCACACGACCAGACCAAACTTCCGAGACCCGCCTTGGCCCAACGGAATAATTGGCCCATCCACTGCACCTGCTCCATTAACCAGTTGAACCGCGAACTCTTCGTGTGATGGAGTGAGCCCGCCTGGTTGTCGATATGGTTCAGGATTCCCTCGATTCGTTCCCGCTCGAGGACTTCGTTTTCAACACAGCGGAATCCAATATTGAACTCTCGCTCCGAAAGCTGCTCGACTCGTAATGCGGCAGTGAAACCATTGTCGAGCGGCAGAAACTGTTCCTCTCCGGTATGTCGGACGCCATACAGCGGATAAGATCCCAGGAGAACGTCCGGAATCGATTTTCCTTCATCAATCACTCCCCAAAGCTGTAGACCGGCCTCTGGGTCGAGCCGGTGGTTACCTTCATACTTGCGGCAGATGAAGAATTTTCCGCTTCCGGCGATCAGGTCGCCACGATTGCTCAGGTCGATCCGCTTGAAAGGCCGCTTCCTTTCTTTCGCGACCTGCTTCCAAAATTCGTGGTTATGATCGTGTGTTTTGAGAGCACGTTTCAGGTCCGGGCCGGCGAGGATCCGTCCGTGGGTGTCGAGTCCTCGGGCGAGACGGAATTTGGACCGTATGTTCTCTTCCTCCTCATCCAACGCTTTTTCGTGAAATGGGCAGCCAGCAACGTGTGCGAGGAACGCGTCAAAAGCGTCGGGAGAAACGTCGCTTGGCGCATTGGGCCAGCCTTCTGTGCATTTGTTCATGATTCTTCTCCTTTTTTAACCTGAGTCCCAGATGCATCGTTCCGTTCGCCGTCGTTTGTCTTGTTGAACTTCAGCTTTACCTTCCGCAGTGTGCGGTAGTAAAGGTTACGGACGTTGACGGTGGTGATACCGAGTCTTGCCCCGATTTCGGCAAAACCCAAATTGTGTTCTAAACGAAGTCTGAAGATAGACCCCAACTCGGGGGAAATGTTCTCTACGTAGGTAAGGATTCGATCGGCGTCGATTGCTGCGTCTTTGGAGTGGTAATAGTCGGTAAGCTGAGCAAGGGGCAATTCATCGGTAATCTCAACATCACGTTTTTCTTTACCGATACACAGCTTGAGGTGGCGATTCGCCTCATTTCTTCCTATTCGTAGTAACCAGCGATCGAACCTCTCCCAGTCACGCACGGTTTTAAGAGAGGCCAGGGCATTGATCCAGGAGGCACTACACACACCTTCGGCATGTGCTTGCGGCTGCTGGCAATGTTTTGCATGCAAGTACTTTACGATTGCGTTGTAGAGCCTGTCTCCATATTGCTTAACCAGTTCTCTAGGGTCATCACTCATGGGCCTTTCTCCTTCCAAACGAGTTCCAAGGCTGTCGGCTTGCATGGGAAACCAAACAAACAAGCTTGGTCCTCACCCACCCGTGGTTCGTTCGGGAGCAAACCCGGGGGCGACCCAGGTTCGAGGCTAGCTCCAAACGATCAAAACTTCTGTTGCGGAAGGAAGGAAGAAATCCTCCCTAACGGTTTAGATAAGTTCGAACCTCTTTCTGTGTCAGGTTCGCGAGTGAAAAAGTGCGGTTCGGATCAGAGAAAATTATGGCGCTATTATCTCAAAGGATCGCGATTAAAAAAATGCACGCAGTACAATTTTTTGCACGCACAAACTCCTTTGAACTTTTCTGCTCCTTTTGAAGTATTAGACCAACAGTCTTCCCACAGAAATCGACGCACACCTTTATTCCGAAAATATCGGAACGCCTGCCAGATTTTGGATAAGAGGAGCACCACTATGAACCGAAAACCATTTTTCGCTGCTACCCTGGTTCTACTGCTAACCGCCATACCGCTCGTTGCGCAGCAATCAAACGCATCGATGCGTTCTTATCAACAAGCGCGGCGCGTGCTCGACGACGCCATCGAAGCCCACGGTGGAGTCGAAGCATTGCGCGCAATCAAAGACTTCACTCTCACAGAGAAAGGCAAGCTTCACGCGCGCTTCCAGAGTCCCGCCGCCGAACCTCCGTTCGCTGTCGGAACTTCAGAGGAAACACTGATCGTCGATACCGAACGTGGATTTGTCTTCGACGATGTGAAAACCGCGAACGCCGGTTTCAACAACTGGAACAGGACCGTGATCAAAGGCACGGAAGGTCAGAACTATGACATGTGGTCCAGGACCGTCACACCGATCGTCAATCCAGCGGTAAACAACTTCCGCGGACAGATTCGTCGTCTTCCGCCGTTCGTGTTGCTCGAGGCATTGGACCGCGCGCAAACACTTCGTTATCTCGGCGAAGACGAGATCGACGGCAAGCGACAAAAAGTGATCAGCGTCATCCGTCCGGACAATCAGGAGCTGGCGTTGTCGTTCGATGCACAGACGCATTTGCTGACGAAGTACGGTTATCTTTACGCGGATCCGATCACCGGCGATTCCGAGATCGCACAGACGTATTCAGGCTATCGCACGCTCGGCAAGTTGAAGATTCCAAGCGGGCGTGTTCTGTACAACTCCGGAGGTGTGATTCAGGAGACGGAATATACCGATGTGCAGATCAACACGAAACCGGCGGAAAGCGTGTTTCAGGGTCCCGATGGTTTCGAGAAACTCGCTGCACCGCCCGCACAACCGGCGCCACCATCAGTCAGCAAGATCGCTGAAGATGTTTACCTGCTGGAAGGCATGGCCGGAGGCACGCACAATGTTCTGTTCGTGGCCTTCAACGATCACATAATGGTGTTCGAAGCTCCGGAACAGATCCTCTACAACAACAATTCGGTACAGGCGATCACAAAGATCAAGGAGACCGTGCCGGGCAAACCAATCAGGTACCTGGTGCTGAGTCATCATCATTCCGATCACGCAGGTGGCTTTCGCGAGTACGTTGCCGAAGGCGCAACGATAGTCACGACTGGCGAGACGAAGAAGGAGCTCGAGAAAGCAGCAGTAGTTGAATCATCGTTGCTGCCCAAAGTTCTAAAGGGGAAAAAGCCGGCCATCGAGACGGTCGACAGAAAGCGCGTTTTTCAGGATGACAAGCATGTCGTGGAGTTGTACGACATCGGACCGAATCCGCATGCGAACCAAATGCTCGTGGCTTATCTGCCGAAGGAGAAGATCCTGTTTCAGGCGGACATGCTAAACGCCGCGCCGAATGGAACGATTCCGATTGCGCAGGATGCGACGGTGAGTTTCAGCGAGGCGTTGCAACGATTGGGATTGGAAGTCGAAAAAATCTACGCCGTGCACGGACGGTTTGCGACACCGGAAGAGTTGCGCACGTCAGTTGAAAAGCGACGTGCTTCAGAGCTGAAGATAACCGGCACCGGCTCGCACTGAATTCAGCGAGACACCTTTGGGTTCTTCTGTGGAATGGTAACCACAAAGAACCCAAAGTAGAACACAATGAGCACATTCACGTGGGACCATCGCTCTAACGTGGTCTGTGCAATCGTGGTCTATGCAATCGCGGTTAAAGCTGACCGCAACCTTTCCCGCCGCTCGCCGCATCCGACGCACGGGCAACTCTTCCGCGCTCTCCCGCTTGCAAAAGCATTCGAGTCTTGCTAAACCTCGTCAAACGAAATGCCCCCAAAGGGAGAAGTATTATGAAAAAAACATTTCGACCCCTGCTCTCCTTTTTACTGCTGATTTCATTGGCCACACCGCTACTCGCGGACACCATTCGCCTGAAAGACGGCAGCGTTATTCGTGGTCAGGTGATCGGATTCAAGGACCAGCAGTTCACGATCCTGATCGGTGGTAGTGCGAGAGGAAGGCGCGGGCAGACCACCGTCTACGTGGAAGACGTCGAATCGATCGAATTCGACTCAACCCCCGGCGCCGGAACCGCAACTGACGACGGCAGCGCGCGAAGCAATCCGCCGTTGTCGCGGCCATCGCCTCCGGTTAACCAATCAGATCCAGTCGCCTCGGACTCACGCTCGAACGACACGACCCCAGCTTCGTCGTCCAACCCAACGTTCTTTACGATCAAAGTCGGCGTCAGGGCTGATGCCTCGAATAACGGTTGGACAAACAGCGGTCTCGTCGTTCGGAAAGGTCAACGACTCCGCATCAGCGCCTCCGGGCGTGTGTCACTCGGGCGCGGGCGCTTCTCGACACCGGGGGGCCAGGCCTCCATCCAGGACAACGACAAGTTGATGCGAAACGAAGCCACAGGCGCACTTATCGCCGTAATTGGCGACGATAATGACGATTTCATCCTGATTGGTCCGCGGCGCGAGTTTGTCGCTCAGCGCGATGGCGTGCTGTTTCTGGGTGTGAACGAGGGCGATTTGACCGATAACACCGGAAGTTACGATATCGTGATCGAGGCAGAAGCCAGCGGCCGTTAGTGGTAAACTCACGTCAGCGCCCCAGCATCAGACGACTGAAACCTTTTGAGATGGATTAGCTGACGCAAGCCTTGCCGGGGGCAGGGCCGCCAACCTTCCTCGCTTTATGTCCTTCGGGAGTCGAGAACTATGAGATTTAATCGGTCATATCCGCTTTTTAGTATTGCTCTTTCGTTGTTGTTAGTGGGCGCGGTCGTCACTCCAGGCTGGTCGCAGTCGCGCAGGCAACCGCCGACCAGCAACGAAAAGAAGAACAAACGACCCGGCGACACGCCGAAAAAGGAAGGCGAACAGGAGCAGGAGCCAGTTCCCGCCGACATTGTCCCGGCAAAACCGCAGGACATCGAGAAAGTCACCATCTCGACGCAGATCGTCAACATCGATGCCGTCGTTTATCACAAAAAGACCGGGCAAATCGTTACCGACCTCAAGCAGAAGAACTTTGCGATCTTTGCCGACGGCACGCAGCAGACGATCACGAACTTCTCTACACCCGAAGCGCCGATTACCGTGGCGATGGTGGTCGAGTACAGCAAGTTGTCAGAGTATTTCGGATATGCCTCGACGCGAGGCTACGAACCGGGCGCCTATGAAGTGATCCGGCCAGTGGCGATGTTTCTCGGGAGTTTCATCAAGCCACCCGAGGATTTCGTTTCGGTCGTGGCGTTTGATATGCGTCCCACGCCGTTGACTGACTTCACTAACGATCCGGGACGGCTTCAGCAAGTGGTCAGTCTGCTATTAAGAAACAGTCCGGCGTTTCGCGAAACGAACCTGTTCGACGCGCTGAAGTTCGTGCTGGTGGGCGGACGCGGAGATGCAGTGGTGCTCGAGGAATCGAAGTCTGATAAAGCCGATTACTCCGGACTGGTGTCTGTGCAGGGACGGCGGCGCGCGGTGATTCTGGTCGCGTCAGGTATCGACACGTTCAGCAAGATCAACTACGGCGACGCTCGCAAGGTGCTTCAGAACTCGGGGATTCCGGTCTACATCATCGGCACCGCGGGGATGTACAAGAAAATGTACGCGGATCAACTCGGAGCCACGGACAGTATGTTGGGAATGCCCGGAAGGATGAGTTGGCTGCAGGCTGACAACACTTTGCAGACTTTTGCGAAAGAAACGGGCGGAGCTTACTTCCCGGTGACGTTCGACGGCGAGTTGCCGAAGGTGCTCGCCAGCATTAATGCTCTGCTGCGCAGTCAGTACAGTCTCGCGTTCAACCCGGGCGAGGTGCGCGACGGCAAGCAGCACAAGCTGGTGGTGAAGGTTGATGTTGACGGCGACGGGACTTTCGATGACAAGGAATTCGTGGTCCAGGCGCGGCCGTTCTACAACTCACCCAAGCCGAATTAGATCCGCGTTCATCTGCGAAAATCTGCGGCTTAAATACCGTAGATCCTCAATCGAAACTCATCATTGAACGAAACGATCTCCGCCTTGCGGTTGGAGAATCGTTTCGACTCGCGCAGGAGAGACGGCAGTCCGCGCAGCGTGAGTTTTAATCCGTAAGCTGAGCTCGTCAGCACCGCCGCGAGGCGCGGGTTCAAACGTTCCGGCATTCCATATCGAATCGCTTTCTGCGCCACCGGCGAGAAGCCGACACTGCGCCGCGAGTTCACGAGCTCGAGCGAACGATCGAAGATGTGAATTCGACTCGGAAGATCCCTCAACGCCAAATCTCTGTGGGCCAACATATTCGCAATCGCCTCTGCCACGACCCCGCCGTGATAACTCGAACGCGCCGGCACCGGCGAGTCGTCACTCCAGGCCGCCGAGCCGTTCTTCGGTCGCACTTCAGTCAGATCACAATAGCGGCGGACAAACCGCATCAATCCCTCGTAAATCGAAAGCAGATTTCCTGAGAGCTTGACGCGCTCGACGATCGGTGATTGCGGAGAATCACCAGAGAACCGCGTCACGGTCACAGCCGCGCGCGGCAGCAACTCCGTCACGCGCTCGTCTCGGCCAAACAACAGCAACGCCGCGACGCTCGGAACAACTTCCTGCCCGTCAGATTTTGCCAGTAGAAGATCGCGCTCGAGCACGTCGGCAGTCGGATAGCCCACGACTGTCGCTTCCTCAAACGCGCCGCCCTCAAACTCGCGCAGGTAACTCCACAAGTGAGCCTCGTCGACGTCCGCCATGGTCGCTCCCAACGCGGGTACATCCTCGTAACGCGTCGGGCGCGATTCGTCCAGCAGCGTCGAGATCTCTTCACGCGAGGCTTCGCGCTTCTCCGCGCCGATGCGCAGGTAAAAGCGACCGTCACGCGTTCTGTACGGACGTCGTTTGCTTTCGATATCGAGCGCGACGATGCGTCGACCGTTGTCCAGTGCGATGCGATCGATAAAGGGTACGAGCGGAGGTTGCACCTCTTCGCGGCAGATCCTGACCAGGTCGTCCTGGACTTTTTCCGGATCGTCAACACCCTCAACGCGTAATTGATCGTTCACGCCGAAGACCATTACTCCGCCGCCGGTGTTTGCCAGCGCGACGATCTCTTGTGCGATCTTTTCCGTGTTCGAGAGTTTTACCTTGAGCTCGAGAAAAGTGTCTTCACCGCCGCGAATGAGCCGCAGGATTTCGGTTCTGGAAGTTTGCGGAGCAGGAGTAGAAAGGACGTATTCCTGAAAGGAACGTTCCGTGGTGGGTTCGTGCCGCTGGTTGCTACGAAATCGTCTGCGAGCCATTTGTGTATTGACGGGGCTCTAAAACCCGCCCAGATGCTGCGCTTCGCGCGCCGGAGCATCACTGGATTAAAGATCACCTCTCGCGCGGTAGTGTAACACGTTCATTCGTCCGCAGGCTCGCGCACCGCTTCGAGTATCTCGATTTCACGCGCCGCGAGCGAGCGTCCCTGGAAGTTCAGTGCGAGGAAGTAACAGCCCACCGACAACAATGCCATCACCGCGAGAGAAGTGTAAACATTCAACACGTTGCGCGTGACGAAACCCACCACGGTTGCCAGCAGTGGTGGCGTTGCGAGCACGATGACCATCGGAATCAAAAGCAAACCGGCCACACCCGTAACGTTCAATCGCTTGCTGAATCGCATGTGTTTGGGAAAGCGCAGCGAAATCCAGTTACCCATGCTCGAGCTGAGCGCGGCAAAAACAACGAAACTCAGCGACACAAAAAGAATGTCGCGAAAGCGTAGATCTCGAAAGATGATTTCGTTGAGAATGAGTAGCGCGGTAGAGAACACCAGCGCGATCAGTATGACAGCGATATTTTTCCCGAAAAGTATCTTGCGTCTGTCCACTGGAGAAAGGATCAGCGTACGCATTCCGCCTTCTTCAAAAGCAAAAATATTGCACGAGAGACCTGCAAGAATCAGAAACACGTAAAGAACACCGCCGAGCGGAAGCAACCCTGAGCCGTAAGCCAGGAAATCACCGGAAGCCTGAGGCCTTGTTGCAGCCCATCTTCTGGAGTTAACGAAGCGAATAACGATCAGAATCAACGGCATCAGCGCCATCATTCTTATTTGCGCGTTACGCATGGCGTACCGCAACTCTTTCTCGAGCACTGCCGAAAGCTGCGGCGACATGAACGGCAGTTGCCAGCCCGAGTAAGCCTCGACGGTGGTTGGCTGAACTGAGACTTTTCGTCTTCGCTTTCCCTCGAGTCCTAACGCTGCACGACGCGCGAGCCAGTAGGTCGCAATTACGAGCACAACGGCATAGCCCGTGAGCGCGATCAATGCGGTCGCATAACCTGCTTGATCCGCTGCGGCGTCAGTTGTTAACAAGAACGCCGCCGCGCCCGGCGGTGTCCAGCGCAAATAGCGGATTGATTCAGCGTGCTTTACCAGTATCGGCGCGACCTGACCAGCCGCAGCAGCACTCAAACCAGCGATCGCGCCAATCATCGCGATGATCGTTTCACCTCGCGCGCGTTTGCGACGCACCAGCGAGCCAATAACTGTCGACAACCATTTCGATAAAGCGATCCCGAACAGTATCGCGGGGAATGCAATGATAAGCGTCGTCGTTAGATTGCCCGAACCGAGTCCCGCTCCGATGCAGAGTGCCAGGACAGCGGGAACAGCAAACACTGAATGCAGTGTCGTCAGCTCGCTCACAAAATCAACCGCGAACAGTTTCCGAAGTGTGATCGGATACATCAACAGTTTTCCGGCATCAAATTGCTTGCTGCCTCCGATACTCAACGGTACAGTGGCCCACATCAGATACAAGATTCCGAAGATCGAAAAGAATATGAACTCTACTGACGCCGTTTCAGGAAGGTCGGGTGTTCTCGCGTGACGAAGCGCCTCGCCCCAAACGTCGGGTCGCGTAAGTGCGTAAGCAGCAACGCCCAAACCCATCGCCACCATCAAGGACAACGCGAGCGCCAGCAGCGTTCCTAAAACCGACGCAACCTTGTTCATGACAGCCTTTGAAGAACGAAGTGAGTTGCGCAGTAGCCGCCACTTGAGCCAGATTAGTGTGAGAAGTTGAGACATTGATCGATGATACAGAACGCTTACGTCGGCCTTGGTTCCAATCTCGGCGATCGCGCTGGATACCTGTTGCTCGCCGTTCGCGGCATGCTCGACGCTGGCCTGGATGTTATTCGACTCTCGAGTATTTACGAAACGGAGCCGGTCGAATATGAGGACCAGCCGCCGTTTCTCAACATGGTTGCGGAACTGCGCGGCTCAACGCTTCCCTCGCCCGATCAGATGATGGCGCGTCTCCTGCGCATCGAATACGCCCTCGGACGCACGCGCGACGTACACATGGGTCCGCGGACGATCGATCTCGACCTCCTCATCTTTAAAGAGCATCGCGCGGACACGGAATTTCTCACGCTGCCGCACCCGCGCATTGCTTCGCGCAAGTTTGTGCTCGTGCCGCTGAACGAGCTCGTTCCTAATCTTATCCACCCGGTTTTGGTCAAGTCCGTGAGTGACCTTCTGGCAGAGACGAAAGATCGATCAAACGTGTCTCGTTGGAAACCATCCGCTTTCCCGTTATAATGCCACCCACTTGTTAGCACGCCCGCGACATCTCCAGACTTTCCGTTTTCCTGGCAATTCAATTGTCCACAGATCGTGGTGTAAAGAGAGCTAAACAATGCCGTATCTGAAGCCTGAAAGACCGGAAAAGGTCAGTGCACCGTCTTTGCGAGCAAGTAAACAACGTGGCGAACGCCTGGTTTGTCTGACAGCGTACGATTATCCGACCGCTCGTATCGTCGACGAGGCCGGTATCGACATCATTCTCGTTGGCGACAGCCTCGGCAACGTGGTTCTGGGGTACGGCAACACCGTCCCGGTCACACTCGACGAGATCCTGATTCATTTAAAAGCCGTGCGACGTGCTGTGCAACGCGCGTTGCTGGTCGCAGACATGCCTTACGGAACTTTCCACACGGGCGATGACGATGCGGTTCGCAATGCGCTGCGACTCGTTAAAGAAGGTGGCGCGGAAGCTATCAAACTCGAAGGCGGACACAAACGCGTTCCGCTCGTGAAGCGGCTCGTCGATGAAGAGATCAGCGTCATGGGCCACATCGGGCTGACGCCGCAATCTATCAACCAGCTCGGCGCGTATCGCGTGCAGGGTAAAACCGCAAAGGCGGCGCAGCAGTTGATCGACGATGCGAAAGCAATGGAAGATGCGGGTGCGTTTGCTGTAGTGCTGGAAGTCGTACCTCGCGAGATCGCCAAGATGATCACGGAAAGCATCAGCATTCCAACGATCGGAATCGGCGCCGGTGTTCATTGCGACATTCAGGTGTTGGTCCTCCACGACATGCTTGGCCTGGGGTTTAGCAAACAGGCTCGCTTCGTTCGACCGTATGCCAACCTGCGTGATGTGATGACCGACGCCGTCACACGTTATGCCGACGACGTTAGAAACGGCACGTATCCCTCCGAAGCAGAGTCTTATGCCCTGCCCGCTGAGACTGCTGCGGAATTGGATATCGAATCCCCATCGAGAGACTCAAAGGCCGAGAAGTCCTAATTCCAACCTCAAACTATGGAGATCATCAACCGCCGTCAGCGCATGAGTTCCGTCGCGCGCAAAATCCGTCGTGAACAAGATAGGACTGTGGGACTCGTTCCGACGATGGGCGCTCTCCATGAGGGACACCTGAGCCTTGTTCGCGAAGCGAGAAGAATGTGCGATGTGGTGGTCGTGTCAGTCTTTGTAAATCCGACGCAGTTTGGACCAGGCGAGGACTTCGAACATTATCCCCGCGACCTGACGAAGGACACTGCGCTTCTCACGGACTACAACGTTGATTACATCTTCGCGCCGACTGTCGAAGAGATCTATCCAAAGGGCTTTTCGACTTATGTGAATGTCGAGGGACTTTCTGAGCAACTCGAGGGCGCGTCGCGTCCTGGTCATTTCCGTGGCGTGGCGACGGTCGTGACGATTTTGCTCAACACCGTCAGACCCGACTTTGCTTTCTTCGGTCAGAAAGACGCGCAGCAGGCACTCGTCATTCGACGTCTGGTGAAAGATCTCGCTTTCGATACTGAGATCGTCATCCTGCCGATCGTGCGCGAGGATTCCGGACTGGCAATCTCGTCACGTAATCTTTATCTGACACCCGACGAGCAGAACTCAGCAACGGTGATTCACAAAGCGCTGGTCACGGCGAAGAACGCGTACAAAGATGGTGAGCGAAATGCGAGCCGCATCATCGATTTGATTCGATCCACTGTGGAATCCGAGCCGCGCGCGCGATTAGACTACGTGACGGTTGCCGACGCGGAGACCCTTGAGAAAGTTGACCGGCTCGACGATCGACCGACGCTCATCGCGCTCGCAGCGTACGTCGGAAAGACGCGGCTGATCGATAATACGATTTTGAATAAAGTGAAGAAGAAAGACGGTGCAGCGCCACAGTAAGAAACATATTCGTTTCACACTCAACGGCGAACAGACGGAAGTCGCCTTCGCACCGCACAAGACGCTGCTGGAAGTTCTGCGGGAGGATCTAAATCTCACCGGTACCAAGCATGGTTGTGAACTCGGCGAGTGCGGTACTTGTGCGGTGCTCGTCGACGGACGTTCAATACTCTCCTGCCTGATGCTCGGCCTCGACGCCGAGGGTCGAGAAGTAAAAACGATTGAGGGAATGGCTGATGGAGCGGAGTTACATCCGCTGCAACAAACGTTTGCAGATCTCGGCGCGGCGCAGTGTGGTTATTGTTCACCCGGCTTTCTATTGGTCGCTGAGGAGTTGCTAAAAAAGACGCCGAACCCAACACGCGCCGAGATTCAGGAAGCACTCTCAGGCAATCTCTGCCGCTGCACCGGATACATCAAGATCTACGAGGCGGTCGAGCTCGCCGCAGCCCGCATGCGTGGCGAAAAATTCGATCTGCCGAAAGAGAGCGTCTACGGACTGGATTGAAAATCATGAAAAATCCTGAAAATCCTGTCCAACTTAACGTCGTCGGTAAGCCCTTTCGCAAAGTCGATGCTCGTGCGAAGTGCGTTGGTCAAACGAAGTTCGCTGACGACATCGTGCTACCGCGCATGTTGTTCTGCAAGATGCTTCGTTCGCATCTCCCGCACGCGTTGATTAAAAGCATCGACATTTCGAAAGCGCTCGCCCTGAGGGGCGTTTTTGCCGTCATCACCGGCAAAGATCTTCCGATCCCGTACGGGATTCTGCCCGTGAGCCAGGACGAGCACGCGCTCTGTATCGACAAAGTGCGCTTCATCGGAGATCCCGTCGCGGCTGTTGCGGCGATCGACGAAGACGTCGCGTTCGACGCGATGAATTTGATCGAGGTCGAATACGAGCCGCTCGAAACCATCGCGACGATCGACGAAGCGGTGTTGATCGACGAGCCGCGTATTCATGACTACGGCGACAGCGGCAACGTTCATAAGAAAGTCTCGCTTGAATTCGGAAACGTCGACGAAGGCTTTGCCGAAGCCGATCTCGTGCGTGAAGACACGTTCTTCTACGAGGGCAACACGCACCTGCCGATGGAGCAGCACGCGGCCGTGGCCCACTTCGACTCCGACGGCAAGATCACGTTGTGGAGTTCGACTCAAACTCCGCATTACGTGCATCGTGCGCTGGCGAAAGTTCTCGGACTCCCTGCGAGCCATATTCGCGTGATTGCGACGCCGAACGGCGGCGGATTTGGCGGCAAGAGCGATCCGTTCAATCACGAGGTTGTGGTTTGCAAACTCGCGATGATTACGGGACGCCCGGTGAAGGTGACATTGACGCGCGAGGAGGTTTTTTACTGTCATCGTGGCCGGCATCCGGTGTTGATGAAGGTCAAGACCGGCGTGAAGAACGACGGCGCGATCACCGCGATGCACTTCGAATCTTATCTTGACGGCGGTGCGTACGGCAGCTACGGAGTCGCCAGCACGTTCTACACGGGCGCGTTGCAAACCGTTACATATGAAGTGCCGCGTTACAAGTTTCAGGGACTGCGCGTGTTTACAAACAAGCCGCCGTGTGGTCCAAAGCGCGGGCACGGTACGCCGCAGCCACGCTACGGCCTGGAGATTCACCTCGACAAGATCGCCGAGCAGTTGCGGATGGATCCCGTTGAGATCCGGCGCCGGCATCTGGTCGCGCCCAATTCCGTGACCGCGAATTACCTGCGCATCGGCAGCATGGGACTCGGCAAGTGCATCGACAAAGTCGTCGAAGGTTCACGTTGGAGCGAGCGCTTTTCCTGGGATCAGAGCCAGCGAAAATTGCCGTTTGGCAAAGGTATAGGGATCGCGTGTAGTTCTTACATCTGCGGCGCGGGATTGCCGATCTACTGGAACAACATGCCGCAATCAGGCGTGCAGCTTCGGCTCGACCGTCAAGGTGGCGTCTGCGTGATGTGTGGTTCGACTGACATCGGGCAGGGTTCGGATTCGATCCTCGCTTACATAGTCGCGGAGATTTTGGGAATCGATCCGTTCGATATTCGAGTCGTGACGGCTGACACGGACCTGACGCCCGTGGATCTCGGGAGTTATTCGAGTCGAGTCACGTTGATGACGGGCAATGCGGCGATACAAGCAGCAGAGCGAGCGCGTGAGTTGCTCGTGATGGCTGTGGCGGAGAAGCTTGGAGTTCCGATTGAAAATCTGTCGCTTGCGGAGCGCCGCGTGTTCGATGTCGAGAATCCGGAAGTTGGTGTTTCGTTTGCGGAAGCCGTGGTGTTGGCGGAGTCGAAGTTTGGGACGATTGGAACGGTCGGATCTTACTCACCGCCGAGATCGCCGGGTAAATACAAAGGTTCTGGAGTTGGACCATCGCCTGCGTACAGCTACTCCGCCGCGGTGGCTGAAGTCGATGTGAATCCCGATACGGGAATCGTGGTGGTGGAGCGTGTGTGGATCGCGCACGACATCGGTCGCTCGATCAATCCGATGCTTGTGATGGGCCAGGTTGAAGGTAGTGTTTACATGGCGCTCGGCGAGATCCTGATGGAAGAGATGGTGTACCGCGAGAATCGCAACGTCGTACACAAGTTTCCGTCGATGCTGGAGTACAAGAGTCCAACGACGATGGAGATGTGCGACGTGAAGACTTACTTGATCGAGGATCCGGATCCGAATGGACCATACGGCGCGAAGGAAGTGGGTCAGGGCCCGCTGTTGCCGGTACCACCAGCCGTCGCGACCGCGGTGTACAACGCGGTGGGCGTGCGTATCGACGAAGTCCCAATCACGCCGGAAAAAGTGTTACGTGCCTTGAAGGAAAAATCTCGCGGCCGTGACGGTCGCTTCGGCCCAGGCGCCGTTCCCTCCGTCGACTGGCCCGAGCCATTACGCGTATTGACACCCGCGGAAGGCGGCGACGGAACCGAGATGCCGCGCGTCGCCGTTCACTCTTGATGTGCCTTTTGTGCTTTTTGTGTACTAAACAATCATGATGAGACTGCCCAAATTTGAATATCACACTCCGCGGACGATCGCGGAGGCGGTGAAAATTATGGCCGCCGCCGGGCCGGAGGGGCAGTTTGTCGCCGGGGGAACGGATCTGTATCCGAACATGAAGCGTCGGCAGCAAATGCCAAAGACTGTGATCTCCGTGATGCGTCTCGCCGAACTCAATCAGATTACGGGCGACGGCAGTCACGGTTTGCGCATCGGTGCGTCAACAACACTCACCGACATCTGCGAACACCCGATCATCAATCGCGACTATCCCGTGGTCGCCAATGCCGCTCGCACGATCTCGACGCCGATACTTCGGAACATGGGGACTATCGGCGGAAATCTCCTGCTCGATACACGTTGCAACTATTACGACCAGAATTACGAGTGGCGCAAAGGCATTAACTTCTGCTTGAAGAAGGATGGCGATGTGTGCTGGGTCGCTCCCGGTAGCTCGAAGTGCTGGGCCGTACAATCATCGGACCTCGTACCCGTGATGGTAGCGATTGGCGCGAAGCTGAGATTCGCTTCAACGCTCGGCGAACGCGTGGTCGATGCAGCGGGATTGTACAACGACGACGGTATCGATTACCTGCACAAACGTCCCGACGAGCTGCTCGTCGATATTCAACTCCCACCGACGAATGGCTGGCGCGCTTCTTATCAGAAGTTACGACGTCGCGGCGCGTTCGACTTTCCGGTGCTCGGGGTCGCGACGTGGATCCATACCGATAACACGGCCGTGAAGGATGCTCGCATCGTGCTCGGCGGCATCGCTCCGTCGCCTGTCGAGATCAAAGAAGCGGCGCTTGCGCTGATCGGAAAACCTCTGGCGGAAGAGCAAATACAAGCAGCCGCTGAAGCTGCGTACGTCAAAGCCCGTCCACTCGACAACACTGATTTCGTCTATCAGTGGCGCAAACAGATGGCCCGGCAATACACCCTGCGCGCATTGCGCGACCTAATCATGTGAAATCTGCTAAATCCTGTTCAGCAATTCTGCTCGCCGCCGGTCAGTCCCGCCGCATGGGCGCCTTCAAGCCCCTTCTCCCCTTCGGAAACAAAACCGTCATCGAATGCTGCATCGACTATCTTCGTGAAGGTGGCGTCGACGACATCGTCATGGTCGTCGGCCATCGCGCACATGAAGTTCGCGCGAGGTTAAACAATCAACACCTGAGCTTCGCCTTCAATCCTGATCCGAACAGCGAGATGGGCGCCTCAATCGCGGCCGGAATCCGTGAACTTCCCGCGTCCGCGAAAGCAACCCTGATTGCGCTTACGGATCACCCTGCCGTGCCCGCGAACGTTGTGAAAATTCTCATCGAGGAATGGACCAAAGGCGCTCGTATCGTCATACCCACATGGCGAGATCGTGGTGGTCATCCCGTCCTCGTCGATCTCAGCTTCAAGCCTGAATTGCTGACTCTGAGCTCGAGTGGCGGCTTGCGTGCGCTTTTTCAGAACCACCGCGGCGACGTCGAGCGCATCGAAGTCGACTCGCCGTTCATTGCCCGCGACATGGATACGTGGGATGATTACCGGGCACTACACCAGGAAGTCACAGGCGAACCGGCGCCTGAACCGCCAACAGAATAAGACCAACGAAAGTCTGGACGCCCACATCTAAAGCACCAAGTCGAGCGTGTTCAGAAGCGTTCGGCGAAGGAGAAAGATGGCTCTAAAAAGTCAAAAACGAGTGTTGGCCGCGTTGCTGACGCTCCTGCTCGCCAGCACCGCTTTCGCACAGAATCCGGTCGATTTCTCGCTGAAATCTATCGACGGGCAGACGGTCAGCTCCGCAAGTCTTCGTGGCGAGGTCGTGGTGCTGGCGTTCGGCGCATCATGGCTGCCGTTGTCGAAAACGCAGCTCCAGGGCGTCAGGAAACTCGCCGACGAGTACAGCGACCGCGGCGTGGTGGTTTACTGGGTCAGCACCGAGTCCGCGGATGCGAAGTCGAAGAATTTCGCGAGCGACGAGCAACTGCGGGCGTTTGCACAGAAGTACGGATTGAAAGTCACAGTGCTGCGCGACCCTGATGGCGTGATCTCGAAAAAATTCGGCGTAGACCAGCTTCCGTCGATCGTGATTCTCGACAAGCAGGGGAACATGGTTGATGGACCAATCGGCGGGCTCGATCCGAGTGGAAATCTCGCCGGGCAATTGGCTTCCCGCTTAGACAAGCTTCTGTAATCAGTAGCCACAAAAGGCACAAAAAGCACATAATGAGCAAAATTCATTATGTGTTTTTTTGTGGCTAATGGAATTAATTAATCCAGAATCTCTCGGCGCGCCGAGTGGTTACACAAACGGCCTGCTCACTGATGCAGGCGGCAGATTGCTTTTCATCGCGGGCCAAATCGCCTGGAATGCAAACCAGGAGATCGTCAGTCAGGACTTCGTAGACCAGTTCGACAAAGCGTTGGAGAACGTGATGACGGTCGTGGATGCTGCCGGCGGAGAGCCGTCTAATATCGCGCGACTCGTGATCTACGTGACAGACAAGATTGAATACCGCGAACGAACGAGAGAAGTAGGCGAGCGTTATCGCAAACACATGGGCAAACACTTTCCAGCGATGGTCCTGGTCCAGGTGAAAGGCCTGCTTGACGACGCTGCAAAAGTTGAAATCGAAGGCATCGCGGTGTTACCGGCATGAAGCAACCAACGTCCTTTCTCTACGACCAGGACGAACACGGCGTTGCGACGATCACGTTGAATCGTCCGGAGCGCTTGAACGCGTTGACGTTCGAGGTCTATCGCGAGCTGACGGATTTCTTGGCAGCTTTGCGCGACGATCCGCACGTGCGCGTCGTCGTGATCACTGGCGCGGGCAGAGCGTTCTGTTCCGGCGGCGACGTACACGACATCATCGGCGAGCTGTTCAGTCGCAACATGGAAGGACTGCTCGAGTTCACTCGCATGACGTGTGAGCTCGTGCAGAACATCCGTTTGCTGCCGAAGCCGGTGATCGCGAGTTTGAATGGAACAACCGCCGGAGCTGGAGCATGTATCGCGCTTGCTTCTGACATTCGCCTAGCGAGTGAAGACGCAAAGATCGCTTTCCTGTTTGTGAAGGTGGGACTTGCAGGCACAGACATGGCTGCGTCGTATCTTCTGCCGCGCGTCGTGGGACTCTCGAAAGCGACCGAATTGCTTTTCACGGGAGACTTCATCAGCGCCACCGAAGCCGAACGCATCGGACTCTATAATCGAGTGGTCGCTGCGGGAGATCTTTCGACCACGACTCGCGACTTCGCACGCCGGCTCGCTCGCGGTCCTGCGTTCGGGCTCGCGAAGACGAAGGAGATGCTCAACCGTGAGCTGCACATGAGCCTGCAAACGGCGCTGGAAAGCGAAGCACAGGCACAAGCGATCTGCATGCAACACCCGGACTATCGTGAAGCGTACGAGGCGTTTGTCGCAAAGAGAGAGGCCAAGTTTCGGTAAATGGACCGCTTAATCAATCAACTTCCCTTCTTCAATCCCGAACACCAAAACCTCGCGCAAACCGTCGCGCAATTCGTCGCAGACGAAATCGAGCCACGCGCCGCAAGCGAAGAAGATGTGGAAGGCACTGCCAGGCAATTCGTGAGTCTTTTAGCAAGCACTGGCCTGCTAAAGTTTGCGGTCGCGGAGACAAAACTCGACATCCGCGCGCTCTGTTTGATTCGCGAGGCGCTTGCGTATTCATCGTCGCTCGCGGATCTGGCATTTGTAATGCAGGGTCTCGGGACGTACGCGATCAGCCAGGCCGCGCCGGACCACGTGCGTGAGTTTTGGTTGTCGCGTGCCGCGAACGGAAAGGCGATCGCCGCGTTCGCGCTGACTGAACCAGACGCGGGATCAGATGTCGCTGCGATTCAGACCACAGCGCAGCGCGACGGCGAAACATACGTCATCGACGGTCGCAAGCGTTTCATATCAAACGCGGGTATCGCCGACTTCTATACCGTGTTTGCAAAAACAGGAGCGCGCGATGACGGCCGCGCCACGCTTTCGGCGTTCGTGGTCGGGTCAAAGATGCAGGGATTCAGCGTGGCCCAGCGCACGCCGCTGATGGCCCCTCATCCGATCGGCGAGATCGTATTCAGCGGATGCCGCGTGCCCGCGGAAGACATGATTGGAAACGAAGGCGACGGGTTTAAGCTGGCGATGGAAACGCTCGACACGTTTCGCGCAAGCGTGGGCGCCGCGGCGTGCGGCATGGCCCGGCGGGCACTCGACGAAGCGGTTCGTTATGCTTCAGCACGCAAACAGTTCGGCCGTTTTCTTGCTGAACATCAACTGGTCCAGGCAAAACTCGCCGACATGATCACGGAGCTCGACGCGGCGCGACTTCTTGTCTACCGCGCGGCCTATGCAAAAGACACAAGCACCACTCGCGTCACTCGCGAAGCGAGCGAGGCGAAGTTATTCGCCACCGAAGCCGCCGGACGAATCATCGACCGCGCCGTCCAGATTCACGGCGGCGCGGGCCTCGTCAGCGGCGCCGTCGTCGAGCGCCTCTATCGCGACGTACGCGCCCTGCGCATCTACGAAGGCACATCGGAAATCCAGCAGCTCGTCATCGCCGGCCAGCTTTTAAAGGAACACTGAAGTGCACAAAAAGCACAAAAGATGAAGATCAACATCATTGGCGGGGGGCCAGCGGGGTTGTATTTCGCGATCCTGATGAAGAAGGAGGATGCTTCGCATCGGATCAGGATTTTTGAGCGGAATGGGCCGGATGATACGTTTGGATGGGGCGTTGTTTTTTCCGGAAAGACGTTGGCGAATTTACGCGCGGCCGATGCGGAGTCTCATGCCGAGATCACGAGGGAATTTGAGGCGTGGGACAATGTGGACGTAGTTCATCGAGACACGAAGATTTCGATTCATGGGAATAGTTTTTCAGGAATTCAACGACTCCGGTTACTCAAGATTCTCCAGCGGCGCGCCGAGGAATTGGGAGTCGAGATCGAGTTTCGGAATGAGATACACGATGTCGAAGCGCTGCGGAATGATTGCGATCTGCTGTTAGCAGCCGACGGAGTAAACAGCACGGTCCGTTCGCGCTACGCGGAACAGTTTCAACCCGAACTCGACTTTCGTTCGAATCGATACATCTGGTACGGCACGAATCAACTCTTCCACGGTCTAACACTCACCTTCCGTGAAAACGAAGCCGGCGTCTTTGCCGCGCATTCGTACAAGTTCAATTCGTCTACAAGCACGTTCATCGTCGAGTGCGATCCGCAAACGTGGGAGAAAGCAGGTTTCGCACACATGAGCGACGAACAGACACGCGAATATGTCGGTAAGGTCTTCGCGCCTGATCTAGCTGGACATCCGTTGCTTTCAAACAACTCGAAGTGGATCAATTTTCTGTTGGTCAAAAATAAGAACTGGTTCTTCGAGAACGTCGTGCTTATCGGAGACGCACTGCACACCGCGCACTTTTCCATCGGCTCCGGTACCAAGCTCGCGATTGAAGACGCGATCGCGCTTGCTGAGTCTTTTCAGCAAACATCAGACGCTCTGAGTCACTTCACGGCACAGCGTCGACCTGTGATTCAGGACTACCAGGCCGCGGCTTTTGAAAGCATGCGTTGGTTTGAGAACGCATCGAACTACATGCACCTCAGCCCGCTGGAACTCGCTTATAGTTTAATGACTCGTAGTGGAAGAGTTAGCTATGAGGATTTGAAACGGCGAGATCCCGATTTTATAAGCCAATATGAAGCCACGGATCTCACGGATAGAAGCCGCGGATCCGTCAAAAATCCGCGTTAATCCGCGGTCCAAAGCGGTGGCTCAAGGCGGCGGCGTCCGTCATCAACAGTCGCGATGCCGGGTTCGTCGAGATCGAC
>Ga0105237_10002657_pt1 | contig 21970 bp, 30 predicted proteins | sample KBSC24metaG_FD_81520 | JGI IMG/M metagenome (GOLD analysis project Ga0105237, IMG submission 81520) | Corn rhizosphere microbial communities from Kellogg Biological Station, Michigan, USA - KBS C2-4 metaG | ecosystem: Host-associated > Plants > Roots > Rhizosphere > Soil | place: Michigan, USA...
GTGGCTGGTGTTGGTCAGGCTCAGCTTATGATTGAGGGTGGTGGCGTTGCCGCCGTCGATAGCGGCAATGGCAGTGGCTCCGCCTGGATAATCACGTGCGGCGTGGAGCAAAGCTTGCGGTAGAGTCAACAGCGAACGCCGTGCGCGCTCAATGGAATTGAACTGTTTACGGTTCATGGCAAAACTCCAAAAACTCTGCCAGTGACCGCCGCATGCCTGTTTGGTACAGTTGCGCCGTGGTCACTCACAGGTGGTCGCATGCAGCCGGTTGCTCTGTGGTAGAAAACCCGGCTGCACCCCAATGGCAAGGCACACGCTCCGCATGTGCCCTGTCGTTACAGCCTGCAGACCGTGGTGGGTTAGCAGGCAACCCAGGGCATCCGTGCCTTGGGGGGTGGTGGAACGGCGCGTTGTATTGGTTTGCTCCGCGCCGCTCTGCCTTTTACTTCGTTAAGCAGCCTGCTGGCTTGACGCTTTATCTGTCGCCCTGAGCTTTCCATCTGTAAGCACTTGAACCTGATACTGGCGTGACTGCGGCGGCTCACAGCCCCATTGCGATACTGCAGCGGGGGAGACTTTCAGAGCCGCAGCCACTTTAGATTTCCCTCCGAAGAAGGCGATTACTTCTGTCGTGAGCATGGTGCTCTCCTGTTTGCCTGCCCAATACAGTAAGTACACTTAACTTATTTGGCAAGCAAATGAAGGACTCCAAACAAAGTAAGCCTTAAGCTAGCTTAATGAATACTCCAGCAGAAAGAATCGCATACGCCATTTCCAAGTGCGGAAAGAAAGCCAGCGTCTTGGCGATAGAGTCCAACCTGAGTGCTGCCAGAATTAGCCAGTTAGCGCAGGGAGACGGGAGCCTCAAGGCTGAAAATCTTTTCCTATTCGCACGCGCTACCGGGTTCTCAGCCCAGTGGCTTGCCGAAGGCATAGGGGACAAATATGACGCCGGTGCCCTCGAGGAGGGCCATGTGCTGATTCCCCAATTCACCGCCAAGGCGGGTGCAGGCCCGGGCCACACCAACCACCACATAGAAGACCTCGGCGGCCTAATGTTTAGGAGAGACTGGCTTACCCGAATGGGCTTGAAGGAAAAGAACCTCAAGGTCATCTACAGCACAGGAATGAGCATGTTCCCGACCATTGCTGATGATGATGTGCTGCTGATTGACGAAGGCCAGCGCGAGCCGTTGAACGGCAGAATCTATGCAATTCAGCGCCCAGACGGAGACATCAGCATCAAGCGCCTAGTCCACACGCTCACCAACGGTTGGATAATTCGAAGCGACAACGAGGACAAACGCGCTTATCCGGATGAGAGCGCTACTGATACAAGCATTGGTCATCTACTCATCATCGGACGGGCCGTATGGCACGCTGGAGCCCTCTAGCTGTAGATCTCTTAACAAAATACATTAAGCCTTCTTGACTTAAAAAGTTAAGAGAACTTTAATTGCCCCACTCTCCCACCACAGAGCGAGGCAATTCCCATGCAAACCGCAACGTTGCACGTCCTACCAAAGTGCCCAGAAAGCCGCGTTTTCGAGGTGCGCCGCCTAGCCATAATCCACGGCTGCGCCTTCGCCCCTACCAAACGCAAATCAACTACCAGCCCAACGCCAACCCCCTTCAATCCTGACGATGGAGGGCGTGCAGCATGAGTAGACTATCTCTCAACGCCAGCGCCTACATCCGTCTACAGGCCCAGGTAAACCTTAGCGGCACCTTCAATCACACCCTGCATTCGTGTGATGGCTGCCAATCCGTAGCGGCTCAGGTTGAGATCGAACAATGCACCGCCGGCATCACGGTGATGGTGCGCATCTGCGGGACGCGCAATACATCAGTCACTCTCGATAAGCACCGCAAAAACAACGCCACGCGCGTTGCGAGCTTTATCGAAGGTATCGCCAATGGCCGCAGCCCCACCGGTGTGCCCGACGTAGATGAGCATGAAGCTGTCAGCGATATAGAGGCCACTCTACGTCTGGCTATCCGGCGTGGGCGCGGCATCTACCACCTGATCGCCGACGAACTGGAGCCTTCTCTAAAGATACAGCGCAACCCACGCGGCGGTTTTATCGCCGTGATCGAAATAGACGACGACGCAGGCTGCCTACTCACCCTGCCCGCCGACAACCAGCGCGCTTACGCAATCTTGGTTGAAAACCTTAATCAATTCCTGCAGGGCTACCGCAACAGCCTCGCGGCCGCCGCGTGAGGTGCCTACATGAGCATATCCCTCAAACGCGCAGCCCAACGCCTTGGTCTGGGTCACCGCGAATTGATGAAACGCATGCGCGACAAAGGTTTGCTAGATAAAAAAAACCTGCCAGCTAACCCAGCCGCAACCAAAGACTTTTTGGTCACCCGCGAGAGCCGCTGGTTTCACGAGGAATACGGGATGCAATACCAACGTACCACTCGTGTGACTGAGATCGGCATCTCCTGGCTAGCCAACCAGATCGGTATTGAATGCCCAGCACCACCCGCCGTGCCTGACCCGCGAGAAGTCGCGTAATGAGACAGCCCGAAGCATGGCCGCGCCAGTACGCCCGCCAGATCACGGCGATGCGAACTCGCGAGGAACGCATCGCCGCGCTGGCAGAGGTACCGGAGCACCTACGCGATCTTGTGCGCACCCACGTTGAGATCGCCTGGAACCACCCCCGAGGGAATACACATGGATCGCAAACTGATTGACACCTTACTGATCGAGCTGCTGAACCTGCCCGAAGAACGCCGTACCCCTGAGAAAATTCTGGCCAACCTGACATTAGCCGCGACCGCCGCCGGTGTTTCCCTCCCCATCACTGGCGCACCGCTGCAAATCGAGCACCTGCAACTGGCGGCGGCTCTCGACCAACTCGTGATCGATCTCGGCCCCAACTACCGTGCTCGCGCCATGCTGCGCCTTGGCAGCGGCATTGAGGGCGTTGAGTTGGGGGCCGTTCTCGAACCGCTAGACAGCACCTCACCACTGCCGCGTTTCGTGGCGTTTGGCAGCACGACACGTACAGCCCTGGCAGCCATCAACCGTGACATTCGAGCAAGCCACCAACCGCGCACTAAAGAATCGACGCGACGTACATCCGGAAAGCTGACGCTTGGCACGCTCAAGGCGCAGGTAGATAAGGCGAATGCAGCATGACGGCCTCCGTACAGCACGAACTGCGCCTGCCGATAGCGCCCAGAAGTCAGACCGTTGACCTGTTGTACCGAACGCTCGGAGACCTGCTCGTGCCCGTCGAACAGGTACGTGAACGCTACTTCAGCAATCTGAACCAGGACAACTTCACTCGCGCACTGACAAGCGGCCGTGTAGCGCTACCCATCACCACTCTGGATACCAGCGCCAAGCGCCCCCGCTTTATCGACATCCGCCATCTGGCCATCTTCATTGATACCCAGGCCGATGCCGCAGACGAGGAGCTGACAAAAACTCAACCCCAGCCAGACGAGCGATGAATCTTTAACCGACACACTTCGATAGCAGCTGCACCACCGCGACCGCTGCACCACCAGCCAAGCGGAAGACAACAGTAGGAGCAAACCACATGACTGCATTTGAAATTTTCGCATTGATCAGCTTCGTAATTGCACTCGCCATTCTGTACTGGGTCGGGTATCGAGGCGGACTGAAGGATGGCTGGAGCGAAGGCTACGACGACGGACACGCCAAGGGCTACATCGAGGGCATTGAGGAGGGCGAGTCGTCAGGCGCCACGGCCCTTGAACAGGTTACGAAGCGATGCACGCGCCTGGAGCTGATTTTGATCCGCGAGCCACAGGACCGGCAGATCCTTTTGGATATAGCCGGAAAGCTCAAACTCGCCGCCGATACATTCCGCGCATTGCAATCCGAAAACCACGCCACTCAAGCACTCGTTTTGCGCGACCACGCTTTGAGCATGGCTGCCGAGTTGGATTCCTTATATCAGGAGGATGCAGCATGAGTCGCGCCATCCCAATGCTGCGTCTGACGCCTCAGGCCGCTGGAACACTGCAACAGCAGTACACCAAGGCTATGAAGGAACTGAACGCAATGACTCGCCATAACAAAGAGTTCGACCGGCAGTTGAAAGCGCTGATCGGTTACGACGCACTGCGCGAATTGCATAAGGCAGCTGACAACGCCCTGTTGCTGGCCGATCTTGTGAAGGAGGCCGCATGAACTGGATCCTAACCCACACCGGCAAACGTTTTGATCTGTTCGAGCCTGACGCCGACATGATCGATCCCCGAGACATCTCCCACTCACTGGCACACCTCTGCCGCTTCAACGGGCACACCCGTGAGTTCTACAGTGTGGCGCAACATAGCTGCATCGTCGCCGAGCTGGTGCCGGAAGAACACAAGCTCACTGCCTTACTTCACGACGCGCCAGAGGCGTACCTGGGCGACATGACCAAACCACTTAAACAGTGGATACATGCATACCAGGACTTTGAAGACTGGGTATGGCAACGCGTGTGCCAGCGCTTCGACATTGCTGCAGAACTTCCTGCATGCGTTCACCAGGCCGACTTGATTGCGCTGGCCACCGAACGCCGCGACCTCAAGCCAACCGATCCGGCTATCTGGGATTGTTTGGTCGGCATACAACCTATGGCCGAAATCATCCGTCCATGGCCTGCCGCAGAAGCCCGACTCACCTACCACCAGAGCCTGATGGACCAACTCTCTGTCGAACATCGGAGGAAAGCGGCATGAAGAACCAACAGGAAAACACCAGCGCCCTGCCCGCTTTGCTCCGCAGCACCAGTGGTGTCGACACGTCAGAAACAAACAGTCTCTGCTGCGCAGCAGCAGTCATTATTGCTCCTTCCAGCGCCACTGCCGAGGCACGTATACCCCACGAAAAGCTGCGCGGGGCAGCGGTCAGTGATGCAACGCTTACCGCTTCGGGACGCCCGCCCGCGCAGCCTGTCGTGGGGTATATGCACGTTTCGGGGAATTCCTGCTTTGCCGCGCGGGAGGCCTCCCATGCTTAAGCGAATCCTCACCCACTTCCATCTCTGCTGCGGCCTCGGCAGCGGCGCTGCTGGCTTCAACGACTCCAAACCAGTCCTGGGACCAGTGCAAGCTGAATGGCGCTGCCTGGGCGGTGTTGATGTCGACCCGGCCGGGTTGCGCGACTTCCAGATGATGACCGGCGTACCTGGCACGCTCATGGACTTATTCACGCGCGAGCAATTCACGGCGTTCCACGGCCAGCAGCCTCCCGCAGGATGGAGGGAAGCCACCGCCGAAGATCTGCGCCGCGCTGCCGGCAACGAAGATCCAGATGCAGTGTTCATAAGCAGCCCCTGCAAGGGGGCCTCGGGCCTCTTGTCCGAGACTATGAGCCAGACGCCCAAGTATCGGGCACTCAACGAGCTGACGTTGCGTTGCGTATGGCTGATGTGCGAAGCCTGGAAGCACAACCCGGTGTCGCTGATCGTGTTCGAAAACGTACCGCGCCTGGCTACCCGTGGCCGGTACTTGTTGGACCAGATCACCAAGCTGCTAAGGCACTACGGCTACGCGGTGGCTGAAACCACCCACGACTGTGGCGAAATTGGCGGATTGGCCCAGAGTCGAAAACGCTTCTTGCTGGTGGCCAGGCACGTAGAGAAGGTCCCGGCGTTCCTGTACGAACCAGAGAAACGCAGCCTGCGTGCCGTCGGTGACGTGCTGAGCCGCATGCCGCTGGCAGGCGATATAGATCAGGCAGGGCCGATGCACCGCGTGCCGGCGTTGCAGTGGAAAACATGGGTACGCCTAGCCCTGGTCGAGGCCGGGAAGGATTGGCGCAGCCTGAGTCGGTTTGCGATCGAGGACGGGCACCTACGCGACTTTGTGATTGTGCCTGACTACCACAACGGCGTACTCGGGGTTGTCGATTGGGACGATACAGCCGGGGTGGTTGCAGGTGCGAGCCGCCCAATAAACGGCAAGTTTTCCGTGGCAGATCCGCGCCCCACCAACAAATTCGAGTACACCCAATTCGGTGTGCTGCCCTATGACCGCCACTGCGGTGTCGTAACCGGTCAGCGCAGCCCGGGGCAAGGGACGTTCAGCGTTGCTGACCCGCGCATGACCGGCGAGCGCCACAATAATGTGTTCCGCGTGGTACGCAATGATCAAACCGCCGGCACTGTCACTGCAGGACACGGGCCGAGCTCTGGCGGGCAGGCCGTGGCCGACCCTCGGCAACCGTCCAAGGGTTTCGGCAAGTACCTGGTCACCGACTACAGCAAGCCGGCAGGCACCGTCATCGCCGGAAGCACCACCGGGCAAGGCGCTTTCGCCGTGGCAGATCCCGCCTACAAAAAATGGCACCCGAATGCCAGCACGCAAAAGTTGCGGATCACGCCCTGGTGCGAGAGCGCCAAGACTGTGACTGGCTCGCAACAGGTCGCCAGCGGCGCGTTATCGATCGCAGATCCTCGCCCAGGAATGTCGCGCACCAAGGGCGATGCATACCTGACCGGGGGGCATTATGGTGTGGTCGACTACAACACGCCGGCCGGCGCCGTGTCCGCCAGTGCGTGCCACGACAACGGACGTTGGTCGGTTGCAGATCAGCGCATGCCGGCGCCCAACGACAGACTGACCTGCAGAATCACCAGCCTCGATGGGACCTGGCACCGGCCGTTCACCACCCTGGAGTTGGCCGCGCTGCAATCACTATTTGACCCAGAAGATCACTGGTCAGCAGATCCACAGACCGCCCATGAGATCGAGCGCATGCAGCGCGTTCGCAAGATTGAACAGGCGGGAGTCTTCCGTCTGGACGGAATCAACGACGGCCAGCACCGGGAGCGGATTGGGAATGCAGTACCCCGTGCGGCAGCCAGGGCAATGGCCGATGTGTTCGGCATGACACTGCTGCTTTCCGAGGCAGGAGAGACGTTCATGCTCAGCAACGTTTCGGTTTGGGTGCAGCCGGTGGCGATTGCGCTGAGTGTGGCGCAGCAGGAGGTTGGCGTATGACCGTTTTCCTACTGCTGTACCTGTGCGCGGACGCAACCCGTACAGACTGCCAGGTGGTGAAGGCTGATAGCTGGAAGGGACCTCACGCCTATGAGCAATGCATTGACGTTCTGCCTGATCTGACCAAGGCGCTGACTGCGCCCAACCGGAAACGACACAGATTCGTGTGTGAGATCCAATCCGACGGAGCACAACACGCCGAGCAGAAGTTACCGCCGTCGCGCGCTCATCAATCGTTTCGGATGTAACAGGAGAGGTGCATCAATGAATACTCAGAAAATCGCTCCATTATTGCGCTGCCCCTTTTGCGGAAGTAATGCTCAATTCGCACACGATGGTGACGGCGGCCATTGGATTGAATGCAAACACGAACGATGCGGAGCCTCCACAAACATACGTTACAGCGTGAAGGAAGACTGCAAACCTTTGCTGACCGAACAATGGAACAATCGCGTTCGCAAAAAAAACATTAATAGGCCAACAACCTTTGACTTGTGCTCACTCGTCATGGAGTTAGAGGCCCTAAGAAACTCTGCTACAAAAGAGGAGCTTGCTCGGACCAGCACCTGGATTTGGGGGTTTCTTGCAGCCTGCAGCCAGCTGAAAGTTATTCAAAAAATGGAAGTAAATCGACTTTTTCAACTCGTGCGTAACGCAGAAAAATATCGCAAAAAAGAGTTGGAGGCGTTTGAAAGTAAAGCTCGACTGCGCACACCTCTCCCCTGGCAAATGACCGATGCTCCGGGAGGCCATCAATGATTGCTCACAACATTATCAGCCTAAGCGGCGGCAAAGACAGCACTGCCACTCTACTGGTCGCCATTGCCCTAGAGGCACCCAACCTGCAGGCCGTCTTCGCAGACACCGGCAACGAGCACCAACAGACCTACGAGTACCTTGATTATCTGGAACAAGCCACATGCACAAAAATAACCCGGGTGCGCGCTGACTTTACCCAGCGCATTGAAGGTAAGCGCCGATTTATCGAATCTAAGTGGCGGGCGCAAGGTATCGCAGAGGAGGTTGTGCTTGCAGCGCTGGACGTGCTGCAGCCCACCGGCAACCCTTTCCTAGATCTGTGCATCTGGAAAGGCCGGTTCCCTAGCCGCAAGGCCCAGTTCTGCACCATGGAGCTGAAGCGTGACCCTATGCTTGAGCAAGTAGTCATGCCTTTGATGGGTGCCGGCGACATGATTCTGAGCTGGCAGGGTGTGCGCGCAGACGAGTCGCTAAACAGACGATATCTGCCGGAATGCGACGAAGTCGGTGGTGGCCTGTTCAACTACCGCCCGATCTTGAAGTGGGATGTCCCGGCGGTGTTCGAAGCTCACCGCTACATGTGCATCAAACCGAATCCGCTTTATTCACAAGGCATGGGGCGTGTCGGTTGCATGCCCTGCATCAACTGCCGCAAGGATGAATTACGCGAGATTGCCCTGCGGTTCCCCGAAGCGATTGACCGGATCGATCGCTGGGAGCGAACCGTCCAGCAGGCCAGCAAACGCGGTGCTGCCACGTTCTTTGCCGGATCAAATGCCAAGCATCCGAAAGGCTCAATCTCGGGCATGACAGCCATTGAAGTCATGGAGATCGCAAGCATCCGCCAGGCCGTTGAATGGTCCAAGACAGCCCGAGGCGGCATCCAATACGACCTGATGATTGCTACTGACGCCTCTGCCTGCTCCAGCGCCTACGGGCTCTGCGAGTCGGCCTGGGAGCCAGTAACCTTGGAGGTAGCATGAGCGCAGCCCGTGTACTTGAGTTTGAAGACTTACAACGCGTAACGGGATATAGCCGCCGGGCAGACGTTGAAAAAACGTTGCGCTCCCAAGGGATTCGAATTTTCAGTGGACGAAAGGGGCCCTGGACTACGGTGGATTTGATCAACCAGGCGGGCGGGCTAAAACCCGTGGATACCGACAGCTACAGTGCGGACATCGTATGAAACGTGGTCGAAAGCGCCAACACAATCCAAACATCCCTGGGCACATTGACCAGGCGGCTTTGCCGCGCTCGGTCTATTTCGACCATAGGGGCGCTGGGTGCTGGTACATCCTGTATTTCAATGAGGCCGGGCGGCGACAGCGGCAGAACCTTTGCGCGGGTAATGTGACGCTTTCAGAGCTTCACCGCCTCATCGAGGAGCGCAACGGCGTAGACCGCGACAGCCTGCAATACCTCTGTGATGAGTTCCACAAGAGTGACCAGTACAAGGTCCTCAGCGAGAAAACCCACGACGACTATGTCTACTCCCGCGACGTGCTTCTGGCGTTCCCGACGAAGCTTGGCAAACCGCTGGGCGAACTGGCGGTGCTCAAGTTCACGCCGGCGCTCGTCCAGCGGATCATCGACAAGATAGCCCAGGATGGCACTCCCTCCAAAGCCGCTCACTCACTGCGCTACCTGCGCCGAGTAATGCAGTGGGGCCGTAACCGTGGTTTTGTGAAGGACAACCCGGCTAAGGGCATTGAGTCGCCGAAAGAGCGCAAGCAGCGCCGACTGCCCGAAGACACGGTCATGGTCAACCTGATCAGGTTCGCAAAGCAGCAAGGCCAACTCAAGAGCGGCCAGGCTGGGGCCTGCTCGCCTTACCTGTGGTATGTGATGGAGATTGGATACCTGTGCCGCCTGCGCGGGATCGAGACGATCACACTCACCGACGAGAACGAACTCAACGAAGGGGTGCTCACCAACCGTCGTAAAGGCAGTCGGGACAATATCGTCAGGTGGACTCCTCGGCTGCGTGCCGCCTGGGACGCGGCCAAGGCCGTCAGGTCAGAAACGTGGGAGCGGAAGCGAGTGCCGGTGCCAATCCGAGCAGACCAGCGCTTCCTTATTATTGCCGCTACCGGCAGGCAGTTATCGAAGTCAGGGCTTGATACAGCCTTCCAGCGACTGATAATGCAAGCGATTGAGAAGAAGGTGCTCACTGAAGAGCAGAGGTTTGGGATGCACGACTTTAAGCGTAAGGGCATCACCGATACGGTGGGCACCCGGGCAGACAAGCAACAAGCGTCAGGCCATAAAGACGAATCGATGATGGACGTTTACGATCTCAGCGTGCCGACAGTTAATCCATCTTCGGAGTGAAAAGTTTTATAACATCAACCATGTAACTTTTAAGACATTCAGTACAGTGCTGTTCATCTCGGCCGTCGCCAAACGCAGAACGAAGAACTTTATCGTACTTCTTCTCACTTACTTGCTTTCGAGCAACTGACACGCGCTCATTGACATACTCATATCCGGCATAGTTAATGAGTCTTAACATTGAAGACTCCAGACAATCGACATTTCCAGGGAGGAAAGAAAAGGCGGTATCAAAATGCTCGTACGAACAGATCGCGGAGAGCGCCCTTTTATCGCCTGTCAGTATCTTGAACTCTTCGCCCCAGCCGTGACGATCGCTTGCATGTAGAAACAATGCAAACTCTCCGGGATCAACCTCATCGATCTGTTGCATGTGATCGATCAAATCAAAATCAACTTTAGCGTCATTGAGCACGCTGCATTGCTCAAGAAACCCGCAAATTCGTTCGTAAGCCTGTGAGCTTCCGACGTATTTTTCGATGGATTTGTCTGGATCTTTCAAGCGCAGGCTGTAGGGGAGACTAGAAAGGACGAAGCAGTCTTTGGCGCCTGAATTTAAGCTACCGAGGGTGTCTTGCAGTAGATCACATTGTGCAAGCTTGATCACCAAGTCGTTATCGGACAGTAGGATCATTCAGGGTCAACTAGAGCCCTTAGCAAGTCGAGACTATCTTCTTTAATCTCTTCCGCAAGATTTGAAAACAAATAACTAGACACTAAAGCTTTATCACTCACACCTTGAGCCAAAAGCTTAAGCGTTTTAGTACACAATGGCCAAAAATTACCATTGTGAGCACAGTTTAATAAAACATGAGTTGGATCAATATGATTCGCAGAACCATAGTTATTTACAACCCTAGCAAGATCTGGAGCCGGCATAAAACGACCTAGCCGCAGCTTAGCTGATGCTTTTCCCGCTAGAAGCTCAAGTGCAAACTCATCTGCCGCAACTTCATCATCATCACGACCGTCATCGTTTTTTGCAATTTCCGTATCAACGATGGCGCCATTAGCGTCCACATGTCCTAAAGCGATATGTCCAAGCTCGTGAGCTAGGTGAAAAAGCAAATAGCCGCACTCTTTCTTCGACGAAAGAACAATCGATGGGCGATTATTTGTAGACATGGCAATACCATCCATCTTTTTCTTCATAATTGAAGAAGCAAGATGAATCACGGGAATTCCACATTCCCAGCAATAGTCCAGTAGGTCACTCAGGCCAACCCAAGGCTTGCCAGAAGCCAATATCTGACTCCGAATCTCAGCGGCCGAGACGGGGCGCACATAAGGGCGCTCAATATTGGACAGTACGATTTTGGAAGCACTGCGAGCCAGAGCTACCGCAAGCTCAACGTCGTCAGCAGTCGTCCCCTTTATGAGCTTGAAACGGCGCTGCTCAGGCAAATCAAACTCGATACGCGCAGGCGTCTCGGCAATTGACCGAAGCTTCAGATTCAAGGCACGCGCCAAGATGAACTTAGCCTGCTGGAGACCGCTAGGCGTCTCAGCTATCTCGTCATCCCACCAAGCAGGTAGAAACGCCTGTACCTGCCGCTTAGGCAGGCCATGGGCTCTGAACGCACTGTAAAGGCTTTGCATAGATTCAGTCATATCAAAGCCTCCATTCAGACGTTAATGACATAAGGATTAGTCAAAGGTGAGCTCTTCTGCATGCCGGTTAGACATCGGCCCGCCCCTGAAAAGTCACAAGGATACTAAATCTTTTTTGCATTTCACGCAAGTTATCCACAGCTTTACACACAGGTTTCAGCTAAGGAAAAAGAGGTGATAGCAGGCGCGTACATTGCCAACCGCCATAGCAGGAAAATCAAGCCCGAGGCCTTGTTGTTCACGTACAAAAAAAAGGCGCCAGCCCTTAATTCTGTTGAGTAGCTGACCTGACTTGTAATCAGTAGGTCCCGGGTTCGACTCCTGGTGCCGGCACCACATTAGGCTCCATTGCATTCTACTGAATGCTCTGGAAGCCCCGAAAACCCGCCCTTTGGCGGGTTTTTTCGTTCCAGGACCCTCTGTCGGGATCCAACAAAATCCCCCTTCCCCGAGGGTATGTTAGGGGTACTGCGATTTTCCGGTCAGGAGCGCGTACCCCTATGCCACGTCTAGCGATCCCTCTCAGCGACCTGCAATGCCGCACGGCCAAAACCCGCGAGCGCGCTTACAAACTGTTCGACGGTGGCGGCATGTACCTTTTCGTCAAACCCAATGGCGTGAAGACCTGGCGCTTGAAGTACACCAAGCCCAACGGCAAGGAAGGTACGCTCATCATCGGCAATTACCCCATCGTTACCCTTTCCGTCGCACGACGTAAGCGAGACGAAGCCAAGGCGTTGCTGCTCGACAACCTCGACCCAATGGAAGAAAAGAAGAAGGCCAAGATCGTAGCCCAGCGGGTGGCACTGCTTTTCGAAACCGTTGCCCTGGAGTGGCACGCTGATATGTCCCGCCGCTGGACCGAAGGACACGCGAAAACCGTAATGAGCCGACTGCGCACCCACGTCTTCCCGCTGATCGGCCAACGACCCATCGCTGAGCTCGATACCCACGACCTGCTAGAGATCACCCAGCGCATCAAGGAACGCGGCACCATGGATGTGGCGTTAAGGGTACAGAACTACTTATCCACCATCATGCGCGGGGCCAAAAGGGCTCGGCAGATCACCATGAATCCTGCACTGGATCTGGCAGGCTCGATTCACGCGCCACGCACAATCCATCGTCCGGCCCTATCCCTCAACCGCCTACCCGAATTGCTACACCGTATCGACAACTACAACGGCCGCGAGCTAACGCGCCTTGCTGTGCTACTGACTCTGCATGTATTCGTCCGCTCCAGCGAACTGCGCTTCGCTCGATGGAGTGAGTTCGACTTCCAACGCGCCATGTGGGAAATCCCCGATACGCGCGCACCGATTGAAGGGGTACGCAACTCCACACGCGGGACCAAGATGAACGGCGACATTCAAATGGTTCCGCTATCGCCGCAGGTCATCGAAATACTGGAGCGCCTGCGCAGCCTCAGTCGCTTTTCAGAGTTGGTGCTACCGGGCGACCACAAGTACTGGAAGCCCATGTCCGAGAACACAGTGAACACCATGCTCCGCAACGTCGGCTATGACACCAGCAAGGACGTGTGCGGCCACGGCTTCAGGACCATGGCCTGTAGCGCCCTGCTGGAGTCCGGGTTATGGACCGACGCAGCCATCGAAAGACAAATGAGCCACAAGGAACGCAACCGCGTGCGTGCCGCGTATATCCACAAAGCTGAATTTCTGGAGCAGCGCCGGCTGATCATGGCGTGGTGGAGCAACTACATCGACGCCAACCGCCATGGGCATGTGACGCCCCACGAATTCGCTCACCCCGTCGGCGACAACATCACCGCCCTACAAAATAGCCGTGGCGCATCCAAACGTGGGTAAGCCAATGAGATCACCGCAGTCCGCCCTTCCACGCGGGTCCATCCAAGCGGGGCTGCAAAGCCGCCCTGCTTGGATGGACCTCATTTAAAAAATCTAAAGCCCACGCAAATTGTCTGTGGAAAACCATAGATTTCCACCGGTGGATAATTTCATCCACAGCCGCAGAATTCCCGAAAATTCGAGCCTTGACCCAAATTATCCACAGGCGTAGAAAAGATCGGGCAAAGCGCTGTCGTTGACAGCAACCCAGGTAGCCAGAACCTTTAAGGCTACGCCACACCGTGGTGGTTCTCCCAAAGTGCGATTAGCGTCCGGCGGCTCGCACGGTCACTCACCGAGTGATGGATGCCAGCTTCAGATCATTGTCATTGCGGCAAATACATCTCCGTACCCAACTGCCCTGCAGCAACCTATCCGCGTGGCCATTTCATTGCGCCAACCTGCGCCCGTCTCTTTCTCCCGGAAAGAGACGGGCGCTCCTACCGCTGCTGCAGCCCAACTCGTACAAGGCTTTGCGGCATTCCCCCTCGTGACAAGAGGCGTGACAAACACCGAAGTCACCAGCAACAGCGGTGCAGATGATGGTGCCGCAGCCCAGGGAATGGGCTGCACCTGACTGACAGTCAGGTATGCCCCGGTCATCGCATCTCTGCCTTCACCTGATTCAGGATCTCGCGGCATTGGCCTCGTCAGCCAATGCAGTCTCCACCCGCCCACCGGAATCGGTGTTCAGGAGGCCAGATCATGAGATGCCCAAGCTCCCGGTCGTAAAGAGCCGCCAGTCCCGCGTTAGTGGACAACCCTCACAGGTCGCAGGGGCCTTGATCCCTGATAACACTCAACATCCATGGCGGGATGACGTGGGGGAAGCTTCAAACGTTTGGCTTGAAGAGGAGTTCGATCATGGGATTGGTGGGTAGGCGAGATGGACGCAATTTTGGCTATGGCCGGCAACTGAGCTATGCAGGACCGCAGGCATTGAAAGACCTGTTTGGCGGTGGGCATTACGGGACGGTCAAAGCACACAGTGATCGGTGGCAGGCGTTTGTACGCTGGTGTCGGTCGGAGGATGGGCCAGGCGTCAACGATGCGCGACAGATTGATCGGCAGACCTTGCTGGACTACACCGAGCATCTGCGCCAACAAGTTGAACACGGTGCTATCGGCATCGCCACTGCGCAAAACCGGTTGTCCAGTGTGAATCGGACCATGGCCGCGCTTCGCGGAGATCAGTATGTGAAAGTGCCGAGTCCGAGCAAGTCGTTGGGAATGCAGCGCACCAGTGTTCGTTGCTCGGTTCCGCAAGGCCAAGACCGCGAACAGGTGAAGCGGATCGTAGACGTGCTCTGCGAACACCAAATGCCGCGCGCGGCGGCCATCGCTCAGTTGGCGCGAGCCACCGGCATGCGCTTGCGCGAGGCGATTTTGGCCGACCTTCCCCGTCTAAAACGTGAAGCCAAGCAATTCGAAAAGATCAACATCCAGGACGGCACCAAAGGTGGCCGTTCAGGCGCGTCAGCACCTCGTTGGATTACGATAGATGATCATATTCGTGACGCGCTGAGGTTTGCCGAACAGGTCTCACCCGACAGTAGCCGCAACCTACTTGCACCGGACGAAAGCTACCTCGATTTCCAACGGGGAATCGCCCGCCCCGCCCGAGATATCCTCCATCAGCACAACCTCAAAGGCTTCCACGAATTGCGGGCGGCTTATGCGTGCGAACGCTATGAGCAAATCACCCAGCATCCCGCGCCCATCAACGGCGGCCGTTGCTATCAGCTCGACCAACGCCTCGATCGGGAGGCACGAGACCAAGTCAGCTATGAGCTGGGGCACGGCCGTATCGACGTGGTGTCGGCTTACATTGGCAGTCGAACATGAGCCAACCATTTGATATGGAGCTGTTCCTGGCCGGCGTTCTGACCGGGTCGCATTCCACACGCCAACGCCACCTTCGTCAGGCGGAGGCTATCCAAACAGCAATCGTTGAGCGCTGGCAACGCGACAATCCATGGACTTGGCAGAGAAAACACCTTGCGTGGTTTTTAAATCACCACCTAAACCAGCGCACTGACTCGACGCGTTATTACTATTTGCTGACCATGCAATTACTCACTTATCGCCTAGGAAAATCCTGGCAGTTCAACCGTTAAGCGAAGGTCAGAAAACGGGCAGGAATGGACACTCATGGGCAGGTTAGCGACGGGAAAAGACCCGCGCCTGCCGTTGGTGAGCTTTGGCGATGGGGTAAGTTTTTTGTGCTATAAGTAAATACTTTGTCTAGGCTGTTTTTGAAACACTTCTGCAGCTGAATACAACTGCGGATAAGTATTGGGGAGCGAGGGATATGCCATTAAGTTACGAGCAGTACCAAGAGGAAGTGACCTCCGACATACTTAACGTTCTCGGCCAGGCCGCATGCCAGCCCATCTTATTTGTCGGATCCGGCTTTTCGAAAAGATACTCTAAGGGGCCAAGTTGGGAGGAACTGCTAAAAGTCCTGGCTTCGAGATGCCCAAACATTAGCTTGGACTTGGCTTACTACAAACAAAAGAATAAAAGCCTAGTTGAGATTGGAAGTATATTTTCTGACTGCTTTCGTGAGTGGGCGTGGACTGAGGGTAGAGATGAATTTCCTGCGGAATACTTTTCTGAAGAATACCCGTCTGATATTTTTATAAAATATACAATTGTAACTATTTTGAATGGAATGGGACCAAGTGAAACTGGTTCTTATGGCGCAGACGACTTAGATGCTGAAATAGCAGCCCTACAGTCTATGAGTCCGCACGCGCTTATCACCACCAACTACGACCAATTATTAGAGCTGATTTTTCCAGATTTCGAGCGAGTAGTAGGTCAGCAGGTACTAAGCAAGCCTTATTTGTCGGTTGGCGAAATTTTTAAGATACACGGATGCATTTCAGACCCTTTATCGCTTGTATTAACTGATGAGGATTATCAGGTCTTTGAGGCAGATAAAAAGTACTTAAGCGCAAAGCTACTCACATACTTCGCAGAGCACCCGCTTCTATTTGTTGGGTACCGAGCTGAAGACCCTAATATAAAAAGCATATTATATGATGTCACTCGCATGTTTAAAGCAAGCCAGGCTTTAACTCCAAATATTTACATACTGGAATGGGATAAAGATGTAAACGAATCGTCTTATCCTGCTCGTGAAAGAATCATCAACGTCGGAGAAGATGTGACAATTCGCGTAAAAAGCATTACAGCATCGTCCTTTGAGTGGGTATTTAAGGCGTTCGGAAACAATGGAACTTTAGAGCAGATTAACGTAAAGCTACTTCGAGCATTAATGGCGCGGGCCTTCAATCTGGTGAGGAGGGATACTCTGGCAAAACAGGTAGAGGTAAATTTCTCTATGCTAGAACATGCCGTAGAGAGCGATGAGAACTTCGCCAAAATATTAGGCATCACATCTCTGGATGGGCCTGCCAGTGTAAATGCTAATTATCCGTACACTCTCCAGTTAGTCGCGGAGAAGCTTGGATTTAATAGCTGGAATGGTGCGCACAAGCTAATTGAAACATTGGAGCAAATGACAGGCTTTGATATGAAAAACTCCGACAACCCATACCACTTCAAATTAAAAACCGGAAAGTCGGCGAGTAGCTTTACTAGAAAATACTCGGAAGCTGCGGTCATCTTGCTTGGGAGGGTTCAGTCTGGCGAGAGCTTCAAATTGGCTCCAGGCTGCTCGACCTAGCATTCTAAGTCTGCGTTTTTCTTATTTTCTAAAAATATTCGGATGGCTAGTTTTGGACTTGGAGGACGTGCATTGATGATATTCGTCATGGGGTGGTACCGGCCTGTCGTCACCGACGGCAACCGCCTCGTGGCAACTAATCAGTTCAAGGTGCCTACAAAATCAGGGGCGATTCAGTCTAACCGATACCACTTCCTCAGCAAACAGCCTGTTTCATACACCCAAACGCAGTTGGCGCACCCAATTTCACATCAGCAGATGATACTTTGTTAAATCCCAACTCAAGCCTTTGAGGACGCGCAAAAGGTTTAATCGACGACATTGAAGAATAGTTACAAACTAATTAGACAAATCACACGCCAACAGCGGTAAACATCTTATGAAAAAAACGTCACCCCTGGCCCAAAATAAAGAACTTGATATCGAAGAGAAAATTCTAGGTGACCAACGATTCCTAGATCTAAGAATCTATTTCAATTTTGATTTTTCTATATTCTCCACGCCCCCTGGAACAATACAACAAGAAGATAACGGAATTCACAGCTATAAAAAATTCAAAAAATTCCAAGAGAATCAGAGATCAGAGTTCTCGCGACTAATATACAACGCAACGAAATCTTCAAACCTCGGGCAAGATTTTGAGGCGCATGCCAGCTTCCTAATGCAACTACCAAAAAATCGTTTTAGCTTTGGACTACTAACAAAGCATATTAGTAAGTTTGAGGATTATGCAAAAAAATGCATTAGTAAAAGATATGCAGACCCTCAATCACTCGCCTCAATTGCAATCCCTGCTCTGATCCAACCATTGTATCATTGGTCAGAAGCAGTGGATGATGATCAGCGAAATTCTTTAATGCTGCAAATCGAAGATCTTATCCATAACCTCAACAAAACTCTTCCTCCCTCTACAATAATTTCCGGCTCCGCAGAATTTAAAAGCTACATTTTATTCGCTTATATAATAGTTGCTGAAATCCTGAAACTCGGATTATCCAGCGCAATATTGGCATATCATCTGGTTTATTTCAGACAGCAAAGCGTATCCACTTGGGCAAACATCCATCCTAGAGAGCGCTTGTTATTCTCTGTAATATCGCTACATACTTTTTTACGCTTTTACAACAAAAGTGATTCTTTCTCGCCAAAATATGGATTCAGCCATAACACCTTTACTGACCTGCATGCGCTAATGTACGACGCGTACGACGCATGTAGTAGCTTGGGATTAATCACCGCAGGCCAGGTTTTCATGTGGGTTGTCGAGCGCATTGAATCAGAAGCACTCGCCTACAATGACCTTGCAGGCGGCAGGCGCGCATTGAAAGGATTAACTCCAACAGAAACAAGATCAGTAGTCGAGTTGGTTAAGCGCTTTTCCTCCTATCGAATTCCAGTCACTGTCGAACGAGTTGAACGCTTTCTTGCTCAATTCGTAACTACTGGACGAATAAGGGCGGCATTAAAACTACTGAATCATTTAAAATTCTACCCTCTTTGGCAGCTTGGGGAAGCCATGGAGAGTATGTTAAGAACCGAATCAGAAAATCATGGAAAAATCGTCGTCGCCCCTTTGGGGGATCGAACAGGTAGCACTGCCATAATAAACTACCTAATATCTCACTCTGGATTAACTAGCATAGTTTTTGCTGACGATTTGGTACATGCGATAAGTCTAACGAAGGCAGGAGATCGGATATATTTTGTCGATGACTGCACCCTCAGCGGCACGCAATCTATTCATATTATGCAGGAACTAATGGGTGAACGCATTTTAAAACCTCACCACACCAAACATTGCGATGCTCTTTCAAAATCCCAGCAAACAGCCGTATGTAAACGGACACTGGTGTTTGCTTACTGCTTAGCCTGTGATACTGCAATTAATCGTATGAAAGACGAGCTTTCCAAGCTTCATTACGGAAAGATTAATTTTGAAATTATTTACGACATTCCCGAACCTTCAAAATCCAAAGCATTTACCTCTGCAAGCGCTGTGCCTTGGGAAAGCCAGACTGAAAGGGACGACCTAAAAAAATACTGTGCTGATATGGGATATTCAATACTTGAGAAAATGGCTATAGATAAGGGATGGGACGAAGAACGGAGATTGGAAAGCTCTCTAGGCTATTCTGACTTCCAGCGACTTTTAGTATTTCCATATAGCGTACCTAAAACCACTTTACCTATCCTTTGGACAGAGGGAAATTCGGAGGTCAAGTGGATGCCTCTCTTCCCTGTCCTCGACTAGTGACTGGCAATAATCGGTCAACAGGAGCCAGTCAGCCCCAGTCGCTTACATATACAGACGAACGTTCGAGTCCACCCTGAAAAATTCAGGGTGATTCCCACCTAGAGCGTTGAGGTTCGCCTCAACCCTCGGGTTGACCAGAACCGTAGCGAGCTTCTTCTTGAGCTGTTGCCGAACGGTAGCGCCAGCTTGTGCTACTCCTTCGAAGCCCGCGCATTAGATTCAAGGCTATAGGTAATTTAGCGAAACCTTTACCCGCTCGGGTGTAGCTAGCCGCTCGCGCGCATCGTTGCGATGCAGCGTCTCATCGTCTTCGGTCATCAAGACCAGGTAGCTGCCCACGCTCTGCCACGTACTGCAAAACTTGACGCATCAGCTCGGAAGGCGAAACGCCGAGCTTTTCCAGTTCGCGGTATGCAAGCGCCTTGAGGTCGTCGTCGATACGGACGTTGATGGACGCTATGGAATGCCCCCTCACTGATGACATTGATTTTTACAGTTAACGAAATGCGTGAGTTCGGCAAGCCCACTCGCAGCTCAAGTATCGTGCACGGCATACTCTCAGGGCCTATCGATCCCGGGTTAGACTCCACTGAGATCCATAACTAGCTGATTTATTTGTAGTTATAGATTGGGGTACGTCGAATTTTCCACCGAATTCCAGACCCGCAGGAAACCTAGTCTCGCCGAAAGATACCGTTCGTCTGGTGCCGCACCATACAAAACAAAGCCCCTGCAGAAATGCAGGGGCTTTGTTGTTTCTGGGGTGTTTGTATTTAGCTGATGCCCGCCCGCCTTTCTCCACACCTCTACACCCCCTCGAAAATCCCCCACCTCTATACCCAAGATTCAATTTCCAAGCTTTACGCTGAATTATGAACTGCCAACAATTATGGCTAACCCATAAAAACACCTAATCCCACCAACCCAGCTATCTTCCCAATCGCTCCCCACTCCCCCGGCTGCAAACCCAGCGGCCGAGCCTGAGAACCCGACTTGATGCAGGCGCTAACTACGCCCCCCATTCGCAGTGATTACGAACGTGACAGCTCTCACTCGATAGAGGAGTTTTACCGATCCCCAGCCTGGTCAGGCCGGGGCTTTTTGGTGCCCTGCTGGGCGGTTTTTCTGTATAACGCCGTCAAGACTAAGCGTTGCGAACGGATGCCCATGAACGCCCTGAAACTGATCTGTTTGCTGGTGATTGTCCCGCTGCTGCTCGCCGCTCTGGGCGGTTGGGAGCGTGAGCGGGCGGGTGAGGCTGCCGCGTGGTTGATCAACTACCAGGCCGATGTCAGCGCCACTCGGCAAACCCTGCAGACCTTGGCGACGCAAAACCCTACGGCCCTTATCGACCTGGGCGAGGAAAAAATCGGCATCCAGCCGGCGCTCGAGCGGCTGGATAAAATCACGGCCGAACTGCCCACCGCCCAACGTATCAATAGCGGCATGCGCACCCTGGCGCCGTGGGTGATGGGGCTGGGCCTGCTGGCGGCGTTGATCGGTGTGGCGGCGCTGGCCGGCACACAGTGGGCGGGGCGGCGTGCGCGGCAGTCGCGGGAAAAACTGTTGCAGGCGTTCGCCCTCGGCAGCCGCTTGTTGCCCTATGTGCTGGTGAGCCATGTGGTGGCGATGGCGACGACGGTGGCGCTGGCCTTGAGTTTCGAAGGCTTGGCGATGTGGCACATCGGTCGATTGGGTCGCGGCGAGTTCAAGCTGATGGCCGTGCTGGCGGTGATTGCGGCGTTCTGCCTGTATTCGATCTGGCTGCTGCTCAAACAATCGCGACACATGCTGGGTATGTTCAAACCCGAGCCGCTGGAGATGTTCGGGGCGGTGGTGACGCACGCACAGGCGCCGGAGCTGTGGCGCGACGTGAATACGTTGGCCGGCAAGCTCGGCGCGCTGTCACCGGACCATATCGTGGTGAGCCTGACCCAAGGGTTTTACGTGACCTCCAGCGAGGCCCACGTGCAACCGGCGCATACCACGCTGCATGGACGCACCTTGCATGTGCCGCTGCTGTACCTCGGCCTGCTGAGCCGCGACGAAATCGGCGCGGTGATCGGCCATGAGCTCGCACACTTTGCAGGGGAAGACACCGAATACAGCCTGCGCTTCTTGCCGATCTACGATGGGGTCAATCGCAGCCTGGCGGTGCTGCTGGATACCCTGCTGGCCAGTGACCTGATCCAGGAGTGGCTGATGCGGCCGTCATTCCTGTTCGGCGTGTTTTTCATGCAGCGCTTTGATCACGCGGTCAACCATTGGAGCCGCGAGCGCGAGTTGCTGGCGGATGCCGCAGGTGCGCGCCTGGTCGGCAATGGCGCGGCGGCTTCAGCGCTGTTGCGCGTGTCGGTGTTGCAGCCGCTTATCGAGGACGCGCTGTTGGCCTTGTGTGACTCAGCCTCGGAAGAGGATCTGCCCACCGCCGCCCTGGCCGCGCTGCAAGGCCGTGAACTGCAGGTGCCGCCA
>Ga0105237_10002660_pt1 | contig 21961 bp, 14 predicted proteins | sample KBSC24metaG_FD_81520 | JGI IMG/M metagenome (GOLD analysis project Ga0105237, IMG submission 81520) | Corn rhizosphere microbial communities from Kellogg Biological Station, Michigan, USA - KBS C2-4 metaG | ecosystem: Host-associated > Plants > Roots > Rhizosphere > Soil | place: Michigan, USA...
AAAAAGGAAATTCCTGCCGCCATCGCCTTACAACGCGACCTTTTCGAACAGGTGGCAGCCGGGAAGGCGCCAAATGACTACCTCGATCAGCTGGAAATACCAAAGGAAAAGACATACGATGTGCTGCTCAGCAATCGGGAAGTTTATAATCTGCTGCTAAATCGCTACGATGGAAAGGTCGCCATCCAAAACCTGAATGATATCCTCCGATTGTCTCCGGACAATGGAAAGGTAAAATATAATATTTGCGCCCTTAGCCTGCAGCTATGGCGGGTGGACTCCGGGTTTGTCCAGCCGCCTGTCCTGCTGAAAGATATCAATGACCTCTCCGGCATGAGCATCCCCTCCTCACTGATCCGGCGAATGCTGATCAATTACCACATTGCCCTTAGCGAGGTAGATATGGCCCATTACAACTATGCAGGCAAGGATTCATCCCTTGCCTATATAAAGAATAATTATCAGGACATCCACCTGAAGGACGAGGACCTTCTGGCCCTGGCCAAATATCTTTGTTTTTATCAGCAATGTGAATGGTCGGAAAATCTGCTCCGCCCCCGTGTCACGAAGATCGATGTTGATGAAGACCTGCTCTTTTATTATGTCAATCTCAAGCTCACCGTCCTTGGTCCGGATCTCGACGATGTCACACGGCAGGTGATCAATAACGCCATTACGATCAATCCAAAACGCTTTTGCCGGTATTTTGACCCTATTGGAAAGGGAGGAGTGACTTTTCAGCTATTGGACTACCCGGAGTTGAAGAGCATTTATTGCAATACCTGCAATATAAAAAGCCGGTAGCCATGTATCCGTGTTGATCCGTCGATCCGGGGGATTCTAATAAAAAAAACGGCCGTCCGGTCATAAAGATGATGGGGCGGCCTGATCCTAGAAACAACCTGAAATATATGTATCGTACTCCGAGTGAAATCTGTTTTATTTGTCCCTTCGCTTCATATCTCTCATCCTCTATATAATATTAGTACTACCCGACTGTAGAAATGTAACTACATTATGAGCTTTTTTACTCTTTTTTAGCCCAAAATATCCTAAATTTCTAATAATCAGTCGCTTACCTCTATTAAGATGCCGTTTTCAGGCAAATTACTCGCCCTATCCTTTCAAAAAATCCAGGTCAAAATAGTACTTCCCCCTATTCTGTCTGTCGACATACAAGGACGTAAGCTTCTGTTTTTCAAGATAAAATGACAAAGTGATCTTGTCCTTCGGGATCACCCTGGTCACAAACTTCTCCACTACCCCACTCTGCGGGTCCTGTCTTTCATAGATAAACACACTTTGACGGACCTGCACCTGTTCCATATTCCTCCAGGAGCCCCCACCCAGCGTATTCCAGCCTTCAATCTCCCTTTCAATGTTCAACGTCAAAAATTCATTGTCATGGCCGTATATCCGTTTCTCCTCACTGTAGCTATGCCCCCTTATTTCACATTTTGACAGATCTACCTGTATCATCTCTCCATTGCTCTTGAGGTCAGCGATGGCCGCCATAAGCTTTTTGCGCGCCACGAGCTCCTTACCATTGGGCGTATATCGAAGGAATAAAAAGCCGCCCGCAAACAGGGCAAGTCCTGTCAGCCAAAAAAGAAATGGATAAGGGATCAGTTCTCCGGTATAATGTTTAAAAAAGGTCATGGTCAAAAAACCCAGCACAAATAAGAAGTAGGCTGCAATGCGTCTCCACATAATTTAGGGGTGTCCGTTTTGGCAGGACCGCTTCAAATTAGAAAAAAATCACAACAACAGAATCCTTATTTTTATTGCCATATGAAGTTCCTTTTCCTGACAATTGCCCTTGGGCTCGCCATCCCTTCGCACGCCCAGCCTGCCAAATCATTAAACTATATGCCTGCCATCAAGAACTATGACCTAAGCAAATTATGGCGTGCAGACAGCATCAGGCTGGAAGGCGACGGCCAGAAAGTCCCGTTCCCTGAGCCACTCGGCTTCATCGGCAGTAATTATCAGCGTTTTTATATCCATTATATCGCCGTGACAAAAGACAGCCACAAGCCCTACGTATACCATGTCTTCGGCAAGACAAAGGTCAAGGATGCCATCTGCAGCTTTAATGGCACCATCACAATCACAAGCGCCGGTCTTTATCACCAGAGCGACGATCCAAGGTATAAACAAGGATCAGTCACAGGAGATATCGTCTTTAAAGAAGATAGTACACAGTCTTCAGCCGGAGTCTTTAGAGGCAAGCTGGTAACGGACTTTACCGTGGATAAAAAAGGAGTGCTCCAATACGATGCCTTGATGGCGGTCGCCGACGGGTATGAAAATAATCAATGTACGAGCACCTGGACAGGTTACAGGACAGGTAAAAGTAAGAAATGCAATTGGGGAGATTACAGGATGCCAGACAGCAAGGAACTGGACGACGGCGCAGGCAGTGTTCATATAAGCGAAAGATTTATCGCCAATGGATGGCAAACTTTCGTCGCTGCCTATAGCGGTTCTGGTGAGGATGCCGAAAAAGCCCAGCGGACAGAAGATGCCGAATGGTGGAAATAAATTTGGTAACTTTAGTAAAATCCCATCATCATGAGCGCTATTTCACGCAGGCATGCCATACGGACGATTGCTGCCGGCAGCGGCATCCTACTGCTTTCCCCCAAATCAATATTCCCCTCATCACGCTATAAGGACAGGCTGGGTATAGCCCTGGTAGGACTGGGATATTACAGCACCGACCTCCTGGCGCCGGCATTGCAGCAGACAAAACATTGTTACCTGGCAGGCATCGTAACAGGCACACCCGCCAAGGCGGAGGCATGGAAGAAAAAATACAATATCCCCGATAAGAACATTTACAACTATCAGAACTTCGACAGCATTGCCAACAATCCCGACATAGATGTAATATATATAGTATTGCCGCCCTCTATGCACAAAGAATACGTAATAAAAGCCGCCAATGCAGGTAAGGAGGTGTGGTGTGAAAAACCAATGGCCTTGACGGAAGCCGAATGCACCGCCATGATCGATGCCTGCCGGGCCAACAAAAAATCCCTGGCCATTGGCTATCGCCTGCATCATGAACCCAATACACAGGAATGGCGTGGCATGGTAAAAGAACAAAAGTTTGGCAAGGTCACGAAGGTAAGCTGTGCAGCAGGCTATTATGAAACCCGCACAGACCACTGGAAGCAGAAAAAAGAAATGGGCGGCGGTGTCTTGTACGACATGGGTGTGTATGCCATACAGGGAGCAAGATTAGGTATGGGCATGGAGCCTGTAGCCATCGTCTCCGCACAGACCTCTACCACAAGACCGCAGATCTATAAGAACGGTCTGGACGAAACCACCATCGCAACATTTGAATTCCCTGGTGGTGTAACAGCCGATATAAAGACCAGCTTTGGAGAGAACATCAACTTTCTGAACATCACCTGCGACAAAGGCGAAATAAAAATGGAGCCCTACTCTGCTTACAACGGCCAGAACGGCACCACTCCACAGGGCATTATCCATCATCCATATGACATCCCCTTCCAGCAGGCCAAACAAATGGACGACGATGCGCTGTCCATTATGCAAAAAAGACCCATGCTCGTGCCGGGTGAGGAAGGCCGTCGTGACATTCGCCTGGTAGAAGCCATTTATAGATCGGCCGCTACCAAACAATCTGTGAGATTATAAAATGCCATGCCGGGGAAAAAACTCCCCACGCTCTCTATAACGAATAATTGATAATTTCATTAAAGCAATGTAAATTGTCTCAAAGGAGGGAGAGTGGTATGGTCAACAACAGCGAAAGCATATATCATAAAATGGTGGAGGAGGTGGAGGATTATGCCATATTGATGTTGGACAAAAATGGAATAATTGTAAATTGGAACAAGGGTGCCGAGAAGATCAAGGGATATAAAGACGAAGAAATTATAGGTCGGCATTTTAGCATATTCTACACACAGGAGGATCAGGACACAAAGTTACCGGAAACGCTTGTCGAAAAGGCAAACCTCGAGGGAAAGGCCGTTCATGAAGGATGGCGTATTCGAAAAAATGGTACTGCCTTTTGGGGCAGCATCGTAATTACTGCTATCCATGATGACGAAAATAACGTCATCGGATTCACCAAGGTCACGCGTGACCTCACCGAAAGAAAGGCTGCAGAGGACCGGATGCTGCAATATTCGCGTCAATTGGAAGCACAAAACAAAGAGCTTCAGCAGTTCGCTTATGCGGCGGCACACGACATGAAAGAGCCGCTCAGAAAGATCCTGTTCTATTACTCAGCGATCCTGGAGAAAAATCCGGCGATCGATCTTGATAAAAAGCTAATTTACCTTGCACGATCGGAAGAGGCCGCCAGGCGAATGCAAAAACTGATCGACGATCTTTTAGCTTTCACAAAAGTGTCCGAGCCTATCGAACAATTTGAGGACGTAGACCTGAATATTGCCCTTAACGATGCAGCTGTCTTTTACCAGGACAATTTGGAATCAATCCACGGTGAGCTCGTTATTTCCAATCTGCCCATTGTCCGGGGGATCCCTTTTCAACTCCAACAGCTCTTTCTGAACCTGATCAGCAATTCAATTAAATACCGCAGCCCGGACCGGCCGCTTAGGATAAACATTGCATCAGAAAATGTCGATGATCCCAATCTCCGGAATAGATCCTATCGTCCCAAGCAACTAAAAAAGATCACCATCAAAGACAATGGTCTCGGTTTCGAGCCGGAATACAACGAGAAAATATTCGAAATGTTCCAGCGGCTGCACGGTAGGGAATTTTCAGGCACGGGAATAGGTCTCTCGATCTGCAAAAAGATCATGGATAATCATCAGGGTCTCATCCGGGCCTACGGGGTACAGAATGAAGGAGCCCTATTCGAACTTTATTTTCCGGCTAATTGATGGATCCGCAATATTGCAGCATTATGCCGGCCATTCGCTTCAGATCGCTGGTCTTGCTGGGCTTGATAAAATAGTCTTTTGCACCGGCTTTGAGGCAACGGTTCATATCCTCCTGTCGTCCGGAGGTGCTCCAGACCACCTTCGGAATACGGGAATACCGTTCATCATTGCGAATTTTTTCCAGCACCTCTGCTGCATTAAGGATCGGCATCTTGTAATCCAGAACGATCACACAGGGAAGGTCATCATCTGCTATGCTCGCCAGATATCGAAATACCTGGCCTCCATTTTGAACGGTATGGATCGACGCATGGTCATCCAGTTGGCTGAAGACCTCGGTCAGTATCTCAATGTCCTCACTGTCATCATCCGCGATGAGGATTTTTCTTTTAGAAGGCATGGCTCTTAAATTTGTAGTTCAAGTGACTGTTCAAAAATATTCCATTCCTATTCAAATATAAGGCAAGGTCCGTGCCATGACGTTAGAACGAAGGATTTTAATGAAATACTAATTAATTAGAGCTTATTGATCAACAACTTATAAAAAAATAGTAGTTTTAATTATGAAGAAACATTTATTACTGGCCGCACTGTTCTATTTGTCGTGCCTTGCGCTTTTCGCCCAGACAACAAGCTACACCCCTTCACCTCAAAATGAAAATGCCAGGGAATGGTTCACCGATGCCAAATTCGGCCTGTTCATCCATTGGGGACCGTTCAGCATTCCTGGTGATGGAGAATGGGTAATGAACAACCGCAACATCACGGTAAAGAACTATACCCGCCTGGAAAAATTCTTCAACCCCATCGACTTCGACGCACATGCCTGGGTATCCCTGGCAAAGGCCGCAGGGATGAAATATATTACCCTCATCACCCGTCACCATGACGGCTTTAGCATGTGGGACACCAAATATTCCAATTTCAACATCATAAATACGCCCTACAAAAAGGACATCGTACGCCAGATGGCCGACGAATGTCATAAACAGGGCATCAAACTCTTTCTTTACTACTCGCTGCTCGATTGGCGCCGCGACGACTATTCCTGGTGGACAGGACGCACTGGTAAGGGCACTGGCCGCACGGTCCGTGGCAATTGGAACGACTATATCCAATTTATGAAAAATCAGCTGACGGAGCTGCTCTCCAATTACGGATCTATTGGAGGTATCTGGTTTGACGGCTATTGGGACCAGATGGCGGAGGAAAGCAAGGATAGAAAGGACGAGGACGTAAGGGTCGACTGGCATATCCGTGAGCTTTACGATCTTATCCACAAGCTGCAGCCCCAATGCCTCATCGGCGACAACCACCACATGACACCGCTGCCGGGCGAAGACTTCCAGATGTTCGAGCAGGATGTCCCCGGCGAAAATACCAGCGGCCTCAGCTTCCAGAAAATATCTTCTCTGCCGCTGGAAACCTGTGCCACCATTAATAATTCATGGGGTTTCAATATCACCGATACCACATATAAGACTCCGGCGCAGATCGTCGGTCTGCTGGTAAAATCAGCCGGTAATGGCGGCAACCTTCTGCTCAACATCGGACCTATGCCTAATGGCGAGATACAGCCGGAATTTATCCAGCGCCTGCATTGGATGGGTGGCTGGCTTCAAACATACGGCCCCGCCATCTATGACACTAAAGGCGGCTATCTCAAACCACAGAAATGGGGTTGCCTTACCCAGAACGGCAACAAGCTCTACGTCCATGTCCTGCAACAAAATGCGGGCGCCATAAGGCTCGAGCAGTTTCCTTATACCTCGATCAAAAAGGCCTATCTGTTAAAAGACAAAGCCCCTGTTACTGTATCATTAAAAGATGGCGTGGCGGAGATACCCGCCCAATCGCCAACCCCCGAAGACCCTGACCAGGTAGTAGTATTGGAAGTAGGTAAATAGCTGGTCATGTCAAAAATAAAGTTATTAGGCGTATTGCTTTGTTACAATGATGCCGACATCCTCGAGGATGCCATCCAGCATCTGCTTGCCACCAATCATGACCTGATAGTTTGGGATCATGGCTCGGACGACGGCACGGCTGACGTATTGGATAAATATCATCCTTACCTCGCTGAACGACGGCTGATCCCCCGCACGTATGATTTCTATAATCTGTATCAGGCCATGTCCGAATACCTGATACAGGAATATATTCGCCAGTATGACTGGATCTCCTGGCCTGATCAGGACGAATTGCTGGAAGGTAAAGACAGATCGCGGCCCTATGATCAATGGGTAGAGCAGGTGTGTGAGGAAGGTTTCGATTACATCCAGTTTTCCAATTTCAATTTCTGGCTTACTACCAATGACGATAACTCAATAGCTTCCCCCGTACAACGCATACGGCATTATTCCCTGTTCCCGGATTGTGCCCCGCGGATCAGAAGCTGGCGCGCATCAAAGACGAATATCAGGGTCTTCAACCATAATCCCCTGGACGGCAAAAAGGTTCCCGATCTTTTCAACCTTCGTCACTATCCGATGCGTTCTCTTGAGCAGATGCGGCGCCGCCTGGACAAAGACAGGGCAGGCCTTCAGCGCAATGGCGCAAATTATCACTATGACAACATGATGGTACACCCTGAAAAACTGCTCATCCCCTCTGAACAGCTCCACTACGACGATGGCATCCGTGAGCTGGATCCTGTACCCATTTTCAACTGGAGAACCATTTATGGATATGGGCCGGCCGATCTTTCAACATCCGGTTCAAACTCCTCAACGTAATACCCAGGTAATCTGCCAGCTCCTGTTTGGTGCATGGCAATTTTTCATATTCCAGCGCATCCAGCAGCTGTGTCAGGTTATGCTCCAATGGATTCAGCTGCTGCCTTGCCGACCGGATAGCGGTATCCGTCAACCGCACTGCCATCAGTTCCAGGACCGCCCTGTTAAAAGCCTCATTCCTGTGCAGCAGATCCAAAAAGGTCGTTTTGTCAAGCATATATACAGCAAGGTCGCTGATCGCCCGCACGCTCGACATAGCCGGGGCTTTGGTAATGGCCTCGAGCTCTCCCAGCACCTGCCCTTCTCCCAGGAATTCCAATATATATTCCTTGTCATTGTCCTCCGCAAAAGAACATTTGACAATACCCGACCGGATAAAGAATACATTGGTTGTAATGTCTCCTTGTCCGATGAGCAAATGTCCCCTGTTAAAATTCCGCAGCAGGATACCCTGTCCTGTCAGGCCGCCGTCAGCCAGCTCGTCGATGATCCGTAATATGGTGGGATTCTTCCTGATCATAGTCAGCCCCGGGCAACGGCCTCATCACAAACAGCCCCATAGCGCCCAGCGGGACAAATGTCCCAAATAAAACCTACAGGCCCAATAAATTTGCGTATGCAACTAAGAAAACAAAGCTTTTACCTGCCTATGGTCCTATCCAGCCTGATCGCCGCCTTATCAAGCCTCACCGGTCGCGCCCAAAGCCAGAGTGATGTCACCGCCTGGCCTAAGGTTGAGCTGCATCTTCACCTGGACTGCTCCCTCAGCTACCAGGTCGTCCACCAGCTCGACGCCCGGATCACGCCCGAACAATACCGGCAGCAGTTTATTGCTCCTCCTGTGTGCACCAATCTCGCCGATTATATCACCCGTGCAGACAGGGCCGTGGACCTTATGCAAACCCAAAAGGCCCTGCGCCTGGTGACCCTGGATATGTTCGACCAGCTTAAAAGGGATCATGTGATCTATGCCGAGATCCGATTCGCCCCGTTGAAGCATCTAAAACAGGGTCTCACTGCCGAACAGGTCGTCGCCGCCGTAGACAGCGCCGTGGACGAAGGTATCCGCAAAACTGGTATACAGGTAGGTGTGATCCTTTGCACGCTCCGGCATTTTAACAGCGGGCAAAGTATGCAAACGGTGCAGCTGGTAGAAAAGTTCCGGAACGGCCACATCGCCGGCTTCGACATTGCCGGCAACGAGGCGGGCTATCCCATCGATGCGCATATCGCAGCGTTCCAATACGCCAACGCCCATGGGATCCCCTGCACCGCCCACGCCGGTGAAGCCAAAGGCGCCAACAGCGTCTGGGAGACCCTGAACAATTTTCATCCTACCCGTATAGGCCACGGTGTTAGAAGCATAGAAGATACAGCGCTCATCCGGCATCTCCGCGAAAAGAACATTCTCCTGGAGGTCTGCCCCAGCAGCAACCTGCAGACCAACATGTACCCCGATCTGGCGCATCATCCGGTGGACAGGCTTTATAAAGCAAAGGCCCCGCTGAACATCAACACCGACTGCCGGACCATCTCCAACATCACGCTCAGCGAAGAATACACCCGGCTGATAAATCAGTTCCACTGGAAAAAAGCAGATTTTCTGGCCTGCAACCTCGAGGCCGTCGATCATGCATTTACCACCCCGGAGATAAAAGCGCGTCTCAAGGCGAAGCTCAGTATGACATACGCTTACAAAAAGGCCTCACGCTAAAAAAGGCCAGCTGGATACCCTAAGATTTTGCTAAATTGATGGGCAATTCCTCACGCGTATGCTTAGCAATTATCTGAAAACGACCTATCGGCACTTTGCCAAACACAAAACATTGACATTTATCCATTTGACAGGATTGTCCGTCAGCATGGCCGCATGCACGCTCATCTTTATCTGGATACACTATCAGCTAAGCTTTGACAGGACCCTTCAAAATGCTGACAATATCTATCGGGTATACCCGAAAATTTTGATAAAAGGCAACAATTTCACTTCTTCCATGGCGCCTCCGCCGCTGGCTGATCTGCTCAGAAGAGAGTTCCCTGAGGTGCTTGCCGCCACAAGGATTTGGAAATACAACAGCCTGGCAGTCTCTAATGAAGAGAATGGAAGAAAGGATAAATCATTCAACGAGGAGGTATACCAGGCAGACTCGTCCTTCTTCCAGGTCTTCAATTACAAAATACTCCAGGGCAATCCTGCTGCATCGATGACCAAACCTTTCACCGTGGTCATCAGCAAGTCTACTGCCATAAAATATTTCGGAGAAGAAGCTTTTCGCAATGGGTCAATTCCCGGCAAGGCGCTCATGCTTACATTCGGGGGCTGGGGTAAGTTTCCTTGTAAAATAACAGGTATTACCGAAGACGTTCCCGACAACGCCCACTTTCACTACAAGATCATCTTCTCCAATATATCAGACCCCTGGAACACCTCACAGGTGTGGGTTGACAACACCTATTACACCTATATATCATTGAAGAATGGAACAGACCCTAAAACAATTGAAAGCAAGATCCCCGCAGCCATCAGCTCCTATCTCGACCCTCAGCTGAAATCAAACTTTGGCACCAGCTATAAAGAGCTGGAGGCAAAAGGCGATTATTGGGAATACAAATTGCAGCCGCTGACCGGCATCCATTTGCGATCAAATTTTGAAAGAGAGCTTGAGCCCGGCGACAGTATAGCGAACGTTTATATCCTTGGGGTCGCGGCCATTTTTCTTTTATTGATGGCCTGTATCAATTACGCCAATCTTTCTACGGCGGGTTCTGTAAGGCGGTCAAAGGAAATAGGTATTCGTAAAACCCTTGGTTCCTCATGGCTGGGTATTGTCCGCCTCGTCTTTACGGAGAGTGCCATCACAGGGCTTGCTGCCTGGATAATAGCGCTCATCTTAATCGCTCTGTCGATCCATCCATTTGGCCAGCTGATGAAGGTCCATTTCCCCACCGGCGTGCTCACCGACGGCCTGAACTGGATGATATTTACCGCATTATTTTTTATGGTGAGCTTCCTGGGTGGTCTGTTCCCGGCCATGCATCTCCCTTCTGTCAATGTGATCAAGGCCGTAAAAGGTAATGTACCCCTGGGCAGAAGTGTCACCGGATTTAAAAGCGCCCTGGTTATCGTCCAATTCTCCATATTCATCGGTCTCGTCATATGCTCGGTTGCAGTATACAGACAGCTAAATTATCTCCGTTACAGATCATCCGGCTTCAATAAAGAGAATATGATAGTCATCAGCGATCCCTCCATGTTGCTGGGCAAAAAGACCAATGCATTTGTCGCCGATCTTAAACAAAGTACAGATGTCCTGTCAGCCAACGCCTGTCTCGACTACCCAGGCAGCGGCAATGATAATTTCCCGATCTCAGCAAAGTTTGGCACACAAATGCAAGATCATCTGCTGGCCAATTTCAGCGCCGGCTATGATTTTCTGAAAACCTTTGACATCCGCCTCGTTCAAGGCAGTGATTTCAGCCGCGAGATGGACAACGATACGCTGAAAAGGGTCATCCTGAACGAAGCCGCTGTAAAAGAGCTGGGGTTTTCCGCGCCCGTAGGAAGCTTCATCGATACCAAATACCTGAATGCATTACGAATACAGACCACCCGCTATGAGGTCATCGGTGTGACAAAAGATTTCAACTTCCAGTCGTTCCACAAAGCCATCCGCCCGATAGCCATCTTTCTTAATACGGAGGGTTCCTATATATGTATAAAAATAAAGGGTGGCAACATTGCATCTACCCTATCCTTGATACAAAAGACATGGCAGTCATTTGTCCCCGCAGCGCCATTCGAGTTCCATTTCCTTGATGACACCGTAAACCGGCTGTACAGGACGGAATCCGTCTTGAGCAATGTCCTGGCAATCCTCACTGTGTTAACGATCTTTGTCGCCATCATGGGTACAACAGGGCTGACCCTTCTCACCGTCCAGCAGCGCACCAAAGAAATAGGCATCAGAAAAGTCATAGGCGCGTCGGTAAAGGATATACTGCTGCTGTTCTCCAGGGATTATATAAAGCTGGTTGGCATATCATTCATAATAGCCGTACCGATTGCATTTCTTGCAATGCAGGACTGGCTGCAAGGCTTTGCCTATCGTACAGCCATCGAATGGTGGATATTCGCTTTTGCGGGCCTTAGCGCATTGACAATCACCATCGGCACTATCAGCGTTCAGGTAATAAGCGCTGCAATGGCCAATCCTGTGAAAAGCCTGAGAACAGAATAATTTCCGGTAATTAGAACCTGGATACATCCTTCCCCTCGGTGATATCCTGTTTCAGCCTCCCGATATACTCTTTTAAACCCTTGCCGGACGCCAGCTGTATGCTGCTATCCGCATATTTTATGGCTGAAGTCTTATCGCCCATGGCTGCATACCCCTTTGCCAGTCCAAAATTGGTCAGCCAGTCTTTGGGAGCTTTATCATAATCGAGCTTGTACGCATCCAAAGCTTCCTTGTATCTTTTCATCCGCAGCAGCTTGCTGCCATAGTAATAGATCTCCCGGACATTTCCCTTGGTATAAGCGACTTTCATCAATGAGTCCGCTTCATGGTGACGACCCGCCTTTTCCAGCAGGCCGGCATAGGTGCTGAGCGTGCGGAAGTTTGCCTCTCCAAAATAGGTATTGATAGAACGGTCGGCCCAGCTAAGCCCTTCTTCGAGGTTCACATCATTGACCAGGCAAAAATCCGCGGCCTCCTGCATATTTTGCCAGTAAACATAAAAGCTTCCGCTGTTGAAAGCGTATCGGTAGGCATCTATCTGCGTTTTTTTAAGGTCTACAGCGATAGTAAAAAGGATCTTTACCTTCTCCCATTGGAGCGTGGCCACTGCGCTGCTGTCTGTTTCTGCAGTGAATTCGTATTTCAGGCGCTCGACACTCTCCGTCGTCTTTGTCACGGGCACTTCTACCCGCAACGCATCGTTGGCGGAATTATAATAAAAAGAGCCCCAGGCATTGTTGTCCTTCGAGAAGACGAGGGTTGCTTTCTCCTGTCCCATAGCGATAAAGAAACCATACTTCCCCGCTGCCAGCGGTTTCCCTTCGACGGTGACATCCGTGGAAAATTCGATGGTTGTATTCTCGTTCGCTCCGGCCCGCCAGGGAGCCGCCTTGCTGGTCCCATAATGATAATCGACAAAGCCGTATGGAACCAGGTCGCCCCAGATCTTCCCTTCCCGTCCGTTGACAGCCGGCCGGCTATAGCTGAGGGTGACATCCGTGATCCCGATCTGTTCCGAGACACCGGCCATTTTACTGTCCCTGGGTGTTTTTACCTGCGCCTGTACAGCCAGGGATATACCTGAGAGTATGAGCAAGACAATGTTTCTCATCGTTTTCTCCCCAAAATCGACCCATATCCAAAAAGCTGCAAAAAATTTCGACCAATTCCATAAAATCTTCGCCAAACGTAGGACCGCTGGAATTTTTTTGCCGCCGCAGCAGGTATTAAGACCGGAAAAGTCCCTAAAAATACCGTGTAAACACGGGTACACCGGAATTACACAAAACTTACCTTGTTACCTGTCCCTAAAGATCAATATTTCCGGACGCCCCCATTAATGCTGCTGGAAGATCTATTTGAATTGAAATTGAAATATCCCAGCCAATGTTTTCCTTTTGTAGCGATAGACCCGCGCAGCGGGACTGCCATCGAGAACCGGGATTTTGTAAAGCGTTATATGGATCGCGGCTTTTCAGGCATCAAGCTGTATCCGGCGCTTGGATCAAAACAATTATGATTTCCCCCAGGACGGGAAAAAAATGCGGGTGTACTGCGATCAATTCAATGATCCCAACCATTTTGATGAAGTTCTTGCGATATTTCCCAGGCTTAAAATGTGTTTTGCACACCTGGGGCTCAATGCGGCCAATAAAATGAACCCCCAAAGAACGGACAGAGATGTTCCAGCGCTTGAATGGTATTATAAGATCATCGAGCTCATGGGAAAGTATAAACAGGTCTATACTGACATTTCCTATTCAGCAGCATATCCGGGATTTTGCAAATGGTTCAAGGATGAATTTGCAAAATTTCCGGAAGACATTAAAGATAGAGTTATGTTCGGAACAGATTTCTTTATGACAGTCCAGGAGGAAAAAGGGAATGATAAAGACATTTTCGACACCGTGATAAGCGAACTGGGTATACCGCTATTTACAAAGCTTGCGAATGAAAATGTTACCCGGTATTTAACCTGGAAAGGTTTATCAGCCGAATAAATATCACTGCTGTCTTGGACCGCCTACCTTGGCTTCCTTAATGTTTAGCGGGTTTGTCCCTATCACTTTGCCTTGCAATGCAGCCATAGCCTGTTTTGCCTGATCGTCTCTTTTCATCTCAACAATCCCTTTTCCCCTGCTTAGGCCGGAGAGGGGGTCGATGATGATCTTTGTATAATCCACCCAGCCAAAGGGGTTGAAAAGTCGTTGAAGATCAAACTTGTCGAAATCGCGCGGGAGGCCAGATATTATCATTCGCATAGGGCAAATATATACTGAATGCCGCAACATTTTCTAACTTTTTCAGGCCGGATCCCAGGCGGCATAAAGGACCAGCAAAAATCCGCTAAAACATCATAAAATACTGAATATAATACACTTACGAAGCAACAGCCCATTATACCCCCAAACGGGCCCTTCCGACCAGGCAAAATATTCCCTTCGGACGACATACTGTCAGGCATAGAACAGATCACAAAAACTGTATTCAATAATGATACGCTCAACGTAAAAAAACAGCTGCCAGGAACTAAGCATTTCAAGGTCCGGCTTTCCAGGAAAATAAAAGCGTTGTTGCGATGCAACGGGGATGAGTAATTGTTAATATCCCGTTAACGAACGAAAAATATTACATGCATCATAAAAATTTCTATACTGCTTAGATCGCTTTTTGGACGGGCCTTTCATCGCCTGTTCATTTTTAACTGTATTAAAGACAAATTTTCCACAACATCAAAGAAATATAAAGAAGCGAAACAAAAAATCACCTCAAATCGCTACAAATTCACCGATTTTTTTGTTAAAAATTTAGTGGTTCCGCAAAAAGGTGCTAAATTGCGGCCAGTTCTACCATGAACACTTGCCCTTTATCCATTTTCCTAGGACAATACCTCCTCCATTTCACAACCTTTCTCCTAGGACCTATTGATTTTAATTTTCATTTATCCTATCTCCCATCTTTAAATCTGCAGGCAGTTTAGCTGCTCAGTTATACACGCTTTTTAAGCGAGTAGTCCTAATATTTTATTGAAACACCGGGCATCAACATTTTTAAATGGTCTTAACTCCCTATTAAGATTAAGATTTAGATTTAGAAAACATGAAAATTTTTACGAAATCGACCCCGGCTCTTATCCTAATGATCGCAATGATCTGTACAATGCAGGTCAAAGCTCAGAGCATCCTGGACCCCAACGACGTGGTGTACACGTACAATTCCGGCGCCACCAAAGGCTCCAGTACGAACCCTAACCAGCCAGCAGCCAATACCATCGGCAAGTGGATAAAGACCACCCGTATGAGCTGGAGCACGACCCAATGGAAGTGTTACATCTATAATGGCATGCCATTCCGGCTGATCTTCCCGAAGAGCTATACCACGGCTGCCGATGGAAAGTTGTACCCCATCATCGTGTTCTGGCATGGTGCGGGTGAAGCAGGAGCCGTCACCGACAATGAGATCTCGCTGGCCAATGGCGGCCAAACGCCATTTACTGCCAGTATAAATAATGGAGTATGGGATGGTTTCATCCTGGTGCCGCAGAATCAGAATGGTGCATGGGACCCCTCCGCGTACTTCTACATGAAATCGATCCTGGATTACATGGTCACCAACAACAAGCTGGACCCCTTTCGTGTTATTGTTAACGGCTTGTCTGCTGGTGGCGCTGCCTGCTGGCAAAGTATGCAGGCATATCCGCAGGTATACAACGGTTCGCCCATATTCTCCTCAAATACCCAGAACAATATCAGCGCTACCAATTTGCCCAAGACGAAATTTTCCCCCATATGGGACTTCCAGGGGGGATTGGACAAGTGGCCCGATCCCAACGATGCAGCTATCGTGAATCAGGCCATGATCGCTGCCGGTGCACAATATAAATATACCTTATACCCCACCCTGGGCCATGGAACATGGAATACAGGATGGGCAGAATCTGATTTCTGGCCCTTTTGTAACCGCATCTATGCGGCCAACCCCTGGCCTTTGCACGGACAGACGGCATTTTGTCCCGGCGTCGCCGTACAGGACACCCTGGGTGTCGCTCCCGGCTTCGATGCTTATCAGTGGAGAAAAGATGGAACGGTGATCACCACAGCAACTACCAACTCGATAGTTGTTACCACGTATGGTACATATGATTGCCGCGTACAGCGCAATGGCATCTGGTCTGACTGGAGCCATACACCCGTTGTGATTAGCATCAAACAGCCCACTGTTACGCCTGCCATTACTACACAGGGCCTGGCCAGCAGTGTCATTCCTGCTTTGGACAACAGCAGCATAACGCTGCAGCTGCCCACCGGCTATGCCACTTATACATGGCAGAAAGTAGGCAGCAGCACTACGCTCAGCACAACCAATACGCTGACCGTATCTACTGCCGGGCAATATATAGCACAGGTGACAGAAACTGGCGGCTGCTCCAGCAGCTTTGGCAATCCCTTCACGGTGGTAGCTGCCAACGGTGCGAATGCGCCTGATGCAGCATCCGGTGTACTAGCTGCCCCCCTGTCACAGACTACCGTATTGCTCAACTGGAACCAGAACCCCTCGCCTGCCTATAACGAGACAGGATTCGAGATCTACCAGGCCAGCAAGTCGGGTGGTCCGTACAAGCTCATCGCTATCACGGGCGCCGACGCTTCCACAGATACTATCACCGGGCTCAATGCCGGTACAAAGTACTACTGGGTGATCAGGGCCGTCAACGGTAATGGCGCATCCGCTACTTCCAACGAAGCCAGCGCCATCACCACTGCCGATACACAGGCTCCGACCGCACCGGGCAACCTCACTATTACGGGCACTACCTACAGTGGCGTAGCCCTTTCGTGGACTGCTTCCACCGACAACGTGGGAGTAGCCGCTTATGACATCTATGTTAATGGCACCCGTCTTTATTCCATAGCTCCCGGGCAGACCACCTTTACGGTGTACAGCCTGACCAATGGGGCTTCCTATACCTTCGTCGTCAAGGCGAGAGACCTGGCAGGTAATGTTTCCAATTCCAGCAACCAGGTCAGCGGCGAACCCCTGATCAACGGGCTGCTGTATAGCTATTTCGATGGCTTCCCTGCTTACACCGCCCTACCGGATTTCAACGGCATTTCACCGCTGAAGACGGGTACGGTGACCACATTCAGCCTGACCCCCAAGGAAGATAACGACCACTTCGGCTTCCTGTTCGATGGATTCTTTATCGCTCCGACAACGGGTAACTATCAGTTCCAGACCACCTCCCGCGACGGCAGCAAGCTGTACCTGGGTTCGGCTGGTTCGAAACAGTCCGCTTATAGCGCCACTGCCACACCCATCGTCAGCAATGATCACCTCAACAGCAGCAAGAGCGTATCGTCCAGCTCGGTATCGCTGGTAGCAGGACAGATCTATCCTATCGCCTGCGCCTTTCAGTGTATCGCCGGCAGCTCCAGTCTGACGGTTAGCTGGAAGACCCCGGGATCAAACAGCTTCACTTCCATGCCTGCCAGCGTGTTCGTACAGTCCTCCATCAACAACGGTACTGCCCCCAATGCTCCTTCGGATCTGAAGGCGGCGGCTGTCGACTACAAGTCCATCCAGCTGACATGGGTCGATAACAGCAGCGACGAGACGGGCTTCGAACTGTATCGTGGGACTACACCGACATTCACCGATGCGGCGATCGTTGCTACGATACCCGCCGGCACCACCTCTTATCTTGACAACAGCTGTGCGGCTAATACCCGTTACTACTACGAGATAAGGGCTATCAACAAATATGGTTCTTCCATCTTCGCCTATAACTATAAGGAAGCTTCTTTTGACTTCAACAACAGCCTGATCGACAGCACGGGTAATGGTCATACGCTCACAGCCGTTGGTACCACTACCTATGATGCTACTACGAAGGCTGAAGGCGCTGCTTCCATCAAGTTCAACGGCTCCAACCAGGCCATGACGATCAACAACACGAGCAGCTTCCTGCAGGAGGCTTATGCTCAGCGTACGATCTCCGTTTGGATCAAGCCTGCAAACCTTACGAGCTCCAACAGGGTCATATTCGACGCAGGTGGCAGCACCAATGGTCTTGCCCTGCTGCTAAATAACAGCACGCTCATCGGTGCAGTTGCAAGCGCCAGCACGAGGAAGAATATCACAACGACACTGAGCAATACCAATTGGACGCATGTCGCCCTGGTATATGTCGGGGATACCCTGCAGCTTTATGTCAATGGCACGCTGGCCGCCAGCAATAATAACATGGGCTTCCATTCACTGGCTACCACTACGGACGCCGCACGCATCGGACAGACCAATGGTACAAATGCCTACAATACCACCGGCAGCCCCTTCAACGGCAATATCGACGCCGTCGAAGTCTTCCAGACCGGCCTTACCGCCGCAGGTGTCGCCAGCGTGATGAACTTTAGTTTTGCAGCGTCCAACGCTACCACACAAGTGCTGCCTGCCGCCCCTGCCGCACCAACAAGCCTCGTGGCAACAGCTACGAGCACCAGCGGCGTGTCGCTGACATGGCAGGATAATTCCGCGAACGAGACGAGCTTCCAGGTATACCGCAGCAACAACAACAATCAGAACTATGTGCTGATGACTACCCTGCCTGCAGGTTCTACCTCCTATCAGGATGCCGGCCTCTTCGCCAGCGCTACTTACTATTATAAAGTAAATGCCGTAGGCGTAGGCGGTAAGTCTGCCTTCACCAACGAAGCTCATGCTACGACGCCAGGTGTTGTACCTGTCATCACACAGATACCCAGCCAGCAGGCGCGTTATGGTACTACCACGGTGATCTCCGTAAGCGCTGCGGCCACCAATGCCATCACGCTCAGTACCTCCAATCTGCCCAGTTTTGCGACACTCACTGACAACGGCGATGGTACGGGTAAGATCACGCTGAACCCGGCCAGCAGCGATGCAGGCAACTACACCGGGATCACCGTTACAGCTACCACCAGCGGTGGTTCAGCCAGCACTTCGTTCGACCTGGCGATCAATAATAACTATCCGCCGACACTGGACAGCATCGCCAACTATTCGATGAACGAAAGCGACTCTCTGGCAATAGCACTCCATGGAGCTAATATAAATTCGGCTGATGTCCTGACACTGGCTATCAGCGGTCTGCCCAGCTTCTATACACTGACCCAGACTAATGGTACAGGCACACTGTCGCTGAAGCCTGGCTATGCCAACGCAGGCAACTATACAGTTACCGTTACTGTCAATGACAACAACGGTCTCTCTACCAGCCGCACCTTCAACCTGACGGTAGTAGACAAGAATCCGACCACCAAGATCTATGCAAGGGTACAATACCAGGCTGTGGCTCCGGCGCCCTGGAACAATATGACCGGCACCTCGACCAGCAACCTGAAGGATGAAAATGGCAATACGACTCCTGTGAGCGTTGCCTTCAGCCCCTCCAACTGGTGGATGCCTTACAACGCAGGTGCCACTACCGGTAACAACTCCGGTGTATACCCCGACGTCGTATCGCAGGAGTTTTATTACTTTGCCTTCTTCGACGGTCCTGCTACCGCTGCCTTCACGATCTCCGGTCTCGATACGACCAAGACCTATGATCTGAACGTCTTTGCATCCAGCTCTCTGCCTGGCCCTTCGCCCGACAACGGCATCACTACCTACACCATCGGCAGTACGACCCAGCAGCTGGCTGTACAAGGCAACACACAGAATACAGCCAACTTTAGCATGGTAGCTCCTGCTTCCGACGGTACCATCACCGTGAACATGGCCAAGCTGACCAGCTATTCACCCGGATATTTCAATGCCTTTGTCATCGCCAACCATTTCGACGACGGTACGGCTCCCGCAGCTCCAGCCAACCTGGCCGCAGCGCTGGTTGCCAAGGGTGTAAGTCTGACATGGAAAGACGCGGCTTACAACGAAACCAGCTACCGCGTATTCAGAAGCGCAGGCGATACCCTGAACTTTGCACAGATCGCAACCCTGTCCGCAGGCAGCACGTCCTACACGGATACGACTACCAGCGGTGGTATCGTATACTACTACAGGGTCAACGCTTCCAATACAGTGGGCAGCTCCGGCTACTCCAATATTGTAAGCATCATCAGCTCTGACCGTATCCCGACCGTAACAGCCATTGCTACCGTCGTTGCGAACAACGGCCAGACGACAACGGTCAACGTGACTGCGGTAGACGATCCGTCCGACCACCTGACGCTGACAGCCAGCAACCTGCCCAGCTTTGCTACCTTCGTAGACAATGGCAATGGCACGGGTACTATCACTATCACACCGCCTGCCGGCACACAGGGTGTCTTCCCGAATGTGACCATCACGGCTACGGATCTGAGTGATTCCAGCGGCTCGACCAGCTTCGCGATCAGCGTTGTCGATCCGAATATTAACTATACCTATGTAGATATAACCACGCCGAACTACCAGTCTCCTGCGCCCTGGAATAACCTGACGGCCGGCTATATTCCCTACGCAGGTACAGCATTCCCGAACCTGCTTGATCAGTCAGGCAACAACACAGGCATCACCGTCACGCTGACCGATGCATGGACTCAGGTAGCTGAGACGGGTATGAAACGCCGCAATGGTTCCGATGTATTCCCCGAGAGCGTACTGGCAGGTTCCTTCTACGCTACGGACAACAGCGTACACCGGATAACACTTACAGGATTGAATCCGGCCAAGGCATACAACTTCCTGTTCTTCTCCAGCCATTTCGTGAGCGAAAGCACGCTGACCACCTTCACGTCGGGCACACAGACCGTGTCACTGGATGGATCGCAGAACTCGAACAAGACCGCACAGCTCAACGGCCTCACGCCTGATGCCAGCGGTACAATCGTGATCAGCTGTCAGAGAGCTTCTACGGCGAAGTTTGCTATGATCAGCGCCCTCGTCATCGAGTCGTATACACCGACCACAAATCCGATAGCTCCTGCAGATTTGCGTGTGCTCGACTTCCGCAAGACGGGTACGGTACCCCTGCAATGGCAGGATAGGGCCAGCAACGAGACAGGCTATGAAGTATGGCGCGCTCCGCATGGCGGCTCTTACAGCCTGCTGAAGTCACTGCCTGCCAACACTACGACCTATACCGATAGCGCACTGGCCGCCGACGTACAATACGATTATGTGGTACGCGCGACAGGCACTACCAACTCAGCCTTCAGCAACCCTGTACTGGGCTATACATACGCTAACTCCGTATACATCTTCCTGAACAGGATCTGGGCGGCGCCTTATAACTTCCCGACTGCACCGACTCCGTGGAACAACACGAACTGGATCTACCAGGCACTGAACACCGAGTGGGATAACTTTAAGGATGAGAATGGCCAGCCGACCAATATCGGTATGCTGCAGCCGACAGAATGGGATGAAGTGGATCCGTTCGGCGCCAGCACCGGCAACAACTCAGGTATCTATCCTGACCTTGCCATGAGCCAGGGCTGGCTGGACTTCCCCGGTACGGTGTCCTATGTTACGATCACCGGTCTGGATGTCAGCAAACTGTACGACTTCACGCTCTTCGGCTCCTGCACGGACGCTCCGAATAATAACGCCAGCGGCATGTACACGATCAACGGACAGACAGGCATACTGAACGCACACTATAATACGTCCGGAACGCTGACCTTCTTCAATGTAGCGCCCGATGCATTTGGTAACGTGAACATATGGTTGAAATCTTACGATTCTGCCGGCGCATCGTTCGCGATCCTGGGTAATATCGCTGTCAAGGGTCATACACCGGCAGTGGGTGGTACAACTACGGCTCCTGCATCTACGGTGATTTCTCCGAATGTTGCAACAGCTTCGGCCAACAGCCTGACGCTGACTACGACCAGCAACACGACAGATGTGAAACCGCTGCAGGCATTCCCGAATCCGTTCAATGACTTCTTCAACCTGAACGTTCCTGCCCAGTCCGGCGACAATGTGCTGGTGGTCTTGACGGATGTCAGTGGTAAGACTGTCTACAGCCAGCGCTTCGAAAATCTCTTCGATGGTAACAACCTGCTGAGGATACAGCCGAATGGCGCTCTGCCCACAGGTGCATACTATGTGAAGGTGATCTACACCAACA
>Ga0105237_10002662_pt1 | contig 21955 bp, 16 predicted proteins | sample KBSC24metaG_FD_81520 | JGI IMG/M metagenome (GOLD analysis project Ga0105237, IMG submission 81520) | Corn rhizosphere microbial communities from Kellogg Biological Station, Michigan, USA - KBS C2-4 metaG | ecosystem: Host-associated > Plants > Roots > Rhizosphere > Soil | place: Michigan, USA...
GGCAGCGACAAAACAGTCGATCTCACCGGCGGCTGGTGCGACGCATCCGGCGACGTCAGCAAATACTTCTCCCACCTGGCTTACACCAACTTCATGTCCCCCCAGCAGATACCCATGGTAGATTGGTCCATGATCAATACGGTGGAAAAAATACCACGCCTTCTGGAACAGGCAGATTGCAAACAGGCACTAACAGCAGAAGCTCTCTATGGAGCCGACTATATCATGCGCTCCCTCTCCCCCGAAGGCTATTTTTATATGACGGTGTTCTCCTACTTTAATAAGGACCCCAACGCCCGCAGAGTAGTGGGACTGCTGGCAAACAGCAAAACCACCTCCGACTACCAATGCGCCTGGCGTGAAGGCGGAGGCATGGCCGTCGCCGCGCTGGCCCGCATAGCGGGATGGAGAAGGGATGGAACATTTACTTCAGAAGAGTATCTGGCCGCAGCCGAACGCGCCTTCACACACCTCCAAGAGTATTCTACAAAATACGCAGATGACGGCAAGGACAACGTCATCGACGACTACTGTACCCTCATGGCAGCCACCGAACTCTGGATAGCCACTGGAAAGGACATATACAAGACGGAAGCCCGCCAACGGGCCGGCAACCTCTGCCACCGGCTCTCACCCACCGGCTATTTTATAGCCAATGATGCTGATCGCCCCTTCTGGCATGCAGCCGATGCAGGCCTCCCCATCGTGGCCATGGCCCGATATCTGAACATCGAGACGGACACCGCCTATCGCCGGCAGGCGCTCACCACCATAAAAAAAGCCATTGACTATAATCTCAACGTTACACAGGAAGTAGCAAATCCGTTCGGCTACCCGCGGCAGAGTTTTCTGTACAAAGGAAAAGTAACAAACGGGTTCTTTATACCACACGAGAATGAGAGCGGCTGGTGGTGGCAGGGTGAGGATGCCCGCCTCGGATCACTCGCAGCAGCCATGCTGGTGGGCGGGCGTCTCGTCTATCCTGCGGAAGGCTCCCTGGGAGTAAGACAGGACATCGCCGAATATGCCTCCAACCTCGTTTCCTGGGTGCTGGGCAACAACCCCTACAATGTATGCATGATGTATGGCTACGGTAAGAACAACACGCCTTATATGGCATCGATGTACGGACACGGCTCCGGCAGAGGCGGTATTTCAAATGGCATCTCCGGTAAGAATGCCGATGGCTCAGGCATCGACTTCAAAATAGAAGACAATGGCAACGAATGGCGATGGAGCGAACAATGGATACCACACAGCGGCTGGTTCCTCCAGGCCGTCACCGCCATGACCTCCGAATAGCCCGGCCGATTCACCGGCCCGAATCCAGCTCCCGCGTGATCTTCTTATTGATCCTTGCCTCCTGCCTTTTTGCTTTCCTCATGGATACCCCCTTATACATGCCCGGGCGTTTATGCCCCGCCTTTGTAAGCCAGGTGTCCGTCATGATCCGTTGCTTTTTCGCGACCAGCGCAAAAACCCTGGGATATTTTCCAAAGGCAGCTCCGGCGCTCTGTGCATCCTCCTTCTCTCCAAGATAGTTCAGGACAGCCTTTGCCATGATCCAATGCCCCAGACTGTCAGGATGTATCCCGTCCTTGGGGGCATAGGCAAAAGAAGGGTCGGTCGCCCTGCGCTCCGACAAATATTTTTTCATGGCGAAATGAATATCGCCTACCCTCCATCCTAAGGAATCTCTTTGCTGCAGCAGCCAGTTAGAATATCGGTCCAGCACTTCGGCATAACCTGCATGTCTTCCATTCTGCTCGTCAAATACAGGCGGCGTCAAATGTATGATCATGGCGCCAGTAGCAGCCAGCTCACTATGCAGCCAGAACATACCTTCCCTGAATTTGGCAAACCGGCTCTCGTCGAAAGGCAGATAGATACCATCATTCATCCCATAACAGGCAAATACCAGGTCGGGCTTTGTCAAAGCCAGCACTCTCGACAGCCGCTCATGAAGATCGGGCCGGGGAAACCTTCCACCCGCATGCCCCGGCTCGGATAATCCGGACACCGTCTCACTGGGAAGCCCCTCATTGATAAATTCAAAATGTCTCCCGGGATAATGGATGGTAAAATAGGTCTCGATGTCTATGATATATCTGCCATCATATGTAATGCTATTACCTAAAAATAATATCCGGGATACCCGCTCCGGAAAAGGCTCCGGCCTATGCATCATCAATCCATCGATAGTATCCCGCACCGCCGCAGGAGGGACAGCTTCCAATAAATAAAATTGCCCCGAGCCGCTGCTATCCCATGTATTGCTGCCATCTTCTGCCACCCGTATCCTCCCCGGCCGGAGATTATAGTAAGGCTGATATCCGCCGGCGCCTACCAGTACCGCTGTCTCATCCCAGCTCATCCTTCCTGCACTGTCCTCCGCAGCCAGGGGGATGCTGATACGAAATACATCTTTGACAGGACTGTTCTGTATATGGTCATTATGCACCAACGGCAATCCGCACTTTATCTTCTTCCCGATCTCAAAGCCGGTGAATACGATCGTCCCCGGCCAATGGCTGAATACATACCGGCTGGCCTCGCTATCCCGATGAACATTGAACTCCTTTCCGGCAGGAAAGCTTCCCGCCATGGACACCAGCTCCTTTACCTTATTACGCACCAGCTCTTCACCGCTCAATGGAGAAAATGCATCCGGGCCGCTGCGAAGGAGCCCGGAAAGATTGGTCAAAAAGCCTACCGTGATGACAACAACACTATGATCCTCTTGTCCGGCCAATATTTTCCGGTACAACGTAACGGCATCCTGCGCCTCGCTGTTCCGCCCAATCGTATGCGGATATTTAAGTAATATACTATCCGTCCAATGCTGCCAGTCACGCTGATCCACAGCGTCCCCCTTTGGGACGCCGATTGGCACATCGGGACGATGAAAATAAGTATTGAAGAGATTAAGGACGGCTGCAACTCCCTCATATTTGTCGCTCGCCATCGTGGCAAGTATCCTTACCTTACCACTGTCTGCAAAGGCGTGCAGCAGCGTGATGGCTCCTACATCATCATAATCAGGTCCCATATCCGTGTCGAATATCACCGGTGTCTGAGAAAACCCCGTGCAGCAATACAATCCCCAGAATAATAACAGCAGCCCCATTCTCCTTGCCATCTTTTTTTCCGGAAAAATAGATCATTCATACTATATTTATCGAACATGCCGCAAGTATTTGATTGTATGATAGTAGGGCTGGGAGCCAATGGCAGCTCGACGCTGTATCACCTGTCCGGGACAGGTAGAAAGGTTATTGGCATCGACCGATTCACACCCCCGCATACACATGGCTCATCTCACGGCGAAAGCCGCATCATCCGTCAGGCCTATTATGAAGACCCTGTATATGTCCCCCTATTACGAGCAGCTTATAAGGAGTGGGGAAAGCTGGAAAGCATCTCCGGTAAAAAACTTTTCTTGAAGACAGGCGGCCTCATGCTGGGTAACAAGGATACGGCCGTCGTCCGGGGCTCAAAACTCAGCGCAGATACGCACGGCATATCGTATGAATACTTAGACTCGGTCACCCTCCGGCAACGCTTCCCCGCCTTTCACCCACACAGCGACACGGTTGGCCTCCTTGAAAAGGAAGCAGGTATCCTTTTCCCGGAAGAATGTATCCGCACATTCCTCGACCAGGCCGCTGCACGAGGCGCCGCCATCCATTATAACGAGCCGGTCCTGAAGATCGCCCCCTCAAAGGATGGCATAGAGATAACCACCTCAAAAGAAAAATACAGCGTAGGCAGTCTGATCCTCTCAGCCGGTGCATGGACAAACCAACTGCTGCCGGGACTACAGCTGCCGCTCACGGTAAAAAGACAGGTGCTTTTCTGGTTTGGGAGCGAAAACGCCCAGGGCCGCGACCGCTTCCTGCCTGCCAATATGCCCATTTATATCTGGGAATATACGGAAGGCAGGATGTTCTATGGGTTCCCCGATCTGGGCACAGGCATCAAGATCGCTCCGCATCATAGAGGCCGTAGCATCGACCCCGATGATCTGACACAGGGCGTCAGCCAGGAAGAGATAGAAGAAATGAAGGACATCGCCCGTGAATACCTGGGTATTGACCCCGTCTTCAGAACCTCTGCTGTCTGCATGTATACCAATACTCCCGACGAGAATTTTATCATCGACTATCACCCGGAGTTCAGCAACATCATTATTGCAAGCCCCTGCTCAGGACATGGATTCAAATTCAGCAGCCTCACCGGCAGGATACTCAGCGATATGGCACTGGGGAATGATACGGGCTTCGACCTGTCCCCATTCTCAGTATGAAAGGGCCAAATTCACCGCCCATCCACGCGCAGCTAATACTTCAAAAAAATAGCGTAACTTGATCGGCAACTGCCATATGAATGCTGAGGGGCTGTATCAGATATTGTCTACTATCACACATGTTTATATTGTTCAGCATATGCTGCACTGCCCAAATGATCATACCCTGGGGTTACGCCTTGAATTTATCATTCGGCAGGGGGACCACTGATCCGGCACCGCCGCTGTCCACGGGTTACACCGGCCTGAGCTATACCGCATCTTCTTGTCCCGATCCGGGCTACTATACAGTGGAATCCAAATTCAACTGTCCCTATTCCGCAAGTTACAATTTTGATGCAGGTCATTACTATTACCATGGCGTTCGCCAGCCCGTCGACTCCGGGTATATGATGGCGGCGAAATTTCACGCCAGCCTGACCCCCATGCTTCTCTTCTATGATACGCTAAAAAATCTTTGCAGCAGCCATGCCTATCTGTTCTGGGCGGCGATCACCAATCCAACACCGACATCCTGCTTCAATCCGGATCTTACTTTCAGCATAGAGACCACCACCGGCACAGTCATAAAGACATACCAGACAGGTATCATCGGAGGCGCCGGAGACCAGGGTACCGCTTTCCCCGGCTGGTATGATCCTTCCGGGCCGCCGCCCCCTCCATTTTTTTATGGTATTAATTTCAATGTGCCCACGGGTGTCACTGACGTGGTCGTTAAGATCATTGTCAACCCGGCCTCGGCCTATAAAGACTGTGCCGCCACACTTCTCCTGGACAATATTCTCGTCAGCCGCCTCAGCCCGGATCTCAATGCCATCAATGTCAACAACCCCGAGGCCCTCAAGACCTCTGCCTGCTTCGAAGGAAATATCCCTGTCGTACTGACCAGCAATGCCAGCGACTATTACTATCAACTGACCCCGGGAGCCGTCAGCGACAGCTATAGCAGCCTGGCCCTGCAATGGCAGCAGAGCCTGGACGACGGTTATACCTGGACAGATATTCCCGGCGAGACCAGCCCCAACCTCAGTCGCGTCTTTAACATACCCGATACTTTTTTAATAAGGCTAAGAGGTGCAGAGGCCGGAGAGATAAATGACCTCGCCTGCAATAATGTTTCCAATATCATCAGAGTGGAAGTGGATGGTCTGCCGACAAACTATAAACTTACCAGCAATTCTCCCGTCTGTACGGACGGAGACCTGGTCTTCGATCTGGAAGGAGGAGCTACCTATACCTTAACAGGCCCCAATGGCTATTTTGATAACTCTTCGCATCCGCACATATTTCATCCCACACTGGTGGACAGCGGATGGTATTATTCGACGATCTTTACGCTGGGTGGCTGCAAGGTCACGGACAGCACAAAAACCCGGATCATCGGTCCTAACGTACAGGCCAGCGCCGATGAATCCATCTGTTATGGACAGACCGTTCAGCTCCACTCACAGGGCGGCATTACCTATTCCTGGACACCAACCGCCGGACTATCCAATCCCGCCAGTCCCGATCCCACGGCATCACCGGTGATCACAACAAGCTATATAGTAAAAGTTACGGATACCTCCGGGTGCAGCGACACCGCCGCCGTCAGGATCACCCTGCGTAATAAAATATTAAAGGCTGGCTTCATCGCACCGGACGTCGCATGCCCAAGAGACATCATCGAATATAAGGACACCAGCCAGGGCGCCATTGCCAGCTGGAACTGGGACCTCGGCAACGGCCAGACCAGCACAGAAAAAGATCCGCCGACACAGGCCTATCCACAGAGCTTCAGCCCTCAGAACTATCAGACCAGCCTCATCATTATAGACTCCGCCGGTTGTGCTGATACGGCAACTCACCAGCTCCTTTCAGCCCCTAATTGCTTTATCGACGTCCCTTCATCCTTTAGCCCTAATGGGGATGGCAATAACGACTACCTGTATCCGCTGAATGCATATAAAGCGACTCATCTCACCTTTAAGGTATACGATCGCATGGGACAGATGGTCTTCCAAACCAATGACTGGACAAAAAAATGGGACGGCACCCTGCACGAACACCCGCAGCCGGCCGGTATATATGTATGGTTCCTGGAATATATCGATGCCGGAGGGAAGAGACAGGTATTGAAAGGGACAACCCTGCTGGTGCGGTAGCGCGCCTTTAGATTACATGCTCCCGGAATCCCTTATTATGAAAGAGCACTGGCATCGCAACGCCACAAAGACCAAGGATAATAATAATGCCCGACATCAGCCCCTTGAACTGATGATTTACGACAGCATCATCCGATCTGTGCGCGCCCGACGTCGCAAGGAGAAGTAGGATGGTCAACAGGATAAACAGCGCCTCGAAAACAATATCCCCCTTAGGTAACCATCGGAGACATAAAAAATACACAACCCCGACAAGGACAAAAATGATATTCACCGCAAAGATCAACGAAGAGACATTGATGATCTCGGAAGGTAAGAATCCGGTATCATTCCGGTAGATAATGTTATAGGCGAGACAAATTATCGTACCCGCAAAGCCTGCAAAAACGCCGGTTAGCAAGGTTCCACTAAATAGTCCGCCCATTGGTTCTTGATTTGCCATAAAAAGATGAATTTATTTGTTATAGGTTATATCTGTCTTTCAAACGCTCCAGCGGTTCCTGAAGCAGCTTCCTGCCCTGGACAAGTATACGCTTTGTCCTTCCCGGCGAATGATAGACATGCTCCTTCAGTTTCTGCTGGCTATAATAGCCCAGTATGGCCGCCGATGTGACAATACCCACCGGCTTATCCGACTCCTGATTGTCCCGTACCAATAATGTCTCCGTATTGTACCGGCCCATCATTTCAGCCGCAAGCCCCAGATCATCCGACAGGTACACATACGGCAACCCCGCAGCTCCCGAAGCGATCACTGGTGTCATTAGCTGCTTCACTGTTGCCCCTTGCAGCACATCCGGCTCATAGGCATCCGGAGCGTTCACCCCTCTCCGCTTGATCTTTTCCGTCATTATGCTTCCCTCCATGAGGAAGAAGGAGACGAAATACGCAGCGACGGAAGCACCGAGCACAGGCAGAAGACCATGGGACTGCCCCGTCGTCTCCAGCGCGAAGACCACCGAGGTCAGAACAGCCCTGGAAGCCCCCGAAAACATGGCTGCCATGCCAGCCAGAGCCGCTGTGGCAGGATTGATCCCCAATGAAGGGAATAAATGCGCAGCCCCCATGCCTAGCAAGGCCCCCAGACCTCCTCCGATCGTAAATAATGGAGCAAGCGTCCCCCCCGAAGTGCCGCTGCCAAGGGATATGGCCCAGGAAATATATTTCAGCACACAAAGGGAGAACAGTATCCGCATAGACCATGACCCGGTCAATAAATATTGAATATTATCATATCCCACGCCCATCGTATGCGGTGCGAAATATCCCACTACACCGATAGCTATAGCCCCGATGGCAGGCCACCACATCCAGTGGATGGGTAACTTCTCAAACAGGTCCTCAATGGCATAAATAGACCGGGATACACCCGCGGCTACTACTCCGACGATCAATCCAAGCACCACATAGGCCGCCAGTGCGCTGTCAGAGGGTACCGGTATATCAGGCATGGAAAACACAGGCGCCGTACCAAATAATAAGATATGCATACCCGCACCCGTAATACAGCCAATAGCAACGGGGATGATGCTCCTTGGAGAAAATTCGAACAGCAGGAGCTCGACGGCCAGCAACACTGCCGCCAGCGGACTCCCGAAGATGGCAGCCATACCCGCACATGCTCCCGCGGCCAGCACGATCTTACGCTCGCCGGAAGAAATATGCATCCACTGCCCCGTCAATGACCCGAAAGCGCCGCCCGTGGCAATGATCGGCCCTTCCGCACCAAAAGGACCACCCGTACCGATGGAAATGGCCGCCGACAGCGGTTTCAAAAAGGTCATGGCGGGAGGGATACGGCTGTCCTCCAGGATGATCTTTTCCATTGCCTCCGGGATACCATGTCCACCGATAGCCCTCGAACCATACCGTGCCATGAACCCTACCAGGATGGCGCCGAAAATGGGCACTAACATCACCAGCAGCCCCAGGTGATTGTCAGCCGGACTGGCGGGTTCGAAAGACAGGCGTCCATAAAAGGCGAGATTAGTGATAAATTCAATGAGATATACGAGACCCTTGGCCAGTACGCCGATAATTACTCCATTGATTGCCACCTGTATACATAGATAAAATACGCGCTTATTCACCGGAGCCTTCCGAACGATCCTTTCTTTCATGACGCAAAGATATTGCACAGGCAATATTTTTTTAAGATAATCTTGGTATTTAACAAATAAAAGCATTAAATAAACAATATATCTATATGCGACATGGATTGATTATCATTGTGGGATGACAGCATTACCGTGCAATCTGAATGATTGCTTCCTGTGTCAATATTGTATTCCTGAATGGAAGGAGGTCATTGCCCTGAAAAAGAGCACCTTATCCGTAAAAAAAGGTAAGGCCATATTTAAGGAAGGGGAGAAAGTAAAAGGCATCTTTTTTCTTTACGAGGGTCATGTAAAGGTCCATATGCAATGGAAGGAACAGAAAGACCTCATCCTCCGCTTTGCCGCCCCGGGAGATATCCTGGGACATCGCGGCCTGGGGGGCGTTGACCACTATCCTGTCACCGCTACGGCACTGGAAGACACTCAGTTATGCTATATCCCCAATGACTTTTTGGAGAGCTCCCTAAAGGCCAATCCACAACTAACCTATCGGCTTATGCATTTCTATGCGGCGGAGCTCCAGAGGACAGAACAAAGAATGAGGGACATGGTCCATATGGAAGTCAAAGGAAGGATCGCAGGCGCCCTGCTGGAAATAGCCGAACTGCCGTTCACCATTACCCGGCAGGACATAGCTTCCTATGCCGGCACCACTTACGAGACGGTATTTAAATTTCTTACTGAGCTGACAAAGGAAAATATTATATCTATATCCGGGAAGAACATAGGCATCAATGATCCCGCACACCTGAAAAAATATATCCAGACGGCCGGCCCATCCTGAAGCGCTGCCGGTGAAGCCACCTATCTTATCAGAACGACGGTTCCCTTGTGGAAGACGGTCTTACCCTGGTAGGAAACTCCCTGCGCCATCCAGACAAATGTCCCCGGATCCTGCAACTTGCCATTTACACGGCCATCCCAGCCCTTACCCGTCTGCGAAGTGCTGAACACCAGCTGGCCATAACGGTTGTATACCCGAAAATATTCGAAGGTGGCAATACCAACCGGCACAGGCCGGAACACATTATTGGCAATACCTCCCGGCGTAAAGGCGCTGGGCACGAAGATGTCCGGCAGCGTCTTGAACACCTTGACCAAAATGGAGGCCGATCCTGCACATCCCACCTCCGTGGTGGCCGTCACGACATACCTCACCGAGTCGATAGTGGGTCCTAAAATAGCAACGGGATTATGTATAAAGGGATCGTCCAGCCCCGTCGTCGGAACCCATGAATAAAAGTTCGCGGTAGTATCGTTGGAGGTGGCATTCAGCTGTAAAGGTTGATTGAACACCACGGCAGTATCATGTCCTGCATCGACCACGATCTTCTGATGCACATGGATCATAAAAGTATCCCGCAGAGCATTGGGACAGCCGGAATTCATAATGCTCAGCACATAAATGGTAGATTGCGTTGGAGCTGCCAGTGCATTGATAGTATAAGGTGTACTGTTGATGATTCCGTTTCCCTGGTTCGACAGCGGCTCCGTATTGCTCCAGGTATAGCTCGTTCCCAAAGCGATGTAGGCATTCAATGGAGCTACGGCTCCATAACAGATAGGTGTATCCGCAGGCGCAGCCGCAGCCTGAGGGAAGCTTGCCGAAAGGAGATTTATGGCTGCTACAGAACTTATATCCGATGGACATACCCCGCTCTTTACAATGGTACGAAACCGCGTCGAGGTCGTGATCCCCACTACGTTGTAGCTGGTATCCGTTAGCACGGGAGCAAAATCTGTCCAGTTGACGCCGTCCGGCGATGATTGCCAGTTCGACACCCCACCCACATGTCCTTGCAGGGTCAGCAGGGCGTCCTTGTTTTGTCCCATACAAAATACCATATCGGCAGGATTCAGCGTTCCACCCACCGTCTTTGGATCGACCTTCATTATCGTTGCCGAACTTGTGTCTACGGCACAGCTTTGTCCATTCTGCACCACGGCCCGGTAGTTAGTTGTAGATAGAAGGTTTTGCGCCGTATAGCTGGGGGACGTCACCGACAAAGTACTCCAGGTGATGCCATCCGAAGAAGACTGCCAGCTGAGGACGCTGCCCGTATAGTCATTCAGCGTCAGTATCGCGCTGTTGGTGCCGGTGCACACTTCCGTCCCACCCGTAACATCCCCCGCCACCGTGGGAGGCGTAGTGATCACATCGATGGTATCCCTCAGTATGGCGCAGCTGTTCGCCTCCATGGCTGTGATCTTGCCAGGCTGGAAGCCCACATGCACTTTAAGAATATTGCTGTCCGCCCCTGACACAATGCTCCAGTCGGATGGAATGGTCCATTGATAGGAGGCTCCGGTGAGCCCCGGTATGGAATAGATGAGATCGCTGTTCCGGCATGCCTCGATTGGACCACTGATTTGCAAACCATCACAATCGCTCCGCAACGCCACATACGCATAGGCGAAATGTCCTCCCGGCTCACAATTGTCCGCCTCGAAAGTAAGGGTCACTATCTGCCCCCTGTATGGCGAAAGATCAAAGGTCACCTCAGACCAGCCCTTTGCCCAGACATCGTACAAATGCTCCGCATTGGGATTCTGGGAATTGGGATTGGCATTAGGAGAGGGATATTGACTTTGGTAAATGCCCTCACTCTCAGCCAGCGCCGTATCCAGGGTTGCGCCTGTTCCTCTGGGATCCGCATTATTCGAAGTAGGTAGATAATATTTGGGGGAGGCGCAGGTAACGACGCTGTCGCGTACCTTCAGAGTAGCCTGGAACATGGGCTGCTGGTTGGAATTATGCGTTCCGTTCTCCAATACCATCGCATACGCATAGGTCATGGTATATGGCTGGCTGACCGCGCTGGTCGGCACCGCTATCCGATAGCTGACGCCGCGTACATACCCGCCCTGACCGTTGCCGTTGCTCCGGCTGATGGCCGTAGACCCAAGCTTGACGGAGCTTTGGTATTTATATCCGTTGATGGTGGGGATGGTGGGAAAACTACCCCAGTAGTCTGTGCTGCTGTTGGTGATCACCTGGATGCCGATTACACTGGGTAGATTGTATTCCGTAATGCTCTTTACTCCCAACGTTCCCGACGGCGCCCCCGATGCAGTATCGTAAGGGACATTGGCACCGTTAGGAACATTCTGATTACCCAATATCCCGATAAAAGCCGACCAGTGCGTCAGATCCCCGATGGAAAAATTACTGTTTATAGGACAGGACTGGGTCTGGGCCATCAAATCAAATCCAACTAATAAAAATACAATGGGTAACAAGAATTTCATCAGGCTGTTATTCGGTCCTATACGAATACGAGAGAATTCGAGGTAAAGTTGACTGGTCATTCTATTAAATTTTCAATCGGGCGTCCATTTCGGACCAAAAAACCTCAACATATTGACTAGCAATTCATTGCGTGTAACACCTCGTCGATGGGACAGACCTCGCCCAAGGGCCGGTCCACTATTTCCTGCAGCTTTGCCTTCACCATGATCAACTCATTGATCTGCTGTTCTACACAGCGGATCTTCCGCTCCACATACCGGGTTCCTCTCACGGGGTCCAGTACCCCCTCCTCGAACAGGAGGAACAGCCCCCGTGTCTCCTGTAACGTAAAGCCATACTCCTTCATCTTCCGGATTGCCGTCAAACGCCTGAGCACAATCTCCGGATAATCTTTAAATTGATACCTGTCCCGCAGGTCGTCCTCCAGCTTTATAAGACCTATTTTTTCATAAAATCGGATGGTGTCCCTGCTAAAACCCGACTTTTTAGACAATTCGCCGATCAGCATAAAATTTTTTTTAGAAAGAAAGGATAGGATGGACTATACTCCAGGGGTTATGTTTGCTCAAAATACGATTTTATGGAGACAAAACCCAGGACATTTTATACCATCCGATTCAATGATTGCGACCCGTTTGGACACCTGAATAATGCCAGATATATCGATTATTTTCTTAATGCCCGGGAAGACCATCTGAAAGAACATTACAACATCGATTTGAAGGAATGGGCGGCAAAAGGCATCGGCTTCGTCGTCAGCCGCCATGAGATACAATACATCCGGGCAGTCTCCTACAATGACTCGGTATGTATCCAGTCCGCCCTGGTAGGCCACGGGGATAATTATCTCGAAGTGGAAATGCAGATGTATGATAAGGACGGGAAAAACCTCAAGGCTATCCTGTTCTCGAAATTCACACAGATAGATCTTCGCACCGGAAAAAAGGACAACCTTACGGCAGAACTGGAAGAGTTCGCCCGGCAGGTATTGGTGCCCCGCACTGTTTAGTCGAATTTCCCCGCAATCTCTCCCTCTATCCTATGGAGGAATTGTCGTAAATATTCGACCTTCTCGTCGGCCAGCCTCCTGCCCGTGGCAGTATTCATAAGGGCAGGCAGCCTGAACAGCTTAAGGGAGAAATGATCCAGGGAATATTGCTGGTCATCCGGCTCCCTGTTCAGCGCCAGCGGATCATCTCCGTCAAATAGACGCTGGTGGAGCGCCCCGGCCGTATAGAACACCCGCGCCAGTCCGATGGCGCCCAGCGCCTCCATCCTGTCCGCATCCTGCAGGATCTTCGCTTCAAGGGTCAATGGCTTCACCTGCGCGGAAAAGCTGTGCGCATGAATGGCATGCCGCACTCCCTCCACCTTCCCGGCGGGGAAGCCGGTAAACACTTCCGTTAATAATACCACCGTCCTCTCTGCGCTCAGACGGGAGGAAGAGCTTCGGTCAGGAGAATTCTTTGGCAGGGATACCAGGTCATGAAAATAGGCGGATGCCAGCAGCACCAGCGGGTCGGCTGCGTTCCCCTCTTCACGATTGATATGCTGTGCCGCCTTCCATACCCTTTGGAAATGCCCCAGATCGTGAGAGCCGTCTTTTGTATGTGTATTGGTCTTTAAATAGTCGGTAAATCTTGCTTCCCATACGGCCGTATCCTGATTTTGCATGGCCCGAAAATACATAATGCCGGCCAAATGTCAGCCAGGCACGGTATCAAACAAAAATTGCCTGCCACAGGCCGGCGGGAGCAAAAACAAAAAAGGGCCGGAATAGAAATTCAGCCCCGTTTAAAATCCAATATCCTATGAAAAACCAGATTATAAACGGTAGTATAAAAGAATTAATTGTGGCCTCCCCAAAATTTTGTGTAATTGCCTGCCGTCCCGGTTTTTTAAGCAGTTCCCTTACTCCCCCTTTCACCATTCTATTTATTTATGACAATCCCCGCCCCCTATACATAACAATACGACGAGCGTGTAGTTATGGTAAAAAAAAGGCCATGTTAAAACTGTTATTTTTCTTTCTGCTGGGTATCCTCGCCTCGCTGGTGGTGTTCTTCACCCCCTGGTGGCTCACCGCAGCCCTGGTCGTCCTGCTCATCCTCTTCCGCCTGGTAAAGACCGAAGCCAGATTAAATCGGCAGATGAGCCCCCGTCAGCCGCTACATCATAGAAGGAGTATTCAAAAATTTGAGCCTTAGCAGACCCAACGCTTTTACTTTATGGTTTTTCACCGTATTGATAGATATGGAAAACCGCTCCGCAACCTCAGAATTGCTCAGACCCTCCACATAGCATAGCTTAAAGACCTTCTTACACCGGGAAGGCAATGCCTCTATCGCGTCATATATCTGCTGCAATACCTCCGCACGTATCATCTCATTCAACGCAAACTCCTCGTGCTCCGTAGAAAGATATTTGGAAAGCCCGGACTTCATGACAGAATCCCGCTGCAGCCGCTTGATGTAATTGAGACAGGCATTACGCGTGCTGATATACAAAAAGGCCTTTATGTTCTGCAACGTCTCGAAATCCCTGTTCTTCTTCCACAGGATCACAAACACCTCCGTAACGACATCCTCGGCCGCCGGAGTTTCCCCCAACAGACTTATAGCAAAATGACAAAGTGCGGGATAATATAGATCATGCAGCTCGTGGAGAGCCCTCGTGTCGCCTTTCTTCAACCGGGAAACAACATCAGCAGCGTTTTGTATCGCCATAGGAAAAATGAGGTCTACGGGTTAATGGTTGTTCAGGTAAATTATAGCTTATATCATATACCTGCAAAAAATATTATAATATACTGATTGGATAATTTATACGCAGTTTCTAAATATCAACTCCATTTATGACCCCAACTTTTATTTTATAAGGTCAAACCCTTAAAATTCTTTACCAAGCCATCTTTAAATATAGATATAGTCTAATGTTGTATTTTAGAAAACGTATGCCGCTTTATCACACTTACCTATCCTACAACCACCACCTCTACTCGCATTACTACCTGTGCCACTACCTCCCCGCGTCCGCCGGCCGGGATAATCTCTCCCACAGCCTGTTGAGATTCAAAAAAGGGCGACACCCCGACCTGGAGGCGTTCATCGACTGCTCCCTGGAGCTGTTTACCCAGGTCCCCATCCCGAAGGACGCCACTGTCGTACGCGCACTTCATCATCATGAAACCACAATCTCTACCATTCCCTCCGCGCTCGACCTCCTGGGACAACAGCTGGCCCATCGCTTCCAACATCATTACCATCCGGGCCTCCTCCGTAAGGGCCACACCAACCAGCCTGTCAAACTATTTTCAAGACCCCGCCGCGAAGAAGAGCTCCAGGGACTCTATGCCGTCGACACTGCCTATGCTTCCCAGCTTCCCGATGCCCCCGGCCACTGGCTCATCATCGACGATGTCCTCACCTCCGGCGCCACCATCCGCTCCATCCTGCAAGCCATCCACCAGGCCTATCCGCCGGCAAATATTGATATTTTTACCCTTGCCAGAGCCACCGCCACCCCACTCCAACCCACCCCTCTGAAAGGGAGACATTACCAGTTCCAGGAGCATGATACAACCTGGACCCTGGCCGAGGACCAGACCCCCTATTACTCTCTTTTACAGCTAAAAAGCAGTATTCTCGGTGATACATTCTAATTTTTATTTATCCCTGTGCAGCATTGATCAGTACTGACTTGTCTGACTACCTAGCAACCTGGTTTTGACAGATTTCAAAAAAAATTTGTTAAGTAAAATTTAATTTTTTTAACTTAGGTTCTAAATATAGCTAAACTTTTGCTTTATGACCATTCAACGCTTGCTTGCCAAAAGGGTAAGTACTCTACTACTATGTGTACTTTTCACACTAACTGCTTTCTCCCAGACAAAAACAATTACAGGTAAAGTTACTGACGACAAAGGCAACGCCATTCAGGGCGCTACAGTGACAGCAAAAGGCACCAAGGGCGGCGCTTCCACAGGCGCTGACGGTACTTATTCGCTGACTGTCCCCGCAAGTGCGAAAGTCATTGTCATCAGCTCAGTAGGCTTTACCCAAAAGGAAGTACCCATCGGCGGGCAGTCGTCGATTGACGTGTCGATGGTGACATCCCAGACCAACCTTAATGAGGTGGTGGTCATCGGTTATGGCACCGCCCGTAAGAAAGAGCTGACAGGAGCCTATTCCGTCATCTCTGCCAAGGACTTCAACAAAGTCCCCTCAGCTACACCCGATCAGCTCTTACAGGGACGCGTACCTGGTCTCGACGTGACAGTCGCCAGCGGACAGCCCGGTACAGCGGTACAGGTGAAGATCAGAGGTAACAACTCTATCCGTTCCGGTACTGATCCCCTCTACGTAGTAGATGGTATTCCCCTGGACGGACGCTCGGCGCGCCCCTCTTTTGGCGTTACAGGCCTGGGTAATACACCCGATGCAAATGCCCTCACCTGGATCAACCCCAACGACATTGAGAACATCTCCGTGTTGAAGGACGCAGCCGCATCTGCCATCTACGGTTCCCGCGGCGCCAACGGTGTGATCATCATCACTACCAAAGCAGGCAGCTCCGGTGCTACCCGCATCGATGTGGCTGCTTCTGCCGGCACCAACGGTCTGATGAAACAGCCCGATGTGCTCAGCGCTTCGCAATACCGCAGCGAGTTAGCTAAATACGGTGCAAAATCCGATTCGGGTGCATCCATCAATCCCTTTAATGAAATTCTTCAGCATAAGATTACGCAGAACTACTCTGTAGCTTTCGGCGGCGGCACGGAGAATAGCAAATATCGCGCTTCTTTCCTCGCCTCCCGCACACCGGGTCTGGTTCGCAAATCTGCGTTGGATAAGTACATCGGCAATGTCAATGGCAGCTTTAAGCTTCTGGATAAAAAGCTCACCTTTACCTTTGGTATGTCAGTGGGAACTACCAGCGAACAGATCGCTCCAGTGTCTACGAACCCGGGTAGCACAGGTAGCCTTATCTCCAACACGCTGCAATGGAACCCAACCCTGCTAATGAAACATGGTCCTCTCCAGTATACCGTTAACCCAAATGGCCAGGTTAATCCGATGGTGTTCTCCGACGCCTATAATGACCAGGCCGCTGTTACCACTTTTCTGGGTTATATTTCCGGTGCTTATAAGATCATCCCCGATCTGGAATATAAAATATTGTATGGCGCCAACTATGGCACGGGCTCGCGCGGTGCGGAAATACAAGGCTGGATCAGCGGTACGGGTAGCAATGCAGACGGTAAAGGCGTCGGCATCGTACAGAATACACAATTATTTTCTCAAAGCCTGACACATACCCTGACCTATACGCATAAGTTCAACGACCTGGCCTTTACGGGTCTCGCAGGTTATGAGTATTATACCACAAAGTTTAAGACCCAATATAGCACGGGTTATGACTTTAACTATAATACCAATGTTAATAACCTTATTCCCATTCATTACTACAACAACATGCAGGACTCCAAGCAGGCTAACATGCAGACCGGCGCCGGACAGGACCCGGCAGTAGATCTGCAATCTTACTTCAGTCGTCTGCAGTTCAGCTATAAGGACAGGTACAATCTGGCAGTATCTTTCCGTGCTGACGGTTCCAACAAGTTCGGTTCCAATAATAAATATGGTTACTTCCCGGCTTTCTCCGCCGGCTGGCGCATCGTCGACGAAGACTTCATGAAGAGTCAGCATATCTTTAGCAATCTGAATCTTAGAGCATCCTGGGGCCGCGCAGGTAACCAGTCCTTCCCGGCTGGCGCCGCACTTGACCGCTACCGGTATGATGCCAATGGACAGCTCAATCCAGTCAACTATGCCAACCCCAATCTGAAATGGGAGACGGTAACTACATCGGACGTAGGTATCGACTTTGGATTCTTTAATGGTAGACTGACCGGTACCGTGGATGGATTCATCAAAAAAACCACCGATCCGTTGTTCCCCTCCACCTTTGCAGCTCCCGCTCCAAGTGGTACGGTTTACAGGAACCTTCCCGGATACATCAGCAATAAAGGTTTTGAGTTGGGACTTACTGGAGTTATCGTCCAGCACGGTGACTGGTACTGGAGCATAGGTGGTAACTTCACGTATGTCAAGAACAAATTTGTATTTCCTGCCGGCGGGACGGCACCTCTGGTGTTAACCGGGCAGTTGAATGGCAAAGGTACTTCCGCCACCTTTGTTCAGTCGATTGCTAACGACCAGCCCATCGATGTATTCTACCTGCGTAAATTCCATGGTTATGACCAGAATGGTTTTGCCATCACGGACGGCTCCGCTTCTTATGCCGGTGACCCCAACCCCAAATGGACAGTTGGTCTGTTTACAAACGTGGAATACAAGAAGTTCACCTTCGTAGCCAACTTCCACGGCAACTATGATTTCTTTATCTATAACAATACTCTCCAGTCCGTCACCGGTCTGAGCTTTATCAACAACGGCAGCAATATCTCCAAGACACTGATTGGCACGAAAGAGAATCCGGCTAACCCCGTTTCCGCTTCTACACGTTATATGTTCAGCGGTAATTACATGAAACTTGGTAATTTGTCCCTAAGCTATAAGATTGGTGATTTTGGCAAGTTTGGCAAGAATGCATCAGTAACGTTCTCAGGTAACAACCTGTTCGTGATCTCCCACTATCCCGGCTTCGATCCGGAAGTGAACGTCTCGACAGTGGACCAGAACGGCACCGGCATTCCTTCAAGAGGCATCGACTATGTAGGTTACCCTTCGGTACGATCCTTTACACTGGCGCTCAACTTTAGCCTGAATTAATCAACCATCAACAACAAGCTAATCTGAACAAAAAAATATTATGAAAGCAAATAAATTTCTAATACTGGCATCAGCCTCCTTGCTTACAGTGACAGGCTGTACCAAACTGGATGATGTCCAGCATGACTCGATCGCCACTAGTGGGAATAGTAGTACCGCTATCAAAGTCGGCGACCTGCTGACCAATGCTTACAACGACCTCAATGCCCTGCTGCACAACCAGGACCAGGTATTCTCGTTGGAAGAGACCGTTACCGACGAAGCCCTCGTACCCACCCGCGGTGGTGACTGGGATGACAACGGCGTATGGAGAGTCCTGCACGCACATACCTGGGATGTCACGCATACCCAGGCACAGTCCGTATTCATCGGCCTTGGCAAGCTCGAGAGCGACGCCACCACCGTGCTGGCTTTCAACCCCAGTGCCGAGCAGGCAGCCGAAGCCGTTTTCCTGAGAAGCCTCGCCCAATTTTACTACGTTGACCTTTATGGCCAGGTCCCCTATAGGACAGTGGCAGAATACAACAGCATCGGCGCTCCCCCCGTGTTGACTACAGCTCAGGCCATCGACACCCTGACCACCAACCTGGCAGCTATCATCCCGGTATTGAGCAACGCCAATACCCCATATCTGGCCAGCCCGGATGCAGCCCGCTTCCTGCTGATGAAAGTTCTGTTGAACAAACAGTCCTGGCTTAACAGGCAAACCCCTGCCGCCGCCGACGCAGGAGACATGGCGCAGGTAATTACTTTGGGTAACGCTATCATTGGCGGCTCCTATAGCTTCACTCCGCATTACTTCGACAACTTCGGCCCCAACAACGGTGGTGCGGACCCCGGCGTCGGATTCGGCAGTGCCAGCAAGGAAGCCATCTTTGCTTATAATAACCAGCCCGGAGCAGCCTCTACCAATGGTATCAGTTCTGCCGGCATCGATGCCCGCTGGATGATGACCCTGCACTACAACTCATACGGTCATAAAGGTGACGGAGTATACGGCGGCGCAGGTTGGAACGGCTTTAGCACCATCGCCGACTTTTACAACGCGTTCGACGCGTCGGATACCATGAGAAGAGGTAATGTCGGCTACCCCGGTGTCACCGACAAATCAGGTCTTCTCGTAGGTTTGCTGCAAGGCGTGCAAAAAGATGAGAAGGGAGCCACCCGCGTAGACCGTAACGGCAATCCCCTTACCTTCAACGCTACCGTTAACCTCGTAGAACCCGATCCCCTGACGCTGGAAGACAACGGTATCCGCGTCATAAAATACCCGCCCGATTACGGCAACTATAATGGCGGCCACCAGGGCAATCAGCTGCAGATCTTCCGCTATGCTGACGCAGTGCTCATGACCGCAGAAGCTCACCTCCGCAGCGATGACGCAGCCGGTACAGGTGCTTCCCTCACACTGGTCAACGGACTTCGTACAGCACGTAAAGCAGCTCCGCTGGCTTCCATTAAGCTCACCGGCTCCGGACTGTATGATCCCAACTTTATCCTGGCTGAACGTCAGAAAGAGCTTTATTGGGAGAGCTGGAGAAGACAGGATCTCATCCGCTTTGGTATGTTCCTGACCACCTGGGCGCTCAAGACCGCAGACGATCCCAAATTCCTGCTGTTCCCCATTCCTCCGACACAGTTGGTGGCTAATCCAAATCTGAAACAGAATCCTGGCTATTAATAGCTCTCGGTTAATAGTTCCTAAATATTTCGTACAAAGGTCATTATTCGTAATGACCTTTGTATTTTTATGAAAATATGAGATCACCACTTTGCCATTCATTACTTGCCAGTCTGCTGGGTGTATTTCTTTTCTCCTCCTGTACTCATACCGCCGACACACCCCCCCTGTTCCAACTGGAAGAAAATACTGGCATCCACTTCGAGAACGATGTAAAAGATGGCAAACTCGACAACAGCTTCCTCTTCCGCAACTTCTACAACGGCGGCGGCGTCGCCATCGGGGACATCAACAACGACGGCCTCCCCGACATCTTCTTCACCTCCAACATGGGGTCCAATAAACTTTATCTCAACAAAGGCGACTTTCATTTCGAAGACATCACCGACAAGGCAGGCTTCCGCCAGGACAGCATGTGGAGCACAGGCGTGGTGTTCGTAGATATCAATAACGACGGCTGGCTCGATATCTATGTCTGCAACTCCGGGCATATGACCGATGGCCATCGTAAGAACAAGCTCTATATCAACAACCATAACCTCACCTTCACGGAATCAGCCGACAAGTACGGACTGGGTATATCCGCCTACACCACCCAGGTAACCTTCTTCGACTATGATGGTGACGGCGATCTGGATTGCTTTATGATCAACAACAGTCCCATTCCGGTCAACACCCTGAACAATTCCAACAGACGCAACCTTCCCGATGCCGAATGGCCCGTACAGCAACGGCTCAAGGGAGGAGGCGATCACCTTTTTCGTAATGACAACGGTCACTTCACCGAGGTCACCCAACAGGCAGGCATACACGGCAGCCTTATTAGCTTTGGCCTCGGCGCGCTCGTCACCGATATCAATGGCGACGGCTGGCCGGATGTATACGTCTCCAACGATTCGTATGAAAAGGACTATCTCTACGTCAACCAGAAGAATGGCACATTCAAAGACGAACTGGAAGACTGGATCGGCCATATCAGCATGTCCTCGATGGGCACCGACATGGCCGATATCAATGGGGATGGCTATCCTGATCTCTTTACCACCGACATGCTCCCCGGTGACGACTTCCGGCTAAAGACCACCGGCTCTTTCGACAACATCAATCTCTTCAATAGCAAGCTGAGCTCAGGCTTCTACTATCAGTATGTAAAGAACTGTCTTCAGATCAACAACAGACACGGCAAATTCCTCGAGACAGGTGACTACAGCGGCATCTCCGCCACCGACTGGAGCTGGGGCGCCCTTATGTTCGATATGGACAACGACGGACGCAACGACATCTACGTTTGTAATGGCGTTAATAAGGACGTCACAGACCTGGATTTTCTCAACTTCTTTGCTGACGACGTATATCAAAAAATGGCCCTCAGCGGCAAAAAGGAAAATATTGAAGAGCTGCTCACGCACATCCCTCAAACGCCCCTGCTAAATAAAGTATACCGCAACCTGGGCGATCTTCGCTTCCAGGACATCGGGCCCCAATGGGGCTTTACCCAACCCACCTTCTCCAATGGCGCCGCCTACGGCGACCTCGATGGCGACGGCGACCTCGACCTGGTCATCAACAACGAGAACCAGCCCGCCTCCATCTATCGCAACAACGCCCGGCAGCTCAACCATCATCACTACATCGGCGTCTCCCTTCGCAGCGACGCGCCCAA
>Ga0105237_10002665_pt1 | contig 21940 bp, 21 predicted proteins | sample KBSC24metaG_FD_81520 | JGI IMG/M metagenome (GOLD analysis project Ga0105237, IMG submission 81520) | Corn rhizosphere microbial communities from Kellogg Biological Station, Michigan, USA - KBS C2-4 metaG | ecosystem: Host-associated > Plants > Roots > Rhizosphere > Soil | place: Michigan, USA...
AACTAGTGACACGGGAAGATCCGGAATTCCTGCGGCTGCGCCGCAAATTGTTCGATTTCATCAAGGCCTCGGAGGCATGATTCCGCCGCGCGCCAGGGCCGCGCTGCTGCCGGTCGCTTGTATCCTGGTGCTGGAGCTGTGGGCTCGCGCCGCCCATCTGCAGAGCGACGCTCTGGCGCCGCCGAGCGCGATTGCGGCGGCGATGGTGGAAGCCTTTGCGGACGGCTCGATCCTGGTCGCGACCCGCGACACCCTGGCGTCGGCCTTTGCCGGCCTTGCGGCTGGCGGCTTGGTCGGTCTTGGGTTCGGGATCGCGCTCGGACTGTTCACGGCGCTCGACCGGTTGCTCGAAGTAACCATTGAGACGCTGCGGCCGATCCCCTCGGTCGCGCTGTTGCCGATCGCGCTGATCGCGCTTGGCTTCGGCTACCGCATGGAGATCATGATCGTCGCCTTCGCCTGCCTGTGGCCGGTTCTGATCCTGAGCCGTGCCGCGGTCGGAGGCATCGAACCGCGACTGATGGAGGTCGCACGCGCACTACGGCTCACGTCGCGCGACAGGGTCGCCAAGATCATCATTCCGGCGGCGCTGCCGCGAATCTTTCTAGCCTTCCGGCTGGCCGTGGGCGTGGCGCTGATCGTTGCAGTCACTGTCGAGATCACCATCAATCCGATCGGGCTCGGCGCCGGCATCATGACCGCGCAACAGGCGCTGCGGCCTGCCCTGATGCTGGCCTATCTGGTCTGGATCGGCATCCTCGGTTACGCGCTGAATTCGGGACTGATGCTGGCGCAACGCCATCTGTTCGGCCGCGCGGCACTGGTGGGAGAGCCGGCATGACCCCGCCAAGTCTGCTGTGGCGAACCCTGAGCTTCGTGGTTGCCGCTACTTTCGTGGCGCTATGGCAACTGATCGCCAACCTGAAGCTGGTGTCGCCGGTGTTCCTGCCGGGACCGGACCGCGCCTGGGCCGCGCTCGTGCGCGGCCTCACGAGCGGTGATCTCGCCGTCAAGCTGTTCGGAACGGTCGAGCACATGGCGCTGGGCTGGCTGGTGGCCTCCATCGCAGGCGTCGCGCTCGGTGCGCTGATCGGATCGTCACAGGCGATGCGCGACTACGTCGCACCGTCGCTGGAGTTCCTGCGGCCGCTGCCGGTGTCGGCGATCATTCCGGTCGCGATCGCGCTGTTCGGCCTCACCCAGAGCATGGCGCTGTTCGTGATCGCGTTCGGGGCGATCTGGCCGATGCTGCTCGCCACCATCCACGGCTTTGCGGCCGTCGAGCCACGCCTCTACGAGGTCGCACGGTCGCTGCATATGTCGCGGCTTGCCATCGTGGTCAAGATCGCTTTGCCCTCGGCCAGCCCGGATATCCTCGCAGGCATGCGGTTGAGCCTGACAGTGGCGTTGATCCTCGCCGTCGTCTGCGAGATCCTCGCCGGCCTCGATGGCCTCGGGCACTGGATCCTGCTCTCGGCGCGATCGTTCCGCTCGGCGGATCTGTTCGCCGGCGTCATTCTGCTTGGCGCCGTCGGCTACGTGACAGGGCTCGCGATGTCATCAGCCGAAAAACGCCTGCTGCGATGGCGATCGAGCGGTCACTGACGCGGCTCTATCGAAACTCCCCTTATCCCTCGAACGCCTCCGCCGAGGCCCGCCCCGCCCGCGACATCAGCGTCTCATCCGGCACCGGCAAGGCCTTGCCGGAATCGCGAAAGCGGTTGGTGATGGGATAGCGGCGGTCGCGGCCGAAATTCCGGCTGGTCACCTTGACTCCGGGCGCGGCCTGCCGGCGCTTGTATTCGGCGATGTTGAGCAGGTGATCGATCCGCGCCACGGTCGCACGATCAAAGCCGGCCTCCACGATCGACGCCAGCGGCTCTTCCTTTTCGACCAGTCGCTCCAGAATGCCATCGAGCATGTCGTAGGGCGGCAGCGAATCCTGGTCGGTCTGGTTTTCGCGCAATTCGGCGGTCGGCGGCCGCGTGATGATATTGGGCGGGATCACCTCGCCGGATGGACCCAGCGCGCCTTCCGGCTTCCAGCCATTGCGCAGCCATGACAGGCGGAACACTTCGGTCTTGTAGATGTCCTTGATCGGATTGAAGCCGCCGTTCATGTCGCCATAGAGCGTGGCGTAGCCGACCGACATTTCCGACTTGTTGCCGGTGGTGACCACCATCGCGCCGGTCTTGTTGGAGATCGCCATCAGGAGCGTGCCGCGAGTGCGCGCCTGCAGGTTCTCCTCGGTGATGTCGCGCGGCAGGCCCTTGAACACGCCGGAGAGAATCTCTTCGAATCCGTTGACGGCCTGCGCGATCGGCAGCACTTCGTAACGGATGCCGAGTGCCTTGGCGAGCTGGCCGGCGTCATCGAGCGAGACCTGCGCGGTGAAGCGAAACGGCAGCATGACGCCGCGCACCTTGTCGGCGCCGAGGGCATCGACCGCGATCGCCGCGCACAGCGCGGAATCGATGCCGCCGGAAATCCCCAATAGCACCCCGGGAAACCCGGTCTTGCGGACGTAATCGCGCAGCCCCAGCACACAGGCGGCATAGTCGCCCTGGTCGCCGTCGAGCAGCGGCGCCACCGGACCGGAACAGCGCCAGCCGCCCTCACCCCGGGTCCAGCGCAGCGTGGTGATGTTCTCGACGAAGGCCGGCAATTGCGCGGCGACCGACAGATCGGCATTCAGCGCGAAGGAGGCGCCGTCGAACACCAGTTCGTCCTGGCCGCCGACCTGGTTCAGATAAACCAGCGGCAGCCCGCTCTCGGTCACACGGGCCACCGCCACCGAGAGGCGGATATCGTTCTTGTCGCGCGCATAGGGTGAACCGTTCGGCACCACGATGATCTCGGCGCCGGTCTCGGCGAGACACTCGACGACGTTCTCGTAATCCTCCGACTCTTCCAGCCAGATATCCTCGCAGATGGGAACACCGACGCGAACACCGCGCACGGTCACGGGACCGGCCGCCGGCCCCCGGGCGAACAGGCGCTTCTCATCGAACACGCCGTAATTGGGCAGATTGGCCTTGAAGCGCAGGCCTGCGATGCGGCCGCCGTCGAGGAGCGCACAGGCATTGTAGAGCTTGCCGTCCTCGACCCAGGGACTGCCGATCAGCATGGCCGGGCCGCCGTCGGCGGTCTCGCGCGCCAGGGTCTCGACAGCCGCGCGGCAGGCGGCCTGGAACGCCGGCTTCAGCACGAGGTCTTCCGGCGGATAGCCGGCGATGAACAGCTCCGGCAGCACCAGCAGATCGGCGCCGTCGGCCTGGGCGCGAGCGCGCGCGGCGCGCGCCTTCGCAGCATTGCCGTCGATATCACCGACGGTCGGATTCACCTGGGCCAGCGTGATCGTGAAGTGATTGGTAAGTTCGGTCATGGGTGCGATGGTGCCTCGGGCGCGGCCAAACTACAACGGACTGCTTCAGATCGCGCCCATGCGCTCGACGATGGCAAAGAACCAGAACAGGCCGGCCATGATCAGCGCCACGCCGACCGCGGCCGAGCCCATGTCCTTGACCCGTCCGATCTGCAGGTCGTGCTCGGTGGTCAGGCGATCGGCCAGCTTTTCGATCGCGGTGTTCAGCAGTTCCACGACCAGCAGCAACAATACCACCGCCACCAGCTCGAGCCGGCGCATCATCGTCGCGCCGATCAGCCACGCCAGCGGAACGGCCAGGACAAGGGCCGCCACCTCCTCGCGGACCGCCTTCTCGGAGCGGACCGCGAAAACCAGGCCGTTACGCGAGTTGATGGTGGCCCGCCACAGACGCAGCAAGTCTAAAGTCCCGCCACTGCCGGCATCGGCCTCACCTTGCCGCTACGCTCCTGCTTGAGCAGTTCGGCGATCAGGAAGGCCATGTCGATCGATTGTTCAGCGTTCAGACGGGGGTCGCAGACCGTGTGATAGCGGTCGTTGAGATCCTCGTCGGTGATGGCGCGCGCCCCGCCGATGCATTCGGTGACGTCGTTCCCGGTCATCTCCAGGTGGACGCCGCCGGCGTGGGTGCCCTCCGCCGTATGGATGGCGAAGAAGCTCTTCACCTCCGACAGGACGCGATCGAACGGCCGCGTCTTGTAGCCTGAGGTCGAGGTGATGGTGTTGCCGTGCATCGGATCGCACGACCAGACCACGACCCGCCCTTCGCGCTGTACGGCGCGCAGCAGGCCCGGCAGGTGATCGCCGACCTTGTCGGCGCCGAAACGGCTGATCAGGGTCAGCCGCCCGGGCTCGTTGTCGGGATTGAGCACGTCGATCAGCCGCAGCAAATCGTCAGCCTTGAGCGATGGACCGCATTTCAGGCCGATCGGGTTCTTGATGCCGCGGAAATATTCGACATGGCCGTGATCGAGCTGGCGGGTGCGGTCGCCAATCCAGATCATGTGGCCCGAGGTCGCGTACCAGTCGCCGGTCGTCGAATCGACCCGGGTGAAGGCCTGCTCATAGCCGAGCAGCAGCGCCTCGTGGCTGGTGTAGAAATCGGTGGCGCGCAGTTCGGGATGGCTTTCCAGGTTGAGGCCGCAGGCGCGCATGAAGTTCAGCGCGTCGGAAATCCGGTCCGCCAGTTCCTTGTATCGCCGCGACTGCGGGGAGTCCTTGAGAAACCCGAGCATCCACTGGTGCACGCTGGCGAGATTGGCGAAGCCGCCGGTGGCGAAGGCGCGCAGCAGGTTGAGCGTCGCGGCCGATTGCCGATAGGCCATCAGCTGGCGCTGCGGGTCGGGGATGCGCGCCTGCGGTCTGAATGCGATGTCGTTGACGATGTCGCCGCGATAGCTCGGCAGCTCGACACCGTCGAGCTTTTCGGTCGGCGAGGATCGCGGCTTGGCGAACTGGCCGGCGATGCGGCCGACCTTCACCACCGGCACCGCGCCGGCATAGGTGAGGACCACCGCCATCTGCAGGAACACGCGGAAGAAGTCGCGGATGTTGTTGGCGCCATGCTCGGCGAAGCTTTCGGCGCAATCGCCGCCCTGCAACAGGAAGGCCTCGCCGGCGGCGACGCGCGCCAGCGCCTTCTTCAGGTTGCGCGCCTCGCCTGCAAAGACCAGCGGCGGAAAGGTGGCGAGCTGAGCCTCGACATCCGCCAGCGCTTTCGCGTCGGGATAATCGGGGATCTGCAGCACCGGTTTGCTGCGCCAGCCCTCCGGCGTCCACCGCTCCGACATGATCTCAACTCCTTGAGCAAAAACCGCGACTTAAAGGCGGTTGTGAAGGACCGCTATATACACAGGCAGCCCCCGCCCCGCCACTTGGAAATCGAACGGAACGCATGCCAAGTCCTCATACCGAGCGACAAGCCATTGCGAGCAAAGCCAAATTCGCTTCTGTTAAGGCAAAAGGCGAAGCGCGGGGGTGCTGGTGTGACCGAAGCTGCGCAGGACAACGCGTTCGCGGACGACATCATCGTCCCGGCTACCGACGGATATCCACGGGCGGCGACGCTGTTCCTGCCCCGGGGGGCAGCCGCTGGCGAAAGCTCCGAGCAGTGCAAAATATCGAAAACAACCCCATGCAAAGTAGCCGGGCGGCCGTCGGCACCGATGCTTTGGCGGATTCCATACGTGGAGCTGGCCTCGTGGGGCAGATCCGTTGGCGATGAAGTCAGAGAAATGGCTGTGCAAGGACTTGTTGCGATACCACCGACACATCAGCCTATCGGCAATCCGGATTGCCGGCGTCCGCGATGGCGAGGAACGTGATGCTGACGGGTGGGAGATCGAGACGTCCCGGCGCGACCGGCTCACCGTCCAGCGCCGGCAATTCATTGCCTGCGCCAAGTCTGAGTTCGCGGCCATTCATGAGAACGCGGGTGTCGGTCAGTTGCCGCGCCGCCAGACCGTAGCGGCTGGCTGCCACGGGAAGAGCGAACCGCAGCGCGCTCGCCGGATCAGGGTTGATGGCCAACAGTGCGACACCGCCGGGCCGACCGCGCAGGCAGTGCGCGTAGAGATGCAGTCGCGGTTCGGACGCAGGCCCCGGATCGAGCACGAGCGTCCCCATCAGCCGGCGCCACAGCAGCGCCGCCCAATAGTTCGGGCGCGGCGCAAAGTCGGTCTCGTCGAGCAGGCCGTAATCGCTGGAGGCGAGCGTATTGTGGAAGACGATCTGCACCTGGCGTCTCGCCATCCGGCCGAGCTGGTCGAGATAGCGAAAACTATCGAGGAATGTCGACGCCCAGGGATTGCCGCCGCACGCGGCCTCCGCGGTCTCGGTGATCCACAGCGGCCTTCCTGGCTCGAACCTGTCTCGCAGCGCCGCGAAGGTGGTTTCCGCACTGTCGACGCGCGACAGCCAATCCTCCGAGAGCGCGCTCTCATCCGTCTCGGCCGGCGACGGTACCCGCCCGGTGCAGCGCTGCGATAGCGCGCCGTAGTGGTGGTAGGACACGACGTCGAACACCGGTCCCGATGCCGCCAGCAAATCGCCGCTCAGGAGTTTGCCTGACGATGCTCCGGCGGAGCCGGGACCAAGCAGGAGGGTGTCCGGCGAGGCCCGCTTGAGGAACGACCTGAAGCCAGCGATGTCGCGCCCGAAGCTCGCGGCGTCGTAACCAGCGGGCGCTCCGCCCATCGCGGCCAGGTCGGGCTCGTTCATGAATTCGGCAGCGGCGATATCGCCGCCAATCGCATGGGTATAGGTGATCAGCCGGCTCGCCTGTGTCGGCGTCCACACGCCGCGGGGGTCCCGGGTCCCCGCTCCGATCGCAAACGAGGTGACGAGTTTGGCATTGACAGCGCCTGCGAACGCGACCACTCGGCCCCACTGCTCGCGCGTCAATACCCCCGTGAAGCCTGGAGGCGGCGACGTCGGATGATCCCCGGCATCATCGAAATAGGTCGTGTTGGCCCAGGTCCCGCTGACCCGCAGATAAGCGGGGCCAAGCGCCGCTGCCAACCTGCGCAGCCGCGGGTTGGTGAGATCGATCGGCTTGCGATCAGCGTAGAGTGACGGACCAGCGCTGCCCGGCGTCGCCGGCGGATTGTCGCGGCCGGGCTTGTAGGGCCGCCAGAACGTGCCGCCGGTCACCTCGACCATCTCGATATTGTAGGATTGAAAGCGCGCGTCGATCGTACCTATACGCGTCATGGTGGCCGGCGCCAGCGTCGTCGTCGACGCGGCCAGAGCTGAGGCTGGCCAGCACAGGCCTGCGAGCAGCAGAGCCGGCGCCACCGCTCGCAGCGCCCGCGCTTCCGGTGAATGTTCGCGGTACCTACGCAATTGCAATCCGCCGATTTTCCGGGAACTGTATCTCACAACAAATCACCCAACCGGGAGCCGACACCATGGCCTTTTCGCTCTACGACGCCACCGTCGCCAACTACCTGCAGATCCTCGGCGCCGTCGGCGGCTTCCTCGACAAGAGTCTGACGCATTTCAAGGACAAGGGCATCGATCCGGCCGAGATCGTCGACGCGCGGCTGGCGTCCGATATGGCTCCGCTCCGCTTCCAGGTCGTCTCGGTCGCGCATCACTCGCGCGGCGCGATCGAAGCCGTGAAAACCGGCGTGTTCACGCCGTCGATGGGCAAGCCCGACCTCGACTATGCCGCGCTGCAGGGCCTGGTGAGCGAGGCGCGCAAGGAGCTTTCAGCCCTCACGCCGGAGGACGTCAACGCGCTCATCGGCCGCGACGTCACCTTCAAGTTCGGCGAGCGCGCGCTGCCGTTCACGGCGGAAGGCTTCCTGATGTCGTTCTCGCTGCCGAACTTCTTCTTCCACGCCACCACCGCCTACGACATTCTCCGTCACAAGGGCGCACCGGTTGGAAAGCGCGACTTCATGGGCCGGCTCACACTGAAGATGTGAAGCCAACGCCCGCAGGCGCGCTACGCGCCGTCACCTTCATTGTGTCCGGCCGCGCTCCGGCCGGACACGCCGTAGCTGCTGGACTTCCGGCCATCGCCAATGGTCGGCGCCACCGTGAGGCCGAGCCGCAGCAGCTCGCGGACCGCGGCCGCCCGGGTCGGCATGCGATGCTTGAACCGGAAGTCGTCAAGAAGCGCCAGTTCCTCCGGAGAGAGCATGATTTGCAGTCTTTCACCGCGAATATCGGTCATCGGTCCATTCGCCTGCGCAAATTGAGTAATTAGCTAACTCTGAGCAACCGGCTCCGGTTCCACGAAAAGCGACTCAAACTCAAAGTTAGATAAATACATTAATAAAAACAATAACATAACCATTGCGGACGACGGTCAACCGGGCTAGGTTGTGACCATCGCCAAATTGCGGGGGGCGGAGTCAGCGGATGAACGACGACATCAAGCCCCAACGCCCTTCCAAGGATTCCAAGCCCTCGCCCCGCCCCAGCCATCAGCGCGTGCTGGAAAACCTGGAGAAGTGGGCCAACAGCCCGGGACTGCAACCGCCCAAGTGAGCGGCTGGCCAGCCCTCCTTCTCCGCAGGTGAGCGGTGTGCGCGCAGCACCGATGATTTGCGGCTCAGCGGCGCCGAGCCGCCGAACGCAGCCAGGACCGCCTCATTCGGCCGCCTTCGCCGCCGGCGCCCCGAACATCCGGGTCGGCGCCGGGAAACCGCAGGAGGTGCCGTCGGTGATCTTCACCTGGTCCTCCCATGGCAGGCGGTAGGTACCGGCCACCATGTCTTGCATGAAGGTGTAGGGACAATCCATCGCCCCGCCCTTCACCGCGACATAGCCGCGGTGCCAGAGCTGGTAGATGTTGTTCTCGACGCCCCAGTTGATCCGCGCCTCTCGCACCAGATCGGGACGCACTTCGGCGGTGATGATCTCGTCGACCCGGCCCGTGGTGCCGTGGGCGATCACCGTGCCATCGAAATTGACGATCATGCCCTCGCCCATGGAATCGAACGAGCCGTCGGAGCCGCACATGCAGACATTGGCGGTGACCATCAGGTTCTGGAACGCATTGGCCTGGTTGGTGAAGCGCCAGCTGTCACGGATCGGCGCGGTGTAGCCGGCGGTGCGGATCATGATCTCTGCTCCCTTGTAGGCGCACTCGCGCGCCATTTCCGGGAACATGCCGTCATGGCAGATGATCAGCGCGAGCTTCGCGCCGTTCGGCCCGTCGATGACGGGAATCCCGACATTGCCAGGCTCCCACGGCTCGACCGGAATCCAGGGGTGGAATTTGCGGTAATAGAGCTTGATCTCGCCGTGATCATCGATGATCAGGCCGGAATTGTAGGGGTTGCCTTCGGGATTGAACTCCATGATGGAGAAGCAGCCCCAGATCTTATTTTCAATACAGGCCTTTTTGAACGCGGCCACTTCCGGGCCGTCGAGCCGGCACATGATCTCGGGGTTGGTATCCATGGAGAGGCCGTGCAGCGCATATTCGGGAAACACCACGAGATCCATCGTGGACAGGTTTCGCCGCGCCTTGCCGACCATGGCAACGATGCGCTCGGTCTGCCGCGCCAGATCGGCTGCGGTGACGACAGCGGGCAATTGCAGTTGAACCAGCCCGATGACGACGCCATTGGGTGATTTGTTGAGTCCGCCAAGTCCGCTCATGTGCCCGCCTTCCCTCGCCGCGCGGCTGATCCGAGGCAAGGAAAGCACGATTCAAACCGGACGGTGCGCCCATATTTTCGGCGCTGGCGCTGCCTTCAGCTTGGGCATCGGAGAGCCGCGCAGAGCGGGTGGCGTCACCCATCACCAGGCGCCTGCTGCCACCGGCAGCGTGGCGCCGTCGGCACATTCAGGTGATGAACAACTCGATCTGCGTGACGCGGCGCCAGGCATCACCGCTCTTCTCATAGACCACCGCATACCCCGCCGCTCCCGACGGAAACCGCCGGACACCCTCGGGCGTTCGGAGCCATGTCGAACGGCTGCCGGAGGCGACCAGGACGGCGGTTCGATAGTCGTCGCTGAAAACGGGAAAGGTGTACTTCGTGCTGATGATGTCGAGACGCGTCTCCGTACCGGCTTCGAATTGTGTCAAGCGCTCACTATTGAGTTTCTTCGTCTCGTCTGCGCTGCAGAAGAACGCGCTGTCAGCCGATTCGATAATCTCATACGGAGTTGTCGCAGAGTACGGAGGCGAGAGTTCGGCATGCAGCCTCAAGCCCAGATGTTCGCGCGCAACCTCCTCGGGAATGGGATAGTTGTCCCACGTCGAATCCAACTCGCAGGGCTGTGAAGGCGGCCGCTCGGCGAGCACCGCCTTGAACAGGAGCGTTGCTTCCGCATTAAGCCGGACGTTACTCTCGTCCTCCGCCCGCACCACGCCCGGCAAACTGCAACAGACCACAAATGCCGCAAGCCAAACGGCGCGTCGCCGGTCAGCCATCGGTGAACTCCTGCTCACGACATCCGCGCACATCCCCCAGCCTGAGATCAAACCATCACTCCGCCGCTTCCCGTACATGGCGCGCGGTCGGGGTGCGCATGGTGACGAGTTCTTCCGCGGCGCTCGGATGCAGCGCGAAGGTCGCGTCGAAATCGGCCTTGGTCGCCTTCATCTTCACCGCGATCGCCACCGCCTGCACGATCTCGGCGGCGGTGTCGCCGACGATGTGACAGCCGACCACGCGATCGCTCGTGCCGTCGACCACGAGTTTCATCAGGATGCGGGTGTCGCGCCCGGACATCGTCGCCTTGATCGGGCGGAACGTCGCCTTGTAGATGTCGACATGGCTGAAGGCGGCGCGCGCCTCGCTCTCGGTCAGCCCCACCGTACCGACTTCCGGCTGGCAGAACACGGCGGTCGGGATATCCTTGTGATCGACCTCGACCGGGCGGTTGCCGAACACGGTGTCGGCGAAGGCATGGCCCTCGCGGATCGCGACCGGCGTCAGGTTGTGGCGATGGGTGACGTCGCCGACCGCGTAGATGTTCTCCACCGAGGTCTTCGAGAAGGTATCGACCGCGATGCCGCCATTGGCCGGGTTGATGGCGATGCCGGCCGTTTCCAGTCCGAGATTGGCGACGTTGGGGTGGCGGCCGATCGCGAACATCACCTGGTCCGAGGCGATGCTGGAGCCGTTCGACAGATGCGTGGTGTAGTCGGCGCCGTACCGGTCGACCGCGTTCACGGTGCAGCCGGTCAGGATCGTGATGCCCTCCTTCTCCATCTCGCCGCGCACGTGGCTGCGGACATCCTCGTCGAAGCCGCGCAGAATGTTGTCGCCGCGATAGATCACGGTGACGTCGGAGCCGAAATTGGCGAAGATGCAGGCAAATTCCAGCGCGATATAGCCGCCGCCCTGGATCACGATGCGCCGCGGCAACTGCTCCAGGTGAAACGCCTCGTTCGAGGAGATCACGTGCTCGATGCCGGGGATAACGGGGCCATGATTGGGCGCGCCGCCGGTCGCGATCAGGATGTATTTCGCCGTCACCGTCTTGCCGTCGAGCAGACGAACGGTATGGGCATCCTCCAGCACCGCGCGGCTTCGGTAGATTTTCCCGCCGGCTTTCTCGACGGTCTGGACATAGAGGCCCTCGAGCCGCGCGATCTCCTTGTCCTTGTTGGCGATCAGGGTCGGCCAGTCGAAGGTCGCGGTCGGAATGGTCCAGCCGAAGCCCGCGGCATCGGCGATCTCCTGGCGGACATGCGAGCCGATCACGAACAGCTTCTTCGGCACGCAACCGCGGATCACGCAGGTGCCGCCCATCCGATATTCCTCGGCGACCGCGACACGCGCGCCGTGGCCGGCCGCGATCCGGGCGGCACGAACCCCGCCCGAACCACCTCCGATGACAAACAGGTCGACGTCGAAATCAGCCATTGGTGCTCCGACCGGTTCGGTTTGTAGGGCGGGTTAGCCCACCGGGTCCGCGCAAGGCGCGGCCCGATGACAAGCTCCGACGTAACCCGCCACTTTGCCCTCTCACGCGGCGGATGACGCTTCGCTCATCCGCCCTACGCCTTTATCGCATCAGATCTGCTTGCCGCGCTTGCGCATCTCGGCGCGGAACTGGGCATTGACGGTCTCGGCGAAGTTCTGTGCCCACTGGTTCATGAATGACATGCTGAACTGGATGGCGCGCGGCTCGGCGCTCAACAGCTTCTGGCCGAGCGGCGAGCGGTAGAAGGTGACCAGTTCCTTCAGTTCCTGCTCGGTGAACTCGTTGGCGTAGATCTGCGCCATGCCGTCGCCGATTTCCTTCTCCCTGCCGGCGAGGGTCTGGGCGACGATCAGCGCCACCTCGTTGAGGTCCTTCTGATAGTTCAGGTTGGCTTGCAGCAGCGTGTCCTTGGTCTGCTGAACGATGTTGGGAACCGCAGAGGCGTACATCGCGGCGGCGTTCTTGGCGGCGAGAATTTCCTTGGCGGCGGCGATGGCGGCCGGCGATGCCGGCTTCAGCGGCGGCGCCGCGGGCTGCTGCGCGGACGCCGGAAGGCCGGCCAGCGCCAGCCCGAGAACCAGACCGGCAACCGACATGATCCTGACAACACTCTTCATTCTGATTCTCCTCGACGTTGCGGCTGCCGCCGCTTGAATTTGCGGCTTCAGCGCCGCTCGACAACGCGGATTCCCTGGGCGCTGGCCAGCACGGCCATGCCGGCCAGTCCGATGAACAACCCGTGTTCCACCACGCCCGGAATCGCACTTAGACGATCCGCAAGATGCGGGACGTCGACGATCTGACCAAGATGGGCATCGATAATCCAGTGGCCGCCATCGGTGACAAAAACGTGGCCGTCGCCGGCCTTGCGCAATACCATTTGCCCGGAAACGCCACATTCGGCACACGCACCTGCGATCGCGCGGCGGGTCGCGGCCAGTGCGAACGGGTTGACCTCGATCGGCAGCGGGAAGCGTCCGAGGACGTCGACCCATTTCGAATCGTCGGCAATCACGATCATGCGATCGGACGCTGCGGCCACGATCTTTTCCCGCAACAGCGCGCCACCGCCACCCTTGATCAGGTTGAGCGCCGGATCGATCTCGTCGGCGCCATCGACCGTCAGATCAAGCCGGTCGATGTCGTCCAGCGTGGTCAGCGGAATACCCCAGCGTTCCGCGTCGTGCCGGGTGACTTCGGAGGTCGGAACGCCCACCACCTTCAGGCCGTCGCGAACCCGCATCCCGAGCAGTTCGACGAAATGTTTCGCGGTCGAGCCCGTCCCGAGGCCGAGCCGCATGCCGTCGCGCACCTCTTCGAGCGCGCGCGCCGCCGCCTCACGTTTCAACTGGTCCATCGTCACGCGGCAACCCCTGCACAACCCCGCCGGCAGGCCCGAAAGCGCCGCCGAGCCTTTTTGTCGGGGCCTATCTAGCGTCGTTTTCGGTGAAGGAACAGCGCTTTCGCCCTCACAGCGCTTGCAAAATGGCCTTGACGAGGCCTCCTTTACAACGTTCGTGGTCCATCTCGTTTCACGAATCTCGAAAAAGCAGTCGATCACACGGGGAGCTTTGGCGCGTTCGCATGACACAGGCCCACACTGTCGTATTCGATCTCGATGGCACACTCGTTGACACGGCGCCCGATCTGATCAACGCGCTGAACTACGTGCTGGACCGCGAGGGCCTGCCGCCACTCCCGTTTGCATCGGCGCGCAACATGATCGGCGCCGGCGCCCGCAAGCTGATCGAGCGTGGTCTCGAAGTTGACGGGCGCGACGTGAGCGCAGCTGACATCAGCCGCTTGACCGACGTTTTCATCGACCATTACGCTGATCATATCGCCGACCATTCGCGTCCATTCGAGGGACTGGAGATGGCGCTCGACGCGATGGCGGAGCGCGGCCATCGCTTCGCGGTCTGCACCAACAAGCTGGAATGGCTGTCGAAGCGGCTGCTCGATGCGCTGGGCTTGAGCCCGCGGTTTGCAGCAATCTGCGGTGCGGATACGTTCGGCGTCTCCAAACCCGACCCCGCCATCCTGCAGCAGACCATAGCCCGCGCCGGCGGTCACATTTCAGCCGCGGTCATGGTCGGGGATGCCGGGCCGGATATCGGCGTCGCCCGACGCGCCGGCGTTCCGGTGGTCGGGGTCTCGTTCGGGTACACGGACGTCCCGATCTCCGAGCTCAAACCGGACTGGCAGATCAGCCACATGCGGGAGCTTCCGGCCGCCGTCGAGGCCTTGATTCGACCACAAAAATCAACCGCAAGCCATTGATCAAGCTTGCGCTTTGCACAGATTTCCGGCTTTAACCATTTGTTAACTATAACGTTCTGGATGGTTGCGTGGACGGGCTGACGCTCATATGGTCAGCCAGGGGATTGTGGCGCTGCGCCACAATTGTGTGACGGAATGACCATGCGTCGTGTCATCGTGATTGCGGCTGCCGGACTGGGGCTGGCCGGCTGCTCATCGTTTTCGCTTGATGCCTTCAAGTCGACGCCGCCGCCGCTTCAGGTGCAGCTCGACTCCACCCCGCAAGGTGCCGACGCCAGGACCTCGCTCGGTCCGGGCTGCAAGACTCCCTGCTCGGTTTCGGTCACGGCGCCGGAGAATGGCGGCTTCACCGTTACCTACGCCCTCGCCAAATACCAGCCCGCCACGGTGCAGGTGAACGTGCTGAGGACCCCCGGCGATCTGATGACGGCGGCCACCTTCGCCACCGATCCCAATCCGGTGGTGGCGGAGCTGCAGCCGGCCGGCCCGCCGCCAAAGCCGATGCGCCACGCGCCCATGAAACCGAAAAAGCCGAAGCCGCCAAAGACCGCCGCCGCGCCGGGCGACGCTGCCCTCCCCGACCCGTCAGCCGCGCCAAGTCGCTAGCAGGCAAGCCGGCTTGAGGCTGGCCGGTTGTAGGCCGGGAGCATGATGCCTAGATTAGCGACACGACATGATGTCCCGCCCGGCCGCATTCCGCTGGTATGGCAGGAAAGCCGGTTTCCGCTTGGCCGGATCATGCGCCCATGACAAGGTCGCCCGCATGACCGAACTATCTTCCGCATCCCTGTCGCGCCCGATGACCGATCCGTTCGGACGCGGCATCAGCTATCTGCGGGTCTCGGTGACCGATCGCTGCGACCTGCGTTGCTTCTATTGCATGTCCGAGGACATGACCTTCCTGCCCAAGGCTGACCTGCTCACGCTCGAGGAACTCGACCGGCTGTGCTCCGCCTTCATCGCCAAGGGGGTGCGAAAATTGCGCCTGACCGGCGGCGAGCCGCTGGTGCGGCGCAATGTGATGTCGCTGGTGCGTTCGCTGTCGCGCCACCTCGCCACCGGCGCCTTGCGCGAACTGACCATGACCACCAACGGCACGCAGCTCGCCCGCTATGCCAGCGAATTGGCGGACTGCGGCATCCGTCGCATCAACGTCTCGCTCGATACGCTGGACCCGACCAAATTCCGCACCATCACCCGCTGGGGCGATCTCGCCAAGGTCCAGGCCGGCATCGACGCCGCGCGCGCCGCAGGCCTCGCGGTCAAGATCAACGCGGTTGCCCTGAAGAACTTCAACGAGGACGAGATCCCCTCGCTGATGGATTGGGCGCATGGACTCGGCATGGCGCTGACCCTGATCGAGGTGATGCCGATGGGCGAGATCGGCGAAGGCCGGATCGACCAGTATGTGCCGCTGTCGCTCTTACGCGCGCGGCTCGCCGAGCGCTACACCATGACCGACCTTGACGAGTCGACCGGCGGCCCGGCGCGCTATGTCCGCGTCGCCGAGACCGGCGGCACGCTGGGGTTCATCACGCCGATGACGCACAATTTCTGCGAGTCGTGCAACCGGGTCCGCGTCACCTGCACGGGGACCCTGCACACCTGCCTCGGCCAGGAAGATGCATCGGATCTGCGCAGGCCGCTGCGCGCCTCGACCGATGACGCCCTGCTCGGCGCCGCGATCGACCGCGCCATCGGGCTCAAGCCGAAGGGCCACGACTTCATCATCGATCGCCGCCACAACCGGCCGAGCGTCAGCCGCCACATGAGCGTCACCGGCGGCTGAGCGGCCATCATCTGCGCAGCAGGCGCGCGGCCCAAACCCGGTGGCCGCCGTCACACCCACTCTTCCCCTGCTCAACTCCTTGACCGCACGTCCATTGTCGTTTTTCCAATTGACGACGGGAACTTGCGCTGAAATGGTGCCCGAGTCTTTGGCTGCCGGGCGAGACGCGCCGTGGCCGGGCAGAAGCCGCTGCGCCCCGGGGCGTATTCAAGACGGCGTAGGGGTGGATTGGGGAGGATCTAGCGTTGCAGTCGCTGCTGAATTTGAGTCGCGGGATCGACGCCTTCACGCGCTGGACCGGCAAACGCCTGGCATGGTTGATCCTGACCGCCGTGATCATATCGGCGGTCAACGCGATCGTGCGCAAGACGTTCGATACCTCCTCGAACTCGTGGCTGGAGCTGCAATGGGTGCTGTTCAGCATCGTCTTCCTGCTGTGCTCGCCATGGACGCTGCTCGATAACGAACATATCCGGATCGATATCGTCAACAACGCGCTGCCGAAGACGGTGCGCAACGTCATCGACCTCGTCGGCCACGCATTCTTCCTGCTGCCGCTGTGTATCGTGATGATCATCACCGGCGGTCCGTTCTTCATGCGGTCGGTCGAGATCAACGAGCAATCGGGCAATGCCGGCGGGCTCCCGCAATGGCCGGCCAAATCACTGGTCATCATCGGTTTCGTATTCCTGTTCGTGCAGGGCCTCTCCGAACTGATCAAGCGCATCGCGGTGATGCGCGGCCTGATCCCGGATCCACACGCGTCGCAGGTCAACGCGCTCGAGGCCGAGGTCGAGCACCTGGTCGAAGCGATCGAACAACGCTGATCGCCGGGCGCGGGTAGCAGGGGATTTTGATGTCAGCCTTTCTCATCGCCAATATGGCGCCGATCATGTTCGCCTCGCTCGTGGTCGTGCTGCTGCTCGGCTATCCGGCGGCCTTCTCGCTGGGGGCGGTCGGACTTTTCTACGCATTCGTCGGGATTCAATTGGGAGAATTCCGGCCCGACTTCCTGCAGGCGCTGCCCGAGCGCGTCTACGGCGTGATGAACAACGACACGCTGCTGGCGATCCCGTTCTTCACGTTCATGGGCCTGGTGCTGGAACGGTCCGGCATGGCGGAGGATCTGCTCGACACCATCGGGCAGCTGTTCGGCACCATCCGCGGCGGCCTCGCCTACGCCGTGGTCTTCGTCGGCGCCCTGCTCGCGGCCACGACCGGCGTGGTGGCGGCCTCCGTGATCTCCATGGGCCTGATCTCGCTGCCGATCATGTTGCGCTACGGCTACGACCGCCGCATGGCGACCGGCATCATCGCGGCGTCCGGCACGCTGGCCCAGATCATCCCGCCGTCGCTGGTGCTGATCGTGATGGCCGACCAGCTCGGCAAGTCGGTCGGCGACATGTATGAGGGCGCGTTCATTCCGGGCCTGGTGCTTGCCGGTCTCTACGCGTTGTACGCCTTCGTGGTGACCCTGATCTTCCCGAAGGCCGCCCCTGGCCTGCCCGCCGAGGCGGTGGGCTTCCGCGAGAAGGATGGCAGTCGCGGATTGTGGTCGCTGTTGGTTCTCTTCATTGCCAGCAGCATCTTCGGCTGGTTCATGATGCGCAACTCCGAGACGCATGGGGCAGACTTCGTCGTGCTCAGCATGTTCTTCGGCATCCTGTTCGCGTTCTTCGTCGCGGTTTTGAACTGGATTCTCGACAAGCTGACCGGCTTCCGTTTCCTGTCGGCGATGGCGCAGCAGACCACCTTCGTGATGGTGCCGCCGCTGTTCCTGATCTTCCTGGTGCTGGGCACCATCTTCATCGGCATCGCCACCCCGACCGAAGGCGGCGCGATGGGTGCCGCCGGCGCGATCATCCTGGGCGCCGCAAAGCGCCGCCTGAGCTGGGACCTGATCCGCCAGGCCACGGAGTCGACGGCAAAGCTCTCCGCCTTCGTCGTCTTCATCCTGGTCGGTGCGCGCGTCTTCTCGCTCACCTTCTATGGCGTCAACGGCCACGTCTGGGTCGAGCATCTGCTGACCTCGCTGCCCGGCGGCCAGATCGGCTTCCTGATCTTCGTCAACGCCTTCGTCTTCGTGCTCGCCTTCTTCCTCGATTTCTTCGAGCTCGCCTTCATCGTCATCCCGCTGCTCGGACCCGCCGCCGAAAAGCTCGGCATCGACCTGATCTGGTTCGGCGTCATTCTCGGCGTCAACATGCAGACCTCGTTCATGCATCCGCCGTTCGGGTTCGCGCTGTTCTATCTGCGATCGGTGGCGCCGAAGGACTCCTATCTCGACCGCGTCACCGGCAAGCGGATGGAGGCCGTCACCACGGGCCAGATCTACTGGGGCGCGGTGCCGTTCGTCGTGATCCAGGTGATCATGGTGCTGCTGGTCATCATGTTCCCGGCGATGGTGATGCACTACAAGGGCACGCTGTCGACGGTCGATCCCAACACGATCAAGATCGACATTCCGCAGATCGAGGCGCCGCCGCCGCTCGACTTTGGCCCGCCGAAAAACTAGACGAACGCGTCGCTTGCGCGAAGTTCTCAGAGCCCGACGATGCAGTAGCCAGAATGGGAACACGTCATTGCGAGCGGAGCGAAGCAATCCAGGACTGCGCACGGGAAAAATGGATTGCTTCGTCGCAAGGGCTCCTCGCAATGACGGGGAAACAGTTCACTTTCATGTTCGCCATTTGACTGGCGTTCGCGGAATGAGGTGGGGCGAACATGCCGATATGATTCGAACCACGGGCGGGTTCGAGGGGGTTGGATCTTGGTAGGCGCAATCGTCGCAATCTTCGTCATCGCCTACGCAGCCATCGCGCTGGAAAGCCCGATCAAGGTCAACAAGTCGGCGTCGGCGCTGATCGGCGCGGGCCTGCTATGGACCGTCTATGGGATATTGCGCGGCGATCCCGCGCTGCTCGACCAGCAACTCAACGAAGCGGTGTCTTCCACCGCCCAGATCGTCTTCTTCCTGATCGGCGCCATGACGATCGTCGAGGTGATCGATGCCCACAACGGCTTTGAGGTCATCACCTCCCTCGTCCGCACCAGGAAACAAACCACCCTGATGTGGCTGGTCGGTTTCGTGACGTTTTTTCTGAGCGCGATGCTGGACAACATGACGACGACGATCGTCATGATCTCGCTGATGCGGAAGCTGCTCGGCAACCACGGCGACCGCCTGCTGTTCGCAGCCATGATCGTGATCGCCGCCAATGCCGGCGGCGCGTGGTCGGCAATCGGCGACGTGACGACGACGATGCTCTGGATCGGCGGGCAGATCACCCCGCTTGCGATCATCAAGGGGGTCTTTCTCGCCTCACTGGTCAACCTCGTGGTGCCATTGGCGGTGGTGAGCCATGTCCTGAAGGGCAAGGACATCGTTGCCCCCCCAAGCCTGGAGAGCACGCAGTCGCCGACCAGCCGGTTCGAGCGAAATCTGATCTTCTACCTGGGGCTCGGCATCCTGGTTCTGGTCCCGGCCTTCAAGTCCGTGACCCACCTGCCCCCGTTCATGGGCATTCTCTTCGGGCTCGGCCTGCTCTGGCTGGTCGGCGAGATCATCCATCGACACAAGGAGGATGATGAAAAGAAGCCACTGACCCTGGTGCACGCGCTGACGCGCATCGACATGACGTCCATCGTGTTCTTCATCGGCATCCTGCTCGCGGTCGCCGTGCTCGAGAAAGCCCGTGTGCTCGAACTGCTGGCCAACTGGCTGGACGCCACCGTGGGGCGTCAGGACGCCATCGTGGTTCTGCTCGGCCTGCTCAGCGCCGTCGTCGACAACGTTCCGCTGGTGGCGGCGTCCATGGGCATGTACAGCCTGACCCAATATCCACCCGACAGCTTCTTGTGGGAATTCGTCGCCTACTGCGCGGGCACCGGCGGATCCATCCTGATCATCGGATCGGCATCGGGCGTGGCCGCGATGGGACTCGAGAGGATCGAGTTCTTCTGGTACGTGCGCCGCATTTCGGGACTGGCCCTGTTGGGCTATTTCGGCGGTGTCGCCGCCTACATCGTGCAGTACAGGCTGCTGCATTGATGCGCTCGGAAACCCCGGAGCGTAGTCCGGGGTTTCTGCTGCGTGTCCTCAACCGTGCGATCGCTGAACTTTGCGCGATCAGCTCTGCGAGTTGCGTGCCATGAAATAGTCGAAGCCGAGTTCGGCGACCTGGAACCACTGATAGCCATTGTTCGAGAACGCCGTCAGCGATTCGTAGGCCTTCTTGAAGTCCGGGTTGGTGGCGGACACTTCATTGTGCAGCTCCTTGGCCGCCTTGAAGCAGGCCTGCATGATCTCCGGCGAGAACGCATGCAGTTTCGTTCCACCGGCCAGCAAGCGGCGCAGCGCCGCTGGGTTGACCTGGTCATACTTCGCCATCATCCAGTTGTTGGCGAAGTGCCCGGCCTGCTCGAGGACGCTTTGGTAATATTTCGGCAACGCGTTCCACTTGTCGAGATTGACGAACGCGACCAGCATCGGTCCGCCTTCCCACCAGCCGGGGTAATAATAGTGCGGCGCGACCTTGAAGAAGCCGAGCTTCTCGTCGTCATAAGGGCCGACCCATTCGGCCGCGTCGATGGTGCCTTTTTCCAGCGCCGGATAGATATCGCCACCGGCGATCTGCTGCGGCACCGAACCGAGCTTCTGCAGCACGCGGCCGGCGAAGCCGCCGATACGCATTTTGAGCCCCTTGAGATCGTTGACGCTGGTGAGCTCCTTGCGGAACCAGCCGCCCATCTGACAGCCGGTATTGCCGGCGAGTAGCGATATCACGTTATATTTCTTGTAGAACTCGTTGAGGATCTCCCTGCCCCCGCCCAGCATGTACCAGGCCTGATTGATGCGCATGTTGGGACCGAACGGCACCGACGATCCGAAGGTGAAGGTCGGATCCTTGCCGAAATAGTAGTACGAGGCGGTGTGACCGATCTCGACGGTGCCGTTCTGGACCGCGTCGAGCACCTGCAGTCCCGGAACGATTTCCCCGCCGGCAAAGGTCTGGATCTGGAATTTGTTGTCGGTGGCCTCGGCGACCATCTTGGCCATCATCTCTGCACCGCCATACAGCGTGTCGAGCGATTTCGGCCAGCTCGTCGGCATGCGCCATTTGATCTCGGGCATCGACTGCGCGATCGCAGGCGCTGCAAGGGTGGTCGCGGCGGCGGCGCCTAACCCGGTGACCTTGATGAAATCTCGTCTCTTCATGCGTTGTCTTCCCTCTCTGGCGATGTTCGTGTCAGCCTTCTGACGAGGCTTGCAGGAACCATGGAACATCCTGTTTTGGATTTCCATGCCCATCTGAGATGCTGCAACGCAAAAAGCCCGGCCAATGGCCGGGCTTTTCGATGTGCCGCGAAATAGGGTTTCGTCGTGAGGTCCACAACCAATGATGGGTTGTGAAGAACTTAACCCGACCGCCTCGAGCCGATCAGCCGCGCGTGCGCGAGCGGATCATGAAGCTGTCGAAGGTGTATTCGGCGACCTGCCACCACAGATATTCGTCGGAACGGTAGGCCTGCATGGCATCGATCGACTTCTTGAAGTCGGGATTCTTGGCCGAGATTTCCGCCCACAACTCGTTGGTCGCCTTCAGGCAGGCTTCCAGCACTTCGTTGGTGAAGGGACGCAGCTGGGTGCCACCGGCGACGAGGCGCTTCAAGGCCGCCGGGTTCTGCATGTCGTAGCGCGCGGCCATCCAGCTGTTGGTCGCCATCGCGGCGTTGGTCAGAATCGACTGATAGGTCTTCGGCAGTTCGTTCCACTTGTCGAGGTTGGCGAAGGCGTGCACGGTCGGGCCACCTTCCCAGAAGCCGGGGTAGTAGTAGTACTTCGCGACCTTCTGGAAGCCGAGCTTCTCGTCGTCATACGGACCGACCCACTCGGCCGCGTCGATCGTGCCCTTCTCCAGCGACGGATAGATGTCGCCACCGGCGAGTTGCTGCGGCACGACGCCGACCTTCTGCAGCACCTGGCCTGCAATGCCGCCGATGCGGAATTTCAGGCCGGAGAGATCGGCAACCGTCTTGATTTCCTTTCGGAACCAGCCGCCCATCTGGGTGCCCGTATTGCCGCA
>Ga0105237_10002669_pt1 | contig 21901 bp, 8 predicted proteins | sample KBSC24metaG_FD_81520 | JGI IMG/M metagenome (GOLD analysis project Ga0105237, IMG submission 81520) | Corn rhizosphere microbial communities from Kellogg Biological Station, Michigan, USA - KBS C2-4 metaG | ecosystem: Host-associated > Plants > Roots > Rhizosphere > Soil | place: Michigan, USA...
CTGGCCTATCAATCCCGCTGCATGATGCAAATGGGCGTAGTACAGATGAAACACGGCCCCATTGCGCGCAAGGATGTCCAGCTCCTCCTCGGCGAATCGCACAGCACCGTCCCAGTCGTCGCGCATAGCCGCCACGATGCTGCGTATCCACGCGGCCCACGCAGCTGGCAGCGACCCTTTGGAGCGCATATGGACTTCCATCTCTTCCATGTGTTGCTGAGCGGCGTTGAGATCGCGGCCTTGGATGGCGTTCGCCGCCAGCAGCATGTGAGTGTACATATGGCGGGCCGGGCCGCTAACTGCATGAGCCTGACAAATCGCCTGGGATTCCCGGCACGCAGCGCTCGCAATCTTGCGGTCACCGCGAGAGGTTTCCGTCCAAGCGAGGACTTGATACCAGTAGGCCCGATCACCGGGGCTCACCAAAGTCGACGCCATTTGCGGATGCAGCAGCGAAATCACCTCATCACAGCTGATGAAATGCCCTGTCTCGCGCATGGCGTGGAGCATGAAACATGCGGGGACCACTTTGTCATTGACCGCGATCTCATCCGAGTGCAGAAGTTCTGTTGCTCGCTGGAGAGCCGACTCGTAATAGTCCGCGCGAGGCCGGCAAAGATGGCAGAAATAAACTAGGGCCGCATTGCTCTGCAATTCGGCCAGCAGTGGTTGTCGCTTCTCGACATTCCGCGCTAGGCCAATGAGCCGGTCGACCCACTCTGGAAGCGGTCGAAAGTCGCTGAGATTTGCCAAATGCGCCAGAATGATCGCCGTGCAGCAGGCGATCTGTCCTGAGCCCTGACCGTCTTGCTCCAGCACTGCATTGGCGCGTGCCAAGTGATGAACGGCCTGGTCCGGTGCGAAAGCCAGCAGTGAGATGCCGTGCCAGTAGCTCAACCAGGGAGCATGCACGCTGGATTCTTGCGGAAGCGACTTGATCCATTCGCGCAACGTTCCGCTGCGACCCTGCCCGATCAGCGTTTGCGCCTGATCGAGCGCCAGCCGGGTAATTGACTCCCAATCGCTCGCGCTTTGGTACAACGCGAACGCCTCCTCATGGCGTTGCGTCGCCTCCAGGATGGCACCAGCGTCGCGACGCAGAGCGTTCACTTCCTCCGATGCTCGGGAACGCTCCAATTGATCCAGCAGGAATGCACGAAACAGGTCGTGGTACTGATAGCTGTACGGCTGCTCACCGCGTCGATCTGTGAACAACCGGCGCCGAAAGAAGTATTCCAGCAGGCGAGCCGACTGCGTATTGCCGCTGATCGCCAATGCCATGTCCGCGGTCGTGCGCGGCAACAATGCGGTCCGAAAGAGAAACTCGCGCACCTCCGGTTCGGCGGTATTGAGAATCTGGCCCGCAAAATAGTTGAACACTGACTCCAGTGCTCCTCCCTGAAGATTGAGGACAGGCCTGTCCAATCGCTTCATTTGCTCGAGGGCGAGCGTGAGTCCCGCGGCCCAGCCGTTGGAAGCGTCGTACAGGGCACCTAGGGTGGCTGGATCGAGATCGAATCGCAGCGCGGCGATGGCAGCCGCCTCCGCCAACGTCAGTTTTAGATCGTTCCACTCAATGCGCGTCAGTCGATCGGATGCGTCCAGACGACCATACTCCGGTGGCGGATCTTCGCGGCTGATGATGATGAGCGCGATGCCCTCTGGGGATTCCAATGCGGCTTGTTCGAGCACTGCGTGCAAGGGGGACTGACCAGGAACGTCCTGATAGTTATCGAACACCAATACCGCGGGAGCTTTCACGCGAGCGTAGAGCTGGCGGAAATAGTAACGCGTGAATGCAGGAAGATCGGCGAGGTGCTCGGGTGTAAGTACCGGCAGGGGTGCTTTCCTCGACGAGGTGTCAAGGGCCCGCGACAGATAGTGGAAGAACGTCGCCAGATCTTGGTCACCAGCGTCGACGTGGTACCAGACGCAATGGAGCCTGGCGGCATCGACGTAACTTGCCACTAATGCTGTCTTCCCGCTCCCTGGCGGTCCGCCCACCCAGATGACTGCGCGCTCGCGTCCAGCGTCGAGTTGCGCGAACAAACGATGCCGGGCAAGGACATTGTGCAGTTTCGGACGAGTAAGCTTGGCGAGTCTCGTCATATTGTTCGGCATAGCACTCCTCCCAAGAGCGCGTCATTCCCAGGCACTAAGCTCGCATCGCGCACCCCTGCCCTTTCTTATGATAGACGCTTCGAGCTGAAGTTGAGCGAGCACCCCACACGTCAATCGATAGAAATTCCAACCGTATTGCGCACTGCGGTACCGCCCGGCGGAGTCTGGGAAAGTGATCGGAAACCTGCAAGGCTCCAGGGACAGTGTGCGATGCCAGGGGTTTCAGCATCAGGACTTGGTAGGACGAAGCGACACTTAGGACCTGGCGCGCTGGGGTTCAACCCAGTCGGGCGCTCGGCGCTGTTGTCCCAAAGCGGGTCGGCACGCCTCGCCACATGAGGCGAATGAGATGTTGGGGCGCCTGATAACGGACGGTCGTGAACTACCGGGTCGAAACCAGTCCTTCGCTCACCTCACCGCCACTGATCCACCCAGTGCAACTCTACCGGCCCGCTCTGCTCCGTCAGCATCGAGCTCGGCAGGCTGAACTGCAGATAGTCGGACGCTTGCTTCGTCACGTCGACCGGCGAAGTTCCGAGACGGCAATCCTGCCGCGGCGGCTGACGCTCCGGACGAATCTGCGCGCACTCGAGCTTCGCCGCGCTAGTGCTCGCGCGGAAGCTCTCTACGGCGGGAAATCCATGCAGACGCACGACCACTGCCGGCGGCCATCCGCTCTTCGGCGCTTTGACTTGCGCCCCGCCGATACCGGTCACACGGTAGACGTCGACGATCGACATGTCACCCTGCTGCTGGACTTCGATGCGATCCTGTTTCGATGCGGCCGCTGCCGCACTCTGGGCCTGAGCGGCGGGCGCCGCAGGAGCCTTCGCATCCGGTGGCTGAACCGATGTCTTCTCTGCGATGTCGACCCAGCCACCTCCAGTGGCTTTGTACAAAGTGACCAGCGAGTTGTAGACCGCCGCGCGCGTCTGCGCGAGCGTGAGCTCCTGCGGAAACAACGACTGCTGCGCCTGCAGCACCGTCGAATACGGCGTGTAGCCGCCGTTGTACTGCAACGTGGCGAGACGCTCATATTCCCGCAATGACTTCACGAGCCGCTCCTCCGCCGCCTGCTGTTGAATCAGCTTGCGGCGCGAGACAAGCGCGTTGTCGACGTCCGCGAACGCGCTCTGGATCGTCGCCTCGTAGCTGAACAGCGCGGCCTTCTGCGCTGCCGTCGCCTGCGCAACCTGGCCTTTGATCGCGCCGCCCGTGAAGATCGGACCTGCGAGCTGACCCGCGAAGCTCCACACGCGCGCCGGTCCCGAGAACAAATCGTGCAAGTCCTGGCTCGAGTTGCCGAAGCCGCCGGTGAGGGAGATGGTCGGAAAGTACTGCGCTTTCGCCGCGCCGATCTGCGCGTTCGCGGCGATCAACGATTGCTCGGCCTGCGCGATGTCCGGCCTGCGCTCGAGCAACTGCGACGGCAATCCGGACGGGACTGCAGGCAACATCAACTCCTGGATCGACTTGCCGCGTGGAATGTCGCCGGGATTGCGGCCTAGCAGAATGGCGAGCGCGTTCTCGGTCTGCGCGATCTGGGATTCGATCTGTGGAATCTGCGACGCCGCCGTCTCGTAGCTGCTACGCGCCTGCTCTACGTTCATTTGCGAGACACGTCCGTATTTGAACTGCGTCTCGAACAGAGAGACCGTGTCCCCATAGGAGGCGAGCGCGTTGTTGGCAATCTCGAGCTGATAGTCGAGGCCGCGCAGCTGCAGATAGGTGCTGGCCACCTGCGAGACGAGCGACAGAATTACGCCACGACGTGCCTGCTCGGTTGCGAGCAGATTCGCGCGGGCTGCCTCGCTCAAGCGCCGCACGCGGCCCCACAGATCGAGCTCCCAGCTCGCGCCCGCGAGGACCTCGTAGGTCGTTGTCGGATTACCGATCAGTCGCTGTAGTACCGCGCTCTCGCCCTGCTCGGTCGCGCGCTGGCGCGTGACGTTGCCGTTGTAACTCACTTGCGGAAAGAACTGTGAGCGCGTTGTCGTCAGCACGCCAGCCGCTTGTTCGACGTTCGCCGCCGCGATCTTGACGTTCTTGTTGTTCGCCAGCGCCTCGGCGATCAGCGAGTCGAGGACCGGATCCTCGAACTGGTTCCACCATTCGGTGTTCGCGGTCTCCTGCGTTTCGGTCTCAGCGAAACGGTACGCGTCCGGTGCATCGACCTTCGGCTTGACGTAGTCCGGGCCGACCGAGCATCCCGCCAGCGCGAGTGCCAGGATGCCTGCAAGGCCAGCGCACCGCCCCTCGCCTCTCGCCCCTTGTCCCTCGCCCCTCATTACTCGTCACTCGCCATCGCGCTTGGCATGCGGCACATTCCCGGGCGCTCCGGCACCGGCGGATTCGTCGTCGGGGACATGGCTCGTATGCGGCTTCTTGTCCGAACGTTCCGCTAGCCGGTCGAAGATGTAGAACAACAGCGGCACGTACAGCATCGCGAGCGTGGTCTCGCCGATCATGCCGCCGATGATGCCGGTGCCGATCGAATGGCGCGCGTTCGCGCCGGCACCCAGTGCAATCGCAAGCGGCAGCACGCCAAACGCAAACGCCAGAGAGGTCATGATGATCGGCCGCAGCCGCTGCTCGCCGGCCTCGATGGTCGCTTCCATGATCGACTTGCCCTGCTGGCGCAACTCGACCGCGGCCGTGACACGCAGCACCGCGTTCTTGGCACCCAACCCGATCAGAACCAGCAGGCCGATCTGGAAGTACACATCGTTCTCGAGGCCGCGAATCCAGTTGGCGGTCAACGCGCCGAGCACGCCGAACGGCACCGCCGTCATGACAGCACCAGGCAACGTCCACGATTCATACTGCGCAGCCAGCACCAGGAACACGATGATCAGGCCGAACGCAAAGGCGATCGCCGAGGTGCCGCCGGATTTCTTTTCTTCGAACGCGAGGCCGGACCATGCAAAGGTGTAGCCGGCCGGCAGCACTTCGCGCGAGATCTCCTCCATGGCAGCAATCGCCTGACCCGAGCTGTATCCGGGTGCGGCGGTGCCATTGATCTTGGCGGCCGGGAAGCCGTTGAAATGCGGCATCAGGTCGGGACCGGTCACCCATTCAGTGGTCACCAGCGCCGACAACGGCACCATCGAACCCGAGCTCGAGCGCGTGTACAGGCGCGTCAGGTCATCGGGATGCTCGCGGAACTTGGGTTCCGACTGCAGGATCACGAACCACGAGCGGCTGTACTGGTAGAACTGGCTTACGTTGACCGAGCCGAACTGCGCCTGGATCGCGGTGTAGACATCCTGGATGTTGACGCCGAGCAGCTCTGCCTTCTCGCGGCTGACGCTGACGCGCAGCTGTTGCGTCGACGCGCGGAAGGTCGTCCTGAGCTGCGTGAGCTCCGGCCGCTCGCGCGCCTTGAGCATGATCTGCTGGGTGATCTGATCGAGCTTGGCCGGCTCGCCTGCGGTCGTGTCCTGAACCCAGAACTCGAACCCGCCGGTCGTGCCGATGCCCGGAATCGGTGGCGGCGCAATCGGCGCGACGATGCCTTCCTTGATGTCGCGCGCCTGCCCATACATGCCGAACAGGACCGCGCGCGGGTTCTGCGCCTTCGCGGTAGCGATCGACTCGTAGCGTTGCTTGAAGTCCTTCAACGTCACGAACAGCGTTGCGCTGTTGGTCTTGAAACCGCCATCGAGCAAGCTGTAGCCGACGATCTCGGCGCGATTCTCGACCGCCGGATCTTTCGCGAAGATCGCATCGACGCGATTGGCCACCGCCGTGGTGCGATCGAGACTCGCCGCATCCGGCATGATGATCGCAGCCATCACGTACCCCTGGTCTTCGTTCGGCACGAAGCTGGTCGGCAGGATCTTGAACAAGTACACGATCGAGCTCAGCAACAGTACCAACAGGATGAACGCCGGGATCATGCGCTTGATGACCAGCACGACCGCGTCGCCGAACGCCTGCGTGACGCGATCGACGCCGCGATTGAACCAGGCGAAGAAGCCGCGCTGCGGCGGCGTCGAGTGCTTGAGCCAGATCGCGCACATCGCCGGCGTCAAGGTCAGCGCGACGAAGCCGGATACCGAGACCGAGATCACGATCGTGATCGCGAACTGCTTGTAGAGCTGGCCGGTGGTGCCCGACAGGAACGCCGCCGGAATGAATACCGAAGCCATCACGAGAACGACGGCGACGAGCGAGCTGCCGATCTCGTTCATGGCCTTGATCGTCGCTTGCTTCGGCGGCAGCTTCTCCTTTGCCATGATGCGTTCGACGTTTTCGACGACCACGATCGCATCGTCCACCACCATGCCGATCGCGAGCACGAGGCCGAACAGCGTCAGCAGGTTGATCGAGAAGCCGAGCGCGAGCATGCCGATGAACGTGCTGATCAACGCCACCGCGATCGCGACCGTGCAAATGATGGTCGTGCGGAAGCTCTGCAGAAACAGGTACACGACTAGCACCACCAACACGATGGCCTCGAACAGCGTGTGGATGACCTCCTCGATCGAGATGCGCACGAAGTCGTTGGTGTCGAGCGAGATGAGGTAATCGATGCCGGCCGGGAAGCGCGGCTTCATGTCCTCGAGCGTCTTGCGCACGCCCTTCGATACGTCGAGGCCATTGGCGCCGGGTTGCAGATAGACCGCGAGGAAGGTCGCCGGTGTGCCGTTGATCTTGCTGTCGATGATGTACTGCTGGAGGCCGACCTCGGCACGCGCAACATCCTTGAGCCGCACGATTGCGCCCCCGCCGGGGTTCGCGCGCAGGATCAGGTTCTCGTACTGCCAGGGCTCGCCGAACGGCTTCTGCGTGACCACCGGGAAGGTCTGCTCGATCGGCCCCGAGCTCGGCTGCTGCCCGATCTGTCCCGCGCCGTACAGCGAGTTCTGCTGACTGACAGCCTGCTGGATGTCGGTGGTCGTGATGCCCAGCGACGCCATACGATCGGGATTCATCCAGATACGCATCGCCTGGTTCGCGGCACCCAGGACCGCCGCTTGTCCCGCGCCGGGCACGCGCTTGAGCGCATCGAGCACGTAGACGTTGGCGTAGTTCGCGATGTAGTCGGCGCTGTAGCGGTTGTTTTGCGCGAACAGCGCGACCAGCATCATGATCGACGAAGATTTCTTTTGCACCGACACGCCGAGCTGCTGCACGGGGGTCGGCAGCGTCGGCAGCGCGAGGTTCACGCGGTTCTGCACCTGCACCTGCGCGATGTCGGGATCGGTGTTCAGCGTGAAGAACACGGTGATGGTGAGCTGCCCGGCGGCGGAGCTGTTCGACGTCATGTAGATCATGTTGTCGACGCCGTTGATCTGCGCCTCGATCGGCGAGGCCACGGCATCGGCAAGGGTCTGCGAATCTGCACCCGGGTAGGTTGCGGACACCGACACCTGCACGGGTGTGATCGCCGGGTATTGCTCGACCGGCAGGTTGAGCATGCAGACTGCGCCGGCCAGGCACAGGATGATCGAGATGACGGCCGCGAAGATCGGCCGCTCGATGAAGAAATGAGAGAACACGCGCGGCCTACTGCGCGGACGCCGTCCCGCTCTTCGCCGCGGCCGGCTGTGCGGACGAAACCGCTGGAGGCTGGTCCGTGATCTGCACTGCGATCCCGGGCTGCAGCGTCAGCGCACCATCGACGACGACCCGCTCGCCGGGACGCAGGCCTTCGTTGATGAACCAGTCATCCTCATGCCACTCGCCTACGGTCACGGGGCGGCTCTCGGCCTTGCCGTCCTGGCCGACGACCCAGACGAAATGCCCCTTCGGCCCTTGCTGGACCGCGCGCTGCGGCACCAGAATGGCATTTGGGCGCGTCGCGCCGTGCACGCGCACGTGCACGAACTGGTTCGGGCGCAGCAGGCCTTTGGCATTGTTCACCGAGACGCGCACGAGGAACGTCCCGGTCTTGGTGTCGTATTCGGGCTCGAGGAACGTGATGCGGCCGCGATCCGGAAACACCGAGCCGTCGACCAGGATCACCTCGACGCTGAAGGTGCCATCCGGCGGCGTCTTGAGCTGGCCGCTGTCGACCTGCTTGCGGAAGTTCTGGTATTGGTTCTCGGAGATGCTGAAGTTCACCCACATCGGCGACAGTACCGCCACGGTCGTGAGCTGGCTGTTCGACGTCCCGATATAGGTGCCGTCGGCCTGCTGCGCATAGCTCGAGATGCCGTCGATCGGGGACGTGATAGTGCAGTAGGACAGATTGAGTTGCGCCTGCACCACTTGTGCCTGCGCCTGCGCAACCGCAGCGGCGCTTTGTTGATACTGGCCGGTCGCGTCGTCGAGATCTTTCTGCGACAGCGCGTTCTGCGCGACCAGCGGCTTGGTCCGCTCGAGATTCGAGCGCGAGTTGTCCAGCACCGCCTGCTGCTGCTGCAGCGCTGCCTTCGACTGATCGAGCTGGGCCTGGAACGGCTTCTTGTCCATCAGGAACAGTACCTGGCCTTCCTTGACCATCGAGCCTTCGGTGTACACGCGCTTGTCCAGGAAGCCGCTGACGCGCGCCTGAATGTTGACCTGTCGTGAGCTCTGCGTCTGCGCGACGAACTCGAAAACCACCGGCACGTCGGCCGGTGCCACCGTGACGACCGTGACCTTGGGCGTGCCCCTCGGAGGCGGGCCCGCCGGAGGCTTGCCGCAGGCGGACACCAGCAGCGCGAGCAGCAGCGCAACGCTCGCGGCAGGAAAGCGAATTGCGGCCCGAGCTCGCGGGCGGCTGGGATACACGGCGAGCACTTTGGAATATTCTTGCTTTTTGAACCCGAGTCTCAGTCGGGACACACCGCACAAGAATATCGGGTTTTGCGACCGCGAGCCATCGTTCAAGAATGCATCGCGGGTGTGCACTTCTAGGTCGTCATCGCCTGCCTCAATGGCGTCAGATGCTCGGGTAATCTCGGGAGTGTGATCGCGGAGAAGCTTTGCGAGTTACCGGCGCCTGAGAAATCGAATGGGGGGAGGCCGCGCGATTTTCCAAACGCGCCTACGGTCCCACCCCGCGTGCCTTGTCCAACCGCGTACGCCACTGCTTCGCCCAGTACGCCACGATGTCCTTCCATTCTGTCATCGTGATCTGCTCGCCCTTGATCGTCGTCGCGTAGCTGCGACGCGCACCAACGGCCGCATAGAGGCGCTCGGCGCTCGCGCCATCGAGCGCCTCGATCTCACCGGTCAGCGCGATGTACTGCGCTTCGGTTCCGGTTGCATAGCGGGCCGCTGTGATGGCCGCTTTGATCGGCAGCACGTCGCTCGGCGTGAGTCCCTGCCGCACGGGATTCACGCCTGTCAGAGCGTAGTGAAATATCAGCGTGCCGGGTTGGGGCGTTTGCACGAGCTCGTAGCCGCCGTCCTGGAACTCGCGTCTCACGATATCGCGGAAGGCTTGCTCGATCTGCTTGTAGTCGTCGGGCTTGATGCCGCGGTATCCGGCCTCCGGGCTGATCCAGACTTCCATCGGCTCGATCAGGATCTTCGTGTACACCTTCCAGTTGACGCCCGGGTGCACATATTCCCAAGTCCCCTTCGCGCTGGCGACTTCGACGAGCTTGCCGTAGTCGCGCAGAAACCCGGACGCCTGCAGATTCGAGCCCGGCAGCAGCTGCCCGCCACCGCCGGACGGCTCGACGCGCTCGGTTATTCCTTGTTCCTGCGCGATCTTCGCGCAGCCACCCAGCAACAGCAGGCTGATCCCCAACAGCCAGCACTTCCGCATGCATAGCCTCCCTGAGTTGTAATGCCCTGTCCCATCGATTCGCGGACCTCACTGCGCCAATGGGACCCGTACGATACACTGGAGAGCACGCTCCAGTCATCGCACCGGGCGATCGTCATCCCGTCAGCCGGCCACCATGAATATCGATCTCGAAAAAGCGGCAACTACTTTGGTCCGCGATCACGCGGAGAAGCGCAACATCGTGCCGTTTGCGCGCGCGTGGGGCGCAAGCGATCTGACCGGTGCTTACGCGATTCAGGCCGCGTTCGTCGAGCGCATGCTGCCGAACGAAGGCGGGCGCGCCGGTTACAAGATCGGGCTCACGTCGTTGCGCATGCAGCAGATGTGCAGCGTCGACAGTCCGGTTGCGGGTGTCGTGTTCAAGAAGCGTTTGTACCCGAGCGGCACCCATCTCAAGTTGAGCAGTCTCGTGCGGCTCGGCATCGAGTTCGAGATCTGCGTGCGGCTGGGCCGATCGCTCAGGCCGCGCGACGAGCCCTACGGGATGGAGGAAGTCGCTGCCGCAGTCGACGCCGTGTGTCCAGCGTTCGAAGTCATCGACGATCGTAACTCGGCGTACCCGTTGGATCTGCTATCGCTGGTCGCGGACAACGCGTGGAACGAGGGCATCGTGATGGGCGAATGGCGGACGTCATGGCCCGATCTCGCAGCCGCACGTGGCATCGTCGAGCTGAATGGCAAAGTGATCGATGAAGGTCACGGTCGCGATGTGCTCGGCCATCCGTTCGAGCCGCTGCGCTGGGTCGCGAATCATCTGCGCGAGCACGGTCAGACGCTGGAAGCAGGAGAGATCGTGTCGACCGGCAGTCTCGTGACGACGCGTTTTCCGTCGGCGGGCGAGCGCTATCGGTTCATGGTCGAGGGCGTGGGGTCGGTGGAGGTAGTGCTGGAGGCTTGAACGGAGCGGCGGCTTCCCCTTTGAAACATCCCCCCTGCCCCCCTTTGCTAAACGGGGGGATTCGTTTGCCGAGCGCGACCTCGCGGACGTCCCTGGCATCGTCGAGTTGAATGGCGGAGCGATCGACCGGGATCGGCCATCGGCTTGACGGACCGACCTCCCCCTTTGAAAAAGGGACGGGAGGGGGATTTCCTACGCCTTAACCTCCTTCAAAGCCGCCGCCGCAGCCCGCGCCAGCAGGATGTAGTCGACGCACAACCCGATCACGCGATAGCCTAGCGCGATGTAGTTCTTCGCATGCGCCGGCGTGTGCGCATAAGCGCACACCGCGACATCACGCTTCGCACACGCCTGCACCACGCGCTGGATTGCGGCCTGCACTTCCGGATCGTTGATCTTGCCGGGCTTGTCCATGCTGCCCGACAGGTCGAACGGCCCGACGAACACGCCGTCGATACCGGGCACGTCCAGAATGCCTTCGATATTGCTCACCGCCTTCACGTGCTCGATCTGCACGATCACCGCAATCTCTTCGTTCGCGCGCTGCATGTAGTCGTCGAACGTGAGGTCGTAGCGTTGCGCGCGCGTGATGCCCACGCTGCGAATACCGACCGGCGGATACTTGCAGCGCGCGACCGCGAGGCGCGCATCCTCGACGGTATTGACCAGCGGAACGATGATGCCGGTGGCGCCGATGTCGAGCGCTTTCTTGATGTAGGCCTCGTCGTTCCATGGCACGCGCACGACACACGGGACGCGCGAGTCCACGGCTGTCAGTATGTTGAGCGCCGCACGCGCGTCCATCGGCGAGTGCTCCATGTCGACGAACAGCCAGTCGTAGCCGGCCTGGACGAAGATCTCGGCCGACTCCGGCAACGGCATCTGCAATAGAGAACCGATGAGCGTGTCGCCTTTCTTGAGGCGTTGGCGGAAGGAGAGGGTCATTTGCGAACTAGGGGCGAGGGATTAGGGACGAGGGGCGAGGGACGAGGGATTAGGGACGAGGGGCGAGGGGCGAGGGGCGAGGGATCGACATCGCGTTGCCCTACGATACCGTGCTTGGCGAACAGGATTGCGCGCTCGTAGTGTTCGCCTCATGCCAAGCGCGGCTACGCTTTATTATCCGGCGCACTCCCCTCGCCCGGAATTCCTCGTCCCTGCTTTTCAATCATTCCCCGTCTTGAAATCCGCCGGCATCACGATCTCGAGGATCTCGATGTCGTCCGAATGCCCGAGCTCGGTATGGCGGATGCCGGGCGGCTGATGCACGCACGAGCCCTCCGTCAGAGTGACTTCGCCGACGCCCTCGTAGTCGAATTTGATCCAGCCCTTCAGGATGTACACCATCTGAAAGTCGACTTCATGATGGTGACGCTGCGGCACGGCATGCTTGCCCGGAACTGCGCGGATCACGTGCGCAACGACGCGGCCCGCCGTAGCGTCCTTCATGCCGAGATCGCGATACTGGAAGAAGTCGCGCAGGCCGCCGTCGAAAGCGCCGTCCGCGGCATGACTGACGGAGAATTTGAAGGTGTGCTCCATGACCTCCTCCTAGTGGGCGGCTCTTCGCTCGTTTGACGATTATAGCCGGGACCGCTCCTGAGAGAGCCGGAGGCATGGTACATCCATTGGGATCGCGTCCAGAGGATTGGTCATCTCTCGCCTTCTTCTCGCGCACGCAGAAGCGCGGATAGGGAAGGGAAGCCTTCGCCTCACGGCACCGCTTACCGCTCGAACGTCAGCTCGATGGTGCTGTCGTCGTTGGACAGCCGCAGGCGCGGCCCTTCCAAGCGCGCATTGGAAACCTTCGCGAGCGCGCCGAGGTACTGCCTCTCTTGCTGCATGAGCTCCGGCGGCCCCGCCATCTGCGTGGCGCCGAATGTCGATCCGGCCCACTCGATGTGACCGTCACCGCTCGCCTTGTAGCTGCCGAAATAACGGTTGAGTGATGCGACGCCGGCGACCCGGCCCGCAGCGTGGAAGTTGGCCGTCACCTTCGAGCCCGGAACGAGCGGGACGTCGCGGCCATCACGGATCATCTTCACCAGCTTCCAGTCGACGCCCTGCCACGCCATCACCGAAGTGGACTCGGTCAACACACTGGTCTGTGCTGCAACGGGCGCGGAACCAGCCGCGGCAAGCAAGTCATCTGTGCGCGCCAGGGTCATCCGGATCATGCAATCCTGCGCGGCGTCGTTCGCGCCGGCGGCTCCAACGCGCGCGGCGTGCCACGCACAGTTGCTCTTGCGATAGTTCAGGAATTCGCGCTGCGCGGCAGCGAGCGCCTTCACGCCCTGCATGTTTCCGCTCGCGAGGTCCTGCCGGCCGGACTGTTGGCGCGCCGCGGTGAGCGCCGCAGCCATGCCGCCCTCGGCCTCCCGGAGCTTGCGCTCGAGACACTGGCTGACGGCGTTCGGACTGGCGCCTTGCACCGAGCACGCCTGCAACGGCGTCTGCGGCTCGGCAGCCCCTGCCCGGGCACACGCCATCGCCGCACAGGTGAATAGAATCAACGCACGCATCCGAAATCTCCCTTGACCCACGGTGAGCGGCAAGCCAGAAGCAAGCCAACGTCCGGTGGTCGGGCAATTATCGCCGATGTGCGTGAGGTACTGCGATTGGCCGACCTGAAGCCCGCGAACGCGCGTCTTCAGTCGGACCTGCTACTGAAGGGGCCACGACACAGTGCGCAGAGCTGACCGGAAGTTTTCCTCCCCCTTCATGGGGGAGGCTAGGAGGTTGGGGAAACCGCAACGATCATCGCGCGTCACTTGGCAGTCGGATCAGCAACGGCGGCGCGCAGCAAAAGAAAATCCCGCACTCCTTCGTCGAAGTGCGGGATCTCGAGCTGACTACCGGTTACAGACGGATGCGGATCTTGCTGTTCGGGTTGCGGTCGTCGCCCGACTGGCCGAGGCTGTTGACGAAGTCGTCGACCCAGCCGGCGCTGCCGGTCGCGGTGTCGCACACCTGGCCCTGCCAGTCGATGACCGGAACCGCCGCCGGCGAGTTGGTCTTCGACAGCGCCGAAATGCTCACGGTCTTGACCAGCTCCTTCGGTGCAATCGCGCGGTTGCCCTGCTCGACCACGTTGGTGCCGCCATCGCCCTTGATGTCGTCGTTGCCGGCGGCAATCGTCAGCTTCTCCATCAGGCGCGTCATGCCGTAGCTGCCGGTCGGGCCAGCCACGCTGCCGGACAGCAGTGCGACGGTTGCATCGCTGTCGCCGACCAGCTGGTCGTTGCCATCGCCGCCGCGCAACGTGTCGTTGGCTGCGTCCATGTCGAACGTGTTGACCAGCCGGTCGCCCTTCACCTGGATGCCGGCTGCGATCGGTGTTGCGAACCCGCCGAGGAATGCCGTGACGACCGTCTGGCTGTCGCCGATCAGCAGATCGGCACCGGCGCCGCCGATCAGGCTGTCGTTGCCGGCTTCGGTGCACATGCAGCTCACGAGCTCGTGGATGTCGACCACGACGCTGCCGCCTGCTGCCCCACCGGCTCCAGCCGTCGCATCGAGCACCGCCGCGAGGCTGAGCGACTGATCGCCGACCAGCGTGTCGTCGCCGTTGCCGCCGTCGAGCGAGTCGCTGCTGCAGTTGGTCCACAGCCTCAGGCTGCACACCAGGCCGTCGACGTCCAGCGTGAGATTGCCGCCGGCCCCGCCTGTCAAGACGAGACCTGCGACCAGCAATTGATTGTCGCCAACCAGCCGGTCGTTGCCGTCATTGCCGTAGAGCTGATCGCCGCTGCTGTCGATGCCAAGATTGCCGATCAGGCCACCGACTTCGAGCTCGAGGTTCGAGCCTGCCGACGCAGCGCCGGCCATCGCGGCAAGCTCGACCCGGCTGTCACCGAACAGCTGATCGTCGCCAGTGCCGCCCGAGAGCTTGTCCGAGGAGTTGGACACGTTCACGCAGCCGAGCAATCCGTCTTCGATCTCGACGCGCAGCGACTGGTTTAGAGCTACGCTGCCGATCACGCCGGCAACCGTCAGATGGTGATCGCCGTACAGCACATCGTTGTTGGCGCCGCCATCGAGCGTGTCTCTGCCGCCGACCAGATCGACGCTCCCGACGAGGCCGTCCACCTGCAGCAGCGGCACGGTCGTCGCCGTTGCCGCGAACACCAGGATCGGACCGCCGTCGCCACCGCCGCCTCCGCTCGGCTGTTGCACCGCCGGCAGCTGCACGCCGACGAAGCTCGCTGCGGCATCGCCGATCAGCACGTCGTTGCCGTCGCCGCCGAGCAGCGTGTCGCCACCGCCTTCGACACGCAGGCTGCACAGCAGATTGTCGGTCTCGATGCTCCGGTTGCCGAGCATGCCACCGGCCGTGACGATCAAGCCCGTGAGCGCGATGTTGCTGTCGCCGACCAGGTGATCGTCGCCGGTCCCGCCTTCGAGACGATCGTCGGCGCCCTTGACCTTGATGCTGCCGCCGAGCTTCTCGATCTCGACGCGCAGCCCGTCGCTCGACTGTGCCCCGTCGATAACGCCGGCCACCGTAAGCTCGCTGTCGCCGATCAGGCAGTCGTTGCCATCACCGCCGAGCACGGTGTCGTTCGCGGCACTGATCGTCAGATCGTTGATCAGCCCGTCGAATTCGGCCACGAGCTTGTACTTGGTGAGCGCGTTGCCACCAGTGCCGGCACCCACGGCTGCGAGCACCTGCACCGCGTTGTCGCCGATCAGATCGTCATCGCCGGCGCTACCATTCAGTGCATCGCGATCCGCGTCGATCGACAGGCATCCCACCAGCGGATGGAAGCGGATCACGTCGATCTCGGTCGGCAACGTCGGCGTCGTCGATCCGGCCGCCACAGCGAAGCCAGCCGTCACCGCACCGCTGATCGTACCGGCCACCATCACGCTGTTGTCGCCGACCAGGCGATCGTTGCCTGCATCGCCGACCAACGTGTCGCGCGCAGCGTTCACGTTGAGCGTACCGATCAACTGGTCGAACTCGACCATGGCCTCGCTTTGCGCAACCGGTTTGATCGTGCTCGCCACCGCTGTCGGATCCGCACTGTCGGCCACCAACAGCGGACCCACAACGGCAGCCACCACTGCCACCTGATTGTCGCCGATCACCTCGTCGTTGCCGTCACCGCCCGTGAGCGTGTCCTGATCCGCGCTAAGGCTGATGCAGCCTACGAGCTGATCGAAGTCGACCAGCGCTTCGGTCGAGAGGCGGCCATGCGCGTTGGCCAGGTCGCTGACGAACGTTGCATCGCCACGCGCTACCGCGCCCATCTGCACACCGACCACCAGCAAACGCTGATCGCCGATCAGCAGGTCGTGGTCGGCCCCGCCATCGAGCCAGTCCATGCTGCCGCACGTGCTGACACTGCCGACCAGCTGATCGAACTCCACGAGCGCCGAGTCGTACAGCTTCTTCGCCGCCTGCGCTCCGGTTCCGGCACCGGCCACGAGCAGATCACCGTCGACCACGCCCGCGATCGTAATCTGGTTGTCGCCGATCAGAACGTCGTCGCCGTCTTCGCCGTACAGCTCGTCCGGGCTGCCGGACAACGTGATGCAATCCACCAGGCCGTCGAAGTCGACGATCGCTTCCCAGAACGGATTGGCGTAGGCGATCTGTCCGATGAACGCTGCGGGTCCGGCGATCGCCGTGCCACGCATGACGCCAGCGACCGTGACGCTGTTGTCGCCGATCAGATCGTCATCGCCGGTGCCGCCGAACAGCGAGTCGCCACCGCCGCGCATGTCGAGCGAGCCGACCAGACGATTGAACTCGACCGGCGTCTCGAAGTGCTTCTCAGCCGTGAAGCCGGTCGCAGCATCGGTACCCTGGATGACCGGGCCCAGCACGATACCTGTAACGTTCGCGCGTGAATCGCCGATCAGCAGATCGTCGCCGTCTTCGCCTTGCAGCACGTCGAACGCGCCGTTGGTCTGGATGCCGTCGACCAGGCCGACGAAATCGACCAGCTCATCGTCCATCTTGCTGGTCTTCGAGCGCGTCACGCCCTGGCCCGCGCCGACCACCAGCGCCGGGCCTTCGAAGATGCCGGACACAGTCATATCGTGATCGCCGATCAGCGTGTCGTTGCCGACGCCACCGGAGAGATGATCGGCCGCGCCTTGCATGACGACGTTGCCGACGAGGCTGTTCACGCGGATCAGCTGTTTGTCCGTATACGCGATCCCGGTTTCGAGCTTGATGAAGGGGCCCTGCACGATTGCGCTGACAACCAGGCTGTTATCGCCGACGAGCGTGTCGTCCCCGGCACCGCCGTTCAGATCGTCCGCAGCGCCGACCAGCGTGATCGAATCGACCAGCTTGGTCGTATCGACCGTGTGATAGCCGCTCGTTCCGGTGCCGGCAACGGCATTCAGCGCCGGTGTGAACGGATCGCCAGGATTCGCTGCACCCGAACCGCCGAGCGCGTAGCCTGCAGCGGCCAGTTCGGCGTCGGTGAGACTCACATCGACTTGCGCAACCGTCGCGAACGGATTCTCACCGATACCCGCGACCACTTCGACGCGCGCATCGCCGATCAGCAGATCGTTGCCGGTGCCGCCGTCGAGCGTGTCTTGGGCGCCGCGCACGGTCAGGCTCGGCAGCTTGACCTTCGACAGCCACGCGCTCGTCGTTGCGCCGCTCGGACCTTCGATGGTGATGCCCAGCGCGACGTTGGAATCGCCGATCAACGTGTCGTTGCCGTCGTTACCGAGCAGCGTATCGCGGCTCGAGATGAAGCCGATCGGAGCCGGAGTGCCCTTGACCTTCTTCGCGTAGGCTTCGACGCCGTTGTCGAAGTCGTCGGCCGCCTGCTCGAGACCCGCCTGCAGATTCCCGGTCGTCGCTGCGCTGCCGACGAGGATCAGATTGCTGTCGCCGATCAGGTAGTCGTCGCCCGTGCCGCCGTCGAGCGAGTCGCCCGCCACCGTGACCGTTGTCACCGGGTGCGGCGGCAGCATCTGGTCGAGCCAGCCGAGACGCGACATCGCATGTTCGAAGTCGCCGAGCATGTTGCCGACGTTGGCTTGGAACGGCGCGAGGATTGCGTTGTTGTCACCGATCAGCCGATCGTTCCCGCCATCGCCGAACAGCTTGTCGTTACCGGCCACGAGATCGAGATGACGCTCGACATCCGGAATGACCGAGGCGAATACGGTAACTGCACGGCCGCTCGCATCCTTGTACGGCGTAAGCGCCGACCAGGCGGACAGATCAGCCGCGCCGTGATACAGCGCCGCGCCGAACGGCTCGATCGCCTGCACGCCGTACGGCATCAGGGTCGCGCCTGGGATCACCATCGCCCCGCGTTTCGGCAACGTGCCACGCGCCGCATTGGTCTGCGGGTTGAGCTCGTAGCCATGCAGCACGAGCGGCAACCTGTCGGTCGTCGCGGCGAAGTTGAAGCTGTTGTCGCCGATGATCACGTCGTTGCCGTCGCCGCCGTTGCCGTTCTCGGTCGCGGCGAACACGACGATCACGCCGCCGTCGTCGCCGCCGCCGTTACCGCCGGGCTCTCGGTCACCGTAGAGCGTGTCGTTGCCTTCGTTGCCTTCGAGATAATCGTTGCCGGCGCCGCCGTAGATCGTATCGTTGCCGCCCTGGCCGAACACCATGTCGTCACCGGCATTGCCGAGCAGCGTGTCGTTGCCGCCCGCGGCAATGTCCAGCGACAGCAGATGCGTCTCCCACTTGCCCTTGGCATCCTGCACGCCCGCAACGAGCCACGCGTCCTGACCGAGCAGAGTCGCGTCGATCGGGTTCGCGCTGTTCACGACGCGATCGCCGATTACCTTGGCCTGATCCAGCAGCAGGATCTGCTTGCTGCCGTCGGCGAGCGTCTTCACGACGCCCACGTCGCCGAGGATCACGTCGTTGCCGGCGCCGCCCGAGATGTTGTCGTCGCCTTCGTCACCGAACAGGATGTCGTCGTTGCCGCCGCCTTCGATCCTGTCGTTGCCGAGATGGCCGCTGATGATGTCGTTGCCGCCGTTGCCGACCAGGTGGTTGTCCTTGCCGTTGCCGTCGATCACGTCGTCGAACGCGCTGCCGAACACGTCCTCGAACGCCTCGCCCTCATCCAGCCGCAATTTGAGGTGCGGGTCGTTCACGGTTTGCAGCGAGTTGAGCCGCAGATCGATGACCGCCGGGCCTGCGAAGTCGGTGAAGTCCAGCAGATCGGTACCGCCGCCCGCATCCTTCTCAACCGCAAGGTCGGTGCCGAGGTTGCCGCCGGCGAACACGTACCGGTCGTTGCCTGCGCCGCCGTGCATCTCATCGTCGCCGTGGCCGCCTTCGAGCACGTCGTTGCCGCCGACGTCGATGTTGAGCGTGTCGACCGAGATCAGGCCGTAGTCGGCGCGGCGTCTTACCTGCGCATCGTCGCCCCAGATCAGATCGTTGCCGTCGTTGCCCTTCAGGAGGTCGTTGCCCTGATTGCCAATGAGAATGTCGCCGAACGCACTACCGAGCAGAGTATCGTCGTCCTCGTCGCCGTACATCTCCACACCGCCACCAGCCGGTGTGGCGTCGAGCACATCGTTACCGGTCTGGCCATGCACGACGAGGTAACGCGGGTTCTGATCGGTCACGAGCACGTGGTCCCGTCCGGCGCCGCCACTGACCGTGGTCACTTCGATCGCACCCGGTGTGACGCGCGTGCTGGCGATCGTGATGTCGTCGTCGCCGGTGCCGGCCAGGATGTCGATGCCGCGTGAGAACCTCTGCGAAGTCGGGTCGTAGATCGAGCCGAACGCGCCGCCGGTCGCGCCGTAGAGGATCGCCGCCGGCGAGAATCCGATGATCGAGCTCGACGTGATCGTCGCGGTGTCGCCGTTCGGATCGCCCGAATCGTCGACGCGCAGATAGTTGCTCTGGCCGCCCTCGGCGTCGATCGTCAGCGTGCCGAGGATGTCGTCGAGCGAGTGATTCAGGTTGCCGACCAGGATCTCGTCGTTGCCCGGCCCCGCATGCACGAAAGTCTGCGGCAACGTCCCTTGCACGAAGAAGTGGTCGTTGCCCGCACCGAGCTTGACGTCGAGCGTTTCGACGCCGCCGTAGAACACGCCGCCCTCCGGGTTGACCTGATTCTGGTCGGTGCTGCCCATGCCGAGACCGCTCAGGTGATCGCCGGTCAGCAAGCCGGTGTTGTCGGCAGTATCGCCCGAGTCGTCCACATTCAGCGTATCGACGCCCTCGCCGCCATCGATGTGCACTGGCGCATTGATGACGTTCACGGTGTGCTTGACGCCGTGGCCGATAGTGATCGTGTCGCTGCCGTCACCTGCGAAGATGTCGACCGGGTTCTGCGCGACGGTCTGCCACAGGTTGATGGTGTCGCTGTCCGTCCCGCCGGACACCTGAATCGGGTGGCCGACCATTACGCCACGGATATCCATCACGCTGCCGAGGCCTGGATCGGCATCGCCGAAGTCGCCGATGATTATGATGGCGTCGGCTGCGAACAGTCCTGCCTGCTCTGCCAGCGTGAAGTTGTCGCCGGCCAGCAGAATGATATCTCCGTCGAGCGACAGAACTGCGGCGCCGTCGCCGATCGTCATATCGCGCCCCGAGCCGGGCGTGTCCACCGTCCAGAGCGTCACGTCGCCGGTCCCAACGACGTGCTCCTCGACGTTGAGTGCGCCGTGGTTGATCAGCACAATCGGGCCATGCGCCGACAGGCCATCCAGGTCGCTCAACCCGCCAATCGCTAGATCGCGCGGTGCAGCCGGGTCGGAGCCGTTCTCGATCCAGATGCCACCGCCGCTGGCGAGCGCTTCGAGTCGGCCGATGTTGGTGTCGAGCGCGTCCTTCGCCGTACCGATCGCGCTGCTCGCGATCAGGATCGAGCTTGCACCGCTGACGTTGAGGCCGTCGCCGGCATCGACGATCGAGCCCGAGCTCGCGGTCAGGTTCACATGACCGAGCGCAGTGGCTGCCCCGATCGGGAGATCGCCGAGCGTCTCGTTGAGGTCGATGCTGCCGACGGTGCTCGAAGCGTTCAACACGCCCGGGCCGCTGTGTGCGGTATCGATATCGATATCGTTCCCGAACGCGCCGATGCTGTCGTGCGCCTTGATCGTGATGTTGTTGCCGAACACGTCGGTCTCGGCGTCGCCGGTCGAGTCGAAAATGCCACCGAACAACGAGTTGAGCGAGACGTTTCCGGTCAGGCTCGTGATCTTGCCGACACCCATGCTGCCGACGGTCTGCAGCACGAAGATGTTGCCTTGCGCGATCGCGTTGATCTCGCCGCCGTCGACGTTGGCGACGATGAACAGGTCGCCCGCGCCGACCTGCCCGTTGTTGTGCGTATCGATGACGACGTCGTGGCCTGAGATGGTTCCGCCGGCATTGCTGACGTTACCGTTGTTCACGAACAGCGCCGCGGTGCCGCCCGCGTGCACGTTGCCTGCAATCGCGACATCCGTCTCGACGTTGGGCCCGTCGCTCTGATCGCCGACGACGATGTTGATGTCCTGCCCGGCCGAGATGTCGCCGAGCGTGACCAGGCCAGGAATCTTGTGCAGCGTCGTGACGTGCTCGATCGTGGTATGCGTGATCGTGAAGAAGAAGCCCGGGAAGACTTCGATCCTCTCCTCGACATTGTGAACCACCTGCTCGGTGTGCGTGGACAGGGCATCGTGTACGCGCAGGTCCACCGAGCCGACCGCCGACGCGATGTTGTCGAGCAGGATCGCACCGGACGAGACTTCGTGGCCGCCCCAGTTGACGTCGAGGTAGACGCCCTGATTGCCGAGCGCGCCCGTGATGCCGCTTGCTCCCGGGAAGTCTGCCGAGACCGGTATACGCAAATTGACGCGGTTGTTCGCGGTACCGACGAAGCCGCTGTCGGCCTGCAGGAAGACCGAGCGCGAGTTGATCCACGAGTTGACGCCGCCGCCGAGAATGTCGCCGCCGCCGCCGCCGATGTTGCGTATGTTGACCGCCCCGGCCGGATTCTCGATCGCACCTGCGATGATGATATCCGTGTCGGCCGCGCTGTCGTTGGTGATGTTGAACGTGCTCTCGGTCGAGTTAGAGCTCTGGACCGTGTAGTGCCACTTGTCGTTTTCGTGCTGTGCGTTCTGCGTAATCGACGGCGGGTCGTTGACGGCGAACGGCGACAGGCTGTTGACCACGAGATCGCTGTTCGACTGATTCAGGATCGTCA
>Ga0105237_10002674_pt1 | contig 21871 bp, 17 predicted proteins | sample KBSC24metaG_FD_81520 | JGI IMG/M metagenome (GOLD analysis project Ga0105237, IMG submission 81520) | Corn rhizosphere microbial communities from Kellogg Biological Station, Michigan, USA - KBS C2-4 metaG | ecosystem: Host-associated > Plants > Roots > Rhizosphere > Soil | place: Michigan, USA...
CCCGCCGCGAGCCGCATACTCCCACTCCGCCTCCGTCGGCAGCCGCTTCCCAGCCCATTTACAATATGCCGCCGCATCATACCACGACACCTGCACCACCGGGTAAGCCTCCTTCCCCTTCAGATCGCTCCCCGGCCCCTGCGGATGCCGCCAACTGGCGCCGGACTTCCAGGCCCACCACTGACTATAGTCATCCAGCGACACCGCATGCGAAGGTGGCGCAAACACCAATGCAGCCGGCACCAGCAAGCTCTCATCCGGCTTCGGCGTCCCCGGCGGCAACTGCTTTTTCAACTCTTCCCAATCCGGTTTCCTCTCCGCCGTCGTAACATATCCCGTCGCCTTTACAAAAGCAGCAAACTGGGCATTGGTCACCTCCGTCCTGTCCATCCAGAACCCTTCTACCGTCACACGATGCTTGGGATACTCATCTTCCGAAGCCTGACCATTGTCAGCCCCCATCTGAAAGGTCCCGCCTTGAACCCACACCATCCCCGTACGATCGGCACCAGCGCCATTGCCACCCGCTAACCGCGAAGGAATATTCGACTCACAAGACAACAGTATCAATACCCCCACCACCGCCCCAACCACACCAACCATCACCCCCACCACCTCACGCGGCGCAGCCGCACCAACTCCCGCCACCGGCTCACCTCCCACCTCCGGCCCCCCGGCCGCCAACTCACTCCCCTCCCTCCTCGACTTCACCAACGGCCACAGCAACTGCGCATACCACTCCTCTTTCTGATAATACGCCAACCCATAGGCCGCAGGATAACGTCGGGTAATGATCCCCGTACGAAAAATGACATCCCATAAAAAGAACATGTTCCCGAAATTCCCCTTGTAATGCCCCACCCCATCGTCATTACTCGCCGCATGATGCGCATGATGCGTAGCCGGCGTCGAGATCAGCCGCTCTAATACCCAGGCCACAGGATGCAGCCACTTTCTGCGGTATAATGGCTTGTCCCACGGAATACTGGAATGAGCCGCCATCGTGATCAACGATTTTACACCCGTGACTAACAACGCCGCATATCCCAGCCCCAGATACACCAACGCCGCCGTCAGATATATCTGGGAAAAGAAGATAGTATAAATGATGTTCTGACGACTGGCCATAGCCATCCCCATATAAGGCGCTGAATGATGCGTCCGGTGAAACCTCCAGAGAAAAGGCACCTCATGATGCAACCGGTGATACCAATATTGCGTCAGGTCATCCGCCACCGCCACGATGAGAAAACCCCAGAACACAGGCACCCAGCCAAACACCCCCTTCAGCCCCGGCAACAACACAGGCAGAAGCCATAAGGTGAAAGCAACGACGGCAGGCCGGATGACCACCTTCGGACCGATAAAACAAACGATATCCAGGATCCTTTCATTCCCATTCCACTTATTTTTATACAATCCCAGCAGGAACTCCGCAATGCCCACCCCCACGGTCAACACGGGCAACCCCCACGTGCTGAGATTTTCAAACACAGCCTTCAACACAGGAATGGAAGGCTTCGCCGGGTCCCTCAGCCAGGGCTTATCACCCGTGATATATAAATAACCCGCCATCAGCAACACCGGCAACGCATACAGGAACAGGCTGATGGCGCCATCCCGCAGGATCTTCTGAGCCTTTTCTTTTTTCAGAGGCATATAAATTAGGTTTTAAATATGTTGAACGATCTTCAATCCGATAAAAAATAGTAAAAAAGGGATCACCGCAACGATAACACCGACGACGATCTTCTTGGTGAGCAGCATAACATCATTGTAAGACATAAATTACTTTGTTTGATGGAACCTTCTGTGAAAAACATCATCCCAATCTATAAAAGGATAAATATTATACTTCCTGGCATTTTCATCAAACAATGCCTTTAATGCTTCCAGCTTCTCCGGATATTTCCTGGCCAGATCGGTCCGCTCGTTGAAATCCTCGTTTAGATTGTACAACTCCCAGACGTCCTTGTCAAACCCATGCTCGGAGACACTGTCTTTTCCGAACACCGCCCCGCTTCGCTGAAGATCTACTATATCCGGATGATGTAAGGTCTCGGCCTTCCAGCCATCCTTGTAGATGCTGCGGGCTCCGAAAATATAATAGTACTGCTCGGTATGCCGCGAAGGAGCTTTTGCTCCCGTAAAGGAATAGACGAGCGAAGTCCCCTGGATGCTATCCTGCGCGACACCCCTGATGGCCGCCGGCGCCTTGATCCCTACATACTCCAATGTAGTAGGCAATAGGTCGATGACATGCCCGTACTGGCTGCGCACCTCCCCTTTGAAAGGAATGCCCTTCGGATAAAACACGATCAATGGATTGCGCGTCCCCCCTTCGGAATTGGCATCCTGCTTCCAGTATTTGAAAGGTGTATTGGCCGCCTGCGCCCAGCCCAGCGGATAGTTGGTCTGTTTGCCATCCGCCGTTCCGATCTCCCCGATATTATCAAGATTGTCCTTTATGGCCTGCTCATCAGCCGGCGCCTTTGCAAAGACCTCTTTGTTGATCACTCCATGGAAGGTTCCCTCTTTGCTGGCCCCATTGTCGCCGATGACGACAAAGATCAAAGTATTGTCCAGCTGGTTGATCTCTTTCAAAGAATTGATCAGCCTGCCCACCTCGTAATCGGTATAGGTAAGATAACCCGCATATATTTCCATGAAGCGGGCATACAGTTTTTTCTCGTCCGCAGACAAACTGCTCCAGGCCGCTACATTGGGATTACGCTCCGGCAACTGGGCATTGGCAGGCACCACACCCTGCCTCTTTTGATTGGCAAACACCCGCTCGCGGAACACATCCCAGCCCTCGTCGAATTGACCTTTATAGGCATCACTCCAGAATTTGTCCACCTGGTGCGGGGCATGCGTGGCGCCGGGAGAATAGTAAAGAAAGAAGGGCTTGCCGGGCGCCGCTTTTTTCTGACGCCTGATATAGCCGATCGCCTTGTCGGTTATCTGGTCGTTGAGATGACGCCCGTCGGGAACGACATGCCCGTTGTCCTCTACGAGGTCAGGCACGTATTGATCCGTCTGCGATCCCAGGAAGCCGAAGAAATGCTCGAAACCTTTGCCGCTGGGCCAGCGATCAAATGGACCGGCGTCCGTTGCATCTTCATCCGGAGTGAGCCCGTATTTGCCCACTGCAAAAGTATTGTACCCATTATCACGCAATATCTCGGCAATGGTCCCCTTGCTGGATGGGATCCGTCCATCCCATCCGGGAAAGCCCGCCGAAAGCACCGTATGGGAAAAGCCCCCCTCGTGCACCGAATGATGATTACGGCCCGTCAGCAATGCCGACCTCGTAGGAGCACAAATACCCGCCGTATGGAAGTTGGTATACCGCAGCCCATTATTGGCCAGACTATCGAAGGTCGGTGTCCGGATGACCCCGCCAAAAGCGCTGCTGGCGCCGTATCCGACATCATCTAATATGATCCACACCACATTGGGCGCACCCGCAGGAGCCTTGGGCACCGGCGCCCACCATTCTTTCGAATCAGCCAGCGTCTTACCCACAACTCCCTGGTATGTTTGCGCATCGGAACGCACCGCCGCCAGAACGGCGACTACTCCCAAATAAAACAATTGTTTTTTCATATCTGTAAATTGCGGGACTACCATCCCGGGTTTTGTTTAAAATTCGGATTACGCCCCCCATACAGATCTATCTCTGTCTGTGGGATGGGGAAAAGAGTATCTTTTAGCGTGGCCGCAGCCTTGGGATTGCCATACATGCCATGCACGGCATTGAGATAATATTGCCCCGCTCCCAGATCGGTCCTGCGCACCAGGTCGAACCACCGCTGAGCCTCTTGTAGGAACTCTTTTCTTCTCTCGGTGAACACCGTATCACGAAACGCCGCCTGGCTCAACCCCGCCGCCAGGTCATAACTATGATCACCGTACTGCCCCCCGGCCGTATAAGAGCCATAAGCACGCGCCCGCACATTGTTGATCGCTGCATAAGCATCCGCCGTAGGACCGCCATTCAGCTCGTTCAACGCCTCTGCGTAAAGCAATAACACCTCCGAATAGCGGATCACCGGGAAATTCATTTTTCCATTAGCTCCCTGGTTGCCCTGCAACGCCGTTACAAACCCGGTACTCTGATCGACAAATTTTAAAAAATTAAAAAACGGCCATTTCACCCACTTACCGGTCGTCTGGTTGAAAAGGGAATCATAAAAAGTTGCCGCCCTCCGCTGATCAGCAACAGCAAACAATCCTACTATCGTACTATCAGCAGGTATATCTGCCGTATAAGCAGAATTACTCCAGGTGAACGAACTAAGGGTATTGCTGCTCGTGAACCCGCCTGCCGTCCCGTTGAACTGAGCGGAAAAAATATGCTCCCGCCCATTTTTTGTCGCCGCCTGAAAAGCATCCCGGAACACGGGGAAAAGATCATACCCATAGGCGCCTGTCACACCAGGCAAACCCGCCGTCCCGGCCGTCACTACTTTTTTTAATTCGGCGACCGCATTACCCCAGTCCTGTCTTGTCACATACACTTTCGCCAGCAAGGCATGCGCGGCACCGCTGGTAACACGTCCCACATTGACGCCGGAATAGCTGGCAGGTAATGCCGTGGCAGCATTGAGATCGGCAATGATCTGCGCATAGACAGAATCTTTGGTTGCACGGCTGACCAGGTCTCCAGCCTTAGCCACGGTGCTGGGGTCATGCAGTACTAATGGCACCGGACCAAACAAACGCACCAGGTTGAAATATAGCAGCGCCCTTATAAATTGCGCTTCCTGCACCAGGCTGGCCGCAGAATGCGTCGGATCGACAAATTGCGCCGCCGGAATGGTCGGTATCTGGTCTATCGCCACATTGGCCTTGTTGATGCCCCAGTACAACTGCGCATATATCTTATGGACCCTGTCGTTGGTGCTGACATATGTTGCCGTCCCCAATGCCCGCACATCCGGGTTGGTATTGGAAGGGCTATACACCTGGTTATCACTGGGATTGTCGACGAGAAGGTTGATATTGCGCCCATAGATCGGAAAATCACCATTGACGTCTGTGGTGAGGGTGCTGTACACGGCCGTGACGGCAGCCACCGCGTCACTTTGGGTCTGGTAGAAATTGCTGCTCGTGAGGCTGCCCTGCGGATGTTCGTTTAATTTATTGCACGCGGCCAGGGTCGCCGCCACCAGTATGATCACTAATTTTTTCATTGTTGTATTTTTAAAAGGTCACATTCACCCCCACCGTATAGGTCCTGTAGTTGGGATATACGCCGTAATCGATGCCCGGCTGTAAATTGTTCTGATCGTAAAAATTGGCTTCCGGATCTAAGCCCTTATAATTAGTGATGGTCAATAGATTCTGCGCCGATACATACACCCGTATCTGCTTGGCCAGTATCCGGGAAGCAATATTCTGCCCAAAATTGTAGCCCAGTGTAATATTCTTCAACCGCACATAAGATCCATCCTGTATATAGATATCAGCCACCTGCACCACCGGCGCATTTACCACTTTCGGGAAACGCCCCTTTGGATTGGCGACGGAATCCCAGCGGTCGAGTACCGCTGACGACACATTGGCCGTAGTAGTGGTTTTTTCTAACTGCTGCTGCAGCAGATTGAAGATCTTGTTGCCAAATGAACCCTGCAGGAAAATGGAAAGATCAAAATTCCTATAAGTAAATGTATTGTTGAAGCTGGCAGTGAATTTGGGTTGAGCATTGCCGAGATTGTGTTTATCATTGGTCGTCACAACCCCATCTCCATCGGTATCGACATATTTTCTGTCGCCGGTGACCTGGGATACACCCGCCAGTTTCGGCGCCGGCTTACCCCCATACGCATCCGCCGTAGTCAGCAATCCCGCCGTGCTGTATCCCCAGAAGGTTCCTACCGGGAGTCCCACCTTGACGATGACGGGCGACACCTGCCCCGTTGGCGCCACCGGGAAGAAAGACTGACTTGGCCCAAGACTCAACACTTTGTTGATATTGCGCGCATATAGCAGCGTCGATCGCCATACGAAATCTCTTGTCCTGACATTCTCGGTGGTAAGTGTCAGCTCTACCCCCTTGTTCTCCAGGCTTCCGATATTCTCGGCGGCAGAAGCATACCCCGACGACAATGGCACCAGCCCCGCCCCATTGATGAACAGGTTGGTTGTTTTCTTATAATACACATCCGCTGTCAGACTGATGCGCTTGTCGAGCAATCCGGCGTCGATACCCGCATTGTATTGGGTCGTAGTCTCCCAGCTGAGGTCAGGATTGGACAGCTGCGAAGGCGCCAGCCCATTGATCGCCGCCAGCGGACTACCCAGATAATATCCATAGGAGTTGATGGTCGCAATGGAACTATAGGCCGGGAAATTGGCATTCCCTACCCTTCCCGCCGTCAGCCTCACTTTCAGACTATTGACTGTCTTTGACCACCTGGTAAAAAAGTCTTCATCCGACGCATTCCAGGAAAAACCCACGGAAGGAAAGAAACCCCATTTTTTATTCGCCCCCGCCGGACTGGCGCCATCCGCCCTGCCGGTGACGGTGACATTATATTTGTGCTGGAAGGAATAGGACAGGCGGCCCAGCCAGGAATTACGCGTCTGCAGCGCCTCACCCGAACCGGTCACTTTGTTCACGGTTGCACTATAGAGATTGTTGTATGTCGTTGCATCGGAAGGAAAGGATTGACCCGCTAAAAAGGTGTTCTCCGCCTTTTGATACTGTGTCGTAAAACCAGCCAGCGCGTCGAGGAAATGACGGCCACCCAGCACATGCGACCAGCCCAGCGTATTCTCGTTAAGCCAGCTGATGTAGTTTACCGTCCCCACGGAACCCGATCCCGTGATGGTCCCGCCGCTATTGCCCAGGTTGGTATAGGAAGGAGCATAATAGTTGAGACGCGTATTGAGAAGATCCGCCCCAAAAGTGGATTTCAAGGTCAGCTCGCTGGTCAGCTTATATTCCCCCGAGATATTGGCCAGGACATGGGTCAGCTTGGTCTGATTGATGGTTGCCACTATGTCCTGGATGGAATTATCACCGAATTGCTGACCGCTGATGGTGTTGAGCGTCGGGTTGATGGCCGGCTGTGGAGCAGTGTTATAGGTCCCGTCAGCATTGAAGATCGACTGCAGAGGGTTGTTCATGTACAGGGAGGAAAAAGTATTTCCAAACCCTATTCCATTATAGGCCGTTCCGGTGAGCTTGTTCTCCACCGAATTACTTCCGAAAATGCTGGTTGCAATTTTGAAGGCCTTGCTATAATTTTTTTCGTAGTTTACCCGGCCCGAATACCGCGTAAAATCCGACCCCAGCACGATCCCCTTTTGATTGAAATAGTTGCCGGAGACGGAATAACGGGATTTCTCATCCCCGCCATAGATGGTCAATTGGTGATTTTGCTGATAACCCGTCCGCAATGCCGCATCCACCCAATCGCCGTTGACACCCGCAGCGCCCAGCGAATCGATATACTTTTTGTTGGCGGCCAGTCCCGCCTGGATGGTGGGGGTGGCGGCATATAGATCATCGAAATATTTCGCCCACTGGGGACCATTCAGCACGGACAGTTTTTTTCCCGCCTCCTGTGTACCGAAAGTGCCGCTGTAGGCGACATTATTGCTGTTGCGCGTACCCCTCTTCGTGGTAATGATGACCACCCCGTTGGCGCCGCGGCTGCCATAGATCGCCGTCGCAGACGCATCTTTTAACACGTCGATGGACTCGATATCGGCCGGATTGATGGTGGACAGCCCATTGGAGGAGACACCCGTCACCGCCGGCACAGTACCCGACGAAGGAGCCAGGTTGGTCAGACTGTTGTCATTATAATAAATGAAGCCGTCGATGACATACAACGGATCATTACCAAAACTCAGGGAGTTACCTCCCCTTATTCTGACAGTGGCTGTAGCACCCGGCTGTCCCGAACTCTGGCTCACTACGACACCCGCAACGGCCCCCTGCAGAAGATTGTCGAAGGAGGAAGTAGGCCGGGCCAGAATGTCCTTTGACACATTTGCCACCGCACCGGTCACGTCACTGCGCCGCTGCGTACCATAACCGATGACCACAGCCTCCGATAAGGCGCCATTGCCTCCTTTTAATTGAATGAAAATATGCCCATAACTGCTCACGGGCACTTCCGCTCCCTGGTATCCGACATAGCTTACACTGTACACCAGCGGCACGTGTTGCCCTGTTATGAACTTGAACTCGCCGTCATTATTGGTTAAGACCTCATGTGTAGTCCCCTTGATATGTATGACAGCCCCGGCAAGGGGCTCTTTGGATTTTTCATCGATGACACGCCCCCAAAGGGACACATTATTTGTTTGCCCGTAACCAGAACTAAAAGAAAGGAATGCGCACGCTGCGCCCAAGGCATATTTTATATACCTTTGCAATAGATTCATGTTGATGATTTTATATCGTTAATGTGATCCGGATGACATCAGTAAGTGATTGGCGTTACTGGACTGATAACATCCCCCGCCGGTAAGAAGCAATTCTTACCGGTTTTTTTATGTACAACAACAATAACACAACTTATAGAGAAGGCCGCTGTACAGACCTTGGTCCGTACCTATACGAAGGGAATTAATTTTAGCAGTTGCCGGTTGCATGATAATATATTGATAGGTCGGAACAAATATACTATCTTTTCTATTAGTCCACCAAATTAGTAGGGTAAAAAATTATTTCCCGCCCCTCCACCGTCTTTTAAACTCCGATGGATTCTCCCCGGCGACCTCTTTAAACAACTTATTGAAATAAGATAAACTATCGATCCCCACCGCATAACAGGTCTCGCTCACATTGTTGTTCTGCATCAGCAGATTCTTTGCGCGCTCGATGCGGTATTGATTCACAAACTCCGTAAAGGTCATATTCGTCTGCCGCTTGAAATACCGGCAAAAAGCAGGCGTGGTCAGATTCACCTTTGCTGCCACCACATTGACATCCGGATTACGATGATACTCTGCATCGATATATTCATAAATGGCCCCCATGCGTATCTTATCCTTTAGAATAAAATTCCTGCTGCTGAGGTCGGCATTCAAAATCGCTCTTTCCTGAGAGTCGGCCAATAACTGAAAAATAGTGATCATCGCCAATAACTGCTCCAGTGAAGACAAGTCACTCAAAGAATGCACCATCTCCGCTACCACCCTCTTCGTCTCCCCATGAAAAGCTATCCCATACGCCGCGTCATCAAACAACCTCGCAATGTCAGCCAACTCCGGCGCCAAACCCACAGCCGTACCGAGAAAGTCACACCGCAACTGGATAACGATCTGGTGATATTCGCTCCTTACCCGATAGTCAAAATTGAGATGCGGCAAATTGCCCCCTATGAACACCAGGTCACTCTGGGTATAGGTGGATATATGCGTTCCCACATGCCGGATACCCGCATCGGCCTCTACATATACCAATTCCAACTCGGGATGATAATGCCAGAAAAAAGTATTCCTCAGCCGCGGAGAAAAAAGTTTGAAGGACTTGCCCGGCTGGAACCGTATCTGCTCCAACTGTATCGTATTCATGCTGGATTGCCCCATAAATGTACCTGAATATACAAAAAATGTCAATACAGAGCAAATAGTGGTCAATACATAGAACAGGTAATCGACCGCACCGGTCTAATTTTGGATCATAAAACACCAGATCATGCAAACACCAACCATGGACGCCCACAAAGAGATCCCCGGCAACCCCTCCACCGCCAAATCCAGCCAGCTCCGCCTCAACACCCGCAGCAACGGCGAACCCCTCCGCATCCTGTCCGAAGAAGACTGGAACTTCTGGATCACCAACGGCTATGTGATCATAAAAAACGCCGTCCCAAAAGAACAGGCCAAAAGACTGGCCGACTACCTCTGGCAATACGAAGACAAAGACCCGGAGAATATCGACAGTTGGTACAAAAGACCAAACGCGCTCATGCAGATGAAGGAGCTGAATAACACCGGTATGGTGGAGATATACAACCACCAGTACATGTGGGACAACCGGCAATACCCCAAAATACACCAGGCCTTCGCCGACGTATGGGGCACAGAAAAATTATGGGTCACCATCGACAGGGCCAACCTCAACTTCCCTTTGCGGCCCGGCTTCGAATACAAAGGATTTATCCACTGGGACTACGACCCCGAAACAAAACCCCAGAACGTACAAGGCGTACTGGCCCTTGCCGATCAGACAGACCCGGATATGGGCGGCTTCCAATGCATCCCGGAATTATTCCGCACCTATGACACCTGGAAGCTAACACAACCCGACGACCGCGATCACTACAAACCCGACACCACCGGCTTCGAACCCGTCAAAGTAAAGATGGAGGCTGGTGACCTTTTAATATTCAACAGCCTCCAACCACACGGCATCCGCCCCAACACCAGCGGCAACAAGGTCCGCATCGCACAGTATATTTCAATGATGCCCGCCCAGGAAGAAAATGAAGAGCTCAGACAATGGCGCATCGCCAGCTGGCTCAACAGGGACGCGATGGAAGGCTATGCGTTCCCGGGAGATCCACAGAAAAGAGAAAAACAAAATTCTGTTGCAGAACTCTCCCCCTTAGGCAAAAGATTACTGGGCCTCGACCCCTGGTAACCACCGCCACGCTCAGGATCAAAAATATAAATGCAAAGTCCAAAAGTCCTTCATCCCATCAGACCCGATATAACCGATGCCCCCGGCGATATACAGATTGTTCCCGATCTCAAACCCACCGGCATAATCCCGAACCCCGCCGCCGACATTGGGCAGCGCGCTCCAGGCATTCGAAGTGGCACTATATTGCCAGCAATCATTCAGGATGTTCGCATTGTTGCTGCCGGTAGCAACAAAACCCCGCCCCAGCCCGGTTAAACCAACCCCATTCATACGTCCGGCCCCGGGGAAGTTCGCCTTTGCAGACCAGAGACCGGCGACAGCATCATAAGCCCAGCAATCGACGGGATAAGTAGTAGTGCCGCCGCCTGCTTTTCCACCCAAACACACATACCCGCTGTTGCCAATAACAAAACTCATTGCGCCTTCTCTCGCCGCGCCGGCAAAAGAGGCCTTCTGCGACCAGCTATTGGCTACGGGATCGTATTGCCAAAAATCCGACAGGTCCGTCCCACTCACAAGGCTATAACCAAAACCTACATACCCATAACTGCCTATGGCAAAGGAAGAGGCATGAGCACGCGCATCAGCCGGCAGACTTGCCTTTTGTGTCCAGACATTGGTAGTCTGATCATATTGCCAGGTCTGATTGCCTACAACGATATAAGCGCTGGAGCCAATGACAAAGCTGGTGGCATCATCAACATAGGGACCGGGAAAATCAGCCTTTTGTGTCCAGGTTTGGGTCGTGGGATCATACTCCCACAGGTCTCTCATCTCCTGGGCAAGCGTAAAGGAAGTAATAGCCTCGCCACCGCAGAAATATCCCTTTCCGCCAATGGTAAATCCTTGCAGATGTATCCTCCCCAAAGGAGCATCCCCGGGGGTAAGGTCGTGAAAAGGCAGATTCGCCAGTTGTACCCAAACGACCTTCAACGGAGGCACAATAATAATAGACGAATTAGCGCCGATAGATCTCTCTGTCTTGTCAATAGATTGTATACCCTTCTGACAAGACATGCCGAACAAAGAGAGAAGGACAGCAAGGGTCATTACCCTCGCACATGCGAAAAGTTTTAGGGGTGTCATAAGAAATTTTGTTGATGGTGCGAAGCTCCGATTAATGCCGACGCGACACAATACCCCAACAGTGGTATTTACATATTCTCCCCCTTTAACTTTTGAAGTAACCTGTCAAACCGCACCCAAACAATATGACAATTCGCAGGACTCGTCCCCGTCGAATAAAACAAATACTTCCCGTCAGGCGACACATACTGCCCCCAACGATGCGCAACCCCATTGTTGATCAACGGCCCAAGACTCACCACCGGACTCCAGCCCCCATCCTTCCGCCGAAAACTGATCCATAGCTCACACTCAAAATCTTTTGTCTCTTTAGCGCTGACAATAATATAGGACTCATCCCTCGCCACAAAAAAATCACCATCAAAACCCGGAGTGTTAATAGCAGAGCCAAGACTTCGGACACTTGTATCCGTTGCCGTCATCCGCAGCTCACAAATATCGTAGGTACTGTAATCCCTCCGGTTGCCATGATTCACATTGCTGCCTACATAACAAACCCCGCTTTTAGTCGGCATAAAATCATATAAGCCAAAGCCCGCTTTAAAATACAAGGAAGGTTCCGTCCATCCACCCCCGGCCGTCCGCCGGGACTGCCAGATGACGGAATGCAGCGTATCCTCTTTTGACCTGCCCTCGAGATAAAGGGTCTGTTCATCTATTGAAAAAGTAGGCGCATAATAACGCTCGTTCAATACGAAAGGACCATTCCATTTTCCGCCTTCATATTTGAAATACCTGATCTTCGTGGCCTTATCACTGAACCAGGTGTTGCTGGTCGGATAATAAAACTCCTTCCCATCCTCCGAAAACGCCACCCTGTCAAAGGCAAACGTATCTTTTTGCGCCAACAGGTCCAACGCAAATATTTGCGGGGTATCCGACGGCTGCTTCTGCCCCAGGTAGGCATCGCGGCTTTTCCAAAAATCAGACTGTGCCTGCCCGGAAATACAACAAACGACTAAGAACAAAAAATAAGGTATACGCATAAAAATAGGTTATGACGCAAACCTATACCCCTCCGACCACCCCCACCGTTCAAACCCGGTTCAACTTTGTTCAAGTAGCCCAGCTAAATTTTCTTTAGCCACGCATCCATCTGCCCAAAAAACCAAACAGGTTCGTCAAACATGATAAAATGTTTCGCTGTGTCGGAGATCGCGATCGTAACATGCGCCGCCTTCGCAAACTGTTGCTGATATTTCTCCAAAACATTCTCGCGGGTAGCCCCATACGATTTATAGGCAACCCAATCCCCCAGCACCAGCACCGGACAATGTATCTTATTCATTTCCGGGCGAAGATCGATGCTGAACAATTCGTACATGACCTCTCCCTGCGTTGCCGGATCGGAAGCTATCGCCATATTTGCCACCTCATTGATCCGGACGCTATCCCGTATCATCGTCGGCAGGATATATTTCTGGCTTTGCCTTGTCTGTTCCGGCGTCTGCCCCACCATATACCCTTTGATCGTAGCGCCCACTTTCCGGGTGCTGTCAAGCGTTACATCGTTTCCCATCGAAAGACCCGGCAGAAAAGGACCCGAACTGACACATACTACCCCGCCCAAAAGATCGCCCTTCATCCCCGCCACCTGCAAAGCCACCCAACCACCGAGACTGTGGCCGACAAGCAGAGGCTTCTTCAATTTGTTTTCAACGACAAAACGGACAATTTCTCTTGAGATGGCAGTCAGCAGCGTGTCGGAATGGATGGGAGCCTGCCCCGCAAACCCCGGCAGCGTAAGACTATAACAGGTATACCGGTCCTTGCAATGCGCAACGGTCTCTTTCCAGACATCGCCGCTGCAATATAATCCGGGAACAAAGATCAGCGCAGGCCCCTGTCCCGTTTTTTGCACGGAAAAGGAATACTGCGCTTTTGAAACAGCCGGCAACAATGTCAATGCAGCTAACCCTGCTAATAATACGCCGGTGACAATACTTTTCTTTTTCATAACGCTGATTTTTAAGTTTAGACTACAAAAAGAGCATCTTTATCCAGGCTATAAAAATCGAATGGATGTAAGTGCGCTCAGCAGGGATAAATGTATTGCACCGGTGTTTTGTCAATTATTTCCCCTATTTCATGGAAGAGGATTGCTTTCCCGCATTTTCCCTTCTATTTTGCAGGATGAAGCATTTTCTCCGTCGTTTTCGCTGGCATATTCTCTTCTGGACCCTCTACTTTATAGGCTGGACCAGCTTTTCGATGCATACATATCACACCCCGGCATGGACAGCGCTGGGGGTTACCACGCTGTGGTCCCTGGGCCAGGCCGTCTTGATCTATCTGACCATCTACAGATGGGTACCCCGGCTTCTGCAGCCAAAACATATCTTGTTCTTTATATTGGTGCTGGCTATCGGCATCCTCTGTAGTTCAGCCTTCATTACCGTAACGACCACCTGGTTGATGCGGGTTACCATACCCGGCTACAACCCTCCATTATGGCCATACTTTGGCTATGTGATGTTAGGCAATATTTATTGGGCTCTTCTTGCCGCAGGACTGACGATCGTCCGTGACAGACTGCGCAACGACCGTAGGAACCAGCGCCTGGATAAGGAACGTATGGAGAATGAATTGCGCTTCCTCAAATCCCAGATGAACCCCCATTTCCTGTTCAACGCCATCAATAGCATCTACGTCCTTATCCGAAAAGACCCCGATCTGGCTGAACATACCCTCGCACAATTCTCCGACATGCTGCGCTATCAGCTGTATGACTGCGCAACTGATCTTATTCCCGTTGAAAAAGAGATCTCCTATCTGGAAAGCTATGCCCAACTGGAACAAATGCGCAAAGGATCGATGCTGAGTCTTGACTATCTCACGGAAAAGACGGTCCGGCATTTTTCCATCGCCCCACTATTGCTGATGCCCCTGGTGGAAAACGCCTTCAAATTCGTATCTTCCCATCCCGACCGCAACAACCAGGTCCGCATCCGGCTTTCCTTCCGCAACCCCGAATTTCATATGGAGATCAGCAATACTGTAGACGAACCGGTCCCCGCCGCCCTCAGCCACACCGCCTCCCCGGTCACCCCGCCCGCGGCCCACTCCGCCCCCACCGCCAGCGGCATCGGCCTGGAAAATGTCCGCCGAAGACTCGAACTCCTCTACCCCGGCCGGCATACCCTGCACATCGACAACGGCAGCGAACTTTATACCGTTACACTCAAAATATTGGTAGCATGAATATAAAATGTATCATCGTCGACGACGAACCCCTGGCCCGGGAGGGCCTTGAAAGATTAGTGAAGGAAACAGGATTCCTGGACCTCGTCGCCCTATGCGGCAGCGCCATGGAAGCCAACCGCGTCCTGTCAGTCGAAAAAGTAGACCTGATGTTCCTCGACATCCAGATGCCCCGTTTACGAGGCATAGACTTTCTCCGCACACTGGAAGTAAAACCACAGGTGATCATCACCAGTGCATATGCTGACTACGCTCTCGAAGGTTTCGAATTGAATGTACTCGACTACCTCCTTAAACCCATCACCCCCGAACGGTTCCTCAAAGCCGTCAACCGCGCCCGCCCTTCCACCATGCCCCCCAACACACCGGCGCAACCCGCTTCCGAACCCCATTTGTTTATTCGATCAGGAAAAAATTTCGAAAAGATCCTTTTTGACGAACTCCTCTTTATAGAAGCGGCCCAGAACTACTGCGCCCTCCATACCACCCGTGGAAAATTCCTGACACTCAGTACCATTCACTCTCTCGAAGAACAGCTTCCTTCCAGTCAGTTCCTCCGGGTTCAAAAATCCTATATCGTCTCCATCGAAAAGATCCAATCGGTAAACGCCCTGGAAGTGATCATCGGCCCGCACAAAATACCCGTGAGCAAAAACTACCGCGAAACCCTTCTGGCCCTCATCGACAAAAAATTACTACGCAAATGACATCCACCATTCATCTCCTGATAAAAGGAAAAGTCCAGGGTGTTTATTACCGCGGCGCCGCTAAAGAAATGGCGACCACCCTGTTATTGACCGGCTGGATAAAAAACACCACCCGGGGTGATGTAGAAGCAACCGTTACAGGCGATAGCGAAGCACTGCAACAGTTCATCAAATGGTGCAGACAAGGACCGCCCGAAGCTGTTGTCACAGATGTCCTGGTCAGTCCAATGCCCGATACTTTCTTTTCTGATTTTTCTATCGTCCGGCTATAGACCCCCGAAGAAAAGCCCTGGTGAAGACAGTGATCGCGAGTAACAGCAACCCCACTGCACTGAGTATGAATCCATACTGCCCCGGACACAGGAACGCCGCTCCCGTAAAGCCGGCCGCCAGTATCAACAAAATAATGGAGATGTAAATAAGTTTGACAGGATCTTTCAAGAGCTTAACCATTGTTTTACGCATTAGTCGGGTAAAAATAGTAGTACGGCAACTTCTTACCCTCCCGGTAGAAAGGGATTTGCAAAAATTAATTACTTCTACTTAGCGTTTACCCCATAGGTCCTTATGCTCACCGGCTGCAAAACAGGAAGCCCCGAATCCGGCCTATCCAAATAAAAATAGGCAGTCGCAGACACATCATCGCTCCGGTAAAACATCACCCACCCATCCGGCAGCGAAGGGTCTTTCAACCCCGTAACCTTGCCGGGCACATACAAACCCTTCACCGGCCCCTGCTGATCATCGATGGTCACAGGTATCAACGGCACACTCTTCGCCTGCAGCTCTGCCACCAATTCCTTCTTGTTGCTGCCCATTTCCGGCAGCACAACTTTACAACCTGTCCTGAAAAATATCGGGTCTGGCAGATGATACCGATAAAAAGCCCAGCCTTTATTCTCTTTATTCGCAGACAAACAGCCGGCATAGTCATTGTAAAATTCTCCTTCCCCCCATCCCGAACCGATATAATCCTCCGTACCCGTCCCTGCCAGCGTTGGATGCTCTTTATCGCCATCCAGGAATACCTTCACCTCTCCCTCCCCCCACCAATGCCCCTCATAGATAGGATTGGCTATCACACCCACATTCACTCCCAAAAACCTCCCCCGGCCTTTTACTCCCGGCAACAGCTCAAAATCCTCCGCCAGCCGGGTAGCCGTATCCCTATGCCAATACGCGTGGAAATATAAATTGTCGGGATGCCAGCTGCTCAGCTTCTGCAGATCTACATCGTAAAAAATATGAGGTAACCGTCGATTGCTTTCATTCGTCACCTGTATCCGCGCCGACGTCCGGAAAGGCATGGGAATATAACAAAGGAACGACCTGCCCTCGGGATTGGCAAAAAGCGCATTATGAAAAACAGCCGTTTGCCCCAGCCCCATACCGAAGAAATCCCCCAGCGGCACAGACACCGCCGCTGTCGAAGCCCCATCCCAAAACATCTCGATCTTCAAGCTGCGCAACATCTCCGGCGACCGGTCATCGATGGTCATCCAGATACGGTTGATGATGCCAGCACCCTGCACCCGCAGCAACACTTTTGTTTCGCCAGGACCCAGGTCGTCCGAAGGATGCCCCTTTGCCCCATTGTTCTCTCTCGCCGCAGCCCCCTTTTCCGCTGTCGGATTTTCAAAACTCGCCCATCGCGGAGCGACCGTGCTGTCAAAGACAAACAGCGCCTTCCCCTGCGGCCCCTGCGCAACAACGCCCGCCGGACAAACCAATCCGCAGAAAAGGATCACCGCAATTGTTCTATTTGGCATGTGGCTATTTTTTCGTCCGCGTATCTCCTCCCTCCGCTCACCCTCGCCCCTGCCCTGCTCTCCCGCCCCCCGCAACTTCACCCCCTCAACGCCGCCCGCGCCGCCGCATCAGCTCCCTCCAGGTCGTCAAAACGATCCCCTCCTCTTTCAACGCTTGCTTAAACGCAGGATTCAACATCGCCAGCATATCCCCCCGCCGCAGCGGACCACTATCGCTAATACGCCCAAACGCCGGCGAAGCATCCGAACAATGCATGATCATCATAGTCACACCAGGCTGCAACGAATGCAGAGCCTCGATATATTTGGCCGTCCGATACCGGTCGAGCTTCACATCATCCCCGGCAACACTATCCGGCATCTTCCAGTTATAGCTGGACCCATGCAGATCATCCAGCACCGGCAGCCCTGCATCCCACAACATCCTGCCCAGCGCGTGCATCTGCACCATCTGCGCGTCCGGTAACATATTCTCCCGCTGGATCAATCTACCGGCCCCGCCGGGCAACAAGACGGGAATATGATTCTTCATGCCCAACTGCATATACCGTTTCAGGAACTCCGGCGTGGCAAACACCGTTCCCATATGCGTATCCAGGTGCGTCGGCTCAAAACCCATCGCCCTCGCCCGATCCAGCTGCGCCGTTATCTCCATTTCTATTTCATCAGCACTGGCATGCGTTGCCACCTGCTGAGCACTGGCCCACAAACAACCCGTCGAATCCACCAGACCCGGCACCGCCTTACGCCCCGCCAGCGGCACCCACCGGTAAGCCACCCACTCCGCCGTTAGCGTAAGATGCAGACCCGCATCTGTCTCCGGATGTTTTTTCAGCCAGGCGACAAACCCCGGCACCCAGGGACATGGCATCATAACACTCACGGAATTGGCAGCCCCCCGCGTAAGCGCATTCTCTGCGCCTTCATTGGACTCCCAGCTCATGCCGGCATCATCGACATGCAATATCAGCACCCGCGCCCCCTTCGGATAGCCTAGTCGCTCCGCATACGTGGAATCTTGCACCCCGGCAGCGCCCTTCCCCTGCCCCAAAACCAGCACCGGCAAAAGAAACAACAGCGCGAACAACCATCCGAAGGTCACCGGCCGCAACGCGAGACCCACCTGAAGGAATAAGAAATATCTCATAAGTATAGGTTTATAAGCATACTAAGATAAGCCTCCTCCGCCGCGTTTTTGTACGTAAATTTGTAAAACATCCGGGATGATATGATCATGCACCAATTCCCAGACCTCCACTGGCTGAAAAACCAGATCGACCAGGGCTTCTGCAATAAACAGGGCTGGGGCAACCATCGTCTTGACACAACAGGATTTCCCAGCGTTATTATCCACACCCACAGCGAAGAATGTTTCCGGCCGGATATAAAAGGCCCCATCTCTCTGTTCCTGAATATCCGCGGCGAGAGCCGATGCTCGGTCGACGGCCAGACCCGCCTCATCAAAGAAGATACATTTTTTATCACCAACCGGTCCCAACCCTACACGCTCGAGATCGAAAAAACACGCTCCCTCCCAAAAACGCCCCACCTCAAAAAATCCCGCCCCACGGAAACCTTCAACATCCATTTCGGCGAAAACTTCGCCGAATCCGTCCTCAACGCCCTCCTAACCCCCGCCGACAGGATCCTCGACAAAGGCGACGAACAGGATATCTCCTTCTTCCGGTTCTTCAACCAGCTCCATCGCCGTGACCCCCATTTTGACACGATGATCTCCCGGATGCTGCACACCGATCAACACGATGGATTCGACAAACTACTCTTCGAACAACAATTGACCGACCTGCTCGCCTACCTGTTGCTACAACACCGCGAAGTGACCAATGTCGTGAACAGACTATCCCCCATCCGGCAAAACACCCGCGTCGAACTATACAAACGGTTATCTCATTCACTGGACTATATCCACACCTGTATTGGTGAAAAGATCCAGCTGGACCACCTCGCCAGGATCTCCTGTCTGTCCAAATATCATTTTCTCCGGCTGTTCAAATTGGCACATGGATCATCCCCCTATCAATATATTCAGGACCTTCGTCTGCAAAAAGCCCGCGATTGGTTATCCCATACCCAGCTCCCGGTAGCCGACCTGGCCTATGCCCTGGGTTTTGAAAATCCCCAATCCTTCAGCCGGCTTTTCTTTCAACGATCAGGGTTTTATCCCTCACACTACCGGGAACAGACAAAATAGCAATTTTGGTTATCCGCCATCCCAGCCCCCTGTCTCATCTTTGTAGAACAACAACCCACGAATTTGTATGCACAAATTTATTTTTTCCGAAACATCCATATCCCTCGTCACCGGCATCACCTTTGCCCTCGTCCTGACCGGTCTTCGCAAACTGCTCCCGCCAAAACCCTTTCGCAACACCCTGCTCGTCCTCCTCTCCTGGATCACCCTGCTCACGATATTATCCCTATCCGGCTTTTTCGCCGACTTCTCCGCTCTCCCGCCCCGGGTCGGTCTCGCCCTCATCCTCCCCCTGCCCATTGTCCTATACATCGCCCTTTCCCCCGCCGGCGCCAGACTGCTACAGAATACCCCTCCCCACTGGCTGGTATACCTGCAAACCTTCCGCATCGGCGTCGAGCTGGTCTTGTGGTTGTCGTTTTGGAAAGGGTTGATCCCCGTGCAAATGAGTTTCGAAGGAAGAAACTTTGACGTGCTCTCCGGCCTGCTTGCACTGCCAGTGGGATACTATTGCCTGGTAAAAAAGAAAGGACCACGCTGGATCCTCCCTTTATATAATATTGCCGGACTGCTCTTACTGCTGAATATCATCATCATCGCTGTCCTCAGTATGCCCACGCCGCTACGCTATTTCCACAACGAACCCGCCAACACCGCGGTAGGGCATTTCCCTTTCATCTTCCTCCCGACCCTGCTGGTGCCCCTCGCCTATACCCTGCACATCTTTTCGCTGCGACAATACATCCTCACCCGCGCCCCCCTCACTCAGTTCTTAAATTCTTCACGGGATTCACCGCCGCCGCCCTGAAAGCCTGAAAACTCACCGTCGCCAGCGCGATCAGCAACGCCAGCAACCCTCCCCCCGCAAAGATCCAACCGCTAATGGAAATGCGGTATACATACTGTTGCAGCCATTGATGCACAAAATACCAGGCAATAGGAGTGGAGATCAAAAACCCGATCCCTATCAGCAGCACGAACTCCCGCGAAAAAAGATACACGATATTGGCCGCCGTAGCCCCCAGCACCTTACGAATACCCACCTCCTTCAGCCGTTGCACCGCCATGAAAGAGGCTAGCCCATACAACCCCAGGCAACTTAAAAAAATAGCAATGGAAGCAAAGATCTTATAGATGCGCGAGAGATTGTCCTCTTCCTTGTAAAAAGAAGCGATCTGATCATCGAGGAACTGGTATTCAAAAACGTAATTCGGAAACATTTCGCTCCATATCTTTTCGATAGCGCTCACCGTAGCCGGCAGGTTATGACCATCCATTTTTATCCCTGCGGAATTAAACCCTTTTTTAAAGTTGAGCATGAACACCGGCGCGAGCGAATCTTTCAACGATGAAGGATGAAAATCTTTAATCACACCCACGATGGGCCCCACGGCAAATCCATTCCAGAGATTGATCTCTTTATTCAACACGGCATGGGGATCGGAGAAACCCAGCTTTTTCACGAGTGTTTCATTCACCAGGAACTCCTTGATGGAGTCATTAGTTGTAATATTGCGTCCCGCCACCAACGGCAGGGAATAAGTCGACAAATAACCCGGGTCTACCCACTTGTCAATCGCCGCAAAATCGACTCCCTTTTTGGCATGGTCGAAATTGAAATTGGTCCACCAATTGTCCTGGCTCGCCGGAGCGGTATTATTAAAACTCACCTGCTGGATACCCTTAACGGCCAACAACCGGTTACGCAAATAATCCAGTTTGCTGAGACCAACACTATCAGCCAGAAATGGGACGTTGACGATAGCTTCTTTATTAAAACCCATCGCCGTTTTACTGAAATAATTCATTTGCCGCACGATGAGTAAGGTGCCGATGATGAGCGCCTGCGCAATGACGAATTGTAATACGACAAGCCCCCTTCTCAGGGTAATTCCGCTGTTGCTGCGGGCCGCCAGTTTGGTTTTCAGGGCCGTGATCGGGTTGAAGGAAGCAAGCACCATCGCCGGATAAAACCCTGCCAGCAAAGTCACTCCTGCCACTGTTGCGAGCAGGAACAAAAGCACCGGTCCCTGTCGGAATATGTCGAAAGAGAGGGGCATATCCAGCATTTGACCGACTGGCGCCAGCAGCGCACCGGTCAGTAACACCGCGAGGACCACCCCGGTGACCACCAGCAGCAGCGCCTCCAGGATGAATTGAAAGGTCAACTGCCGCCGGCTACTGCCCAACACTTTGCGGACACCCACTTCCCGGGCCCGGTTGACAGCCTGGGCCGTGGAGATATTGATGAAATTGACGCAGGCGATCAACAGAATGAAAC
>Ga0105237_10002676_pt1 | contig 21857 bp, 20 predicted proteins | sample KBSC24metaG_FD_81520 | JGI IMG/M metagenome (GOLD analysis project Ga0105237, IMG submission 81520) | Corn rhizosphere microbial communities from Kellogg Biological Station, Michigan, USA - KBS C2-4 metaG | ecosystem: Host-associated > Plants > Roots > Rhizosphere > Soil | place: Michigan, USA...
ACGAGCAGAGGATCGTGCCGCAGAGCGGCCGGCGAATCGATCAGCACGTACAGCATCTGATAGTACCGGGCGGCTGGCAGTGCGAATTCTGTGAGGATCGCGGCCTCCTTGGCGCCCACTCGCGAGGCCCACGTGCGCTCGAAATCCAGCAGTCGTAGCTCGAGTTCGCTCAACCCGGTCGACGGCGGTTCGTGCGGCGCTCCCGCCGGGATCGTTCCTGCCATTCGTCGAGCGTATGCGGGGCGGAACGAGACGCCGGGTTGCCTCGCGGACGTCGCAGATCTCAGCCGGCGGACAGCCACGAGACGCCATCGCCGTGCGGCCGTGCATAGGCGATCGGCTCCCCGTCCACGGCGAGTACGAAAGGGGTGGGATGCGGCGCGCTCAGCCCCTGCAGACGCGCAGCCACCCCGGGCAGAACGCCGGCCCCCTCGAAGCTGAGCAGGTGCGCACCCAGGTCGGACGCGGCATCCACCACCGCGTTCCGCTGCTCCGGCGGCAGGTAGACCAGGGTGCCGAGGGCGGCGATCACCAGGGTCGCGTCGGGCGCCTCGGCTCGGGCCGCTGTGGCGAGCTCGGGCAGGGCGGCGAGCGCATCTCCGACGACTACGGCAGGCGGATCATCGCGCACGGTCGAGACGGCCGCGAGCAGCCGTTCGCGTCGTTCGGGGCGGTCGGGCGGCAGGAGCGCCTCGAGCCAGCGCACATCGTCGGGGTCGGTCGGGTCGAGGGGTGCGAGGTCGACGCCGCGGCGCCAGGCGAGGTGCGGAATCCGGGTTGGCGCCCTCCCGGCACCGCTGGTGGTCGTCTCGAGCACGGGCGCCCCCTTTCCGAGCAGCGGCGCGTCGTCGAAACGATAGGAATACCGATCGACTGCCAAGCACAGGCCGGCCGAGGCGCCGAGCTCGAGCAGGGCGATCGGTTCGGAGACGCGGTCGACGATGCGATCGAGACCCAGCAGCAGGGGCACGCAGCGCAGCACCTCGTTGGTTTGCGTGCGTCGAGAACGGGCCGCCCGCTCGACCGCCGGCCAGTTGCCGACCACCCAGTCACGCCACGCCGGGCCGGCGACCGCTGGCGCGCCCAACCAGTTCGTGACCGCGAACAGCAGCGATGGCTGCCGGTGATCACGCGGCAGTCGGTCGATCAGCTGCACCAGCTCGGGGTCGATCGCGACCTGCCGAGCCCACCCGACCTGGAGTTGGGAAGTCGCGCCGAGCTCCCGCGCCGCTCGCTCGTACCACTCCGCGGTCGTGTTCATGCAGCCATCCTGTGCCCTCCCAGGCGAGTCAGCCCCTCGCCGGCGAGTCAGTCGGGCGGTCGATCACGAGAGCAGCAGCCAAGGCTCGCGCCACCCAGTCGCGATAGCGCTCATCGCTCCACCCCTCGACCTGGGTCAGGTGTGCGTAGCTTTGCGGATGGCCGATCGACCAGATCGTCGCGGCGATGTCTTCGCGAGGCATCGTGCGGGTTCCCGGCAGCCTTGCGAAGGCGTCCGCGGCCTGCCCGTAGTTGCGAAGCCGCTGCGATGCCCGCCGAACCTCCAGCTCGGCGACGGCCGGATCGGATGCCGCGGCTTCGTGAATGACCCGGTTGATCCCGAGCACCCGGGGCTGCACTTCGGCGAACCAGTCGGCGAGCATGTCAGCCATCTCGGCGGCGTCGGTCACCTGAACGGAGCGCTCGTTCATGAATTCCGGGACCGACCGCGGCGCCATGGGGCCTGCAGCGGCTCGATCGAGAACGGCGGACAGCAGCGTGCTCTTCGGCCCGACCGCGTTGTAGATCGTTTGGACGACGACGCCGGCCTCCTCGGCGATATCGCCGATCGTCGTGCGGGCGTATCCATCGCGGATGAAGAGCAGCTCCGCCGCCGCGACGATGGCGGCGCGCGTCTCTTCCACTCGTCGTTCCTGACGGCTCTTCCTCTTGACGCTGGTCACTCTTTTAGCATAACGTTCCACTCATTAGAATGGCGATCTAAAAAGCGAAGGGCTCGACATGGATTCCGCACCGGACACACAGCATCACCAGGTGATCGTGATCGGTGGCGGCCAGGCCGGGCTCGCCGTCGGGCACCTTCTCAAAGACCGGGGCCTCGATCTGGTCATCCTCGATGCCGAACGGCAAACCGGAGACCAGTGGCGCCGCCGGTGGGACACGCTCCGGCTGTTCACGCCCGCCCATCACGACGGCCTGCCCGATCGGCCATTCCCCGCCGAGCGCGGCTCCTTCCCCTCACGCAATGATGTCGCGGCGTACCTGGCCGGCTATGGCGACCATTTCGAGCTCCCGATCACCCGAGACACCCGGGTCACGAGGGTGGAGCGCGATGGGTCGGGATTCCTCCTGACCACCACTCGGGGCCGATACAGCTCCGATTTCGTGGTGATCGCGACCGGGGCGTGCGCGCTGCCGTCGGTGCCGGAGTTCGCGGCGGGTCTCGACGCGCAGATCAGCCAGATCCACTCCTCCTTCTATGTGTCGCCCGGCAAGCTCCCCGCCGGCAAGGTTCTTGTCGTGGGGTACGGGACGTCAGGCGCCGAGATCGCGGAAGAGCTGGCGATCTCCGGACGCGACGTCGTGATCGCCGGCAAGCCGACAGCGACGGTGCCCGGTCCGTTGCTCAAGCTCGCCGGTGACGCGTGGTGGCTCGTGCTCAACCATGTGCTCAGTCTGCGTACCCCGATCGGGCGCAAAGTGGCCCCTCAGGCGACGGGTCGTGGCGCACCGCTCATCCGGATCTCTCCCAGGCAGCTTCGGGCGGCCGGCATTCGCGAGATCGGCCGCATCGTCGGCGTGAAGAACGGCCTTCCGGTGACGGCCGACGGTTCCACGGTGGCGGCCGACGTGATCGTCTGGTGCACCGGATACCGAGGCGACTTCAGCTGGATCGACGTGGACGGGCTCACAGCCGATCCGCACGGATATGTCGAAGCGCCATTCGGTTCGCCGGCCGGCGTAGAGGGAATCGCGTTCCTGGGCATGCCGTTCCAGTCGAAGCTGGCATCCCCCCTCCTCGGCGGTGTCGGCGGCGACGCGCGCATCGTCGCCGACCGGATCGCCGCGTTCGTCACCGCATCGAGCTCGGGACCATCGCGTCCGGTGATCAACGCCCGCTGAACCCGATTGAAGCTTCGGCGCGCGAACCCTGTTGAATGGGGGGCATGAGCACGCCGACCGAGGCCCACGACACGCCCGCCGCCCCCGAGAAGCGGCACGCCGTCGAGAAGCCGCACGCCGTCGAGAAGAGCGACGCCGAGTGGCAGGCCGAGCTCGGGCCCGAGCGCTACGCCGTGCTGCGCCAGGCGGCGACCGAACGCGCCTGGTCGGGCGAGCTGCTCGACGAGAGCCGATCGGGTCTGTACACCTGCGCCGCCTGCAACGCCGAGCTGTTCAAGAGCGGCACCAAGTTCGACTCGGGCTGCGGCTGGCCCAGCTTCTACGACTCGGTGAATCCGGATGCCGTGGAACTCATCGAAGACACCTCACTCGGCGTCGTGCGCACCGAGGTGCGCTGCGCGGCCTGCGGCTCGCACCTGGGACACGTCTTCGATGACGGATTCGGCACCCCGACCGGACTGCGCTACTGCATGAACTCGCTGTCGCTGGGATTCGTGCCCGAACTGCCCTGACGCCGGGCGGCACGAGTCGGGATCGCAGCGATCACCACGCCGACCAGCGTCAGGCCCGCGCCCACGACCGTGAGCGGCGCGATGCCGTGCGATTGCGGAGGCGCCGCGAGGTCGAACGCGACAGCTGTGACCAGCTGACCCGAGAGCAGCGCGAGCCCCATCAGCAGCACCCCCGTCGTCCGCACGATGATGGTCTGCGCGGCGATGAAGGCGATGCCCACGGGGCCGCCCAGGTACAGCCACGGTGCCGCCGGGACATGAGCGGGCCATCCCACGATGGCGGTGTGGATGACCGCGACCACCAGCAACGCGAACGCTCCCACCAGGAAGTTGCCGAAGGTGGCCGTGAAGGCAGACCCGGCGACCGTGCGGATCTGGCCGTTCACCGCCTGTTGGCCGCCGATGCCGAGCCCGGCGATGAACGGCCCCAGCAGTACCCAGAACGGCAGGTCGCCGCGCAACTCGGGCGACGCCGCCAGCACGACGGCCAGCACGGCGACCAGTGCGCCGATCAGACGCGGGAGCGTCACCGGATTCGCGGCGATGCTGCCGATGCCCATCCGGTCGATCAGCAGCGAGCTCAGCGTCTGGCCGGCGACGACGCCGACCGTGAACAAGGCGACCCCGACCAGGCCGACGACCAACGACTGAGTGAGCACGAAGAACGCGCCCCCAGCGCCTCCCATGACGTACCACCACGGGATGCGCCGGGTGCGAAGCGCGGTCACCACCTGCCCGATGCCGCGGCGTCCCGGTCGCCAGAACAGCGCGCCGATGGCGAGGATCACGAATCCCGAGCCGAAGGAGATGGCGGCGGCGAAGAATCCATCGCCCAGCTGCGCACCGAGCTGCCCGTTGATCCGCGATTGCAGTGCCACGCCGGCACCCGCGACGAACGCGATGGCGAGGAGCAGAGCGAGCCGCATCCGATGCGCGGCAGGCTCGATGGGACCAGCGGGCTCCGCTTCAGAAGAGGTGGGCATCACTGCAACGCTATCGCTCGATAAACTCGAGTCGATTCGCCCTGTTAGCTCAGTTGGCCAGAGCACCGCTCTTGTAAAGCGGGGGTCGTCGGTTCGAATCCGACACGGGGCTCTTCGAAAGTGGCCGGTCAGTGGCTTGTTTCTTCGAGCGAAGCGACTGCCGCACGGCCCGCTCGGGCCGTTTTGCCCACGATTTGCCCACAACTGAAACGGCGGCCATGTCATTCAGGACGGTGGCAACTGAGTCCAAGTCATCGTCGAAGAGGTCGCTGTAGGTGTCGAGGGTTTCCTTGGCAGAACTGTGCCCGAGCATCCGCTGGAGGGCCTTCACGTTGGCACCGGCGGAGACGGCGAGGCTGGCGCACGTGTGGCGCAGCTCGTGGGGTGTGAGGCCTGGAACGCCGATGGCGATCGCCGCATCATCGAACCAGCCTCGGCGGAATGTCCGGTTGCGGAGGACGGCGCCGGTCTTCGAGCTGACGAAGACGAAGTCGCTCGGGATCTTGCCGTCGACGTGCTCGGCGAGCTGGCTGAGGACGAAGGCGGGAACCGGGATGCTGCGTGCCTCGTAGTCTTTCGGCGTCGACTCCTCCATGTAGCCGTTGACCTCGATCATGGTGGACGACACCTCGAGGCGTCCTCGACGGAAGTCGAGGTCGCGCACCCGGAGGCCTGCGAGCTCTCCCCAGCGCAGACCCGTGTACGCAAGCACCAGGACGAGAAGCCCGAAGCCGTCGCCGGCTTCCTTCGCGTCGACCGCCGCGGCGAGCTCGGCCACCTGCTGGTGAGTGAGGAATCGCTTCTGCGACTTGATCTGTCTCGGGAGCTTCAATCGGGCAGCTGGGTTCGCCGGGATGCGCCCGTCATCGACGGCGAGCTGGAGCGCGCTGGAGAGGACGTTGACGATCTTGCGGACGGATCCGGGGCTCTGCGTCCGGCTGAGCTCGGAGGCCCACTGCTGGGCGCGGAGGCGGCCGAAGTCGGCGAGAGGGATCGGACCAAGCGTCGGGACGATGTGGTTGCGGACGACGCCGCTCACGCGGTCGAGAGTCGACGCACGGAGATCTGTCCGGGTGGCAAGCCATGAGGTCGTCCACTCGCCGATCGTGACCCGCGATCGGCTCGGGTCAATATAACGGCCGGTGTGCTTCGCGACTTCCACGGAGGCCAGGAAGAGTTCGGCCTCGCGCTTCGAGCGGAAACCGCGCTTGTCCGTCTGGCTGTGGTCGGGCTTGCGATACCTGACGCGGTAACGCTTGCCATTTGCGGAGTCGTAACGAGTGATCGATCCCAACGCTTCTCCATCCCCCGGCTCGTCAGCACCCTAGACCCGACCTCGGACGCCGAGGGCGCCCGGCATGGCTTATCCATCCGACTGATCCGACCGCTCGCCTAGTGCAACCCCTGTCGAAATCGCTCGGCTGACGCCTCTTGTTCTCGGGCTTGACGTTCGAGCGACTCCGCCAGATCTTGAAACACCTGACGAGTGTGCGGCCACTCGCGGGCGCCTTCCGCCCATCCCCGGAACTGCGAAGCCAACGTCGTCTCTTGCTGGCCTCCGTCCGTCGGGTTTCGACTAGTTATCCCGCGACTGTTCGATATCCCTATCGAGATGCCGCGAACCATAGCGTCGCTATCGAGCTGCTCAATGAGCCGACGAATGGCCGGAGGCAGAGGGGAACCGTCATCGTTTCGCGGCGCGCGACTGAGCAACTCCCCTATCTGCAGGTCGCCGACCTCTCGTCGATCTGCTGTCGCCAGCAGGGCGCGGGCATCCGTCACCCATTGGTCAAGAACTGCGGAGTTAAGGTTCCCTGTTGCGTCAATGCCCGGAACGACATTGCAACTTCGCAGGACCTCCCACGCTCGCCCCGCTGCGGTGCGCCGCGATTCACTCGTTGTCTCCGGGCTGTCGCTCGGTGCGCCTTGGCCCTCTTCGTCGCGTTCATCGCGCTCGGACTCGGATCGATAGCTGGTAACAATCAACTCAACGAAAAAAGCCGGATCCGCAGCAATTGCGGCATGAAGCGATGGAGCCTGCCCGTCCAGACCAATCGGCATCAGGTGCCACTCAAGGGCAACCACGCGCGCGTTCCCAAGCTCCTCACGATGTTGTGCCAGCACGGCGAAGACTTGCTGGAGCTCGTAATGTTGCAGGCCCCCAATCTCGGGGTCGGCTTCGGGCATTCGAAGCAACGTCTCGAGCGCGGTAGCGAAGAGATCCGCCGTCTCGATGTCTGGTTCGGAACCGTGCGAATAGAGCAGGCGCGCCTGAATGGCGGCAACAGGTCGATCGGCGTCCAGCAGCCGCCAGGCGACTTCGAGTGAGTTCTCGAAGTCAGTACCCAACCCGTAGTAGTTGAAACCCTTCCAGTAGGCCACCCGCGTCTCATCATCCAGACCCTCAAGCGTTGTCATCGCTCGGGAAAAATCCGGTTGGTATCGCAATAGAAATGCCTTCGAGGCAGGATCCTCAGCGATCGCCAGTACCTCGTCGAAGACCATGTCCGCGCGACGCAGCCGAGCAGTGAAGTATCCCGCCGCCAATGCCGTGCGTGACCTGTCATCGTCGCCAATCAGGGGCACGACCTCGGAGTCAACCGATAGGTCCGACCCCAACGCGAAGCCCACGATGTAGGCGTCGGAAGCGTCGGCGAGCGCGAGGACTTTCTCCAGACCTCCTGACTCGAAAATTTCAGAGACCGCCAGCTGCCTACGTTGATTCATGTCCTGCTCGTAGGCAGCAAAGTCGTCCTGACGACGTATGTCACCGAGGTCGATCCAGTCTCGCGAAAATAGCCAACGGTGACGTAGGACAGGGTCCGTCGGAGTCAATACGTCGCGGACTGACTCGAGCTTCGCGAGTTCGGCATCTTGCAGCGCCCAGGTTGCATCGCTGTACTCCCGATGCCTCGCAATCTGGCTGCGTATCGCTTCATAGACGCGCGCCTTGTCGGCCTCTGGCCATTCCGAGCTTTCCGCAATGATTAGATCGCAGAACGTCTCGCGCGACTCCTCAGGAAAGTCATCCAGCCGATCGATCAATGCAACGGCGCGGTCGGGTCCTACCTCGAACTCAGTGGAAAGGTGATCCGCGATGGCACCCACGGCCGAGATCACATCTCCGCGGGTTGTCACGGGAACTGACTTCCAGCCCCGGAACCGCGGCCCAGGATGACTCATTTGAGTCACGTGTCCTTGGGGAACCAAGCCCAAGAGAATCTCGAAGCCGCGATCAGATCTATTGGCGATCAACTGCATGCATCGAAGGCGATCGTCCAGAGAAGCCGCCGTTTGCGGTGCCCAAACGCTAAGCAGGCCGTCGATGCTCTCGATCGGTCGGTTGGACAGCTCGCCGCCGGGGTCCAATGATGCGAGGGCAAGGAGTACTCCGACCACCGCGTCGATGTGATCTGGCGACCACCCCAACGATTCCAGGGCCCACAAGAAGTAGGGATGCGGCGAAGTCGACCCAAAGGGGCTCTTGCCCTTCGGCGAGTCCTGAAACATGTGCGCTTGGAGAGGATCGGTTCCCGATAGACCCTGACGCATAGCCGAAAGAAACTCCTCCGGTGCGGCCTCGGCGAGTAGACCGACGACGTCAGCCAGGGAAGTCCAGAGCTTGTAGGTGCTGTCGGCGTTGGCAGCTGCGAAAACGCGGCGCACAACCAGGCGCGCGATGTCACTCGGCTTCCTCGACGTTCCGAACGCGGACTGGCCGGTGGAACCCATCAGTGCAAGCGATTCAGCTATACCGCGCCGGAGCGCGGACGAATACCGCTTGCGAACGCCGAGCAGGCCGGCCCTCCAACGGACGTCCGAATCCAGTTCGAGTACCGGATCCGACTCGCTGAACACCCGAATCGCGAGGTCTTCAAAGACTTCGAAATCGGCGTTGTCGAAGGCCGGCCATACCAAGCCCCAAGAGTCTTCCCTAGCTACGACGTACCATTCCTCGCCTACGACATCCAGCAGTGGGCCGTCGGAACTCGTACGCAAAGACGCAGCGTCAGCGATGACTGCCGCGAAGTTCTGGCTCGACAACTCTGCGAGGACGTCTTTGTCGCCTTCGGAGTCGGACCGCCAGGCTCCAGCTAAGGACAAGCGGCGCACTGAGAAGCTCGGATATTCGGCCCAGTCGGGCACCAGGAGATCGGGGTTGACCGCGAGGCGGCGACGGAGCGCAAGAAGGCTCTGACGAGCGAGGAAGCCGAGCTGTCCGCTTTCCTCATTGGACAGCCCTGACGACGCCAGAGCGCGCTCTGCAAACTGGGAGTCGACGCGTCCGACCTCTATCGCATCCTGAGCACCCGGTCTCGCGAGCACGACGAGTTGGTGCGGGTGCACAGCGGGCAAATCACGGGCGAGGCCTGGCTCCGCAAGCAGAAGTACCAACGGGGCAGGCTGTGCGATCAGCTGCGCCAAGCTGATGGGGTCAGACACGAACAACGAACGTGCCAGGACTTGGCTTGCGATCGCCGAATCAGGCTCGAGCAGCGCTGCGGATACAAACGCCATTGCTTCGTCAATCCGCAGGTCGCCGCCAAGGCCGATGACTTGTCTACCGCCGACCAACTCCTCGAGAAACTTGTGAGCAGCGTCTTCTCGCCCAGCCAGGACGAGAGTCCGATCCAATGGCACTCGGGTTGAAGGAACCCACGTCGCGCTCCACCATTCGCTAAGAGAGCGAACCCCAACGAGCGCCTTCCCCAGTTGCCCGGCGAGCCAGGCAGTAGTCGCTGGAGCCGACTCAAGCCACGCATCGATACGGTCCAGGTTGTACCCGAGAACGTCCTTCCATCGACCATCGGTCGATTTGGATGCCGCCCAGGTTCGAGCCTTCATCCAAGGAGCCAGAATCGCTTCGATATAGACAACGTCGGAGGTGGGCGCGCCGCCCGGACCCGATGTCCTCTTGCCATAGTCGTCGTTGGCTTTGGCATCATTTCCACCGACGGACAGCTCCCACACCGACGTTCCCGCAGGAATGAACGCAGTCGCCCTTGCTGCACGCACGACTCCGTCAAATCCGCTCGAAGCAACGCCGGATCCTCCGGGCATGTCCAACTCCTCGAGGCCATCGGCGGTCTCAGCAAGGAGACGTCGAAGGAGAACTGGAAGAACCGCGTCAAAGCCGGCCAGTTTTGCAGCCGTCTTCAGGTCGTCTCTTGAAAGTGGGGGCCATGCCATGCTGCCGACGCTAGGGCCTGACAGCTCTTGCTCAGGACTTTTTCTCGCGCAATCTCAACTACTGTGCCTGATCAGCCGCGCCTGCGTACTTTCCAACCTCCCTCGGACTGCTTGCTGGGTGGGGGAGGTTGGAAAGCTGGCTCCGCCAGGCAGGCGCGGCTGATCAGGGATTTCTATGTGGAAACTATTCGTCTACCTATTCGCCACCGACGAATAGGTACGCGAACAGCTTTGAGCCCGCTCGGCATTCGGTCATCGCTCTCAGCGCTGCGGCGTGGTGACTGCGTTTAGCTCGATCACCTGCGATTCGTCCTGCCATTGGCACCGGGATTGCCTTGTGATTTGAGGTGGGATAGTTCAGACTAGAGCAATGTCAATGACAATGCGAGACGTTGAACTCGGCGCCTACAACGACTCGATCCGCCTTGAGACGGCGCAGCTGGTCGAGGCTCTTCGTTCGATACTCGGCGCCCAGTTGGTCGCGTACCTAGCGTCGGTCGGCGAAACTCGCGCCGTCCGCCAGTGGGCCGAAGGGACACGTCAACCGCGCCCGGATGTGTTCAAACGACTGCAGACCAGTTACCACGTCGCAGCGTTCCTCGAGAAGCACGAGAGCCGGGCGACGGTGCAAGCATGGTTCCAAGGGCTGAACCCCCAACTCGACGATCAGTCGCCGGCACGTCTGCTTCGGGAAGGCACTTTGGACTCGGTCGGCAAGCAAGTACTTGCGGCAGCTCGAAACTTCGCTGGAACGGCGTGAGCCCGCAGCTCTCACTCATTTCGCCACAGGTGCCCCTCTGGCGGGTGGGCCGGAGACCAGAGCCCTGGGCTTGGACGCCATGGGAGTACAGCGGCGGAGCTAGATGGGATGACGCAGAAGGCAACTTCAGGACGGTCTACGCGGCCGAGTCGCGGTTTGCGTGCTTTGTGGAACTCCTCGCCACCTATCGTCCAGACCCCGCCGTCGCGGCAGTCATGGCTGACATCGTCGTCGATCCGGATGACGCCAAGGAGTTCCCAACTCGTCTTGCTGGCGAGATCCCGCGGAACTGGGTTGATCGCCACTTGATTTCCTCGGCGTTCGTCGACGGGCAGTACTGCGACATGACGACGGCGGAGACAATCGCAGCCCTTCGGCCGACGTTCATCGCCGCTGCACTCGAAGCGGGACTAGCTGACTTCGATGCCGCCGCACTGAAGAACTCCAGCCCGCGCCAGCTCACTCAGTCCGTGGCTACGTTCCTCTATCAAATCGAAGGAGACGATCGGCTCCTTGACGGGCTTCGATTCGGATCGCGGTTCGGAGACGAGCTCAGCGTCTGGGCAATATTCGAACGGCCGGCGGACGAGCCTTTCAGCCGGCAACTCCGCATCCAGACCGAGGATGAGATCGCTAGAGCCGACCCGGATATCAAGAGAGCCATGAACCTTCACGGGCTCGTGTGGGAGCCGCGCGACTGACGGGTGGTTAGGGCGCCCCTTGCTGTTCGCCCTCGCGTGTCAACGGCTTCAGAGTTCGTTGGGAGGGGGCCGAAACCCGTACTTTGCTGGATTCGCCAGGATGGTGTCGACAATTGATGCGGCCTGACTTCCGAGATCGACTCGACTGAGCGTGGCAATCGCCGCCCGCCGGTCCTGACGTTGAATCGCCGAATCGAAGACTTCAATCAGGCCGGCAACGCCAAGCCGCTCGTTCGTCGTCATGCCCGAGTAGCCGCCGCCTTGATTCGCATCGATCCAGATCGTGGCGTGCCAACGTGCGAGGCGCTCGATGACGGAAGCCCGAAGCGTTTCCGCGCCTGGATCGAAGGTGAAGAAAGCCCTCACGAGGACGTCTTCCTGCTTGAGCTCCCCCGGATCTACGCCCGTGGCTTCGAGCCGATCAAGCGCGTCGTTGACGACGGCGTCAAGTCTGTCGGCCCGAACATCCCACCGTGCTTCATCGAAACTCACTTGGCCGAAGTCGTAGTGGAAATCATCGTCCGGACGCCGAGGTCGACGGCGGCCAGGGATGTCACTAAGTGTGTTTTTTGGTGGTTCGGCGTCCACCGAGAGGCTGAAGATGACGTAGGTGCCGGTCTCGTCTTCCTCGGTTTCCTCTGTCATCTCGCCATTGTCGCGGATCGCGCTCCCTTTCGTCTGCAAAGCTGAGGCATGGCCAGTTCGGAGGAGACAGTCGAACTCTGGCGACCCACTGGTCCCGAAGAGATCGAGCTCGTGCGCGAGTCCGGATCCCGCCGCTGGCCCCCTCGCCTCCCCGACCAGCCGATCTTCTATCCGGTCCTCAACGAGGACTACGCCACCCGGATCGCTCGCGATTGGAACGTCAAGGCACCCGGAGTCGGCTTCGTCACTCGCTTTCGCGTCCGTCGCTCGTTCCTCGATCGCTACGAGGTACAGCAGGTAGGCGGCCAAACGATTCTCGAGTATTGGATTCCGGCCGAGGACCTCGAGGAGATGAACGACAACATCGTCGGGCTCATTGAAGAAGTGGCGCGGTTCGAATGACCGATGTGAACGGCAGCACCGGTGGTGATCTTCATCTGGTAGCCGAAGAGTTCGGTCGTCTCGTCGCGATCCACTTCTCCGAGTTCGAACCGGGATGGGTCGAGTCCGTGCACTTCGATTTCGAGGCCGGCTACCTCCGCGTCGACGTCAATGGCGACAACGACACCGTCAAATGGAAGATCGGTCCGCGACGCGGCGCGACACCTGGCGAGGCTCCCGATAGTTTGCGCGAGTTGCTGTCGCAGGAAGTCAGATGGATTTGGCTGATGACCAACCATCGGGGTTTCACGGACGGCTTCCAGATCGAGTTCCGGGATGAGCCGAGCACCAATGTCCAGCTGATGGCAGAAGCTTCACGACTGTGGATCTACAAGCTGACGGCCCTTGACAGCTGAGACGCTTTCAACCCATTTGCCCACATTTTGCCCACAATCGTGTGGCATCGAACGGCATCCCATGTCATCAACGTCACCCCAAGATGACCGAAATATCAGGGATTTTCACCTGACTCTCCGCCAGGATTAGGCTCCTGATCGCTCTTGTAAAGCGGGGGTCGTCGGTTCGAATCCGACACGGGGCTCTTCGTTTGGAGAGGAAGTCATGGCTGACGAGACCTATCCACCTGCTCTGCAGTCGATGATCGACCGGGCGGGCGGCCTGAGCGCGGAGCAGGTTGACGCCCTCGGCAAGTTGTGGGAATCCGACGAGGAGCTGATGATGCTCAAGCCCTCTTTCGCGCTGGAAATCGAGGGCGAGGTCGATCCGCCATTCGTGACCAATCGGGCCCTGATCGACGCGTGGGAGCGAGCGTTGAACGCGGCGGGCACGGCTGGTCGAGTGGACGAGATCGAGGCGGCTCGAGCCGCAGGTCGAGCGCTCCGTCACGATGACCGTCACCTCAAGGACAGCCCCAGCTCGAAGAACGGGGCGGAGGAAGCCACTCGGTCGGCTGTCCTGGCTGTCGGTGTCAAAGACCTGATCGCGGACAGCGACTACCAGATCCTCGTGGGGCCATGGGAGCACGTGCTCGGACCTGTGTGATCCGAGGTGCCCGGCCGGGTCCCTCGTAGCGCTGCAGCGACACTGCATTCGCCGGGGGACCTTCGACCCGTGTCCGACTCGCACCGCCGCGCCATCCTGAGCATGCGGAGCACGAGCTCCGTCTTCTCGGAAGGTGGACTCCATGTCCAGGACCTACGTCATCACCGGCGCCGCGAGCGGCATCGGCAAGGCGACCGCTGAACTGCTGACGGCACGCGGCGAGCGCGTGATCGGGGTCGACATCCACGATGCGGATGTCACCGTCGATCTCTCGACACCGGCCGGGCGCGCCGACATGGTCGCCCGGGTCACGGACCTCTCCGGCGGACGGATCGACGCGATCATCGCGAATGCAGGCCTCGCGACGCCCACGGCCACGACTGTGGCGGTCAACTACTTCGGCACCGTCGCGACTCTCACCGGGCTGCGGCCGCTCCTCGCGGACTCGTCAGCGCCTCGCGCCGTCGCCACGACATCCATGGCCTCGCTGTTCCCGCCGGACGACGCCCTCCTGAAGGCGCTGACCGCGGGCGACGAGACGGCTGCGCTCGCCCGCGGCGCCGAGCTCGAGGCCGCAGGCGGCGACGCCGCCAACCTCATCTACGGCACCACGAAGCGCGCCCTCGCGCTGTGGATCCGCCGCAACGCGCCCACTGCCGACTGGGCCGGCGCGGGCATCCCGCTCAACGCGATCGCCCCCGGAGTAGTCGAGACCCCGATGACCGCGGCCTTCACCGGGTCACCTGAAGCCCGCCAGGCCATCCTGACCATGGTGCCGATGCCGCTGAACGGGATCTTCGAGCCCCGCGATGTGGCCTATCTGCTCGCCTGGCTGACCAGCGAGGAGAACGCGCACCTCTGCGGCCAGGTCGTATTCATCGACGGCGGCTCGGACGCGGTGATCCGTGGGGACTCGACCTGGTAAGCCAGGCCTAGCGGTGCCGCGACCCAGGCGTCATCCTGAGTCGGTGCGCCCACGACCCGGAACCCTGCCCGACGTTCACCCCACGACATCGGGCCGTCGTCGACGGATCAACCGCGCGCTGCGGGTTCTGGGTCCGGGACTGATCACCGGCGCCGCCGACGACGACCCATCGGGGATCGCCACCCACTCGCAGTCGGGTGCGCAATACGGCTTCCAGATCCTGTGGACCGTCGTCTTCACGCTGCCGCTGATGATCGCGGTGCAAGAGGCCTGCATGCGGATCGGCGCGGTCACCGGACAGGGTCTCGCGGCGGTCGTGCGCCGCACGTACTCGCGCAAGGTGCTGTACCCGGTCGTGCTGCTGGTCGTCGCGGCCAACTGCCTGAACATCGGTTCCGATCTCGGCGCGATGGCGGCGAGCGCGCAGCTCCTGGTGCCAGGGGTGCCGATCATTCCGCTCTCGATCGGATTCGCCCTGGTCATCGTGGCGCTCGAGGTCTTCGTGTCGTACCGGGCATACATCCGTGTTCTCAAGTGGCTGTCGCTCGCGCTGTTCGCCTACGTCATCACGGCGTTCTTCGTGAACGTGCCGTGGAGCGACGCGTTGCTCGCCACCGTGATCCCGCAGATCCAGTTCAACGGCTCGTTCCTCTACCTGCTGGTGGCGGTGCTCGGCACCACGATCTCGCCGTACCTGTTCTTCTGGCAGGCCAGCAACGTCGTCGAGGACGAGATCGCCGAGAACCGCAAGGTCGACGACGGGTCATCGACCGCGCCCCGGATCTCGAAGGGCTACCTGCGCCGGCTTCGCGTCGACACCGTCATCGGCATGCTGTTCGCGAACCTCATCGCCTGGTTCATCATGCTCGTGGGCGCGGTGGTGCTGCACACCGGCGGCGTCACCACAATCTCGACCGCTGCCGAAGCGGCCGCGGCCCTGCGACCCCTGGTCAACACGTTTCCCCACGCCGGACTCCTGGCCGAGATCATCTTCGCGGTCGGCGTGATCGGCGTGGGGCTGATGAGCGTGCCGGTGCTGGCCGGCTCGTCCGCCTACGCGATCGCCGAGACCTTCGGATGGCGCGAGGGCCTGTCGCGGCGCTTCGGCCAGGCGCGCGGCTTCTACATCACGATCATCCTGGGAACGCTGTTCGGGATGACGTTCAACTTCCTCGGGATCAACCCGATCCAGGCGCTGGTCGCCACCGCCGTGTTCAACGGACTCGTGTCGGTGCCCCTGATCTTCGTGATCCTCCGCGTTTCGGGCCGTGCCGATGTCATGGGAGAGTTCCGCACCCGCTTCTGGTCGAAGCTCGGGCTGTGGATCACTTTCCTGGTCATGGGCGCGGCCGCGGTGACGCTGCTCGTTTCCATCTGGACGTGATGCCAGAGTGGTTGAGGTCGGAACTACTTCTCCAGCCGCGAGCCGTACACCGCGGCCTGCGTGCGCCGCTCCATGCCGAGTTTGGCCAGCAGCCCCGAGACGTAGTTCTTGACCGTCTTCTCGGCGAGCTCGAGCCGCTCGCCGATCTGCCGGTTGGTGAGGCCGTCGGCGATTAGCCCGAGCACCTGGCGCTCGCGCAGGGTGAGGTCCGGCAGCTCGGAGGCCGAGCCGGAGGCGGATGCAGGCGCCGTCAGCGAACTGACGACCTTGTCGCTCACCGCTCGGGTGATCAGCGTCCGCCCGGCGGCGACCGCCCGAATGCCCTCGACCAGCTTCTGACCGCGGATGTCTTTCAGCACATAGCCGCTCGCCCCGGCCAGCACGGCCGCGTAGCTGGCCTGGTCGTCGTCATAGGCGGTGAGCATCAGGCAGCGCATCTCGGGATGCGCCGACAGGATGCTGCGGCACACGTCGATCCCGCTGCCGTCGGGTAGGCGCACATCGAGCACCACGATATCGGGCAGGATCGCGGCGACCCGCCCCAGTGCCTGCTGCGCCGTCGAGGCCTCGCCCACCACCTCGAGATCGCGCTCCGCATCGATGATCTCGGCGATGCCGCGACGGACGATCTCGTGATCGTCGACCAGGAAGACCCGAGTGCTCATTGCTTCTCCTCGTTCGCGGGCTGGGGTGTTCGCGACGTCGACGGCAGGATCGCCACCCACTTGAGGCGCGTCCCGCCGCCTTCGCGCCCCTTCAATTGGAACTCGCCGCCGTGCCGCGCCGCGCGCTCGCGAAGATTCGCGGTGCCACTGGACCGACCGGCGCCCTTCGGCACGCCTGTGCCATCGTCATCGATCGTCACGACCACCCGCTGGTCATCGACGACGATCGAAACGTCGGCCGTCGTGGCTGCCGCGTGGCGGGCGACATTCGACAATCCTTCGCGCACCACCGCGACCACGTCATCGGCCAGGTCTCCGTCGACGAGGAGGTCGACGGCACCCCCGAAGGTCAGGCGCGGGGAGTTCTCGAGGCCCGGTGACGACTCGGCGACCACGTCGAGCACGCGGTGGCGCAGCGCGGGCTCGGTCGCGGATCGGGACGTCAAGGCGAATACCGCCGTGCGGATCTCGGAGATCGCCGTATCGATGGCATCCACCTGCTGCGCGATGGCGGCGCCTGTCTCGCCGGGCGCCGTGGAGGCGATGGCCTGCAGGCTCATCCCCGACCCGAACAGGCGCTGGATGACGTGGTCGTGCAGGTCGCGTGCGATCCGGTTGCGATCCTCCACGAGTTCGAGCCTCTGCCGGTCGGCGCGCCCGCGCGCGAGTTCGATCCCGACACTCGCCTGAACGGCGAAGTCGGCCGCCATCTCCAACTCGGCCGGGGTGAATCCGACGCTTCCCTCGGCGCGCGAGATGGTGAGGGCTCCGAGCGGACGGCCGAAAGCGAGGAGCGGGATGGCGACCGTCGGGCCCTGGGTCGGCTGATCCGCGAAGGGCGGGCGGGTCGCCTGAGCCTCGGACGACACCACCTGCCCCGAGTCCAGGGCAGCGCTGACCAGGGAATCGGCCGAGGCGTACCGGCGACCGAGCAGCTCAGCCGACCCGTCGCCTCGCGCCGTGTCGATGAGGAGGGTCTGCTCATCCACGGGAATGACGACGCAGACCAGATCGGCGTCGATCACCGAGGCGACGCGGTCGGCGACGACACCGAGCACATCGTCCGACGCACCGGAGAGCAAGGCCGAGGTGACCTCGGCCAGAGCGGCGCTCCAGCGCTGCCTCCGGCGGGTCTCGTCGAACAGCCGCGCGTTGTCGATGGCGATGCCGGCGGTCGCCGCGAGCGCCACGATCAGCTCTTCATCCTCCTGGCTGAACGCCCCGCCCACCCGGTTCGTCAGGTACAGGTTGCCGTAGACCTCGTCGCGAACGCGGATCGGGACCCCGAGGAATCCATCCATCTCGGGATGGTGCTCGGGGAACCCGGCCGAGCGCGGATCGCCGCTCAGATGGTCGAGCCGGATCGGCCGGCGCTCGTCGATCACGGCACCGAGAAGTCCGTGCCCGTCTGGGAGGTGGCCGATCGCATCCGCCTGCTGCGGCGGCATCCCGACGTGGATGAACTGCTCGAGGTGCCCGTCGGGGGCGATGACGCCGAGTGCTCCGTACTGGGCGTCGACGAGGGCGACGGCCGCCTCGGCGATCTTGCGCAGGACCTGCTCGAGCTCGAGTTCTTCGACCACGATCCGGTTCGCCTGCAGCAGGTTCCTGAGCCTGCCTTGGGTATTCAGCACCTCTTGGGCGCGGTCGACCAGATCGCCGATCGTGCGTTCGAGCTCTGATCGGGGGCCGTCGGGAAAGGCGATCGTGCCGGATTCGGACACGTGGCCTCCCGATTCGTCCCCCCTTGAGTTTACCGGCCAACGTCCATAGGACCTATGGCCTTCGCGAACGCTGCGGCGGCCTCCACACTGGCTGAAAGGAGAGGCGGATCAGATGACGAGCAGATATGTCGTCGCCGTTGACGGCTCGCGGCCCGCCGCCGCGGCCGTACGGTGGGCGGTCGATCGCGCCCGGAGCGACGGCGCCGCGATCGTGCTCGTGCATGTGCTGGATGACGGGGCGGCCGATGACGAGGTGCAACAGGGCGAGCACCTCCTGTCTGAGACGGCCGATCAGCTGTCGACGGCGGACTCCGGGCTCGCGGTCAGCACCCGTTGTCTCACCGGTTCGGTGCCGCGGGCATTGGCAGCATTCGTGGATGCCGACGACGTTCTCGTGATCGGCACCGGCAAGACCGGCTTCTTGCACGGCCGCGTGCTGGGATCCCGGAGCGTGCAGATCGCGGCTGCTGCGGCGTGCTCCGTCGCCGTCATCCCGGATCTCGACCTGCGGTTCCGCCGCGGCGTGGTCGCGGGCGTCGACCGCCACGACACGGCCGGCACGATCGCGCGGGTGGCGGGCTCGGAGGCGAACCGGCGGGCCGAGGAGCTGCTCCTGGTACAGGCCGAGGCCGAGCTCGGTACTCGTCCGACGGCGTCACTACGGTCCGACCTTGCGATCGGCGAGGCGCTGCTGCGCGCACGGGAGGTCTTTCCGGACCTCGTCATCCGATCGCGAGTCGCCGGAAGACCTGCCGCCGAGGCGCTGCTGGACAGCGCCCGCGACAAGGCGCTCCTGGTGCTCGGGCCGGGATCGCTCGATCCGGCACGGCCACCGATCGGTTCGGTGCTTCACGACGTGCTGCTCAATGCCAACTCGCCCGTGCTCATCAGCCGGCCGGTCGAGGTTCACCCAACCGAAATCGGTGCGCGCGAAGCGTTCAGTCGCGAGGACGGATGAGCCGGCCGCTGATCTGCTCGGGCTGGATCTCGAAGTAGTTGAACTTCTCGCCCGGCTGCCACGACCGCAGAGTCTCGACACCCGACCGCAGGATCTCGGGATCGGCTCCGAGCCGGCGCACCGTGCCGCGCACGACGACGCTCCAGCGCGCCGAATCCATCTCTCCCTCGACCTCGAAGGCCACCCGAGGGTGCTCGGTGAGTTCCAGGATCTTGGCCCCCGGCGCCGACCGGAAATAGAGCCGGCCGTGGCTGCTGAGGTAGTTCAGCGGAAAGATGTCGACCCCGTCTTCGAGCGAGATCGCCAACCGGCCGATCCCCTCGCGATCGAGCAGGCGCCAGCAGGCAGCGCCATCCAGAACGGTCGTCCCGGGCGTATCGCCGGGCGTCGGCATGGCGTCGACGAAGGCCTCCGGATGGATGCGAAGCGAGGTCATCAGCATGGCGACACCCTCTCGCGCGGGGCCGCGCGCGAGCAGAGGCGAAGGTCCCGCCCCGGACCACGGGACCTTCGGCCCTGCCCGTGCCGGAAGCGCTCCGAGAATCTGTCATCAGTCCCTCATCCGATCTCAAGGAGCAACTCGTGGACCCTCTCGACATCGCCCGCTGGCAGTTCGGCATCACGACGGTGTACCACTTCCTCCTCGTGCCTCTCACCCTCGGGCTCGGGCCGGTCGTCGTGGTCTTCCAGACGCTGTACCTGCGCACCGGCAATGAGCGCTACCTGCGCATGACGAAGTTCTGGGGCAAGCTCTTCCTGGTCAACTTCATCCTCGGAGTCGCGACGGGTCTCGTGCAGGAGTTCCAGTTCGGCATGGCGTGGAGCCAGTACTCGCGCTTCGTCGGAGACGTCTTCGGCGCCCCGCTGGCGATGGAGGGCCTGTTCGCCTTCTTCGTCGAGTCGACCTTCCTCGGCGTGTGGATCTTCGGGTGGGGCCGGCTGAACAAGCGCCTCCACCTCGCCACGCTGTACGCGGCAGTGATCGGGACCTGGCTGTCGGCGTTCTTCATCATCGTCGCGAACTCGTGGATGCAGCATCCGGTCGGCGTCAAGCTGGTGCACGGCCGTCCGCAGCTGGTCGACATCTGGGCGGTGCTGACCAACAACACCGCGCTCGCCGCGTACTCGCACACCCTGGTCGGCTCGCTCTCGGTGGCCGGCGCGTTTCTGCTCGGCATCTCGTGGTACCACCTGTGGCGCCGCCGTCACGACGGGATCGACACGGTCGGCCCCGACAAGCGCGTGATCGTGGGCAATGCCCCTGCCATCCGAGGCCGGGATGCCGCGGATCACGGCGTCTGGATCCGCTCGCTGCGCATCGGCGCCGTCGTCGCCATCGTCGGGTTCGGGTTGGTCGCCGTCACCGGAGACGCGCAGGCGAAGCTGATGTTCCAGCAGCAGCCGATGAAGATGGCCGCGGCCGAGGCCGCCTGCCAGACCGGCACGAGCTTCTCGGTGCTCTCGATCGGCGACGTGGGGTCGGCCGACTGCGCGAACGTGGTCGGAGTGATCGAGGTCCCGGGCCTGCTGTCGTTCCTCGCCAACGGCGACTTCACCACCACCGTGACCGGCGTCAACGACCTGCTGCCGCAGTACCAAGCCAAGTACGGCACGACGATCCCCGACAACGCCAAGCTCTACGGCGCGGCGGCCGGCACGAAGGTGCAGTACGTGCCGATCATGGCCGTGACCTACTGGGCGTTCCGGCTGATGATCCTGTTCGGCGCGCTCGCCGCGCTCGCAGCGGTCGTCGCCCTCTGGCTGACGCGGCGCGGAACGGTTCCGCGCTCGAAGTGGATCATGCGCTTGGCGCTGCTTGGCATCCTGTCGCCGTTCGCGGCCAGTGCCACCGGCTGGGTCTTCACCGAACTGGGACGCCAGCCCTTCGTGGTGGCCCCCAACCCGACTCCGGGCGGCATCGACGGGGTGTTCATGTTCACGGCGGCCGCGGTCTCGCCCGGGACCACCAGCGGAGAACTGCTGTTCTCGCTGATCACCCTCGGCCTGGTCTACCTGGCCCTGCTCGTCGTCGAGGTCGCTCTGCTCGTCAAGTACGTGCGCGGCGGCGTCGTCTCGGCCATGCCGGAACTCGGCGCCCCCGATGAGCCGGACGACCACGACGGCACACCGCGCGACGTGCTCGCCTTCGCATACTGACGCCGACCGACTACCAGGAGACAACGACATGGACATCCTTCCCAACGTCTGGTTCATCGCGATCGCGATCCTCTGGATCGGCTACCTGCTTCTCGAGGGATTCGACCTCGGAGTCGGCATGCACATGCTGATCACCGCGAAAGACGAGCCGAGCAAGCGCGTCATGCTCAACACCATCGGCCCGGTCTGGGACGGCAACGAGGTCTGGCTGATCACGGCGGGTGCCGCGATCTTCGCCGCGTTCCCGTTCTGGTACGCCTCGCTGTTCTCGGCCCTGTACCTGCCGCTGGTGCTGGTGCTTCTCGGCCTGATCTTCCGCGCCGTGGCGATCGAGTACCGCGGCAAGCGCGACACCGACCGCTGGCGCCGTGTCTGGGACTGGGCGATCGGACTCGGCTCGTTCGTGGTCGCCTTCGGCGTCGGCGCGGCCCTCGCGCTGACCACGACCGGGCTCCCCCTGGACGCGCAGGGCGATCGGGTGGGCGGGCCGTTCGTCTGGCTCACCCCGACCGCGGTGCTCGGCGGCCTAGCGGTCATCGGATTCTGCCTGATCCACGGCGCCACCTTCCTGGCGCTCAAGAGCGACGGGCCCGTGCGGGTCCGCAGCGGGCGCATCGCGGCGACCTGGTCGCCGATCGCCCTGCTGCCGATCGTGGGCTGGGTGCTGCTCGTGCAGTTCCAGACCGG
>Ga0105237_10002678_pt1 | contig 21844 bp, 23 predicted proteins | sample KBSC24metaG_FD_81520 | JGI IMG/M metagenome (GOLD analysis project Ga0105237, IMG submission 81520) | Corn rhizosphere microbial communities from Kellogg Biological Station, Michigan, USA - KBS C2-4 metaG | ecosystem: Host-associated > Plants > Roots > Rhizosphere > Soil | place: Michigan, USA...
GACCGATTGTGGTAACTTCCGACACGGACGCCTCCCTCAGTGGTGCTTCAACAACTCCACTCTGGCACATTGATGCCGTCGGGGGGTGTCCACCCCATCACCAATATCGCCAGCGCCTATGCCGATCTCGCCCGCCTCTTCGCCGAGCGCGACGTGGAGGAGCATGCCGTGGCGCTGCGCATCGATACCCAGAAGCTGGTCGCCAACCGCGTCGCCATCGGGCTCGACACCAAGGCGGAGCTGAAGCAGGCGGATTCCGCGGTGCCGGCCGAGCGCGCCCAGCTCGCCGAGATCGACGAGTCGATCGCCCTCACCCGCAACCGCATCGCGGCCCTGCTCGGCAAGGGGCCGGACCGGGGGCTGACGATCCGGCGCCCGGCCCTCGCTTTCGCCGCGCGCAGCGTGCCGGCCGACGTGACCACCGACCTGATCGGCCGCCGCCCCGACATCGCGTCCGCCCGCGCACGGGTGGAATCGGCCGCCCAGCGCATCAAGGCGGCGCGCGCGGATTTCTATCCCTCGGTCAGCCTCTCGGCGCTGATCGGGTACGAATCCTTCGGCATCTCGAACCTGTTCAAGTCCGGCTCCTTCATGGGGCAGGCGGGCCCGGCGGTGAGCCTGCCGATCTTCCACGGCGGCGATCTGGCCGGCAAATACCGCGTCTCGCGCGGCACCTACGACGAGGCGGTCGCGACCTACGACAGCACCGTCACCACCGCCTTCCACGATGTCGCGGACGCGGTGACCAGCCAGTCCATGCTGGGCACGGAACTCGCCCATTCCCGCCAGTCGCTCGCCGACGCGCAGGAAGCCTATGACATCGCCCGCATGCGCTACGAAGGCGGCCTGTCCACCTACCTGACCGTGCTCACCGCGCAGGACAGCGTGCTCCAGCAGCAGCGCATCGTCGTCGATCTCGAAGCCCGCGCCTTCACCCTCGACGTCGCGCTGGTGCGCGCGCTCGGCGGCGGCGCGGTCACCATCCCCTCCGCCCCGGCCCCCGCCACCGCCGAGGCCGGCCAGCGCCACCAGGAGATCCATCATGGCTGAAGCCGATCCCACCCTCGACACCGGCGAGACCACCGTGCCGGGCACGCCCCCGCCCAACGCCCGCCGCCGCAGGCTGCTGACCGGCATCGCGGCCGCCGTGCTCGTCGCCGGCGTCGGCTATGGCGGCTGGTACGCGCTGATCGGCAGCCATCATGTCAGCACCGACAATGCCTATGTCGGCGCCGACACCGCGCAGGTGACGCCGATGGTCTCCGGCCAGGTCGCGCAGGTGCTCGTCTCCGACGCGCAGGCCGTGAAGCGGGGCGACGTGCTGGTGCGGATCGACGATCGCGACGCGCGTATCGCGCTGGCCGACGCCGAGGCCGCGCTCGCCAAGGCCAGGCGGCAGTTCGGCCAGACCAGCGCGACGGGCACCTCGCTCAACGCCCAGATCGCCGCGAAGAACCAGGCGATCGCCAGCGCCCGGGCGCAATCCTTCTCGGCGCAGGCCGCGTTCGAGAAGGCCTCGGTCGATCTCGATCGCCGCAAGAAGCTGGCGCCGAGCGGCGCCGTCTCGGCCGACGAGCTGACCTCGGCGGTGAATGCCTATGCGGCGGCCAAGGGCAGCCTCGAAAACGCCCGCGCCGCCGTCGCCCAGGCCATCGCGGCGCGCGGATCGGCCGAAGGCGACTTCGCCGCCAACCAGGCCCTGATCCAGGGCACCACCATCGCCACCAATCCCGACGTGCAGGCGGCGCAGGCGAAGGTGGACCAGGCCCGGCTCGATCTTTCCCGCACCGTGATCCGCGCTCCGGTCGACGGCGTGGTGACGGGCCGCGCGGTGCAGGTCGGCCAGCGGCTGGCGCCGGGCGCGGCGATCATGAAGGTCGTCCCCGTCCAGCAGCTCTATGTCGACGCCAATTTCAAGGAAGGCCAGCTCGCCCATGTGAAACCGGGCCAGACGGTGACGGTCACCTCCGACCTCTACGGCTCGGGCGTGGTCTATCACGGCACCGTGGTGGGCTTTTCGGGGGGCACGGGATCGGCCTTCGCGCTGATCCCCGCGCAGAACGCCACCGGCAACTGGATCAAGATCGTCCAGCGCCTGCCCGTCCGCATCGCGCTCGATCCCAGGGAGCTGGCCGCGCATCCGCTGCGCGTCGGCCTCTCCATGGACGCCGACATCGACATCTGATCCGGGCAGAGGGAGGAGCAGGCCATGCAGGGCCAGCAGGATGCCGCGCCCGCGCTGACGGGCGGCAAGCTGATGATCGCGGCCGTGGCGCTGGCGCTCAGCAACTTCATGGTGGTGCTGGACACCACCATCGCCAACGTCTCGGTGCCGCACATTTCGGGCGGCATCGGCGTGTCGCCCGATCAGGGGACATGGATCATCACCTCCTATTCGGTGGCGGAGGCGGTGTGCGTGCCGCTCACCGGCTTCCTCACCGCGCGGTTCGGCAGCGTGAAGCTGTTCGTCGGCGCGCTGGTCGGCTTCGCGATCTTCTCGATGCTGTGCGGCATCTCTACCACGCTGCCGATGATCGTCGCCTTCCGGCTCGGCCAGGGCTTCTGCGGCGGCCCGCTGATGCCGCTGACCCAGACGCTGCTGATGCGCATCTTCCCGAAGGAAAAGCACGGCGCGGCCCTCGGCCTCTGGTCGATGACGACGGTGACGGCTCCGATCCTCGGGCCGATCCTGGGCGGGCTGCTCAGCGACAATTGGTCGTGGCACTGGATCTTCTTCATCAACCTGCCCGTCGCGATCGGCTGCATCGCCGGCGCGTGGCTGCTGCTCCGCCCGGTCGAGACCCAGACGCGGCAGGCCCGCATCGATACGATCGGCCTCGCGCTGATGGTGGCGTGGATCGCGGCGCTGCAGCTGATGCTGGATCTCGGCCATGACCGGGACTGGTTCCACAACACGTTCATCGTCAGCCTCGCCATCATCGCGGCGATCGGCTTCGCGGTGTTCTGCGCCTGGGAGTTCACGGAGAGCGAGCCGGTGGTCGACGTGCGCGTCTTCCGCCACCGCGGCTTCTCGGCGAGCGTGGTGGCGCTTGCGTTCGCGTTCGGCACCTTCTTCACCTCCGCCGTGCTCATCCCGCAATGGCTGCAGGGCGATCTCGGCTACACCGCGACCTGGGCGGGCTATGCCACCGCCTTCACCGGCGTCTCGGCCGTGATCTTCTCGCCGATCGTCGCCAGGCTCAGCACGAGGTTCGATCCGCGCGCGCTGGTCTGCTTCGGCATCCTCTGGCTCGGGGCCTCGACCCTGCTGCGCACCCACTGGACCAGCGGCGCGGACTTCTGGTCGCTGGCCATCCCCCAGCTGATCCAGGGCGTCGGCATGCCCTTCTTCTTCATCCCGATCACCAGCATCGGGCTGGCAGCGGTGGAGCCCCGGGAGCTCGCCTCGGCGGCCGGCCTGATGAGCTTCCTGCGCACCATGGCGGCGGCGATCGGCACCTCCATATCGACCACCGCGTGGGACGACGACACCCGCATCGCGCGCAGCGAGATCGTGGCGAAGCTGCACAGCGGCGACACCGCGACCGCGCTGCAGGCGCAGGGCTTCTCGCTCGATCAGGTGCGCGGGATGGTGGAGCAGTTCGTGAACAAGGAGGCCTCCGCCCTGGCGACCACCCATATCTTCTTCAGCTCCGCTCTGGTGTTCGTCTTCGCGGCGATGATCATCTGGCTGGCGCCCCGCCCGTCCCGCGCCGTCGCCCCGGGCGCCGCCCATTGAGGCGGCCGGAGCGGGGCGCGGCCGGTCAGACGGCCTTCACCTCGCCGCCGTCCATGCGCAGCGCCGATCCCGTCATCCATCGCGCGCCGGGCGAGACCAGGAAGGCGATCAGCTCCGCAATCTCCTCCGGCTCGCCGTAGCGCGCGATGCCGGCCTCCTTCGGGAAGCGGGCGGTCGCGTCCGCCACGGACAAACCGTGCAGGGGCGCCCAATGCTCCAGATAGGAGCGGCGGCGGCCGGTCATCACCGGGCCGGGCAGCACGCTGTTGACCTGAACCCCGTCCGCGATGCCGCGATCGGAGAACGCCTTGGCCAGGGCGACGATCGCGGCGTTGATCGTGCCGACCGCCGCATAAGGCGCCTTCGGGACTTGCGCGGAATTGCCGGAGATCAGCACCACCGACCCCTTCGCCGCCCGGAGCGCGGGCCAGGCGGCGATGGTCAGGCGCCGCGCGCCGTGCAGCTTGAGCGCCATGCCGGCGTCCCATTGCGCGTCCGTCATCTCGAACAGGTCGATCTGGGGAACGGCGCCGGCGATGTTGAGGAGCGCGTCGATCCGGCCGAAGCGGGACAGGGTCTCCTCGACCACGCGGGCGGGCGCCGCGGGATCGGCGAGATCGGCCGCCACGACGAGGGCCTCCCGCCCCATCCCGCCAATCTCCCCGGCGATCGCCGCCAGTTTCTCCTCGGCTCGGGCCACCAGCACGAGGGCGTCGAAATCCCTGGCGAGCCGGATCGCCGTGGAACGGCCGATGCCCTGGCTGGCGCCGGTGACGATGGCAACGGACTTGGACATGGGAACCTCCCGGTTTGGAATGGATCAGGGAGGGGGCGCGGCGCGGGCCGCGCCCCCAGGAGAGATCAGGCGAAGACCGCGCGGATTTCCGCGGCGATCTCGGCCGCGTGCGTTTCCAGCGCGAAATGCCCCGTTTCGAAGAAGGTGATGCGCGCCTCGGGGATGTCGCGGCGGAACGCCTCCGCGCCCGGCGGCAGGAAGAAGGGATCGTTCCGGCCCCAGGCCGCCAGGAATGTCGGCTTGTGGGTACGGAAATAATCCTGGAATGCGGGATAGAGAGCGATGTTGCTCCGATAGTCGCCGAACAGGTCGAGCTGGACGTCGTCGGCCCTGGGGCGAGCGAGATAATGATCGTCGAGCGTGTGGCCGTCCGGCGAGACCGACGACGGATCGGCCACGCCATGGGTATATTGCCAATAGGTGGTCTCCGGCTTCAGCATCACGCGCAGGGCGTCGCGATTCTCCTGGGACGCATCCTCCCAATAGGCGCGGATCGGGTTCCAGCCGTCGCTCAGGCCCTCGGCATAGGCATTGCCGTTCTGCGAGATGATCCCCGCGATCCGCTCCGGATGGCGGATCGCCAGGCGGAAGCCGGTCGGGGCGCCATAATCGAACACATAGACGATGAACCGGTCGAAGCCGACGATCTCGGTGAAGCGCTCGATCGTGTCGGCGATGGACTCGAAGCTGTTGCGCGCGGGATCGGCCGACTGGCCGAAGCCCGGAAGATCGGGCGCCACGATGTGGAAGCGATCGGCCAGCAGCGGGATGAGATCGCGGAACATGTGGCTGGAGGTCGGGAAGCCGTGGAGCAGCAGCAGCTTGGGCAGGCCGGGCGTTCCCGCCTCGCGGTAGAAGATGCGGATGCCGTCGACCTCGGTGGTGCGATACGCAATGGCAGTCATGTCATGTCTCCTGCTTGGTAACCTGATGGATCATTTTATGAGAGTTAGCATCCGGCTCGGCGCCTCGGGGCTGACGTAGAGCAGCAGCGCCGTGCAGATGAGGGCGAAGCCCAGCCACGGGGCCATTGTCGCCAACGCCGCCACCGCGAAGGTCGACACCGTGATGATCGACCGGCGCCGGGCCGTCCGCTGCGCCGCCGCCGGGAAGCGGCGCTCGTCGGCATGGCGGAGCACCTCCCGCTCGAAGGCGAGGTAGATGAGGTTCACCACCACGAAGAGGCTGGCATAAGCGGCGACCGGGGTGGCCGAGAGGCGCGAATCCGCCATCCAGTTGGTCGCGAAGGGCAGCAGCGACACCGCGAACAGGTGCGCGAAGTTCAGCCAGAGCAGAGCCGGCGTCGCCTGCCTCACGAAGCGCAGCAGATGGTGGTGGTTCATCCAGATGATCGCGATGAACAGATAGCTCACGGCATAGCTGATCGCGGTCGGCCAGAGCGGCGCCAGTGCTGTCAGGCTGTTGTTCATGGGTGGCCGCAGCTCCAGCACCATGATCGTGATGACGACCGCGATCACGCCGTCCGAGAAGGCGCCCATCCGGTCCGGTGCGGCGTGATGCGTGCGCATGTTGGCCTCCCCTCGCCCGCTCAGGCCCTGACGGCCGCTAGGATCAGCTCCGACACCCAGGCGGGGGCGCCGAGCATCGGGCAATGATCGACCGGATAGGCGGCGACCGTCGCGCCGATCCGCCCGGCCATGAAGCGCTGGTTGTCGACGGGGATCATGCGATCCTCTTCCGCGACGAGATACCAGCTCGGCAGATCGCGCCACCGCGGGCGCTCGACCGGCTCGGAGATGCACCGGATCGAGATCGGCCGCTGCACCGCCGCCAGCACGGCCTGCTCGCGCTCCGGCGCCTGCTGCGCGAAGGCCTGCCCGAAGGCGTCCTCGGGAAGCCAGATCAGGCCATCCGCGCCCGGCGCGACCTGCGGCGCCTGCTCATGCGGCGCGACGCGGGTGAAGACGTCGAGCACCGTCTCGCCCTCGTCCGGCACCAGCGCGTTTACGTAGACGAGGCCCTTCACCCCGGAGCGCCGCGTCGCGCCGATGACGGCGCCGGAATAAGCGTGGCCGACAAGGACGACCGGGCCGCCGGCCCGATCGATCACGCGATCGAGCGCCGCCACGTCGTCGGCCAGCGTCGTCAGCGGCAACGGGGCCGCCATCGATCGCACGCCGGCCACCCGCAGGCGATCGATCACGCGCGCCCAGCTCGATCCGTCCGCCCAGGCCGCGTGCGCCAGCACCACCGTCACATCCTTGGTCATGACCTATTCCCTCCGTCGCCGCCGCTCGAAATGAAACCTCTCAATCAGCATTTGGGTGGTTACATTCGATGTTCGTAACTTGTCAATGGCGTTTTTGGAGGTTACATAATCAACGACACACTTTCGGGACCGACGCACGATGGCCATGGACGCACCCGCAATCTTCATCGCAGACACGCGCGGGCTCGATTTCCTGAACTCGATCGCCACGCCGGTGGACGAGCCCGTCGACTGGATCGGCGACGGGCGCGGGCTGGCGAACTGGCTGCGGCAGGCCGGCATGGTGCCCGAACGCCACCTCGCGGACCTGATCGAACGCGCCATGCCGGGCGAGCTCGATCGCGTGGCCGACCAGGCGCGCGATCTTCGCGAATGGTTTCGCGGCTTCGTGACGACGCACATGGGCAGGCCGCTCGGCGCCGGCGCTCTGGAGGCGCTGGCGCCGCTCTCCCGCCTACTGGAGCGGGACGAGGCCTATCAGCGCCTTGCGCCGCAGGCGGATGGCCGGCTCGCGCTGGAGCCGGCGCGGCGCTGGCGTTCGCCGGAATCGCTGCTGATCCCGATCGGCGAGGCGCTGGCGCGGGTGGTCGCCGAGGAGGATTTCGCGCAGGTCAAGGCCTGCGAGGGGCATGGCTGCACCCTGCTCTTCGCGGATCACACGCGCGGGCGGGCGCGCCGCTGGTGCAGCATGGGCGTCTGCGGCAACCGCGCCAAGGTCGCGGCGCACCGCAGCCGGCGGCGCGCGCACGGCCATTGACCGGCGGCGCGGCCTCGCTTTCTATCGCGCGCGAGCCATCCGCGAGCCGCGCCTAGCGGGCCAGCACCACGCCCTGCGAAAAATCCCCCGCCATGTCGGCGATCCGCACATAGGAGGCCTGGAGGCCCGGATGCGGGTGATAAAGTTCCAGCATGTGGCCGAAGCGCGCCACGGTATCGATCATCACGAAGCGCGTGCCGAGCGTCGAGGTGGCGTCCATCTCCACCGGGGCCGGCCCGTCGGCGGCGCCGGCCGTGCCGATCATGACGAGTTCCACCTCCGCCACCGCCACGCCGTGCCGATCGAGCGTGGCGAGGGTGTCCGCCGAACTTCGCCGATAACGGATTGCATTATCAGCATATTGTAACTTCATCGCCGATCCCGCCCCCTTTTACCCCCCACGCGATAAATCGGTTTAAATCGAACTCGCTACAAACTAGAGCTTGGACCGCAACCGAATTATAGCAGGGAACGCGCGCAAGGACACCCCCAGAGCCCGTGAGATAGCCCCGTTAGGAACGAACGGCCGGTTCAAGGCCGACGCCTTCTGCCGATCTCTAACTTGAGCTGGCCGACTGCCGACGGCGAGCGCAGCCGGACCGGACGGTCCGCTATGGACCTTTGCATCTCCAAAACCGGTCTGGAAGGAACCCACCATTCTTCCGCATTCCGGCATGGTAGCCATTCACCGGCCCGAGATCTCCTCCTGCGTTTCCAGCCATCCTCGAGAGCGAAAGACATTCGGCCCAAAGCGGCGTAGCAGCCGAGCCGCAACGCTCGTCGTATAAAGCCTTTGCCTCCAGACAGTGGGACTATGGTAGCGCCCAATGGCCCGCCAGTAATCATGGCCATCATCCAGTCCCGAGAGGAAGACCCACCGCGCGACCTCGACATTGAAGCAAGCATCGTTAACGAGCCACCGGCGCGTCTGCGATGGCGTTCGGTCGATCAAGCGAGCGATCCTCGTCACCCACCGGCTGTTGATCTGGAGTGGCCCAAGATCGAAGCTGCCATCCGCATTGGCAATCTCTCCAACATGCGCAACGCCTGCCGCGATCCGAGTTGCCCTGCCTCGTCGAGTACCAGGACATGACGATCAGTGACCCCGTGGCCGCCGCCGGCGAGCAGACTTGCCACCGTGCGCGACGGGAGGTTATCAGGCGCTTGCCGGTCCAACCCTGGACGCGCAAGGGCGTAGGCGCACACCGGTCGATCTCTGCGATCAGCGCGGCCTCTCGTCGGGCGCGACGCGTGCCGGTGCGGCCTACAGGCCGGGCAAGAGGGTGATCCCGAACAGGTCGAGCATTGTCAGGCGACCATCTCGGCGAAGAGCGGCAGTTCGGTGCCCGTCGCAGGAACGGGCCTGTCGAAGTTCGACACGGTAACACCGACCAGACGGATACCCTTGGGCGTCGGCAATACCGAACGGATCAGCGCCAGGCTCGCCTCGCGGAGCGCACTGTGCGTGTCGACCAACGATGGGAATGTCCGGCTCCGTGTGATGAGCTGGAAGTCGCCATATTTGACCTTCACGGTGAGATAGGCCGGCGGCAGCGTCGCCACCTCTTCCGGCCGCATCGCGCTGCAGAAGAAGCAGCTCGACTTGACGGGCACCGGCAATCCCTCGGCACATATACGGGCGATGCAGGCATCACGGTCCCAAGCCCATTCGCGCAGCGGATAGCGATAATTGAAGCGATCCGAGACATGGTTTTCGCGATGGGCGTAGCGGCGGTTGTCGGCGGCCGAGCAGTCATAGCCGATGAGCCGAACGACCTTCTCGCCACGTTCCCAGGCCGCCCTCGCTGGCGCCCGGTCCGCGGTCCATTGATCCTGCAGCGTGATCTTCCATTTGATACCGCAGCTCGAGCGATTGAACGCGATCGACGGAAGGGTCGCATTGGTCAGAAGGTTCTCGAGCAGGCCGTCATAAGGCGGCCAGTGCTTGAACCGGCGGACCTGATAACAGACCAGATGGTTCTCAAGGCCGTGGGCGTCCATCCAGCGGCGGAAGATCGGAACAAAGGCATCGGTCTCCGGCCGCTCGGACTCCGTCTGGGCCATCAGCACGACATCCGGTGGCTCGCCGCGCGCCACCAGCTCGATGATCATGGCGGTCGAATCCACGCCGCCGCCCCAGGCCTCCACGATCGGCGGGCGCGGGACCGCCCGCAAATCATTGCCCGGACGGGCCGTCATGCCACACGATCGGTGCGACGCCGCTCCAGAAAATGCCACAGGCTGAGATCGCTGCACATCGGAGGTCCGGCATAGTCCTCGAAGCCGCGGAAGAGGCGGCGCCATGTGTCCATTGAGAAATGGGAAACGGGGACCGGACAACTGAGCTGCAATCCCAACGCCTCGATCATGCTGCCCGGCGCGATGCTCGCCTCGGGGTCGAATTCGAGAATGGCAGCGAGATCATATTCGCTCGGGCTGAGGCGGACGACATGGTCGGCGAGATGTACGCTAGGGGCGGCGTCGGCGGTTGCCGATCCGGTATCGGAATGGTTCATGGGTGATCCTTGGGTCTGGTCGGTCAGGCGATCACGGCAAGGACACGCGCGTCGCGTCCAGGTGTGTCGCCGGTCGCATGGAAGGGTTGGAGGGGGCACCGCTCGCGACGCCGAGCCTATCGGGATCGCCGCCTCGCGTTGCTGGACGGCGCCCACTCGGGGGTCAGCGAAGGACGCCACCGCGACGCGAAGCGGGGCAGCTTTCGCCGGTTATCCAATCAGGTCGGAGGTGCGGTCGTAGAGTTCGAGCCGGACACCGATCGCTGCTGCGTCTACATAGCTCAGATCGCGATGATCGTCGGCGATCAGGCTGGTTGCCATCTCGACGATCGGGTGGACCGAGACGATTGCACCCGAGGGCAGTTCGAAAAGGTTAGACGTGCCGGGCACGAGGCAAGTGCCGTCGGGCACTTCGACGCGCCCGTGGATTTCGAATTCGACGTGCATGATCAGGCTCCCGGTCTGGAGCAAGAAAAAGGACCGCCGCCGCTCACCGGCGGCGACGGCTCCGGCGTCAGGCGACCTTCTGGAGGAGCGCGCGCGCCTTCCCTTCGAGTTTGATCCTCTTGTCCTGATTGGACCTGGACCGGGCGACGGCAGTGATCCCCTGCACGAAGTCGAAAATCGACTCGGGCGGCCGCCCCTCTTCGGCGAGCACGGTCTCGATCACCCTGCCCGCCTCCGTCTTCGAGAAGCCGCGCTTCTGCAGGAAGAGCTGGCGGTCCTCGTCCTTGCGGGCGACAATCTGCTCGCGCGCCGCCTGAATGCCGCGCACGAAGCCCAGCGGTGAGGAATCCGCGTAGCGCTCGAGCGCCGGTTCAGCCTCATGCGCAAAGCGATGGGCGACGAACTTGGAGTGGCGGATGCTGATCTCCTGAAAATCCTCCATCCCCCAAAGGCACCTGTTTTGGCACACGGCTCGCAGGAAGAAGGTCGCGATGCCCATTGTCTTGGCGCCGACCTCGCTGTTCCAGACATAGAAGCCGCGGAAGAAGAGATCGGGATCGCCATTGGGCAGGCGCCCGGCCTCGATGGGATGCGTGTCGTCGACGAGGAACAGGAATATGTCGCGATCGGACGCGTAGAGTGTGGTCGTGTCGCGGCTGATGTCGACGAACGGATTGTAGTGCATGGTGCGCCAGTCGAGCACGCCTGGCACCTTCCAGCGCGTATCGCCGGTGCCGTTGCCGGCGATCTTCATGACGGCGGACACGATGTCGTGGTCCCAGATCCGGCCGTAATCAGGGCCGGTCACCGCGCGCAGTTCCGAGCGACCATCCTCGGTCTGGAGCAGCTTCACATGCTCTGCCGGATGGCTGAGCAGTCCGTGCTGGAGGTTGATCCCGGCCAGCGCCGCCGGCAGTTCCTTGAGGTACGAGGACGGCGCACGCACCAGCGAGCACATCTGGCTGAACGACCAGTTCGTCGGCGTCACCGCGTCGTCGGTATCGGGAAGCAGCAGCGTCAGCTTCTCGGGATTGTCGCTGCGGGCCTCGACGCGGACCGCCTTGCTCTCGACGATGCGCGTCTTCGAGCGCTGCGATCGCCGGGCAACGCTGGCATAAAGGTCGGTGAGCGACAGGAAGCGCTCGTCGTCCGGTCGCGAGAACCATTCGGACGACACGCGGCCGCTCATCGAACCGCGGCTGACGTCGACTCTGTAGGGTGCAGAGACGGCGGGCGCGGCCGAGGACGGGGCGGAAGACACGTTGACGAGCATGGTGGATCTCCTCAGGGGCGCGCGCGATCCGGACCCGTCCGACCGCGCCGCCCCCCCCACCTCCTTCGCTCCGGTACAGGCCCAAATTCATGCTGCGCCGCAGCCATGACTGCGGCAGCGAAGCGAAGATTGTGCTTCATCCGGAGCAAAGAGCGTATCATCAGGTCAGTCGCAGTCGCCCGAGCCAGCGGAGATATGGCCTTTGGAGGAGAGAGGATGCGCCTCACGGCAACCTCCGGCTGCGGCGACCAGATTGCAGAAAAGTCACGTCAATATGTTGAAATGACAGTTGCGATAATCCCTTCGCAGGTGCACAACGATCCTGCCTTTCAGGCATCCTCTCCTAAGACTTTGGCCGCCTTCGGGTGGCCATTTTTTTGCCTGTCAGCCTTCACCCGAAGGCGAAGCATCCTGGGACGATGGCTCGGAGGTGATCGACCAGTCGCCATAATAGACCCCATCGTACAGGATGAGATCGCCCTGCACGTCGAAGCGCCATTCGCAGAGAGGGCCTCGCGCATTGGCAAGGTCGCGCGCGCGCCATCCGGACATCACGTCGGGAAAGAAGCGCTCCATGACCTCGGGTGAGGCGGCGAACTTGACGTCGCACATGTAGGTCACCTGTACATAGGCGAGCGGACCGATCACCGGCCCCTCACTGCCCCATTCTTCCAGGTCTACGTCGGGATCACGCCGGCCGTGGAAAAGCCGTAGATAAACGGAGGGCGATGCCGGCATTGTCGATTCTGGGCTCACAGCCGGCTCTTCGACCAGAGCATATTGAAATGTTCGTGATCCCAGCCGGCGCACGACCGCGAGCGCGGCTTCGGGGGTCCTGCAATCGTCGAGGGCGAACTGGGCGGCCACCTCGTCGGACAGGTTGCCGGCATAGAAGAAGCTCGCGGGCATTCCGTTCGCCAGCACGCATCGCACATGCCCGTCGTCGCCTTTGGTGATGTAGGCGACATTGCGTAGGTGATCCGTGCAACGGATCCGGATTCGTTCGGCCATGGCCGTGCTCCTGGATGTTCAGCGTGGATGTTGCTGCGACAGGCAGCGCTTCAGGCGGGCCGGGACCATTCGTAGAGAAGGTGGGCGTCCGGATCGCGCTCGTTGCCGATCCCGATCCGGACCCGCCGACCATCGCAGGCGAAGGCCGTCGCGCGCGGGAAGCTGAGATAGCTCGGCCCCTCGAGGATCAGGTCGGAGGAACGGACCGCGACGACCTTCCGTGCCGATCCCAGCGCCCGATGACCGGCGGGCGCGGCGACCAGCGTCAGCACATCTCCGGGTTGCAACCGTCGCTTGAACGCCGCCAGCGACAGGGTCGGCTCGACAGCGTTCGCGACTGACTTGCGCTTCGCGAGCGCCGCCCAGTAAGGGCGCCCGATCCGGATCTTGTAGAAGGAGCAGGACATAGTGTCTTGCAGGATATTCGACCGGGTGAAGCCGAAGCGTTCGATCTGGTCGCGTACCATCACTTCGAACAATCGACGCGCTTCCGGATCGGTCAGATCGCCCGGAGCGTCGAGGATCTCGACGATGATCTTGCGGACTGCTGCAAATACTTCTCCGCACACGGAGAATTTTCCGCCGAGGATCAGGCCCTCGAGATGCGATTGCACCTGAGACGTCAGGGCCGAGAGCGATAATCCGGGTTGTTGCAGATCTCCGATATATTCGAAATTGCCGCGCTCATCATGATCGACCTGACTGTGGAGCTTCGCTGTGGCGATATCGAACGGCGCATTCATGGATCACCTCGAGGAAAATACGGGAATGGACCGCGAAGCGCGGCCCGAATCTCACTCCCCTCTCCACTTTCCTTCGCTGATCGACCTCATGGAACGCGACCATGTAGAGCGCATGGACGCTGTGATGTTCGGGGACTTGAACTCACAGTTCAATCGTTTACGACTGCAAAACCTTCGGCGATTACATCGCCTGATCGCTCGCCCGAGCGGGCTTCTATGGAGTAGCAGTATGGCCGACGCCGATCAGTCCAATCTCACGACGCTCACCGTTGATCTTCTAAGCGCCTACGTCGCTAACAACAATGTCGAGCACAGCGCCATTCCCGACCTGATCAAGTCGACGCATGCGGCTTTGAAGGTCATTGACTCGCCCGAGCCCCCTGCTCCTGAAGAGCCCGAATACAAACCGGCCGTGAGCGCGCGCCAGAGCCTGAAGTCGCCCGACAAGATCATCAGCCTGATCGACGGCAAACCCTATCAGACATTGAAGCGCCACCTGAAAGGCCACAATCTCACGCCCGCCGAATATCGTGCGCGCTATGGCCTGCCGAAAGACTATCCAATGGTGGCCCCGGCTTACTCTGAGGCTCGTCGCGAGATCGCGAAGAAGCTCGGTCTCGGCAATCGTGGGAAGGGTGCGCGGGCGACGGACGCGGCGCCCCTCGAGAGTGAGGCAGCGGACGTAACTGCACCGCAGCCCGCAGCAGCAGCACCTAAGGCCAAGAAGCCGACGACCCCGAAGGCGCCTCGCAGCGCCCCCGCTAAAGCGGAAGTGACCGTGCCGGCGAAGGCGAAGTCGGCGCCCGCGGCACAGGCGGTGACAAAGCCGAAGGCTCCCGCCAAGGCCAAAGCAGCACCCGAACCGACGCCGGTCGAGGCGCCAGCGGCCGACACACCGGCCGCGCCAACACCGAAGGCCCGTAAGGCCCCGGCCGCCAAGACCAAGGCAGCGGCGGCGCCTGCTCCCGCAAAGTCCGCGCGTACCAAGCGCGCCGCGAAGCCGGCCGAACCGGCATCCTGATCGGGCTGTGAACGGTGGCACCTCGGCGACAGACGCGCCGGGGTGTCATCGCTCATGGTCCTGCGAGCATGACGTCCGTCGACCGAGGGAAGTGGACAACCCGTAATCGGACCAAACTTGTGGTCGAGTTTTGACGCATGGTCCCGGGCACAGCGCGCTAGAAATGGCACCGCTTGGTCGACTACCGACCGGCAGCGCCGGCGTCAGCAAACTGCCGGACATGGTGGATTCCAACCGGTCCGGTTTTGGCGAAGCACAGGGTTGAAACGGCCGGTCCGGTTTGTCTGGCCGCACACGACAATGCGCTGATTGCGCCCGCTTCGGCTCGCTACGGTTATCGCGCTGGAGCCGCGATCTTCGACGGGCTGGCGGCAGCGTCCACCTATGTCGATCTATGGCGGTTGCCGGAGCTGCTCCGCAGCTCTCTGCGCAGCGGCCGACCTTCTTCCGGTCGCGTACACCCCGGGGCGCCTGCTCGGCCGCTCCGCTATTTCTGCTGCAATCCTGCCTCGGCCTCGGCACACGAGCTGCGCACATTCTGTTCACCGAGCCCACTCTGCGAGGCAGTCTCGACGAGCCCCCCATCTGCCGGCTTCGGGTGGGCGGGGATCAGGCGGACGTTCCGCTGCGCCGCTCAGGAACCAAGGTAGTGGTCGATGTGCCGACCGACGATGTGTGTGCGTTCTCGGTGGCGTGAGGATTCCGTCGATGGCTCGAACCATCCTGATCTCCAGCGGCGTCCAATCCTTGTCCAAGAACGAAGGCGAATTCCGGGGAGATCTTCCCGCCACGATCGTCTCCCCCATGGCTGGTCCGGCAAGGTCGCACCCGGATATATACGAAGCGACAATCATGACGCATCATAGGTAGGTAGCCACCTTGGGAGACGGACATATTCCTGGGAGTGACGCGAACTGCCGATGACATCGCGTCCGATCCGAGACATTTCTCGACCCTAGGACCGTTCCTCTCATCGGGAGCATGTCGAAATTCTCCACGTGGCCGTGTAGACTGCGGGATCGCTATGCTATTAGCAGGAAAGCGAAAATGCGGTTGGGGCATCGAACTTTCCGACAAGGCATCAGGGGTGCGATTCTGTCGGTCGGATTGATTCGCAAGCCCTGATGGCACGCCCGAAGCCATCCCTGCCACCTGCCTCGGCCATTCTCGCACTCGCCGACCCTGAGGGGCGACTGGAGATCCGCGTGTCACCTGGCGCATCCGCCGATGCGATCGCACTTCCCTCGTCGGGGGCCATGGCCAGACTCGCTGTGCGAACCACCGCACCGCCCGAGCATGGCAAAGCTAACGAGGCGGTGCTGCGGCTGCTTGCGAAAGCACTCGATCGCCCCGTCTCCGCATTGGAACTGGCGCGCGGCACCAGCAGCCGGAACAAGCTGATCCGATTGTTGCCTTGGCCAACATGAACATTCCGGACGACAAGCGGCCGTCGATCCTGTCACGCGGGACAGGGTGAATGCCTTCCTCCCGGCGCCCGAGCTTTTTCAACACAACGTACAATCCGGCGTCCGACGGATCCGAGGAACGGTTCGTGATGATCTTCCGCCGTCGATATCACTTGAGCCAGGTCGGCCCGGGAAAGCGCTGGCTTGATCGCCTTGCCGGCGAACACGGCCCGATTGATTCCGCTCTCGGTCGGAACCTCCATCGTCCTTCCCTCGAACGCATGGTGGATGCGCGCGGCGAAGCATAGCCGGTCCTTGTAGCTGCCCCAGATATTGACCACCATCATGCCGCCCGGAGCCAGGCGACGATGGCACGCTTGATAGAATGCGGCTGAGCAAAGCTGTGGTGGTTGACCATAGGCGTCGAACCCATCGACAAGAATCACATCTGGCGGAGCCCGGTCGCGTTGAACGAAATCTGCTCCATCTCCCTGTATCACGCGAAAACGGTCGCCGTCGGATGGGATCAGAAAGCGATCACGCAGAGCGATCACCTCCGAATTGATCTCCACCACCGTGATGTCGGCATCTGGAAGCGCGTGGTGACAATATTTGGCGAGCGACCCACCGCCCAGCCCTATCATCTCAATGCGCCTGGGCCGGGGCACGAAAAACAGAAAGCCCATCATCACGCGCGTGTAATCGATCGTCAAGCGCACAGGGTCGCGCAGGTCCATTTCGCTCTGCAAATGAAGCCTGTCGAATTGCAGTGTGCGAAAATGCCCATAGTCCTGGATGAAGGGTTCGCTCGGCTCCGGGCATGCCGGTCGTACCGGGCGAATATAGTCGCGCAATGCTTCCAGCAAGCCGATCTCGGTTTCATTGAAATCGTCAATTGCAGGCCCTGCAGGATCGTCCGATGGCGATAGGACGTCCGGCAGAACAACGCCGTAGGATTCGCTATCGGGCATGGTTCCTCCCGATTCCGCGGATCGGCGCCGCGACTGCCCGGGATATGGTGGAAGCTGTCATGCTGGCGTCCTTCCCGATCTGTCGATGCGGGCAGCATGCATCGCGTCGTCGAGGCTCTCGCAATACCCGATCTCAGGGGGGGCGACCCCATGCATCTCGAGACTGACGCGGATCGCTGCATCGACACCGAACAGATGGACCGCGGCGCCGTGCCGGCGAGCCGTTCTTACGAACCCTGCCATCGTCGCCGCGGCGGTGGAATCGATGAACGGCACGTCCGTGAAATCTATAACGTAAGCCTTGGGGTGGACGCCGATCCGGTCGAGCGCAGCGGAGACGCTGGCCGCCGATCCGAAGAAGAAGGCACCGGAGATCCGGTACAGTACGATGTCCGGATCGGTCGTCGCGGCGCGAGTATAAGGCTCGGCGCCGTCATTGGCCGCGTCGGGCATGTCCTCGCCGATCACCGGGCGGCTGGCGCGGACGGCAACCGACTGGCTCATCCGATGCATGAACAGGAGTGTGCCCAAGGCAAAGCCGGCAACGATGCCGGTAGGGAGGTCGCGGAAGATCACGAGCAGGAAGGTCGCCAGCACCACCAGCGCATCACCCCGGGAAGCCCTCACGAGGGTCGCGAATTCGTGCTTCTCCGCCATGTTCCAGCACACCACGGCCAGGATCGCGGCAAGGGCGGCGAGCGGGATATAGCGCGCGAGCGGCGCCGCAACGAGCATGAACAGTAGCACGAACAGCGCATGGAACATGCCCGCGAGGGGGCCGCGCGCACCAGCGCGAACATTGGTCGCGGTACGCGCGATCGTGCCCGTAGCGCAGACGCCCCCGAAGAGAGCGGATCCGATATTTGCCATCCCTTGCGCGACCAGTTCCGCGTTGGAGCGGTGCCTGCGCCCGGTCATGCTGTCGGCGACCACGGCCGAGAGCAGGCTCTCGATGCCGCCGAGCAGCGCGAAGGCCAGCGCCGAGGGCAGCAGTTCCACGATCCTGCCGGTGTTGACCGAAGGCATATGCGGCATCGGCAGCGAGCGCGGGATACCCCCGAAGCGTGATCCCAGCGTCTCGACTGGTAGATGCAGCACCCAGGCAGCGATTGCCGTGACAGCGGTCGCGATCAGGAAAGCTGGCCACGTGGGACGGAGTTTACGTAACGCTACGATAATCCCGATCGCGACCGCCGCGACTGCCACCGCCGCCGGGTTGATCGTCGGAAGCGCGGCACCGAGAGTCCCGAGCTTGGCGACAAGTGGTCCAGGTTCCGGACCGTGGAGTGTCAACCCCAGCAGATCCTTGATCTCGCTGGCGAAGATGATGATCGCGATGCCCGACGTGAAGCCGACCGTCACCGGGTAGGGGATATATTTGATGAAGGTGCCGAGCCGCAGAAGCCCCACCGCGAGCAGGATGAGTCCCGACAGGAAGGTCGCGATCAACAGGCCATCGACGCCGTATTTCTGGACGGTTCCCGCGACGAGTACGATGAAGGCGCCGGCCGGGCCGCCGATCTGGAAGCGGCTGCCGCCGAAGGCCGAGATGATGAAGCCGCCGACGATCGAGGTGTAGAGGCCGCGATCGGGCGTGACGCCAGACGCGATCGCTATCGCCATCGATAAGGGCAAGGCGACGATCGCGACGGTGAGCCCGGCGAGCATGTCTGCCTTGAGATCGGATGCATGATAGCCTTCCCGCAGGACGGTTATTAGCTTCGGCGTGTAAAGGTCCACGAACCTGGGCCTGATGGTCTCCGCGGTCAGCACAAGCATGGTCCCTCTGATCGCCTCGATCCGATCCCGTCAGCGTCAGGCTGCATCGTCACCTCCATCGGTAGCCGATCCAGGGCTGGCCGCCCGATCGAACAGCAACGTCAGCACCTTCTTGGGCGCACGGCCGGCCGCTGTTTCGCGCAACCTGACGCCCCGGCCGACACCCGAGCTTGGGGCATTCTCGCCGAGCAGCTCGATACCGGCGCCTTCGAGCGCGGTGATCACCTTGACGAGCGTGTCGACAACGCCACGGACCTGGCCGTCCGACGCCTCCATCCGCTGGATCGTGGGCAGCGAGACATTGGCCAACTTGGCCAGTTGCTTCTGGTCGATGCCGAGGAGACCGCGCGCCGCCCGGATCTGTTGCGAAGTGATCAAATCGGCCTCCATGATGTTTAATACATCAGAGATTAGCTATTCACATCTGATATGACAATATGGTACATCATTGAACATGTCCAGACCGTCCATCGTATGGGACGTGGGCGACACGTTCGAGCGCAAGGAGAAGCACAATTACCGGGATCCTTGGTCCGTTCGATGCCAACGGGTTCTCGTTTGGTGAGCGATCGAGCGCCTCGCGCGATCTTGATGATGCGCCCGTTGGCCCGCGCGCGGGCTCGCTCCCGCAGGCCATCGGGCGTGCCGTGCACAACAGATGCCCTGCCTGCGGCTCGACCCGCCTGTTCTCGAAATTCCTGAAGCCCGTGCCGGCTTGCCCAGCCTGCCTGCAGGACTGGAGCGCGCAGCGCGCAGACGATTTCCCGGCCTACGTCGCGATCCTGCTGACCGGCCACATCATCGTGCCAGCCGTGATCATTCTCGAGCAGTTCATCGACCCGCCGATGTGGGTCCATCTGATCCTGTGGTTGCCATTGGCGACCGCGCTGATGATCGGCCTTCTGCAGCCGATCAAGGGGGCGATCATCGCCATCCAATGGTGGCTCGGCATGCATGGGTTCGAGCCGGGTTCCCACGCGCTGCGCGAGTCGCCGCACAAGGGCGGCTCCTGATCGAATCTGTCACCTTGAGGACAGACCATCATCCACTGATCTGCGAGGTTTACAGTGAGCAAGACGAAGATCCGCGCCGCTATCGTCGGCTGGGGACATACGTCGTTCGGAAAGCTTCCGGGCGAAACGCTCGAGAGTCTGATCGTCTCCGCAGCCCGCGAGGCGATCCAGCACGCGCGGATCGATGCCGCCGACATCGATGCGGTTTGGCTGGGCCACTTCAACTCCGGCATGGTGCCCGATGCCTTCTGCTCATCGATGGTGCAGGGAGCCGACACGGCGCTGCGCTTCAAACCAGCGACGCGTTGCGAGAATGCATGCGCATCGGGCTCGGCCGCGCTCTACGCCGCGCTCGATGCGGTTCAGAGCGGACGCGTGCGGGTCGCACTCGTCGTCGGGGCCGAGAAGATGACCGGGCTGGACACAGCCGGCGTCACGCGATCCCTGTCGGGTGCGAGCTATCAGCCGGAGGAGGCCGATCTCTCGTTCCCAGCCATCTTCGCCCATTTCGCGACCGCTTATGCCGGGCGCTATGGCGATCCGACCGAGGCGATGGCGCGCATCGCGGTCAAGAACCATCGCAACGCGCTCGCCAATCCGCTGGCGCATCTGCGCAAGGAGGTGGATCTCGATTTCTGCCTGACGCCGTCGGATCGCAACCCGATGATCGCGCCGCCGCTCAAGGTCACCGACTGCTCGCTCATCTCCGACGGCGCGGCCGCGCTTGTGATCGCCCATCCCGAGGTTCTTGGCGGCCTCGACCGGGCGGTGGGCTTCCGCGCGGCTGAGCAGGTCAATGACCTCCTTCCGATGTCGGCCAAGGATCTGGCCGCCTTCGAAGGGCCTCGTCGCGCTTTCGAGAAGGCTTACGCATCGGCCGGCATCACCGTTGGTGATCTCGATTTCGCCGAAGTCCATGACTGCTTCACCATCGCCGAATTGCTGACGATGGAGGCGATGGGCCTCGCCGCTCCCGGCGAAGCAGGCCAGCTGGTCCGCGAGGGCCAGACCGAGAAGGGCGGGCGGCTGCCGGTCAACCTGTCCGGTGGCCTGAAGGCCAAGGGCCATCCGGTCGGGGCGACCGGCGTCTCGATGCATGTGCTCGCGGCGCGCCAACTCACCGGTGATGCCGGTGGCATGCAGGTGCCGAATGCGGAACTCGGGCTCTGTTTCAACATGGGGGGTGGCGCCGTTGCCAATTATGTGTCGATCCTCGAACCGCTCAGGGCCTGAGGAATTATGGCCATCTTCGTCATCATCGTCGTCTGTGTGGTGCTCATGGCGCTGTTCTTCGCCGTCACCATCGCCGGTGGACGCGCTCATGATCGGCAGAACGCCGAGCGCGACGAAGCTGAGCGTCGGCGCGCCGAGCGGGAGCGGCAAGCCCGTTCCCGCAATAGCGGCACTGAGATCTGAACAACTGCCGCGGGGCGTCCGCACTTCATGTCGTGAATTCGGAGACTGCGATGTCGGGTAACGAGGATGATTATGTCTACGACGAAGCCACCGGGGAGTGGCACCCGGCAGGCTCGCTTCCGGCTGTCGCCGACGATGAAGATCGAGAGGTCGTGAAAGATGCGGTCGGCAATCCGCTTGCCGACGGCGACAGCGTGACCCTGATCAAGGACCTCAAGGTCAAGGGCGCGAACCAGACCCTGCGCAGGGGGACCGTGATCAAATCGATCCGATTGACCGACGATCCGCAGGAGATCGACTGCCGCTACGAGGGGATCAAGGGGCTCGTCCTGCGAGCGGAGTTCGTCAGGAAGCGCTGATTCCGCGTCCAGCCGTGCGGCCCGGAAGGGCAGGCGGCTGGAACGGCAGAATATGTTCGGAGGAAGAGATGAGCAACGTGTCCCTTGAGCGCGAGGCGCTCGACTTTCACTCGGTTGGCCGTCCCGGCAAGATCGAGATCATCGCCTCCAAGCCGATGGCGACGCAGCGCGACCTCGCGCTGGCCTATTCGCCGGGTGTCGCCATCCCGGTGAGGGCGATCGCCGCCGATCCCGACGCCGCCTACGATTACACGATCAAGGGCAATCTCGTCGCCGTCATCTCCAACGGCACGGCGATCCTCGGTCTCGGCAATCTCGGCGCGCTCGCGTCGAAGCCGGTGATGGAAGGCAAGTCGGTGCTGTTCAA
>Ga0105237_10002685_pt1 | contig 21805 bp, 11 predicted proteins | sample KBSC24metaG_FD_81520 | JGI IMG/M metagenome (GOLD analysis project Ga0105237, IMG submission 81520) | Corn rhizosphere microbial communities from Kellogg Biological Station, Michigan, USA - KBS C2-4 metaG | ecosystem: Host-associated > Plants > Roots > Rhizosphere > Soil | place: Michigan, USA...
AATATGTCATTGCGAGCGCAGCGTGGCAATCTCCTCGCGTTCTCATCGATAAGAATAGCTACGAGATTGCCACGTCGTTCCTCCTCGCAATGACATGATTTTTTACCAAACCTGTATCACCTGGCCTGTCGACGCGCCAAACACGCTTTTGTAATAGGCGTTAACGACCCTGTTCATGGTTACCGGGATATGGCCCGGGAAATAAGGGAAGTAGCCTGGCGCGTCTTCAACCACATCGGCGCTGATGGCATTGATGCGTACACCGTTTTCCAGCTCAATAGCGGCTGCCTTGGCAAACGCGTTGATTCCTCCGTTCACGGCGCTGAGGTTGGAGCCCAGCACAATAGGATCGTCGGACAGGATACCGGATGTGAGCGTGAATGATCCTTTGGGGTTGATATAGTGCTGACCGATCAATACCAGGTTTACCTGGCCCAGCAATTTGTTTTGCAGGCCGATATCAAAATCTTTGGCGGTCATGGCTATGAGCGGACCGAAATGCGCGCTGCCGGTAACGCTCACCAGGGCGTCAAAACTGCCTGTTTGTTTATAAAATGCTTCGATAGATTCGGAACTGGTAATGTCTACCTGTACATCGCCGCTTTTGGAGCCCGCGGTAATGATCTCATTTTCGCCGCGAAGGAACTCTGTTACTTTTTTGCCAATGGTGCCGCTGGCGCCAACAATAATTATTTTCATAGGGATAGTATGTTTGAGAGTTAAATATAAAAATATAGGCAGTTTAAGGATAAAATTTTAGAGAAGAATGATGTGCGTGTAAAAAAAGTAAGGCTGCCTTGGCTGCACTTGGTCACTACCTTCAGCTTTGCTGGAAAGAGGGGTTTTAAAACCAAACTATTTTGTCATTCTGAGCGGAGCGAAGAATCTTCTTCAATAGGCATGTCGCAGAATAGATGCTTCACTGTGTTCAGTATGACAAATTTGTTCCTTACCCGCTTTCCGCCGTAGGCGAGGTGAATTGTCTGCGGAGGTAAAGGATATTCCATTGATTTTTCGTATATTTGTATGTATCAAGAGCCCCGGTTTTCTATTATTCAGGAAAACCGGGGCTCTTTAATTAAGGTCAAGAGAGGGCCAAAAACCGACTATTTTGTATGTAGTTATTTGACAATCAATAAATTAATACTTTTTAAAGTTTTAAAAACACGTTAAAACCGTGTTGAAATTTGTTAAAAAGTGTTAAAATCGATGTTTTTGATTGAGTTTTTGCCTGTTTTTACCCCGTTTTTGAGCAGAAATTTGTTAAAATTTAAGGTTTAAAAAGTTTTTACTCAGTCGGTACAGGCAAAGGCTCTCCGGTTTTTAGAGGCACTCCAAAATTTGGCGAACCATCTTTATTCCAGGTAAACTTTTGCGTCCGCGGTGAACGGTCGTGCCCGCAACCTTGTCCGGGTTTGGAATTGGCATGGTACAGGATCCAGTCTTCCTTACCATTTGGCGATTTGAAAAATGAATTATGCCCCGGTGCATAAACCTCATTCTCCGGCGACCGCTTAAAAACCGGTTCGGGTGATTTTTTCCAGGAGGCGGCATCAAGTAAATTACTACTGGCAGTGGTACTGAGCATTCCCAGGGCATAATAGTCTGTCCAGCAACCGCTTGCTGAGTATACCAGGAACAGTTTGTTGCCATGCTTCAGTATCTCGGGGCCTTCGTTTACATTGACATGGGCTGGGTTTTTATCGTCATGGAGGTCGCCATATTTTTCCCAGGGGTATTCAGGGCTTGATATTTTAACCCGCTGGCTGCTTACGGTACAAGGATCCTTCATTTTGGCGATATAGATGTTCTGCTGCCCGTTAGTGTCGCCTTCCCAACCTGCCCATATCAGGTATAGCTGGCCCTTGTTCTCAAATACAGAAACATCAATGGCCCATTTGTTGGTGCTGTCGCCAATTTGTCCTTTAAATGTCCATTCGCCCTGTAGTGGGTCGGCAGAGGCATTTTCCAGTACGTATAAACGGTGGTGGTTGTTATCGCCGTCATCGGCAGCAAAATACATATACCATTTACCCTGTAAAAAATGAAGTTCGGGGGCCCATAGTTCTTTGGAATGTGCAGTGCCTGTGGGAGGAGTCCAGATCACTTTTTTCTCCGCCTTGTTCAGATCAGTGATCCGTTTAGTTTTCCAGATCACCAGGTTGCTGCCGGTCGAGTTGGTATAGTAATAATAACCATTGTAGTAAATAACCCATGGATCGGCGCCTGATGGCAACAAGGGGTTGGTAAAGGTATTTTGAGCCAAACAGCTCATTATAGTTAGTATGAAAAGGCAAAAAGTAAGGGATAACTTTTTCATATATAGTAGTATAGAATGTTTAATTAACCGGCCTGGTTTTGAGGTTTTTTTTGTTTTGCTGATACTCGGTAGGGGTAGTACCAAATTGTTTCAGGAAGTTACGCCCCAGGTGCGATTGCGAGCTGTAACCCACCATAGCGGCTACTTCGTAAATTTTATAATCACCATCTTCCAGCAGCTTGGCCGCCGCCTTCAAGCGGGTAATGTTGATCAACTCATTGATGGTGAGGTTGGATATGGCTTTTACCTTACGATATAAAGTAGGCTTGCTCATATTCATTAAGCTGGCAATTTGCTCTACATCAAGCTCGGGGTTTTGGATGTTTTTAATGATAGCCGCGTTTAGCCGGTCCAGGAAGCTTTCATCGGGTTTGGAGTAAGCCATGGTATTAATACCTGCCAGCGGCGAGCTGGCAAAGTGCTCCCGGATCTTATTGCGGTTAATCAACAGGTTGGCTATCTGCACCTGCAAGTGCTCAGGCGAGAATGGTTTTTCGATATAGGCATCGGCACCTACTTCAAGTCCTTCTATTTTACTTTGCAGGGTGTTTTTGGCCGTGAGCAGTATAATAGGGATATGACTATGGTCAAAGTTGGTCTTTATTTTTTTGCATAATTCAAAGCCATCCATTACAGGCATCATCACATCGCTTATGATGAGCTGTATGTTCTCAATTTCGATCATATCCAAAGCTTCCTGACCATTCAGGGCTTTAATAACCGAATATTTTTCGCTCAGGTCGTCCGAAATAAAATCAAGTATTTCGGGGTTATCATCCACTAAAAGTATAATTGGTTTCATAAAGTCAAGATCCTCCTCTTTGGTTTTATCAGTCAGTTCATAATCATCAGGTATATTGTACAGATCGAATTCCTCGTCCTGGTGTACCGGCAGGGTGAGCAAAAATGTGTTCAGATCATCAACAGGTTTGCTCAATACCAATACGCCTTTATGCAGCCCGGTGAGAGAGCGTGAAAGAGAGAGCCCGATGCCGGTACCAATCTGTTTTTCAGACTCTTTGAGGCGGAAGAAGGGTTCAAATATTTTCTCGCGCATTTCGTAAGGAACGATGTGCCCGTTGTTTCTGATCTCGATAGAAAAAGTACCCTCATCAGGTTGAAGCTCCAGCAATTCTACTTCAACCACCGAGCGGCCATACTTGATGGCGTTGTTGATGAGGTTGCTTATAATTTTGGTGAAAGCCTCAATATCTACATAAGCGTACAGGTTTTTAGGCAGATGCTTAAATTCGTATTGCATGTTTTTCTGTTCGGCCATGGGCTTGAACCTTAAAAAAATATCGGCAAGTAATTCTGTAATATCGGTTTTAACAAAGCTGAGGCTAAAGCCATTGGTTTCGGTTTTTCGAAAATCAAGCAGCTGATTGGTTAGTTCAAGCAAACGATTGGTGTTTTTTTCCATGATCTGCAGGTTGTGTTGTATCTCCGGAACACTGCCTGCTTTTTTGATCACCTTTTCCATCGGCCCTTTTATCAAGGTAAGCGGCGTACGTATCTCATGGGCCACATTAGTAAAAAACTCTATTTTGGCATTATAGATCTGCTTTTCCTTATCGTTTTCCAGTATTTCAATAAGCCTGTTGTTTTTATCGCGGGTTTTAATGTGGTATTGTCTCAATAAGTAATATACGGTAAGCAGGATCAATAAAATATAAATGATATAAGCCCAGGTACTTTCCCAAAAAGATGGTGCTATAGTAATGTCAAGTTTAGCCCCTTTGGTTAGCCATGAACCATTATTATTAGCAGCCATCACCATAAAGGTATAATGCCCCGGCTGTAATTGAGTGAAGTATACCTTCCGGTTGGTTTTTAATAAAGTCCAGCCCTTATCAAGTCCCTTCATCATATACTTATATTGGGTCATTTCGGGGGAGGGATAGCTTAATGCGGCAAAATCAATACTGAAAGATGACTGATTGTGATTGAGTTTAATTTGTTTGGTGCACATAATGGAGCGGTGTAATAATGAGTCGCTGCCATTGACCGAGATCTCCTGATTGTGCACCTGTATACCTGTGATATAAACCGGGGCTACAAAATTGTTCTTTTTAAATTGAGAGGGGTTAAAACTAACCATGCCCTTTACACAACCAAAATACATAGTGCCATCGGTGTCCTCGAAGGCGGAGTTATAGTTAAATTGATCGCTTAACAAGCCACTGGCTTTTGTGTAGATTTTTATATTTCTGGTGGTGATGTTTAGGGATACCAAGCCGCGTGTAGTGCTTATCCAAATGTTTTTTTCACTGTCTTCCAATATCCTGAAAACATAGTTACTTGGGAAACCATTGTTTAAGTTGTAAAATTTATAGCTTTTTTGAATTGGATTATAATTCCACAGCCCTAGGCCCTCAGTGGCAAACCACAACTGATGATCGCTATCCTCAAATACTCCGTTAACGCTACTACTGTTGAGGGTATTAGTTATAGCATGTACATCACTTAGTTTGCTGCCCGTATCCTTAACCGGATCATAATGGTAAATACCATCATGTACTGTGCCCACCCAAATCTTGCCGCTGTGATCTTCTGTAATGCAATAAATAAAATCATATGGCGGTACACCGTTAATGAGTGTAAAATCCTTTGTGGTGTTATTATATCTGTATAAGCCCCGGGTTGTGCCAACTAAAATAACACCTGAACGTGTTTTACAAAAAGTAATGATGAAATTACTTTTTAGCAGATTTTTGGCTTCGCCTGCCAAATAATACCTGATGACCTTACCGCTGGGGATATCCAAAATATCAAGTCCGCGTTCAAAAGTTCCAATAAACAACTCATTTCCGTTGGCCAGTAAACCGTGTATGTTGGTATTTGATATGCTATTTTTAACACCAGGGGAGTAATGTGTCCAGGTTCGTTTGTCGGGGCTTAGTTTGTTTAACCCGTTATCTTCTGTTCCCATCCACAGGTTACCGTATTGATCTTTACAAATTTCTCTAACTACATTACCCTGTAAACCAGTTTTATCTGAGCCAGGGTAAAACTTGTTGAAGGTGGAGTATTGCTTGGGGTAATAATTTACTCCTCCAAAATAAGTGCCCGCCCAAAGCCCCCCTTCTGCATCCTTATAAACGGCATATACAGCATTATCAGATATGGAATAGGGATCGTTAAAATGTTTTTTAAGGTTGATAAATGAATTTTTTTTGGTATCGTAAATAAATACGCCCGATTCTGTAGCTATCCAAAATTCATGATCAGTATATCTCACGAAATCGCGTACATAGATTTCCGTTTTATTTGGATTGTAGGTCAGGAGATCACGGTATCTTCCATTTGTACAGTCAAATTCTTTAAAACCCTGATTGGTAGTGCCTACAAATATCTTATTATCACCGGCCCCATATATTTTTTCGATAAAGTTTGAAGCTACAGGCCTGGAGTTTTTAAACATACTATAGCTTGTAAACGAATGAGTTATGGTGTCTAACTTCTCCAGATTACCTATTGATGATGATACCCATACTGTACCATCAGTATTGATAGCTATGGAAGTGGCCTCAAAATGCTGGAATGATTTGTAATCTGATATTTTACCTGTTTTACCATCATATTTCATCAGAAGAGGTCCGCCTATAAACCAGCAATTATTATTTTGATCATTTACTATACACCTAACTGCGTCGGTATTAGAAGCGTTAATATGTGTGAAAGTCTCGGTTTTAAAGTCATAACGATCAAGGCCCTGATCATTACCTACCCATAAATTTCCATCCTTATCCAAGCATAAAGCATGGATCATGTTGCTGGAAACGCTTTTTTTATCCCTGGTATCGTGTCTGAAAGTTTTAAAACTATATCCATCAAAACGGTTGAGCCCATCCTTGGTTCCGAGCCATAAAAAACCGCGTTTGTCCTGCACAATGCAGTAAACGGTATTGTTTGACAACCCCTGTTCTACCTGGTAATGTCTGAAATAGTACGATTGTGCACAGCAGATATTAAATGACAGGAGTAATAATAAAGAAGCTAAAAATACAGGTTTCAAAATCGTTCAATAAGCAAATATAACCATTCTCAGCAAGCGTTTTCGTTGCGGTAAAAAATGATACGTTTTGACTAATAATTGATATGATTTGGTTAATAGGTGGGGGCGAAAATGCTTTTTCTTTACGGTATAATTTAAATCTGTCAAACCTACATTTTTAAATTAAATACTTAACCAATTAAATAAATCATTTATGAGAAAATTTTTACTACTCAAACAAGTAGAGTATTTCCGCTTGCAATGGCCACCCAATAAATGGGGCCTAAAATTAGCATTGGTTGCTTTTTTCTTTATGTTTTATCTATTTACCCCGTTCTCCGCATCCGCGCAAAATAAGTTCCGGATAAGCGGTACGGTAGCTGATACTACCGGCGAAGTGCTTACCGGTGTTGCTATCCGGGTGCAGGGAACCCAGGCCGGTACAACAACCGATATTAAAGGGAAATTTACCCTCAATGTTCCCGATGTCAACAGTATTTTGGTGGTGAGTTATATTGGCTTTGTAACCGCCGAGATCCCGATCAATGGTAGATCGGTTATTGCTATCCGGCTTAAATCAAATAACTCATCGCTTCAGGAAGTGGTGGTAACCGGCTACGGCACACAAAAAAGAGCCTCTATAACGGGTGCCATATCCAGCATAACCAGTAAGGATATTGAACGAGTGCATGGCGGTTCTACCGTTAGTACGGGTTTAGCCGGAAAGATACCAGGGGTAACCTTCAGACAGGCAGAAGGGCGACCAGGGGCCAGCGCCAGCGTCCAGATCCGTAATATGGGTACTCCATTATACGTAATCGATGGGATTCAGCAGGATGAAGGGCAGTTTAATAACCTGGCACCCAATGATGTGGAAAGTATTTCGGTATTGAAAGATGCATCGGCGGCTATTTATGGCGTACGTGCAGGTAATGGTGTTGTAGTGGTAACCACAAAAAGAGGTTCCGGTGAAGGGCGTATCAATGTCGACTCTTATCTGGGGTTTCAATCATGGGACAGGTTTCCAAACGTATTAACCAATTCTTACGATTATATGAAAGCCCTGGCCGCCGCACAGGTAATTACCAACGGTAGTACATCTATTACCGATGCCGAACTGGCAAAGTATAAAGCAGGTACAGATCCCGGATACCAGAGCTTTAACTGGAAACCATTTGTTTTGGCAAATTCCGGCGCACCTCTAAATTCCTTTCATGCCGATTTTACCGGAGGAAACGATCGAGTGACCTACTATGTAGCAGGAACCAGCTTATACCAAAATTCACCGGCTGGAGCTGAATATCTTTTCAGGCGTACCAATATTCAATCAAACGTAAAGGCAAGGGTAGCAGCTGGTCTTTCAGTGAGCATGAATATCAACGGTAGGATAGAAACACGTGAAAATCCCGGTGTTCCCGGTGGTGACGATTATTTTTTAGCCAAACTGGGGATCTTGGAAAATACCCCTTTAGACAGGCCTTATGCCAATGACAACCCAGCTTATTTGCGCGATAATGGTCCGCATACTGAAGCAAACTACGCGTTTTTAAATGATAAGCTTTCGGGCGTCTGGCACCAGGACTGGCGGGTATTACAAACCAATTTTGAAGCCGAGTATATTATTCCTGGAATAAAGGGCCTTACAGCAAAGTATGACTATTCGTATTACTATGCTGATGAGTTACTGAACAACCATGAGTATACTTACAACGCCTATACCTACAATCAGCAAACCGGTAATTATGATATAACCCATGCTGTTACCAATCCATGGCGGGAGCGTGAGCAACGAAAAGAGCTTAGCACCACAACCCAGCTTCAGTTAAGCTATAATAACACGTTTGGTAAAAGCACTATCGGCGCTACATTGGTTAATGAACGCATCCATAAAGAGCACTTGAGGAACTGGCTGCATGCTAACCCCATATCAAACAACCTGCCCCTGATCTATTTCCCAACTATGGATCAGTACCAGGATAGTGACGATTCTGAAGCTCGTATAGGTTATGTAGCCCGCTTAAATTATAACTATGATAACCGGTATTATTTAGAAGCCTTAGGCAGAAGGGATGCATCGTATCTTTTTGACCCAGCTCACCGGGTAGGTTATTTTCCCGGCGTATCTATAGGATGGAGGATCACCAATGAAAGTTTTATGAAAAAACTGCTGGGCGATAACAGTTTCCTGAATGATTTAAAATTCAGAGCATCATATGGTGTATTGGGTGATGACAGGAGTCCTTATGACGCGAGCGGAAACACACCTATTGTAACTCCATATGCTTATCTGTCAGGCTATAATTACGCAAATGGTGCTGCCGGTAACGTGGCTATATTGGATGGCAACCCGGTTTCTACATCTATTAATAAAGGTATCCCGGTTACTAACGTATCCTGGATGAAAAGTAAAATATTTAACGTAGGTGCCGATTTCAGTTTGTTGAATAACAGGTTAACCGGTGCTATCGAGTATTTTAAAAGGTCACGTACTGGCATTGTTGGAAACAATTATAGCGTAGTGCTGCCGAATGAAGTAGGTTTTGGTTTACCCGGCATCAACGAGAATACCGACTCGCAGCGTGGTGGTGAAATATCCCTGGCTTACAACAACAGAATTGGCGATGTAAGCTACAACATTGGCGGAAATTTCTCTTATAGCCGCAAAAAAACCGGGATTTTTGCTGATACTCCTTTTAGCAACTCATTGGATGAGTACTTCCGTTCACAAAATAACCGTACCGCTAATATTTTCTGGGGATACCAGGTTATCGGACAATTTACCTCAGCCGACCAGATCAATGCCTATAAAGTAAATGAAGACGGAAAAGGTAACAGCACCGTATTACCCGGCGATCTGATCTATAAAGATCAAAATGGCGATGGTAAAATTGATGGTAACGATACCCGCCCTATTGGTTATGGCCTGGGTGCGCAGCCTAACATGAATTTTGGCTTTTCATTGGGTCTGGCTTATAAAGGTTTTGATTTTCACGCCGATTTCTCCGGTGGATCAGGCTATTCATGGAACCAAAACTGGGAATCGAGATGGGCTTTCCAGAATAATGGCAACTTAAATACCATTTTCCTGGATAGCTGGCACCTGAGCAACCCTAGTGATGTGAACAGTACCTGGGTGTCTGGTAAATATCCGGTGAACCGGAACAATGTGGGCACTAATCATTATGATTACTCTTCAAACTCTACTTTCTGGTTACATAATGTGAAATATTTACGGGCAAGGACAATTGAAATAGGTTACTCTTTACCCAAAGACCTGTTAGCGAAGGTGAAAATTAAAAGGGCGAGATTCTACGCCAACGTATATAACCTGTTTTCGATAGATAACCTGCGCCAGTATGGAGTTGACCCGGAAGTTAATGATGATAACGGTTTGCAAACGCCGCAAAGCAGGGTTTACAACTTTGGTGTTAACCTAACCTTTTAATAAAAACATTAAGTAAAATATTCAATGAAACCATCATGAGATGCCGCTCAAAAAACAAAATAAATATAGCTCATGATAGCTTCATTGCCCTTAAAAAACAAATAGTTCTAATGAAAAAGATATTCACAATAGCTATGATCTCGGTACTGATAAGCGCTGGATCATGCAAAAAAGATAGTGATTTTTTAAATGTGCCGCCAAAATCGGTGGTCACTACTGATGTGGTTTTTTCAGATCCGGCACTGGTATTATCTGTATTGGGCGATCTGTATAACCGCGTACTCGACTTTTCGAGCCTGGATAACGGCTGGACAACTTTTGCCGATTTTGGAGAATCATTCCCCTCTGACAATGGACAATACGGCTTTGTTCAAAACAGATCATGGGATTATGGCACCTGGGGTACCTGGGATTACGGATATGTGCGTGACCTTAACTTGTTTATTGATAACGTAACCGCCTCAACCAAACTGTTAGCCGCTGATAAAAGCCGTTTCCTGGCCGAAGGGCGTTTTTTACGCGCCAGCTACTACTTTGAAATGGTTAAAAGAATGGGCGGTGTTCCTTTGATCACCCAAACCCTTACTTATGATAATAGCGGTAATGTAATTGGCTTACAATTTCCACGCTCAAAAGAATCTGATATTTATGACTTTGTGATCAGCGAAGCCGAAGCCATCAAAGGTTTATTACCCTCAGACCCAACTGAAAAATCAAGAGCCACCAAAGCAGCAGCCCTGGCGATGGAAGCAAGAGCGGCCTTATATGCAGGCTCTATAGCAAAATACGGCGCCACAACACCACAGGTTTCTTTATCTGGCGGTGAGGTTGGTATTCCATCAAGCATGGCTTCAGGATATTATACCAAAGCCCTGGCCGCGGCAAAGGAAATCATCAGTGGTTCTGCCGGGTCATATAAATTGTACCAGGTACTGCCTAATCTTTCCGACAATTTTGCTGCTATATTTTTAGATAAAAGCAGTGTAAACCAGGAATCAATATGGGTGGAAGATTTCAAAGCCCTTGCGGGTAAAGTACATTCATTTACTACCAATGATCAACCTTATTCCGTATCAGACGAGGCTTCAGATGCTGGTCGTTTAGATCCCTCCTTAAACCTGGTACAGTCATTTGAAAAACTGGATAACACCTTTGCACCGATAGCTACTAAAGACGGGGCAGGCAACCCGATCTATTATGCAGATCAGCAGGACCCGTTTGCTGGTAGAGATGCCAGGCTAGCTGGTACAGTAATGTTACCGCACTTTTTCTGGAAAACTGCTTACATCGATATATGGGGTGGTTATTTATTATCTAACGGCAATATCATCAGCAGCGACGATGCTACACACTATGCCTCGCTGCCAGGTAGTTCTGCGCAGGTACAGGTAGTAGGTAAAGATGGTCCTACACCAACCGGCGAACCGTTACGTACTCAAACCGGTTTTTATGTTCGTAAATACCTTGATCCGGCAACAGGATCTGGTCGCCGGGGGCGCCAGAGTGATGTTAACTTTATCCGTTACCGTTATGCCGAGGTTTTATTAAATGCCGCGGAGGCTGCCTTCGAATTAGGGCAAACCAGTGATGCCGCGCTTTATATGAACCAGGTAAGGGCCCGTGCTGGCTTAACCCATCCACTTACAGCGGGTGATATCACTTTTGATCGTATAGTACATGAACGCCGCGCAGAGCTTTCCTTTGAAGGGCATGTTTTGTTTGATATGAAACGCTGGAGAATAGCCACCAAAGTTTGGGACGGAAATCCGGAAAGTTTAAACGACCTAACCAGCAATATCAGCTCGGCAACAAAAAGAAACACACAGCCGTGGGGCCTGTATCCTTATAAATATTATAGCCCGGGTAGCCCGAATGATGGCAAATGGGTGTTCAGGGAGGTTTTACCATCACCGGTAACTGGTGTTCTTAATTTTAGGTTAGGTAACTACTATTCACAAATTAACGATGGTATTATATCTGCCAATCCAAAAATTAAGAGACAACCAAATCAATAAGTCAATTATTATAATTCAAAATAATTCAAAGATCATGAAAATCAAATTTCATCACATAATCATATTTATCCTCCTACTTTCGGCCGCGGGCTGTAAACTGGATAATGTTAAACCGCCCTCGGTAAAACTGAGTGGGCAGTTAATGTACAAGGGTTCGCCCATTGGTGTGGAGTATAATCAGGTTCCTTTTCAGCTTTATCAAACAGGCTATAAAGGTAATACGCCTATCGGCGGTACATTTGATCAGGATGGTACCTACTCCGTATTAACCTTCAACGGTAATTATAAATTCACTATACCAGGCGGGCAGGGGCCTTTTCAATGGAAAGAACTGCCATCAGGTGGAAGAGATACACTAAACATCGCCCTGAACGGAGATCAGACCGTAAACATCGAAGTGACTCCTTATTATATGATCAGGAACGCGCAAATAGCGGCTGCCAGCGGTAAGATCACGGCCAATTTTAGTATCGAAAAAGTGATCACAGATGCCTCCGCCAAAAATATACAAACGGTAAGTTTATTTGTAAACAAAACCCAGTTTGTATCACCAGGTGATCATGCTGCCGAGGCGGATCTGGATGGTGGAGCTATTACCGATCCGGCAAATGTATCTCTAAATGTGACCATCCCTACATTCCCGGTAACGCAAAACTATGTTTATGCCCGTGTAGGCATCAGGATAGCCGGGGTTGAGGATATGATATTTTCGCCGGTAGTTAAAGTATCTTATTAATTACAATTTAAAGGGGCCATACCTGATGATGGCCCCTTATCTTTATCAAATAAATCTTAATTCCATATACCATTACACATCATCCCTGATGAAAAAACTGAATTTTTGCTTATCCCTTTTAGTTTCTGCTTCACTATCGGCCGGTGCTCAGCAAAACGACTGGCATTTGATCAAAGACCGTATCACCACGCCCTGGGCCGAAAAGGTTGACCCGAAAGCACCTTTGCCGGAGTATCCACGACCACAATTGGTACGCCCCAACTGGCAAAACCTGAATGGTTTGTGGGACTATGCTATAGTGCCTAAAGCAACAACAGGTCCCGCAAGATATGAAGGAAAGATATTAGTGCCTTTTGCTGTTGAATCAGCATTATCAGGAGTAGGGAAAACAGTAGGTAAGGATAGTATGTTGTGGTATAAAACAAGCATTACACTCAATAAAACTATAAAAGGCAAAGATATTTTACTGCACTTTGGGGCTGTTGACTGGCGCACAGAAGTATTTGTGAACGGCAAAAGTGTAGGAGTACATGAAGGCGGGTACGATCCCTTTACCTTCAACATAACTCCTTATTTAAAAGGTGGTTCGAAACAGGAAATTAAAGTAAGCGTTTGGGATCCGACGGATGATGGTCCGCAGCCGCGTGGCAAACAGGTTAAAAAGCCCGAAGGGATCTGGTACACACCGGTTACCGGGATCTGGCAAACAGTTTGGCTGGAAGGCGTTGCTAAAACGCATATTGAGGCTACCAAACAAACGCCAAATATTGATGATCACACACTTACGGTTTCGGCCGAAGTCACCAATAGCCAGCCTGGAGATCAATTAAAGATCACTGCCTGGGATGGCCAGACACTGGTTGATGAAAAGATTGTTGATGCCGGTGCAACCGCAGTGCTGGATATTAAGAATGAAAAATTATGGTCGACCACAGATCCTTTCCTATATGACCTGCGCGTAGCGGCCATCAGGAATAATAAACCGGTTGATGAAGTGAAAAGCTATTTCGCTATGCGTAAAATATCCTTAGGAGCCGATGGCAATGGTGTGCAACGCATGTTGCTGAACAACAAGTTTGTATTTGAATACGGCCCGCTTGACCAGGGCTGGTGGCCCGACGGTTTGTACACCCCGCCAACATATGAGGCCATGAGCTTTGATATTGATAAGCTGAAAGCGATGGGCTTTAACATGATCCGTAAACACATCAAAGTTGAACCTGCCCGCTATTATGCTTATTGCGATAAAACCGGGATGCTGCTTTGGCAGGATATGCCCAGCGGCGACTTAGGCAACCATTGGGAAAACCGCCCGGGTGTGTATGATAGAGCCACAGATCAGCAGCGCACGCCAGAATCTGAAGGTTATTACCGCAAAGAATGGAATGCCATTATCAATGCTTTATATAACTATCCATGCATCGTTGTCTGGACGCCATTTAACGAGGCCTGGGGGCAATTTAAAACGGTAGAGATAACCGAATGGACGATGAAAAAAGACCCATCTCGCCTGGTGAACAGCGCCAGCGGTGGCAATTTTTATACTACGGGCAATATTGTCGATCTGCATAATTATCCACACCCGGCCATGCCGCGCGCCGAGATATTTGGCAAAACGCAGGCCGTGGTATTGGGAGAATTTGGTGGCTTGGGCTGGCCGGTGGAAGGCCATACCTGGCAGGCTAACAAAAACTGGGGCTACCAGAACTTTAAAAATGGTGATGATCTGTTTAAAAAATACGCTTCGTTTACAGACAGGTTACAGGAATTGATCAAATTAGGTCTTTCTGCCGCAGTATACACCCAAACAACTGATGTGGAAGGCGAGGTGAATGGCTTTATGACCTACGACCGTAAAGTGATTAAAATGCCCGTGGAATCACTGCAAAAGGTAAACAATAAACTGTACGATCCATCTTTAGTAAAATAAAATAATCGCTGAATATGCGTTTTAAAAACAAGATCAATATTATTAGAACAGGTGTTTGTTTCACCACGGCTCTGATATGCACAGGTATCGCGGCGACGGCCCAAACAGGTGTGAAGGCTACTACTGTCATCAAGGTTGATAACGGGCAGGCCAATGCTTTTTACGTGAATAATCGCGCTCCCCTGCAAAAGCAATATTTTACCAAATTACCCGTCGGGAGTATCAAAGCGGGCGGTTGGCTCAAAAAAGCGCTGGAGTTGCAGCGCGACGGCCTCACCGGCAATCTCGGCGAGATCAGCATCTGGCTTTCCAAAATCAACAATGCCTGGCTCAACAAAGAAGGTAAAGGCGAATATGGCTGGGAGGAGCTGCCTTACTGGCTAAAAGGCTATGCCGATATCGGTTATATGTTGAAGGATCAGAAAATGATTGCCGAAGCTAAGTTCTGGATAGATGCGGTGCTCAACAATCAACGGGATAACGGCGATTTCGGTCCGGCGAGAATGAATAAGGGCAACCGTGATCTGTGGACGAACATGCCGATGCTCTGGTGCCTGCAATCGTACTATGAATACAGTAAAGACCCGAGGGTTATTCCTTTCATGACCAAATATTTTAAATATGAGCTATCGGTACCTGATAATAAATTCCTGGAAGATTACTGGGAGAATAGCCGTGGTGGTGATAATATGCTCAGCGTATACTGGTTGTATAATCGTACCGGCGATAAGTTCCTGCTCGACCTGGCTGCCAAACTCGACAGGAATACCGCCAACTGGCGCCAGGCCAACAATCTGCCCAATTGGCATAACGTAAATGTGGCCCAGTGTTTCCGCGAACCAGCTACCTATTATCTGCAAAGTCATGATCCAAAAGATCTGGCAGCTACCTACAACGATTTTAAACTCATCCGCACCATCTACGGACAAGTACCCGGCGGTATGTTCGGTGCCGACGAAAATGCCCGTAAAGGTTATGATGATCCGCGGCAGGCCGTTGAAACCTGCGGTATGGTAGAGCAAATGACATCAGACCAGATGCTGCTGGGTTCAACCGGCGATACCTTTTGGGCAGAGAATTGCGAAGATGTAGCTTTTAATACTTTCTCGGCAGCTTTTATGCCCGATTATCGTTCGCTGCGTTACCTAACCGCTCCTAATATGGTGGTAAGTGATAGTAAAGATCATCACCCAGGTATATCCAACGAAGGGCCGTTTTTGATGATGAACCCCTTCAGCAGTCGCTGCTGCCAGCATAATCATGCTGCCGGCTGGGTTTACTACGCCGAAAACAGTTGGATGGCCACGCCCGATAATGGCCTCGCCGTACAGCTTTACACGCAAGGGCAGGTAAACGCCAAGGTTGGTAATGGTACACAGGTAAATCTCACTGAAACCACTAAATATCCATTCGAAGATCAGGTGGATTTTACAGTGAATACGGCGAAATCTATAAACTTTCCATTGTATCTGCGCATCCCGGAATGGAGTAAAGGAGCCACAGTAAAAGTAAACGGCGTTGCTGTACAGGTAAACACCACCACTGGTGATTATATCAAGCTAGCAAAAACCTGGAAAAATGGCGATAAAGTAACCCTGCATTTACCTATGCAATTAAAAGTGCGTGAATGGGCTGCCAATAAGAACAGTGTGAGTGTAAATTATGGGCCGCTTACTTATTCGCTTAAAATTGATGAACAATATACCAAGCAGGATGGCCGTAAAGCAACCCAGGGCGATTCGCACTGGCAAGCTACTGCCGATCCGCAGAAATGGCCCTCGTATGAAATTCACCCGGTATCTGCCTGGAACTATGGCTTAGTGATAGACGAGCAGCATCCGGAAAAATCTATCGAGATCATCCGCCGCAGCTGGCCAAAGGACGATAACCCCTTCACCAATGCCAACGCGCCTATTGAATTAAAGGCAAAAGGCAAGCAAATTCCCGGCTGGACGATAGATCAATATGGTCTTTGCGGCGTGCTGCCTCAAAGTCCGGTAAAAACGGATAAACCTTTATCAGAATTAACGTTGGTGCCCATGGGTGGGGCAAGGTTAAGAATTTCCTCATTCCCTGTTGTGGAGTAATTAATTGAGAATATTAATGAAAGGTTTTATAACACTATTAGTCCTGGGTTTGCTGTTTACTCTCCAAGTTAAGGCCCAAAATTCGCCGGGTATAGTTTGGGATCAGTCAACGCTAAAACAGATCGCACCGCTATTCGGAAACAGGGACGCCAACTATGCCCGTATGATACAACTGCATAATGGCAACCTGTTATGCGTGTATGAAAGCAGGGGAGGCGTAGAGTGTACGCAAAGTCATGACCTGGGTAAAACCTGGCTTAACCCGGTTGTGATAGCTTCTGCTACTTCCGGTGTAAATATGGCCGTGCCCGATATCTTGGAGCTGAAGGATCATTCTTTGCTGGTATCCTATAATCCGCGGCCCCACAAAATAAATGGCAGCTGGGATACTACCAAACATTTTGCCATCCGTACTAAAAAAAGCTATGACCAGGGCAAAACCTGGCGCGATGAACGGTTGATATATGAAGCAAGCTATCAGTTTGAAGATGGCTGCTGGGAACCATCGCAAATACAACTGCCTAATGGCGAAATTCAGTTATACTTTTCCAACGAAGGGGTTTATACCCATTCCAACGAGCAAAATATATCCATCTTCCGGTCACATGATAATGGCTTAACATGGACTCAAAAACCCGAAATAGTTTCATTTACACTGGGTCATCGCGATGGCATGCCTGTACCTATTATCCTGAAAGGGACAAAAGAGATCTTATTTTCTATTGAAGATAATGCCGGCGGACAGTTTAAGCCATCCATCATCCGTAATAGTTTTAATCAAAACTGGCAAAAAACGGTTAGTGCAAATGATCCTGAACGCAACTATGCACTAACACCTAAACTCCCGGATACCGTTTACGCTGGTGCACCATACTTGCGCCAGTTACCAGGCGGACAAACAATTTTATCCTATCAAAGCACTTTGGGCAGGAATGGCAATTGGGAACTGGCCTGTATGCAGGTAGCGGTGGGCAATAGTAAGGGCGAGGATTTTGTAAATACAGCTACGCCATTCAATGTTCCGCTAAATAAACACGGCTTGTGGAATTCATTGTGCGTGCTTCAGGATGGAACCATCATAGCCCTCAGCTCAACAGATGCCTATACTAATTACACAGCGATCTGGATGATCAAGGGACATTTAATCAATAAAAAGGCACTTATTAAATAATAACACATGCAAAATAAACTGAAATTATTGGCCATAGCATTGATTGGCCTGCTTTATATGACGGCTTCGGCACAGCAAAAAGCACCGGCACAGGTATGGTCGTCACAAAAGGCAAAAACATGGTACGCGAAACACCAATGGTTAGTAGGTAGCGATTTTATACCCAGCACGGCCATCAACCAGTTGGAAATGTGGCAGGCCAATACCTTCGATCCTAATACCATTGACAAAGAACTGGGTTATGCGCAGGGCATTGGCATGAATGTGATGCGGGTGTTTTTGCACCACCTGGCCTGGCAGCAGGATCCCGAAGGTTTTAAAAAACGGCTTGATCAATACCTGACTATTTCCAGTAAGCACGGCATCCAAACCATGTTTGTGTTTTTTGACGATTGCTGGAACAAGGAACCCAAAACAGGCAAACAACCCGAACCAAAACCGGGTATCCATAATTCAGGTTGGATGCAGGACCCCGGTCAGCCGGCTTCTGAGGAGGCTGCCAATTTTCCGGCGCTCGAAAAATATGTGAAAGATGTATTAAAGCGCTTTGCTGCCGATAAGCGCATATTGCTATGGGATTTGTATAACGAACCCGGTAACTCCGGCAAAGGCGATAAGTCCTTACCCTTATTAAAATCTGTTTTTAAATGGGCCAGGACGGTAAATCCAAGTCAGCCGGTAGGTGCTGGTGTATGGAACTGGAATCTGGAAACCCTGAACCAGTACCAGATAGCCAATTCAGATGTGATCACTTATCATGATTATTCACCCGAGGCGGATCATTTAAAAACGGTTCAATTCCTGAAAATGATCGGTCGCCCGCTGATCTGTACCGAATACATGGCCCGCCCGCGTAATAGTTTGTTCAGCACAGTGCTGCCTATGCTAAAGAAAGAGAATGTAGGCGCTATTAACTGGGGTTTTGTATCGGGTAAAACCAATACCATTTATGCCTGGGATACCCCAATACCAGATGGCAGCGAACCTAAACTATGGTTTCATGATATTTTTCGCAAGGATGGTACGCCTTATAAAACAGAAGAGACCGAACTGATTAAAAATTTAACCGGCAGGGGGAAGTAGATATGCGGATGTGCAAATTGTAGATATGCAGATTATGGCACGCGGTAGGGCAATAACAAAGAGACGCAAATATGCGTCTCTTTGTTGGTTTTATATGGACACATCACATGTGTCTCTCTCATAATTCCTTAAAAAGTATAAACAACCTTTCCTGATAAAAATCTGCCATTAAAACCAAATTGCGATACCGCACGGCTGTACACAAAATGACCGTTGGAGGTATTATCACGGCCGGTAGTGTAGTTATTGGCCGGGTTACCGCTCAGGTTATTCTCATTGTTGCGCGGGTCCATGTAGTTTTTATCCGGGTATACATCAAACAGGTTGCTGGCGCTGATGGTAACGCCCAATTGTTTGATCACCTTATAACTTATTGCCAGATCGGTTACCCATTTGCCGGAATAAGTCTGATCAAGCTCCAGCGGAAGGTTGTTAGCAGGAATGGTAGGATCAACCGAATTGAGGTAAGTCACTTTGCCAAAATAAACCGATCTTAACGAAAAGTCGAATTTCTTGATGTTATACAAGGCGCTCAAATTGATCTTGCTGGCCGGTACCGATGATTCAAAACGGGAGCGCTCGGTACGGTCGAACAGTTTGGCTTTTAAAGCCGCATTACCTTCTATAATGTCAGAGCCTTGTATCGAACGTACTTTAGTTTGGTTAAAATTAGCTGCTGCAGAAAGCGTTAAGCTGCTTGCTGAATTGATGTTGATCCTGTCGGCCAGTACAATGTCCAGACCTTTGGTGCGGGTAGAGATGGCGTTGGTAAAGAACTGTACGCTATTGATCTGTCCGTTAGGATCAACGGTATTCAATATCTCAGCCACGGCGGGGGTAGCCCTGGTAAACTGGCTCGAAAACACGATACGGTCGCGGATATCAATCTGGTAAGCATCTATCGTAAATGTTAATGCCGAGGTTATTTTACCGGCCAGGCCTAAGCTGTACGATTTGGATTTCTCCGGTTTCAATGATCCCACACCAAATTTCCTTACGATAGGGTTATCGTTATTAACCGTTAATACCTGGGTAGGGTTGCCGCTTACAAACTGTGTACTCTCATTGTTAAAATACCGTTGAGCTAAGGAGGGCGCTCTAAAACCTGTGGCAATGGCCCCACGGATAGCCAGCTGATCGATCACTTTTACTTTACCTGTAAATTTATACGAGAAGTTGGAGCCAAAATCACTGAAATGCTCATATCGACCGGCGGCTTCTAACAATACGCGTGGGCCAAATTCAGCTTCGTAATCGGCATATAAACTCTGGTTATTTCTTGATTTATCAATAGCATTGCTTGGCTTAAAACCTGGGAATACCTGCGAGCCTGCAGCGGCTGGTGTGGTACCTACCAATCTGCCGGGGATATTTTTTGATGGCTGACCATAAGAGTAAGACAATTCTTCACCGGGTTTTATTTCGTAATTATCAATGCGGTATTCAGCGCCATAGGCCATATTCAACGAAGTCAGGAAACCCGTAAAATCATACTTGCGGGAAACATCAAGATTAACCGTATTTTGCTTAAAGATGAGCTCGCCGGCCTTAAATGATGTTGGACTTGTACCTATCGGTAACGAGGCATTTAACGTATGATCAATAGTATAGCTCAGGTTGTTTTCGCCAAAGGTATTGCTCAGGTCATAGGTCCAGTCACTGATTTTTCCTTTAACGCCACCACTTGCCGATATATCATTGATAGAAGTATTGATAAAAGGTAAAAAACCATCGGGATAAATAGTGGCGTCAATTTGTGTAAACTGGTTGGGCAGACGAATAAATCCCGCTGCCGAGCCAGTTTTGTGGGTATAGCCTGTTGCCAGGTAAATAGTAGCCCAATCAGCTACACTGTATTGGGCATTACCAAAACTCCCGAAATTTTTGGAGTGGGAGTTACCAACCATCATATTATCACGTTTGAAACCATCTGCCTTGGCTTTGGCGTCATCAGCGGCTTTGATGCCTGCAAAACGTGTTTCGAAATCGGCTTCTGATTCATTAGCGCCCTTGGTAGGCAATGCCGAATAGATCAAAGGGTGGGTATCCAGACCACCGCGATTGGTTGCGCCGCGGTCCAAATATTGTGCCGCTATATTCACAAAACCTTTTCCGTTCAAATCCCAGCCTTTGCTGCCATCTATCTGGTAGGTTTTACCATCAGTATAAGTATTTCCGTTTGTTGATGTGGCCGATTGCCCATAGCTGGTAGATATCACCAGCGGGGTAACTTTCTTTAATACTATATTGATAACCCCGGCAATAGCGTCCGAGCCGTACTGGGCCGCCGCACCATCGCGCAAAACTTCAATATGATCAATAGCAGCGAGTGGTATCGAGTTCATGTCCGTACCAACCGTACCACGACCAAATGTGCCGTTGATGTTCACCAAAGCTGTGGTGTGGCGTCGTTTGCCATTTACTAACACCAACACCTGGTCGGGGCCAAGGCCTCTTAATGATGCAGGGTCAATATGATCGGTACCATCAGCTACAGTCTGTCGGTTTGAGCTGAAGGAGGGAGCTATATAATTTAATACCTGCGTAATATCCGTTTGCGGGAAACTGCGCATCTCTTTAGCCGAGATCACATCCACAGGCACCGGCGATTCGATATTGGTGCGTGGTTTGGTGGAGCGGGAACCAACTACCGCTACTTCATTAAGCGCGTTGCTCAAAGGTTTAAGGCTAAAATCAAGTGTCTGGGTTCCGCTGCTAATAGTTATACTGGTGGTTTGGGTTTCGTACCCGATAAAAGAAACTTTAAGCTGATAACTACCCTGCGATAGCTTAAGTGAATATTCGCCCTTTTCGTTTGATGACGCTCCCTGCGAAGTGCCTACAACCGAAACGCTTACACCCGGCATGGTTGAGCCATTTGCTGCATCAGTTATTTTGCCTTTTATTCCCTGGCCAAATAATATATTAGCGCTGGCCATAAACACTAATAATAACGAAGTTTTAATGTACAGAATTTTCATAGTTAATAAGATTTGGGTTTAATATAGCGATTTGTATCAA
>Ga0105237_10002686_pt1 | contig 21799 bp, 17 predicted proteins | sample KBSC24metaG_FD_81520 | JGI IMG/M metagenome (GOLD analysis project Ga0105237, IMG submission 81520) | Corn rhizosphere microbial communities from Kellogg Biological Station, Michigan, USA - KBS C2-4 metaG | ecosystem: Host-associated > Plants > Roots > Rhizosphere > Soil | place: Michigan, USA...
AACCAGCTCGCGCGCCACGCGTTGATGCAGCCCGATGCCACGGCGCTGAGGTTCCTCGGTCGCACCACCACCTGGGGTGAGCTGAACCGCCGGGTCACCGCGCTGGCCGGTGCGCTGAACCGGCGCGGGGTCGCCTTCGGTGATCGGGTGTTGATCCTGATGCTGAACCGGACGGAGTTCGTCGAGACCGTTCTGGCCACCAACCTGCTCGGCGCCATCGCGGTGCCGGTGAACTTCCGGATGACGCCACCCGAGATCGCCTTCCTCGTCGGCGACTGCGAAGCCAGGGTCATGGTGACCGAACCGGTGCTTGCAGGCGTGGCGACGGCGGTCCGCGCCACCGTCCCGACACTGACCACCGTGATCGTCGCTGGCGGCGCCAGCGAGGACGGTCTGCTCGGCTACGACGAGTTGCTCGCCGAGGGGGATGGGGCACCGGACGCCCTGGAGATTCCGGACATTCCCAACGACTCGCCCGCACTGATCATGTACACCTCGGGAACCACGGGCAGGCCCAAGGGCGCCGTGCTGACGCACAACAACATCGCCGGACAGGCGATGACCAATCTCTTCACGGTCAGCCCCGACATCAACGGTGACGTCGGCTTCGTCGGCGTCCCGCTGTTCCACATCGCGGGCGTCGGCAACATCATCAGCGGGCTGCTGCTGGGCCTGCCGACCGTGCTGTACCCCGTCGGCGCCTTCGATCCTGGGGCGTTGCTCGACGTTCTCGAGGCCGAGGGCGTGACGTCGATCTTCCTGGTGCCCGCCCAGTGGCAGGCGGTGTGCGCCGCACAGAAGGCCAACCCTCGCAGGCTCCGGTTGCGGGTGCTGTCCTGGGGAGCGGCGCCCGCGTCGGACACGCTGCTGCGCGAGATGGGCGAGACGTTCCCGGGGACGCAGATCTTCGCTGCATTCGGCCAGACCGAGATGTCGCCGGTGACGTGCATGCTGCTCAGCGGGGACGCCATCCGCAAGCTCGGGTCGGTCGGCAAGGTCATCCCGACGGTCGCGGCGCGCGTCGTCGACGAAGACATGAACGACGTTCCCGTCGGCGAAATCGGCGAAATCGTATACCGCGCACCCACATTGATGGCCGGCTACTGGAACAACCCAGCGGCCACCGCCGAGGCGTTCGCCAGTGGCTGGTTCCACTCCGGTGACCTCGTCCGGCAGGACGAAGAGGGTTACGTCTGGGTGGTCGATCGCAAGAAGGACATGATCATCTCCGGCGGCGAGAACATCTACTGCGCCGAGGTGGAGAACGTCCTCGCCGGGCACCCCGCGATCGCCGAAGTGGCGGTCATCGGCAGGCCGGACGACCGGTGGGGTGAGGTCCCCGTGGCGATCGTCGCCCTTGGCGCGGTCGGTAGGACCGAACTGACCCTCGCCGAACTCGACGAATTCCTCGCAGAACGCCTGGCCCGCTACAAGCATCCGAAGGCCCTGGAAGTGGTCGAGGCGCTGCCGAGAAACCCCGCAGGCAAGGTATTGAAGACGGAACTGAGGACGCGTTTCCGCGTGGCGAGTTCGGTTGACGCTCGCGAAAGTTCTTCTGCGTCAACGGTTTCTGTCGGAACGTCGGAAGGCTGACCAGCGGTGATGGGTTTGCTAACGGTTGCGGTCACAATCCTGCCGATGCGGTGCCCCGGCCCAAGGGGATCGGGTACAGTCCTGTGGTCCGCCTTACTACCGACGAGTAGGGAGACCGCGATCACACACATGGGGCAGCAGCGAGGAGGGGGCGTGCGACAGATTCTGCCGGTACGCCACGACCCGTGGGCGCGGTCCTCGTGACAGCGCAAACGCCAGGTCTCTACGACTACGTGCGCGACCAGGTGCGGCCTGGTCTCACGGCCGTCGGTGGTTTCGTCAAGATGTGCGTGCTGACCGGTAAGGCGTTGTTCCGTCGGCCTTTCCAGTGGCGCGAGTTCATCCTTCAGGGCTGGTTCCTGATGCGGGTGGCCTTCCTGCCGACCCTCGCGGTGTCCATCCCGCTGACGGTCCTCATCATCTTCACGCTGAACATCCTCCTCAAGGAGTTCGGCGCCGCCGACATCTCCGGCGCGGGTGCGGCGCTCGGCGCCGTGACCCAGTTGGGTCCCTTGGTGACGGTGCTCGTGGTTGCGGGTGCGGGCTCCACCGCCATCTGCGCCGACATCGGAGCCAGGACCATCCGCGAGGAGATCGACGCCCTCGAGGTGCTCGGCATCGACCCGATCCACCGGCTGGTCGTCCCCCGCGTGATCGCGTCGACGTTCGTGGCGTTGCTACTCAACGGCGCGGTCATCACCATCGGCCTGGTCGGCGGATTCGTGTTCGGCGTCTACGTACAGAACATCTCGGCGGGCGCCTACGTGTCGACGCTGACGCTGATCACCGGTCTGCCCGAGGTATTGATCTCGATCGTCAAGGCCATGACGTTCGGTCTGATCGCCGGGCTGGTGGGCTGCTACCGCGGGCTTACCGTTTCCGGTGGCGCCAAGGGCGTCGGCACCGCGGTCAACGAGACGCTGGTGCTCTGCGTCATCGCGCTGTTCGCGGTCAACGTGGTCCTGACAACCATTGGCGTGCGGTTCGGAACGGGGCGCTGACATGTCTACGTCGACAGTTCTACGTTCCCGGTTCCCAAGGGCCGTCGCCACCGGCGAGAAGTTCGTCGGCTCGCCGGCGCGCTTTCTCGACAGCGTCGGGCACATCGCCTGGTTCGTCGTCACCGCCGTCGGGTCGATCGGGCACGCGATGCGGTACTACCGCAAGGAAACGCTGCGCCTGATCGCCGAGATCGGGATGGGCACCGGCGCCATGGCCGTCATCGGTGGCACCGTCGCGATCGTCGGGTTCGTCACGCTCTCGGGCGGCTCGCTGATCGCCATCCAGGGTTTCGCGTCGCTCGGCAACATCGGCGTCGAGGCGTTCACCGGCTTCTTCGCCGCACTCGTCAACGTCCGCATCGCGGCCCCGGTGCAGGCCGGCATCGCCCTTGCCTCGACGGTCGGGGCCGGTGCCACCGCCGAGCTCGGCGCCATGCGCATCAGCGAGGAGATCGACGCCCTCGAGGTGATGGGCATCAAGTCCATCTCGTACCTGGTGTCGACCCGCATCCTGGCCGGCTTCGTCGTCATCATCCCGCTGTACGCGATGGCGATCCTGGCGTCGTTCATCGCCGCGCAGGTGACCACCACGTTGTTCTATGGTCAGTCCACCGGCACCTACGAGCACTACTTCAATACGTTCCTGCGACCCGACGACGTGGCCTGGTCGTTCGTGCAGGCGATCATCATCTCGGTGATCGTCATGCTCAACCACTGCTACTACGGCTTCTACGCCAGCGGCGGTCCGGTCGGTGTCGGCGAGGCCGTCGGCCGGTCGATGCGCGCCTCCCTTATCGCCATCGTGTTGGTCGTCCTGTTCGCTTCGTTGGCGCTCTACGGCACCGACGCCAACTTCAACCTCACGGTGTAGTCCGATGACCGCCCCGAACCAAGTGCAACTGCCGGTCAACACGCCGAGGACGCCGCCGTACAAGCTGGCGGGTCTGGTCCTGTTGGTGATCACCGCCGTGGTCGTGGGCTTGGTCTGGGCGCAGTTCCGTGGCGACTTCGCCGAGCCCGAGAAGCTGACGATGATCTCGGCCCGGTCTGGTCTGGCGATGGATCCCGGCTCGAAGGTCACCTACAACGGTGTCGAGATCGGCCGGGTGGCCTCGATCGAGGCGGTCGAGGCCGGTGGTGTGCAGAAGGCGAAGGTGATCCTGGACGTCAACAAGGACTTCGTTCACCTGATCCCACAGAACGTGGACGCCGAGATCAAGGCGACCACGGTGTTCGGCAACAAGTACGTGGCCTTCAGCTCGCCGAAGGATCCGTCGAAGGCACGCATCAATTCATCCGACGTCATCGATGTTTCTGGGGTGACGACGGAGTTCAACACGCTCTTCGAGACCGTGGTGTCGGTGGCCGAGAAGGTCGACCCGATCAAGCTGAATCAGACGCTCACCGCCACCGCGCAGGCGCTCGACGGATTGGGTAACCGGTTCGGCCAGTCGATCGAGAACGGCAACGCGATCCTGGACGACGTCAACCCGCTGATGCCGCGCATCCGTGAGGACAATCAGAAACTTGCCGACCTCGCCGACGTCTACTCCAACGCCGCGCCCGACCTGTTCGACTCACTCGAGCACGCCGTCACCACGGCCCGCACGCTCAACGATCAACGGGGCAACCTCGACCAGGCGCTGATGTCCGCGGTCGGGTTCGGCAACACCGGAGGAGACGTCTTCGAGCGCGGCGGTCCCTACCTGGTCCGCGGCGCAGCCGACCTGGTGCCGACCACGGCCCTGCTCAACGAGTACAGCCCGGAGCTGTTCTGCACCGTCCGCAACCTGCACGACGCCGAACCAAAGATCGCTTCGTCGCTCGGTGGCAACGGCTACTCGCTGCGCACCCACTCCGAGATTCTCGGTGCGCCCAACCCCTACGTGTATCCCGACAACTTGCCGAGGGTCAACGCCCGCGGTGGCCCCGAGGGGCGGCCGGGTTGCTGGCAGCCCGTCACCCGTGACCTGTGGCCTGGCCCGTACCTCGTGATGGACACCGGCGCCAGCATCGCTCCCTACAACCACTTCGAACTCGGTCAGCCGATCGCCATCGAATACGTCTGGGGACGCCAAATCGGGGAGAACACGATCAACCCATGAGGATTACAGGTACAGCGATCAAGCTCGGCGCCTTTGCCTTGGTGCTGCTCATGTTCACCGCCGTCATCATCGTGGTGTTCGGTCAACTGCGGTTCGACCGCACCACCGGGTACTCGGCGATCTTCAAGAACGCCAGCGGGCTTCGGGCAGGCGAGTTCGTCCGCGCCTCCGGTGTCGAGGTCGGCAAGGTCGACAGTGTCGAGCTCATCAACGGCGGGACCGAGGCCGAGGTCCACTTCTCCGTCGACCGGTCGCTGCCCCTGTTCCAGGGCACCTCGGCTTCGATCCGGTACCTCAACCTGATCGGTGACCGCTACCTCGAACTGAAGCGTGGTGACGACCAGAAGAAGCTGCCCGCCGGCGGCACCATCCCCGTCGACCGCACCGAGCCAGCACTCGACCTCGATGCCCTGATCGGCGGCTTCCGGCCGCTGTTCCGCGCGCTCGATCCCGACAAGGTGAACAACATCGCCCAGTCGATCATCACGATCTTCCAGGGCCAGGGCGGCACCATCAACGACATCCTCGATCAGACCAGCGAGCTGACGTCGACGCTGGCCGATCGCGACCAGGCCATCGGTGAGGTGGTCCGCAACCTCAACGTCGTGCTCGACACCACCGTCAAGCACCAGCAGCAGTTCGACGAGACCGTGCAGAACTTCGAACAGTTGATCACCAGCTTGAAGAACCGCGCCGATCCGATCGCATCGTCGGTCGCCGACATCAGCGATGCCGCGGGTTCGGTCGCCGACCTGCTCGGCGACAACCGTCCGCTGCTGCAGAAGACCGTCACCCAGCTCGAGGTCATCCAGCAGCCCCTCGTCGACCAGAAGGATCAGCTCAACGACATCCTGACCCGGCTGCCGAACGCGTTGAAGATCTTGGGACGCGCGGGCGGCATCTACGGTGACTTCTTCAACTTCTATGCCTGCGACGTCACGCTGCGCCTGAACGGACTACAGCCCGGCGGACCCGTCCGCACGGTCAAGGTCTGGTCGCAGCCCTCCGGAAGGTGCACGCCGCAATGAGGACGCTGGAAGGATCGAACCGGGTCCGCAACGGGATGATGGGCATCCTCATCCTGTTGCTGGTCATCGGCGTTGGGCAGAGCTTCGCCAGCGTGCCGATGATCTTCGCGACGCCCACCTACTACGCGCAGTTCACCGACACCGGTGGGCTCATCGCCGGTGACAAGGTGCAGATCGCGGGCGTGAACGTCGGTCTGGTGCGCTCGCTGGAGATCGACGGCGACAAGGTGGTCATCGGGTACTCGCTGAACGGCCAGAAGATCGGCAGCGAGAGCCGCGCCAACATCCGCACCGACACGATCCTTGGCCGAAAGAACCTGGAGATCGAACCACGTGGCTCGAAGCCGTTGAGCGCCAACGGAATTCTCCCCCTCGGTCAGACCACCACGCCGTACCAGATCTACGACGCCTTCTTCGACCTCACCAAGGCTTCATCCGGCTGGGACACCGACACGGTGAAGAAGTCGCTGAACGTGTTGTCGGAGACCATCGATCAGACCTCGCCGCATCTGAGCGCCGCGCTCGATGGCGTCAAGCGCTTCTCCGACACCATCGGCAAGCGCGACGAGGACATCAAGACGCTGCTCGCCAACGCCAACAAGATCGCGGGCGTGCTCGGCAACCGCAGTGAGCAGATCAACCAGCTGCTGGTGAACGCAAAGACGTTGTTGGGGGCGATCAACGAGCGCTACTACGCGGTCAGTCAGCTGCTCGAACGCGTCGGGGCGTTCTCGGCGCAGCTCAAGGGCTTCATCGACGACAACCCGAACCTCAACAAGGTGCTCAACCAGCTGAACACCATCAGCGACGTCCTCGAGGCGCGCAAGTACGACCTGGTCGACGTGTTGTCGACGGCGAGCAAGTTCACCGCCGCCCTCGGCGAGGCGGTGGCGTCCGGCCCGTACTTCAAGGTCATGCTGGTGAACCTGTTGCCGTACTGGATCATTCAGCCGTGGGTCGACGCCGCGTTCAAGAAGCGTGGCATCGATCCGGAGGAGTTCTGGCGCAACTCGGGCCTGCCCGCGTTCCGCTTCCCGGATCCGAACGGCCAGCGACAGGCCAACGGCGCCCCGCCTCCCGCACCGATTCCGTTGGAGGGCACGCCCGAACATCCAGGGCCTGCCGTCGTCGCGGGAACGCCGTGCTCCTACACGCCGCCCGCGGACGGTCTGCCGACATCGGCTGACCCGCTGCCGTGCTCGCACCTGGACGTCGGACCGTTCGGCAACAACCCGTACGGACCCAACTACCAGGGGCAGGGACCGGATGTGGTTGGGCTGCCGCCGAACCCGGCCGCGGCCAATCCCGTTCCCGGCGTCCCGAGCGCCGCGTTCCCCGGCGAGTTCCCGTCCTTCGTCCCCGGCATCCCGCCGCCGCCGTTCGCGCCCGGTCCTCCGGGAGCACGAACGGTTCCGGTTACCCCGGGACAGCCGTCGGATCCCTACATCGCGCCCGGATCCCTTCAGGGTGACGGCACGTCGCCGCTGCCGCCCGCACTCACAGGGCCGCCACCGCCTCCCGGTCCTGGACCGCAGGTCGGCGGCGCAGAACAGCTACCCGGCAACCCGCCGTTCCTCCCACCTGGATCACAGGGATAGGGGCACGACATGTCGACCATCTTCAACATCCGCAACATTCGGCTGCCGGCCTTGAGCCGTGCATCCGTGATCATCGGAACCATCGTGGTGATCCTTGGCTTGGTCGTCGCGACCGTCGGCTGGCAGTTCTACAAGAAGCTGACGACCAACACCGTCGTCGCCTACTTCCCCCAGACCCTTGCTCTCTACGCGGGCGACAAGGTCCAGATCATGGGAGTGCAAGTCGGCAAGATCGATTCGATCGAGCCTGCAGGCGACAAGATGAAGGTGACGTTCACCTACTCCTCGAAGTACAAGGTGCCCGCCAACGTCACCGCGTCCGTGCTCAACCCGAGCCTGGTGGCCTCGCGCACCATCCAGCTGGCGCCGCCCTACACCGGCGGACCGGAACTGGAGAGCGGCGCCGTCATCCCCATCGACCGCACCCAGGTGCCCGTCGAGTACGACGAGCTGCGCGACTCGATCAACCGGATCCTCACCGACCTCGGCCCGACGAAGGAACAGCCCAAGGGCCCGTTCGGTGACGTCATCGAGTCCTTCGCCGACGGCCTGAACGGCAAGGGCGTGCAGATCAACCAGACGCTCAACAGCCTTTCCGAGGCGCTCACCACCCTGAACCAGGGCCGCGGCGACTTCTTCGGCGTGGTGAAGAGCCTGGCGCTGTTCGTCAACGCGCTCTACAAGAGCGATCAGCAGTTCGTGGAGCTCAACAACGATCTCGCGAAGTTCACCAACGCGTTCACCAACACCGACAGAGAAGTCTCCACGGCGCTGCAGGACCTGAACCAGCTGCTGACCACCACACGGGGCTTCCTCAACGAGAACGCCTCCGTGCTGACCGGCGACGTGAACAAGCTCGCCGACGTGACGAACGCGATCCTGCAGCCCGAACCGCGCAACGGCCTCGAGACGGCCCTGCACGTGTTCCCCAACCTCGCCGCCAACGCCGTGAACATCTCGTCGCCCGTCGCGGGTGGCATCGTCGGCCTGCCGGTGATCAACAACATGGCCAACCCGATGCAGTTCCTGTGCAGCGCGATCCAGGCGGGCAGCCGGCTCGGCTACCAGGACTCCGCGGAACTGTGCGCGGAGTATCTGGCACCGATCCTGGATGCGATCAAGTTCAACTACATTCCGTTCGGCCTGAACCAGTTCAGCAGCGCGATGACGCTACCAAAGCAGATCGCCTACTCCGAGCCACGGCTACAGCCGCCTCCCGGCTACAAGGACACCACCGTGCCAGGCATCTGGTCGCGGGACACGCTGTTCTCGCACGGCAACCACGAGCCCGGCTGGGTCGTCGCGCCCGGCATGCAGGGCATCGACGTGCAGCCGTTCACCCAGAACATGCTGACCCCGGAGTCGCTGTCCGAGCTCATGGGCGGACCCGACATCGTGGTGCCCCCGGCGCCGCCCACCTTCGGTGGACCGCACCAGGCAGGCCCGCCCGACGCCTACACCGAGAACAGTCCGCTGCCGCCACCGTGGTACCCGCAGCCGGGACCGCCTCCCGGTCCGGCACCGGGCGTGATCGCCGGTGATCCGTTGGGCGCCATCGCACCTCCGGCCGGGCCCGCACCCGCGGGACCGCCGCTGCCAGCTGAGCAGGGGGCTGGGTAATGCTGAAGCGTGTGAAGTTGAGGACGGTCGCCCGGCGGGGTGGAGCGTTGCTCGCCGCCGGGCTGATCCTGACCTCTTGTGGGTGGAAGGGCATCGCGAACGTGCCGATGCCCGGCGGTGTCGAAGGCGGCAAGAGCACCATGACGCTCTACGTTCAGATGCCGGATACGTTGGCGCTCAACGTGAACAGCCGAGTCCGGGTGGCCGACGTGTTCGTCGGCAGCGTCCGCAAGATCGAGCTGAAGGACTGGATAGCCACCCTCACGTTGGACGTCCAGTCGGACCTCAAGCTGCCGACCAACACCCTGGCGAAGATCGGCCAGACCTCACTGTTGGGTTCACAGCACGTGGAACTCGACCCGCCGACGGAACCCCCAGCACCCACGTTTCTCAAGAACGGGGACATGATCCCCCTGAAGAACTCGTCGTCGTTCCCGACGACGGAGCGGGTGCTGGCGAGCATCGGCACCATCCTGACCGGTGGCGGCATCCCCAATCTCGAGACCATCCAGACCGAGATCAACAACATCCTGTCGGGTCGTGGAGAGCAGATCCGAGACTTCCTCGGCCGGTTGGACACCTTCACCCGCGGGCTGAACGATCAGCGTCAGGACATCGTCAGGGCCATCGATTCGACGAACCGGCTGCTGTCGATCGTCGCGCAGCGGAACAACACCTTGGACCGGGTGCTGACCGAGTTCCCGCCGTTGATCAAGCACTTCGCCGACACCCGCGACCTGTTCGCCAACGCGGTCACCGCGCTCGGCCGGATCAGCAAGGCCACCGACGACGCACTGTCGCAGGCGAATCCGGACCTGCACACCAACCTGGAGAACCTGCAGCGGCCGCTCGTACAGCTCGGCAAGGCGTCGCCGTACCTGATCGGTGCGTTGAAGCTGTTGCTCACGGCGCCGTTCAGCATCGAGAACGTGCCGAAGGTGATCCGCGGCGACTACATCAACGTCTCGCTCAACGTCGACCTGACGCTGTCGGCCATCGACAACGGGCTCCTCACGGGCACGGGCGTGTCGGGCATGCTGCGGGCACTCGAGCAGGCGTGGGGACGTGACCCGGAGACGATGATCCCGGACGTGCGGTTCACGCCGAACGCGCACAACGTGCCTGGTGGCCCGTTGGTGGAAAGGGGTGAGTGAGCCGTGCTGACCCGCTTCATCAAGATCCAGCTGATCCTGTTCACGATCATCACGCTGATCGCGCTGGTAGCGCTGGGCTGGTACTACCTCCGGTTGCCCAGCCTGGCGGGCATCGGCCAGTACAAGCTGTACGCCGACCTGCCGAAGTCGGGCGGTCTGTACGCCACCGCCAACGTGACCTACCGCGGCACCCAAATCGGCAAGGTGGTATCCGTCGTGCCCACCGAGACCGGGGCACGCGCCGCGATGAGCATCGACAGCAGCATCAGGATTCCTGCTGACGCGACGGCCAACGTGCACTCGGTGTCGGCGATTGGTGAGCAGTACCTGGACCTGGTGTCCACGGGCAACCCGGGTCAGTACCTCTCCGATGGCGCCACCATCACGCAGAGTTCGGTGCCCAGCGAGGTAGGCCCGGCGCTCGACTCCGCCAACCGGGGTCTCGCGGTGTTGCCCAAGGAGAAGATCGACTCGCTTCTGACCGAGACGTCGCAGGCCGTGGGTGGACTTGGTCCTGCGCTGCAGCGCCTGGTCGATTCGACGACCGCGATCGCCAGCGATTTCAAGGACAACCTCGGCCCGGTCAACGACATCATCAACAACTCGACGCCGATCATCGACAGCCAGGTCAAATCAGGTGACGCCATCTCGCAGTGGGCGGCCAACCTGAACACCATCACGAGTCAGACGGCGGAGCAGGATCAGGCATTGCGCAGCGGTCTGCAGCAGGCCGCCCCCACCGCCGATCAGCTCAACGAGGTGTTCGGTGGCGTGCGCGACTCACTGCCCCAGCTACTGGCGAATACGGCGATCGTGGCGGACATGCTCAAGCGCTACCACAAGGGCCTCGAGCAGTCCCTGGTGATCTTGCCCCAGATCGGGACCATCGCCCAGACCGCCACCATCTTCGATGGCGAGGGTCTTCTGCACTTCGGCCTGTCGATCGGCCAGCCGCCACCGTGTCTGACGGGCTTCCTGCCTGCCTCCGAGTGGCGCTCACCGGCCGACACCAGCCTGGCGCCGCTGCCGCCTGCCACCTACTGCAAGATCCCGAAGGACTTCCAGGGCAACGTGGTTCGCGGTGCACGCAACTATCCGTGTGCCGACGTACCAGGCAAGCGTGCGGCAACGCCCGCCGAGTGTCACAGCAACGAGCCGTACACACCGCTTGGTACCAACCCCTGGTACGGCGACCCGAACCAGATCCTCACCTGCCCCGCCGCGGGCGCGCGGTGCGATCAGCCGGTGAAGCCCGGCTACGTGATACCGGCACCGACGATCAACAACGGGATGAACCCGCTGTCCGCCGACCAGTTGCCGGGCACGCCGCCACCGACCAGTGACCCGCTTACCGCGCCTGGCCAGGGCAGCGTCGCATGCAGTGGCCAGCAGCCCAACCCGTGCATCTACACTCCGGCATCAGGACCGACGGCGATCTACAGCCCGTCCAGCGGCGAGGTAGTCGGGCCCAATGGGGTCAACTACACCGTGACGAATTCAAACAAAACAGGAGACGACGGATGGAAGGAGATGCTGGCGCCAGCCAGCTGAACCGCACCACCGGAGGGCAGGAGCGAAGCGACCCGGGAAATGTGGTCGGAGGGCAGGAGCGAAGCGACCCGGGAAATGTGGTCGGAGGGCAGGAGCGAAGCGACCCGGGAAATGTGGTCGGAGGACAGGAAACCGAAGCACTGGATGACACCGAAGCACCGGACGATTCGGTCGCTACAGAACTAACTGAGCAGAGCGAGGACGCGCAGCCGGCGGATTCGGATGAGCAGGATGCCGCGACGCGGCGTCCCGAGCATCTGGGCCGGGGATGGTTCGTCGCGATCTGTGCGGTGTTGTTGCTCCTGACGGCCGGCGCCGGCGTCGGCGGATACCTTGCGCTGCGGTCCCACGACCAGACCGAGGCCATCGCCCGCGACGACGCCGTCGCCCTGGAGCGCGCAAAGGAATGCGTGGCCGCGACGCAGGCTCCCGACACCGCGGCGATGGCGGCCAGCCAGACGAAGATCCTTGAATGCTCCACCGGCGACTTCGCCGTGCAGGCCAACGTATTCGCCGGAATGCTGGTCGATGCCTACCAGGTGGCCAGCGTGAACGTGAAGGTATCCGACCTGCGGGCCGCCGTGGAACGCCACAACCCCGACGATTCGGTCGACGTACTGGTGGCGGTTCGGGTCAAGGTGACGAACTCGCAGGCGGCCGATCAGGAGCAGGGTTACCGGTTGCGGGTGCAGATGGCGCCTGCCGACGGCACCTACAAGGTCGCCAAGCTGGACCAGGTCACGTCGTGACGGCAGTGCTCGAGCCGACGATCGACGCTCCGGCGACGGATCAGGAGTCGATCCGCTACGCCTCCTGGCCCGCGCGTGCAGGGGCGCTGGCCGTTGACGCGCTGCCCGGCGTCGCAGTGATCGCGACGATGTGGCTGCTCGCGCTGACCACGTCGCAGTGGACCTGGCTGTGGTGGGTGTACGTGACGGTCGTCGTACTGGCCTTCATCGCGACGATGCTGAACCGATGGCTGCTGCCCGTGCTGACCGGCTGGAGCCTCGGCCGCGCGTTGTTCGGCATCCGCGTCGTGACCCGGTCCGGTGCCCCGGCGGGAGTCGCCCGGCTGCTGCTGCGCGACGTCGCTCACCTGCTGGACACGGCCAGCCTGTTCGTCGGCTGGCTGTGGCCGTTGTGGGACGGCCACAACCGGACCTTCGCCGATCTCCTGCTGCGCACCGAAGCCAGAGCCGTCGAACCCGCACAAGGCAAAGTCCGCCGGACCGCGGGCATCGTGTTCCTGGTGGCCGCCCTGCTCTGCGCTGCGGGCAGTGGGCTGGGCTACCAGACGGTGTACCGGCACGACCGTGCCGTCGAGGAGACCCGCACGGAGATCGCCGAGCAGGGTCCCCGAATGGTCGAGCAGATGCTGAGCTACGGCACCGCCACGTTGAAGGACGACTTCACAAGGGCGCAGGCGCTGGCCACCGACGGGTACCGGCCGCAGTTGATCAGCCAGCAGGAGGCCGTCCAGAAGGCGGGGGTCACCGCCAACGAGTACTGGGCGGTCAGCAGTGCGGTGCTGTCCGCGTCGCCGAAGCAAGCCGCGATGTTGGTGGCGCTGCAGGGGCAGCGAGGCGGCGACGCACAGAGCCTCAAGTTCATCACCGCGACCGTCCGGGTGGACTTCGAACGCGCCGCCGACGGCCACTGGCGGATCGCCAACCTGACGGTGCTGAAGAAGCCCCTGACGAACGAGCCCGCCAAGTGAGCCCGCGTAGGCAGGTCGACAACGCCGACCACGAGTACTTCACGGCCCCGCCGCTGAAGCCACCGCTTCGGTGGGGCCTACCGCTGACGACCACGCTGGCCGTCCTGGTGGTCGTGGCGGCGCTGGCCGCGAGCATCTTCATGGCGGTTGGGCACGAGAGCTACCGTCGCACCCAGGTGCGGGATGCGTCGGTGCTCGGCTACGTGCGCGGGTTCATGACGAGCTACACGTCGCTGGACCCGTTCCACGCCAACGACTATGCCGACCGCGTCCTTTCGTACGGCACCGGCGACTTCGCGAAGTCGTTCAAGGAGAGGATGAACGAGATCGTCGTGCAGGTGGCGCGCGCAGAACCCACCACCGGCACCGTTCTGGAGGCCGGGGTGCAGCGGTGGAACGACAACGGCGGCGCCGACGTGCTGGTGGCGACGAAGGTCAGCACCACGGGTCCGGACGGGAAGTCCACCATCGAGAGCGGCAGTCGCTGGGTGGTCACGACGATCGAGGAAGGACAGCAGTGGAAGATCAGCCAACTGATCCAGGTGATCTGACCGCCGCCGCCCCAGTGCCGCAAGGGAAGTCGGCACGTACGCGTCACCGCCTTCCGAGGCAGAAGCTGCGGCAGTCGGATGGCCCCTCGGAGGACGGGACCGAGGTGGCAGGTGCGACGGAAGAAGTCGCCGAGGAACCAGCGGTCACCGAGGCCGAAGCTACGGTGGAAGCCGAGCCCGAGACCGCGGTCGTGGAATCCGCTCCCGTGCGTCGCCGGTTCCCGTGGCGCCGGTCGAAGCCGGCTGAGCTGCCGGTGGACGCAGACGGCGAAGTGTCCGAATCCGCCGCCGATGAGCTCGAATCCGACACGGAGACAACGGAACCCCGCAAAGAACCCGCAGACGAAACCGACGAGCCCGATGAGCAGGCGGAGCCCGAGGAGCCGGCCGTCCTGGTTCCGCACCGCACCGCAGGTCGGGTGCTGAAGGTCGCGGCGATCGTCGCAGGCGTTCTGTTCGTCGGCGCCGCGGCATTCGCAGGCGCGACGATGCAGCCATACCTGGCCGACCGGGCCACGGCGCAAACCAAGTTCGAGGTCGCCGAGACGGCGGCCAAGGCCATCACGACGCTGTGGACCTACACCCCCGAGGACATGGATGCGCTGCCCGACCGCGCTGGCAAGTTCCTCTCGGGTGACTTCGCCTCCGAGTACCGCCGCTACATCGACGCCATCGTCGAGACGAACAAGCAGGCGCAGGTCACCAACAACACCCAGGTGCTCGGTGCGGCGGTGGAGTCGCTGACGCCGACCGAAGCGTCCGCGATCGTGTACACGAACTCGGTGGCAACCAGCCCGGTGACGAAGGGCATCCCGTCGCTGCGGTACCTGTCCTACCGGCTCACGCTGGTGCCGAGGAACCACGAGTGGCTGATCACCAAGATGACGGCGGTCACGTCACTGGACCTGACGCCCAAGCTGTAGCGTCGCCGTGGCCGTCGAATCGCCCGTGTCCCAACGGATGACGGTCGTCGCGCTGATGCTGCTGACCTTCGCCACCGGGCTCGTCGACGCCATCAGCGTGCTGGTGCTCGGGCACGTCTTCGTCGCGAACATGACGGGAAACGTGATCTTCCTTGGTTTCTGGTTCGCACAGCACCCCGTCATCGACCTGGGCGCCGCGGTCGTGTCCTTCATCAGCTTCCTTGCCGGCACGATTCTCGGCGGGCGACTCGCCCGCCACCTCGACACGAAGGTGCGGCGGTGGCTGACCGTCGCGCTCGGCATCGAGGTGCTGATCCTGATGACGGTGTCGATCCTGGCGGGAACCGGGGTGCTGACCTATCAAGGCCTCGACCGGCTCATCATCATCGCCGGGCTCGCCGTCTCGTTCGGCAGCCAGAACGCGGCAGCAAGGCAGTTCGGCATCCAGGAGCTCAGCACCACGGTCCTGACGTCGACGATCGTAGGCATCGGGTTCGACAGCCGCCTGGCAGGAGGCAAAGGGCAGCGGGAGAAGCTGCGCTACGGGGTGGTCCTGACGATGCTCGCGGGCGCGGTCGTCGGTGCGACCATGACGAGATTCGCCGTGGCCCCCGTGATCGCACTGGCCGGCGTAGTCGTTGCGACCAGCGCCGCCATCTTCAGATTCGCTCCTGCCAGGGTCTCCACGGATCACGGTTAGCCTGGGGCATGCCTTCAGTACTCGTCACCGGCGCCGGCAGGGGCATGGGTCGGTCGATCGCCGAGCACCTCGCGGATCGCGACTGGGACGTCATCGCCGGGGTGCGCAGCGACGCCGACGCCGCAGCGGTGACCACGGCCAACCCGCGCCGGATCAAGGCCGTGCTCCTCGACGTGACCAACGACGCGCACATCGCCGGACTCGCCGACTCGCTGCCCGACCGTCTCGACGGTCTGGTGAACAACGCGGGCATCGTCGTCGCCGGGCCGATCGAAGCCGTAGGCACCGACGACTGGCGAAGGCAGCTGGAGGTCAACGTCATTGGGCAGATGGCGGTGACGCGGGCAGTGCTGCCGCGGCTGCGGGCATCGCAGGGCAGGATCGTGTTCATCTCGAGCGTCAACGGCAGGCTGTCGATGCCGATGATCGGCCCGTACTGCGCGTCGAAGTTCGCGCTTGAGGCGGCCGCCGACGCGCTGCGAATGGAACTGCGGCCGTGGCACATTCCGGTGGTGATCGTCGAACCCGCACAGACCGACACCGACATGTGGCGCACGGCCGACACCATGGTCGAGGAGACCGAAGCCGCGCTGACGCCCGAGCAGCGTGCCTTGTACGCCAAGCACGTCGCGGGCATGAAGAAGATGGTCCCCATGGCGCAACGGATGGCGGTGGATCCCGCCAAGGTGGCGGCAGTCGTGCAGACGTCATTCAGCACGCGCCGGCCGCGTGCCCGTTACGTCGTCGGCGCCGGGCCCAAGGCCCAGACGGTGCTGATGGCCAACCTGCCCTCGGCCATCCGAGACGTCGTGCTGCGCAAGGTCTCCGGGCAGCCCTAGCCACGCGCCATGGGGTTCGTCAAACGTGCGCCCGCCGCGCCGCCCGGGTTCTTTGCCTGCGAGGCCGCTGGACTGCGTTGGCTGGCAGCAACGGAGGGCGGGGCGGCCTGCGCCGGGGTCATCGGTCACGACGAGACGAGCCTGACACTGGAACGGCTGACCTCGGTGGCACCCGACCGCGCAGCCGCCCACCGCTTCGGTGCACGGCTGGCGCACACCCACGATGCCGGTGCCGCGGGGTTCGGTGCGCCGCCCGACGGCTGGACCGGACCCGGGTTCTTCGGCCCGCTGCATCGGCCGCTACCGATGTCTCTGACGGGCCATCCGACGTGGGGCATCTTCTACGCGACGGAGCGGCTCGCGCCCATGGCCGAATTGGCAGCGCCACGGTTGAGTGCGGGCGTCAGCGCCGACGTCGAGGCCGTGATCGCGAGGTGCGGTCGCGGGGATTTCGATGACGACGACCGGCCTGCGCGGCTGCACGGCGACCTGTGGAGCGGCAACGTCATGTGGACCTCCGACGGCGTCGTCCTGATCGATCCCGCCGCCCACGGTGGTCATCGGGAGACCGACCTAGCAATGTTGGCGCTGTTCGGTTGTCCCTTCCTCGACACCATCGTCGACGGCTATCAAACCCACCGGCGACTACGGCCGGGCTGGCGTCAACGGGTGGGATTGCACCAGTTGTATCCGTTGCTGGCACACGTAGTGCTGTTCGGCGCAGGCTATGTGGCGGAAGCCGGATCAGCGGCCAGGAGCGCGCTCAATGCGGACTAATTGACGAAGTCGTAACAAGTTCACCCTGTTCAGGCGCCTCACAGCGTTCCATGCGTCGGGCTGACTACGCCAGGCAATGACGATGAGCCCAGCTAATCGAGATTCCGCTAAGGCCAGCCGCTGAAGTTTGCGGGCTGTGATGCCGCCGAACTCCGTTGCGGCATGGTCGATCCCGGCGTCGGAGGCCCCGACGTCTTTGCGAAGGGAATTTGCCAGCAATTTCTAGTATTGGCGCCTGCGTAAGTGTTAACGTCCACGCAAGTTGGCGACACTTTCGGGGAAAGGACTGGTCAGATGGCCGGCAAACATCGCAAGATTGGCGCGAGCGCTAGGCGGGTCGCCATGCTGAGCGCAGCCACCGCAACGGCGAGTGCGATGACCGTCGGCATCGCCGCACCGCCGGCAACGGTGCACTCCGAAGTCGTCCAAACGCCAGTCGACCTCGCGGCCGCCATCAGGTTGCTGCCCAACCACGATCAGGTGCCCGATCTCACCGGAGGCCTCGGCAGCCAGATCTACGGCGGGGGACAGGCCCTCACCGACCAGATCGCCAAGGCGGTGATCAACGGGATCAACGTGTCGGGACTCGCCCAGGCGGTCGGCATCGATCCCAAGCACCTGCTCCAGACCTTGCTCGCCGACCTCCCAGCGAACCTGCTTCCTGGGATCCTGGCCGCCCTCTCGCTCGACATTCCGATCCTTGGACCGGTGCTCGGATCCTTGACCGGCGGGGACGTCGGGCTCCTCACCGGCATCCTGAACCTGCTCGGCATAACCGAGATCACGGACGGCACCCTGACCGGACTCCTGGCCCTGCTGGGCTTGAACCTCGCCGATCCGCTGAACCTCTCGGGTCTGGCCGTGCCCGGCCTCAACGTCGTCACCACGGGTGACCTGTTCACCGGGCTCAAGCTGCTCGGCCTCGACCTCGGATGGCTGCCGGCCACGCCCAACGGCGTCGCCAGCGAGATCAACAACACCCCCTACCTCAAACTCGGCGTCGATGGCGTTCTCGACCTGGTGCTCGACAAGCTGGAGAACAGTGGGCTCCCCATCCCCGTGATCGGGCCCCTCATCACTCAGCTGGCCGAGTTGATCGGCCGCATCACCAATCCGATCACGAGCAATCTGCCCGACGTCCTCGACCTCCGCGTCATACCCACCATCGGGAGCGGATTCGGCGCCTTCGCCGCCGCCACGGCCTACCAGCAGGTGCTGAATCAACTGAAGTACCAGCCGGGCGGTTCGGCGTACGCCGGCCTCGACCCGCTGCTGGGCAGCCTGACGATCCTCCCGCTGGTGCTGATCAACAACCCGGCGCGCCCCGATGGCGGCGCCTTCGACCGGTTCGGGGCCCTGGCCTCGTTGTTCGGCATCAACACCGTGAACCCGACTACCCAGGTGACCAGCGACGGGACGGGCGTTCCCGTACTCGGCACCGGCATCAAGCTGGGTGCGGCCAACGTCCTGCCGATCATGATCGATGCGACCTACGAGTATCAGCCGCTGTCGGACCTCGCGTCCTGGCCGAATCCCTTCTCGTTGATGAACAACCTGGGGGCCGGGTTGTTGCCCACCTACATGCTTCGCGGGTTGAGCCTCGACAATCTCGGCGACCAGGTCCTCGGTCAGGTCACCGACCTGGTCAAGGACTCCGTGGCCTCCGGTAAACCGTTGTCGCTCAACGTGTATCTCACGCTGCACTCGGCGACGCTGCCCATGCTCGAGCCGCTGTATCTGGCCTCGGACTTCCTGAACATCGTGGGGCTCTCGCCGCTGGCCGCCATCCCCATGAAGTTGGCGAACGCGCTCGCTCCCGTGCTGAGCACCCTGGTCAACATCGGCTACACCAACGTGACCAGAAATCCGGACGGCACCTACACCCGGGACTTCACCAATGCCGGTACCGAGACCCCGTTCCTGTCGTTCCCCGACATCGACTACAGCAAGCTGCCCGGCGACATCATCAACCAGCTGGTCGGCGGCTTCACCAAGGAGTTCTTCAGCGCCAACCCGACGCCGGGTACGCCGAACGTGCTCTCCAACCTGATCAACGCGCTGCTCAGTGGCGGGCTCGGCAACATCTTGCCCGGCGCCACGCCAGCGCCCGGTGGTTCGGGGGCGACGAATCCGCTTGGCGGCCTTGGCGACCTGCTCGGCGGCCTCGGTGGGCTGCTCGGCGGACTCCTCGGCGGTTTCGGCATTGGTGCGGGCGCGGCCCCGCTGGCCACGGCGCACCAGACGGCCTCCTCGATCCCCGAGACGAACGCCGCCTTCTCGCGGTTGTCGATCTCCGGCGGTGCGACCGACGAAACCACCACTGCGGTGGCCGATTCCGAGAAGACCCCGGCCGCGACCGACGCCGAAGCCGAGACGGTCAAGGACCCCACCGCGGCCACGACCGAGCCGACGGTCAAGGACCCGACCGCCACGACGACGGAGGAGACGGTCAAGGATCCGACGGCTGTCGAGAAGCCCGCGACCGCGACCGGGACCGAAACCGAAACCACTGCAATGGATCCCGCCACCAAGCCGGTCGAGAAGCCCGCGTCGACGGACACCGGAACGGAAGCGGGAACCGGAACGGGAACCGACAGCTCGACGGGCCCGAAGCATGCGAAACCCGACACCGACGCGCCTCCGGCGGCCAAGGACTCGACGCCCAAGCACGCCAAGGCGGACGACGACACCAAGCCCGGCGCCGATACGTCGAGCAGTACCGACAAGACGCCCAAGAAGGACAAGCCGTCGCTCAACGTCGTGCGCAACAGCCCGAACGCGTCCACCGACGCCAAGTCGGGCGAGAAGACGGGCGCCTCCGAGAGCGGCAAGAAGGACGAAGGCGCCAAGAAGGACGAACCCGCAGGTGCCGCAGCGTCGAGCGCAGGATCGGCGAGCGACTCGGCGGGCGGCTCCTCGAGCAACGCCGCCTGAGGACGTCAGGCGAACGCGAGCCAGCTGGGCAGCGCACGCTCACGCGAATCGCATAGCACCTGGTAGGTGTCACAGGAGCCCTTGGGTACGCCTGCGCCCGCCCACATGCCGCCTGCCTCGCGGCGCAGCACGATCGCTGACGACCCCCCGCCGTCCAACAGGATTGCGGAGTCGCTGCCCAGTCCACGGAACAGGTCCTGGATCTGGTCGGGGGTGTAACTGCCGCCCTGGAAGACGTACATCTCGTCCTTCTGCCTGGCGTAGGCGAGCGCGGTGCGAGCCGCGCTCGGGCCGCCGTCGTTCAACTGTCCGGTGTCGCCAGGCGACAACAAGCCGAGGCCGCTCACCGCGACGAACCGGGTGCCCTTGTCCATCAGGTCCTGGATGACGGGCGTCGCGGCGTCGTAGTCGTTGGTCGACTTCGGCGGGATGACGAACGGGACGCCAGCGACCGGAAGGATCATGGTGGTCAACGCCGACCAGGTCTCGTCGCCACCCGACAGGCCCTGCTTCCCCGCGTAGGCGATCGTGCCGGTGACGGCTGCGTTGGCCCGGCCTTGGCCGCGGGTGTTGTCGACGTATGCGCCGAGTGGTGAACTGCAGCCGGTCGTCTTCCAGGAGCCGCCCTTCTGCCCGCGTACGTCGAAGAAGTTGGCGTTGATCGCAATCGTGGGTGACCCCAGCGCATTCCACGCCTGCAGGGGCGTGTAGACCTCCGAGGCCTGCCAGAGCCCCTCATTGGTGCGGGCGCCGGGCGTGCGTTCGCAGCGGGATTGGTAGCCGGAGTGCGAGTCGACGAGAAGTCGGGGAGTTAGCCGCTTTGATGCGCCCTTGATGATCATCAAGTGCCCGCCGCTACTCATCTCGTACCAGGAGCCGCCGGCGTTGAGCATCGGTGCGGCGTTGCCACCGCCGAAGTTGTAGACGAGGTACTGACCGCGGGTTGCCGCAATGGCATTCGCGAGGAGTTCGCGACCGTCGGCTGCCCGCGCGGTGGGGGCGCCCATCGCCGTTGCCAGGACGGCGCACAGCGCCAACGTCGTCGCGCACGCGCCGAACCGTCGAAACTTTGCGGCAGTCTTCGGCACCGTCGTCCCTTCGGCTGATCCCTATCCGATGAGAACACAATATTCACAGTTAACTCACTGTCAACTTTCATCACAGCTGCATCACGATCGAGCAACGAGCGAATTGCGTTGCCCGCGAAGTCGTTTGCTAACGCTGCACGCGTGTGTCGGTCAATTCTCCCGTCGCTTCGCTCGCCTCAGTGCCCCGGCGGGGCAAGCCGATAGATGGCGTCGGCATAGTCATCGGTGACGTACGCCGCGCCGTCCGGCCCAACCACTGCGGCCACCGGACGACCCCACCGGGAACCGTCGGACGCCTGGAAGCCGCCGACCAACGTCTGCTGATCGCCGAGACCCCCATTGCGCCAGGGGAAGAACGACACCTCGGGTGCCCGCGGCGGCTGACGGTTCCACGACCCGTGCACACCAACCAGTGCGCCGTGGGCATAGGGCTCCGGCAGCACACCGTCGACGAAGCTCAACCCCAGCGGGGCCGCGTGTGCGCCGAGACTCTGTTCGACAGGAGGAAGCGCGGCGCAGTCGAGCCTGCTGCCGTCGGCGTTGGTCTGGACGTCGCGGATCAGGGGCAGGTTGGCAGGCCCGCCGTCGGGATTGCAGTACGGCCAACCCAATTCGCGGCC
>Ga0105237_10002687_pt1 | contig 21794 bp, 16 predicted proteins | sample KBSC24metaG_FD_81520 | JGI IMG/M metagenome (GOLD analysis project Ga0105237, IMG submission 81520) | Corn rhizosphere microbial communities from Kellogg Biological Station, Michigan, USA - KBS C2-4 metaG | ecosystem: Host-associated > Plants > Roots > Rhizosphere > Soil | place: Michigan, USA...
GCACCTTCTTGCCGCCGCGCAGGCCTTCGTCGGCGGTGATGACGATCCTGGATTTGCAGTCGGTGATGCGCTGGGCGAGGCTGTCGGGCGAGAAGCCGGCGAACACTACCGAATGGATGGCGCCGATCCGCGCGCAGGCCAGCATCGCGTAGGCGGCCTCGGGGATCATCGGCAGGTAGATGGTGACGCGATCACCCTTCTTGACGTTCCGGGTGCGCAGGATGTTGGCCATCTTGCAGACTTCGTCGTGCAATTGCCGGTAGGTGACGTGCTTGGACTGCGAGGGATCGTCGCCCTCCCAGATGATCGCGGTCTGGTCGCCGCGCGTCTCGAGGTGCCGGTCGATGCAGTTCCAGGCGACGTTGAGCACGCCGTCCTCGAACCATTTGATCGAGACGTTGCCGGGGGCGAAGGAGACATTCTCGACCTTGGTGAACGGCTCGATCCAGCCGACCCGCTTGCCCTGCTCGCCCCAGAACCCGTTGGGGTCTCCGACCGAGCGCTCATACATGTTGCGGTACTTGGCGTCGTCGACGAAGGCGCGCTCGGTCCAGTCCGCGGTCACCGGATAAACTTGCTCCATGGACTTGCCTCCGTTTACCGTCATCGAACCACCTCCGAGAAATCACGCGGCCTGGCTTTGAGGAAATCCGTCACGACCCTGATCTGGTCGGCGGCCATCAGCGGCGGTACGTGGCCGCAATCGTCGAAACGGAAAACATCCGCGCGGCCGTTGCGCCGTTTCATTTCGACCGTCAGGTCGATCGAGAGCAGATCCGACCTGGCGCCGTGCAACACCAGCATCGGCACCTTGATCGCTTCCCAGTATTTCCAGAGATCGAGCGGCGGATAGTACCACGGCGTCTTGAAGCCCTTGGCGATCGCCGGATCGCACAGGACGGCAAAGTTTCCCTTGGCTTCGTCCCAGCGCAGGCTGTGGCTCGCAAGATGCCGCCATTGCTCATCGGCGAGGTGGCCATAGGGCGCCAGCACGGTGCGGAAATATGTCTCGCCGTCCTGCAGGCTCGCAAACGACGTCGGCATGTTGTCGATGTAACCACCGATCCGCCGCAGTCCGGTCGCCGAGACGAATGGCCCGATATCGTTGACCACGAGCTTGCGGACGATGCTTCCCGAGAAGCCCGCCATCACGATTCCGATCAGACCGCCCAGCGAGGTCCCGACCCAATCCACTTCCCGCACGCCGAGCCGCGCGATCATCGCGTTCATGTCGGCGCAATACTGCGGCAGTGAATAATCATCCGGATTCCTGAGGCGGCCGCTGCGGCCCCTTCCCGGGAGGTCGGGACAGATCACTCGCCGGCCGCCGGCCGCGAGCGCGGCTGCGAGATGATCGAAGTCGCGCCCCTGCCGCGTCAAGCCGTGGACGCAGATCACCGGCCGCTCGGCATCTCCGGGCCCCCATTCGACATAGGCAATCTCGTGAAAACCCGACGGCGAAAGGCCGAGCAACAGCCCCTCACGATCCGGCTTCCGATCTCCCGAGATCATGCCCACTCCCTTCGTCGTCACGTCGCCTGCTCCGTCGAACATCGTTTCTTCCTGCCAGGTCAATGCAGGGCGCGCGCTGCACCCGGCGCCGCCCGGTCGCCAACCGTTCCCTTTTTCCGGTCGTTACGATTTCCAGCTCTTGCGCATCTCCTCGAAATTGTCGGTCATGCGCTGCTTGACCAGATTGAATACCTCGGCGTTGGACTTTGCCGTCATTTCGCCGAGTTCGCGCGCGCTGGTCAGTGCGGTTTCGAAGGATTTGGCCGCCAGCTCGCGCTGCTGTTCGGCGGACAGCTTCATGTCCTGTACCATCGAGGCTACCTGTTCCGAGGCCGAGCGCAGGATTTCGAGCTGACGGCGCGACACATCGGCCGCAGCCTCGTTCGAGAGCTGAGCGGCTTTCGAGATGGCGTCAATCGCCTGCCGCTGCTTCTCGATCAGCGCGGGGACGTCGATGGCAGGCAATTTGAATGTCTGTGAGAGCTTTTCGATCTGCTCTTTCAGGGTCTGGGCGATCTTGTCCGCGTCTGTCGTCATGGACGTCTCCTTTTTCGGATGCTACCTGCTTGATGGATCCACTGAACCTTGCGAGCGGGCAAAGCGCTGCGCTTCCGCCTGGGTCTCGAAGATATGCGGCGCGACATGACGCTCGGCGAGCCCCTCGCCGAGCTTCATCCGCATGAATGCGCTGGTGGTGTAGCGGGACGCCGTGCTGTAGTAGCGCTTCTCGAGATAGGCGATCATCGAGAAGTAGGCATCGCTGACCGTCGGCTCGAGATAGAAGCCGTCATAGTTGGCGATCAGCGCGATCGGCTTGCCCACCGCCCGGCAGACGTTCTCGACCTCGCGTCGAACCAGGTCGACGTCCTCGACGGTCTTCACCTCGTAGCCTTCGAAATTGACGAACAGCGCGTTCCGCTCCGGGTCATAGCTGATGCGGTCGGCGAGGTTGCGCCCGAGCAGCACGTGATCCAGCCCCATCGGCTGATTGCGGAAAATGCGCCCGTCCATCGGACGGACGTTCCTGATCAGCGGCTTGAAATCCATCTGGCCGAGGATGTCGCGGTCGACATCGATCCCGGGCGCCACCTCGACCAGTTCGAGCCCGGCCGGCGTCCGCTGCAACACGCAGCGTTCGGTGACGTAGAACACCGACTGGCCGGTTTCGGCCGCATAGTCGCCGCTGAAAGTGATCTGCTCGACCTCGGCGATGAATTTCTTCATCGATCCTTCGCGCAGGATGTGCACCGCCTCGTCCTCGACGGCGATCCGCAGGCCCCCGCTGGTAAAGGTGCCGGCAAAGACGATTCTCTTGGCGCTCTGCGAAATGTTGATGAAGCCGCCGGCGCCCGCCAGCCGCGACGAGAACCGGCTGACATTGACGTTGCCCGCGGCGTCAGCCTGGGCCATGCCGAGACAGGCGAGATCGAGGCCGCCGCCATCATAGAAATCGAATTGCTGGTTCTGGTGAATCACGGCATCCGGATTGAGCGCGGTGCCGAAATTGAGCCCGCCTTGCGGCATGCCGCCGATGATGCCCGGTTCGGCCGTCAGCGTCAGGTATTTGAGCATGTGCTCTTCGGCAGCTACCGCAGCCACGCCTTCCGGCATGCCGATGCCGAGATTGACCACGCCGCCCGGCGGCAGCTCGAACGCGCAGCGCCGCGCGATGATCTTGCGCTCGTCGAGGTCGAGCGGACGCACCCGGTCCATCGGCACCCGCTGCCGCCCGGAAAAGGCGTGGCTGTAGGTGGTGCCGTAGGTCTGCTGGTGATGTTCGGGATCGGCCACCACGACACAGTCGACCAGAATGCCGGGAATCTGCACTTCGCGCGGATTGAGCGAATTGGCCGCGGCGATGCGCTCGACCTGCACGATGACGAACCCGCGTGAATTCTTGGCGGCCATCGCCATCGCCAGATTGTCGAGGGTGAGCGCCTCGCGTTCCATGGTGATGTTGCCGGCCGGATCGGCGGTGGTCCCGCGCAGGATCGCGACGTTGATCGGAAACGACTTGTAGCGCAGCCACTCCTCGCCATCGAAATTGACGACCTCGACGAGGTCCTCGGTCGTCTTCTCGTTCAGCTTGCCGCCTTCGAGCCGCGGATCGACGAAGGTGCGAAGTCCGACCTTGGTGACGACGCCCGGGCCGCGCGCGGCGATGCTGCGGTAGAGATGCGAAATACAGCCGAGCGGCAGGTTGTAGGCCTCGATGCGGTTGGCGAGTGCGAGTTCGCCGAGCTTGGGCACCAGTGCCCAGTGGCCGCCGACCACCCGCTTGACCAGGCCGTCATGCGCCAGCCGGTTGAGGCCGCGTTCCTTCGAATCGCCGGGAGCCGCGGCAAACATCAAGGTGAGATCCGCCGGATGACGCGTCTCGCGGTAGCGCTTCTCCAGCGCGACCAGGAGGCCGTCAGGCGTACCGACGCCGACGAAGCCGGAGGTACAGACCGTGTCGCGGTCGCGGATGATCGCGACGGCTTCCTCGGCTGAGACGATCTTGTCCTTCATCGACGCACCTCGATCCGCCCTTCAGTCTCTTGCCGCCAGCCATTCGGCGATGCTCTTGCTGAGCCGGCCCTGCGACTTGCTCGACACGAACAGTCCGACATGGCCGCCGGGCAGCGGAAATTCGCTGTAGTCGGACGTTCCGATCAGCGGCCCCAGCGCCTTCGAGCAGGTCGGCGGAATGATGTGGTCATCGAGCGCGAACACGTTCAGCGTCGGCGCCGAGATCGCGCGAAGATCGACCTTGCGGCCGGACAGCACGAACTCGCCGTTGACGAGCTGGTTCTCCTGATAGAGATTTTTCAGCCACTGCTTGGCGGCTTCGCCCGGATGGTGCGGACGGTCCGCCAGCCACTTCTCCATCCGCAGGAAATTCTTCCACTTCGCCTCGTCGTCGACGACGTCGATCAGATCGATGTTGTACTTGGTCAGCGAGCGCATCGGCGTCATCATCGAGAACACCGAGCTCATGAACTCGCCCGGCAGCACGCCAAAGGCCTCGACGAGATCGTCGACGTCGGCGCCATCGAGGCTGCGGGTCCAGACGTTGAGGAAGCCGTGATGGGCGGCCGGATCATCGCTGTCGGCATGGAAGTCGATCGGCGTGATGGTGAGAACGAGGTTCTTCACCTTGTCCGGATGCAGCGCGGCATAGCAGGTGGTGAACACGCCCCCCTCGCAGATGCCGAGCAGCGTCACCTTGTCGTGGCCGGTCTCGCGGCAGACCCGCTCGACGGCGGCGTGAATATAATCGTCGACATAGTCGTCGATCGTCAGCCAGCGCTCGGCCCGGCCCGGCCGGCCCCAATCGACCAGCCACAGATCCAGCCCTTCGGCGAGCAGGCTGCGGACCAGCGACCGGTCGGGCTGCAAGTCCGCCATGGTGTAGCGACCGATCAGGCCATAGGCCAGCAGCACCGGCGTCTGCGCCTTGCGCGCCGCCAGCGGTTCGTAGCGATACAGCTCGACCTTGTCGCGCCGCATCACCAGATGCTTCGGCGTCGCACCGACGTCAATGTCGGCGTCCCTGGTCCTGGCGAACATCTCCGCAGCCTTGCCCATCTTGGCCGTCGTATCGGCGAACTCGCGCGCCAGCCGGGCAGCCAGATTCTCGTCACTCATCGCGATCGCCCTTCTGTTCGGATGCTCTTGCCGACAGGCTCGTCGCCGGCTGCGGAATGTCGCGCGCCATCGCCCGCACCTCGCGCCGCAATTCGGTGAGCTGGCGGCTCAGTTCGTCGAAGTCGCGCTGGGTCGGCAGTCCGAACAGCCCCGACACCGTCTCGTTCAGATCGGTCTGGGTCTTGCGAAACTCGATACCGGCCTGCAGCAGCTCGCGCTGCACCTGGAGGAATTCCTCCGAGCGCTGGTTGCGGATCAGTTCCTCATTGGCGATGACGCTCCAGGCCGCAAAATCGTCGCGCCAACCAGGTGCCTCCGTGCCTTTCTCCGTCGGCGTCGCAGCCCCGTGGCGTTCCATCGCTCGCATCCAGGGCCGCGACGCGTTGGCGTTATAGGCCGCCAGCTTCTGCCTCATCTTGGTCCAGGAGAGGAAGGCCGCCATCAGCTTGCGGTCGATGTCCCAGACGTCGGCGAGCTTCGGCCCCTGGGCCATGCGCTCGATCGCGTCGCTCAGTTCGTCGCCGAGCCCGGTCCGCTTCTCGGCAGCCCGGGTCATGATGAAGGGCAGCATCGAATTCGACCAGGCCTCGCCGGCGCCGACCGAGACTTCGGCGATGCGCCGCCACTGTTCGGTCCATTGCGCGAACGTATCGGCCAGCGCGTCGGCGCTGCTCTTGGTATCCTGGGTCATTGCTTCCGCTCTATCCTCGATCACGACAAAGTTCGGAGGGCCGATTTCCGTGCTTGCTGCACTACACCTTGCCGTCTCCTTCGAGATATCCGTGGAGCCGTGTATCGGGCATCAGCAGCGAGCCTGCGAGGGCGACGACGGCCATGGCAGCGACGTAGTAGAAGAACACCTGCTCGTACCCGGCCGACTTGAACGACAGCGCGACATATTCCGCGGTGCCGCCGAACAGCGCATTCGCAATCGCATAGGGCAGGCCGACGCCGAGCGCGCGAACTTGCGCCGGAAACAGCTCCGCCTTCACGACGCCGCTGATCGAGGTGTAGAAACAGGCGATCATCAGCGCACACAGGACGAGCGCAAACACCGCATAGAGATTGGTCGTCCCCGGCAATGCCATCATGATCGGAACGGTGGCGATCGCGGCAATGGCGCTGAAGCACAGCACGTTGTTGCGGCGGCCGATCCGGTCCGACAGCACGCCGAACACCGGCTGCATCAGCATGAACACCACGAGCGCGCAGGTCATCAGCGTGCTGACCGTCCTGGCGTCGATCTTGACGGAGTTGACCAGGAACTTCTGCATGTAGGTCGTCATCGAATAGAAGTAGAGCGACCCGCCCATGGTGAGCGCAAAGGTGATGAAGAGCGCGCGCTTGTGCTGCCAGAGCGCCCCGAGCGAGCCGGATTCCTTGTGGTGCATCGCTTCAGCAGATGCGGTCTCCTTCAGGGAGCGCCGCAAATACAGCGCCACGATCGCCGCCACCGCGCCGAACGCAAACGGGATGCGCCAGCCCCAGGCCTTGAGCTCGGGATCCGACAGCGTCTGCTGCAGGACGACCAGCACCAGCAGCGCGAGCAGCTGCCCGCCGACCAGGGTCACGTACTGGAACGACGAGTAGAAGCCGCGGTTACCCTTGATGGCGATCTCGCTCATATAAGTCGCGGCCGTGCCGTACTCGCCGCCGACCGACAGCCCCTGGGCCAGCCGCGCGACCAGCAGCAACGCCGGCGCCAGCGCGCCGATGGTCGCATAGGTCGGCAGCAGCGCGATCATCAACGATCCCGCGCACATCAACAGCACCGATAGCACCATCGAATTCTTGCGGCCGTGGCGGTCGGCGATCCAGCCGAACAGCCAGCCGCCGAGCGGACGCATGAAGAAGCCGACGGCGAAGATGCCGGCCGTTGCCAGCAACTGGCTGGTCGGGTCGCCGGAGGGAAAGAACGCGCCGGCGAAATAGATCGAGGTGAAGGCGTAGGCGTAAAAGTCGTACCACTCGACCAGATTTCCCGACGACGCCGCGACGATGGCCAGCACCCGCTGCCGAGCGTCACGGCGCGACAGGTCCGATACCCCGGCAATGTCAGAGACTGCGCTCATCCTCGTTCCCCCCTTGCGCTTGTTGCGCCCCGCCGCCTCAGGCCGCGGCCCTGTTGCCAAAAGCCTCGGTGTAGATGGCGAGCGCGTCCTCGAACCTGACTTCCCGCGGATTGTTGACGAGCAGCCGGGTCTGTTTCATCGCGTCCTCCGCGAGCCTGTTCAGGTCGCCTGCGCTGATCCCGACGTCGCCGAGCGAGGGCGGCACCTTGCAGTCGCGACAGATCGCGGCCATGGCATCGACGAACAGCCGTGCCTTCTGCGCGGTCGTCAGCCCTTCGGTCCGGGGATCGACGATCGGCGCCAGCTCGGCATAGAGCGCCTCGGCCTCCGGCAGGTTGAAACGGAGCACCTGTGTCAGCACCAGCGCGTTGGAGAGACCGTGCGGCACGTGGAAGATCGCGCCGATCGGGTAAGCCAGCGCGTGAACCGCCGCGACCGGGGCATTGGCGAACGCCATGCCGGCGAGCATCGAGCCGAGCAGCATCTGCGAGCGGGCTTCGAGATCGCTGCCGTTCTCGCAGACGCGCAGCACGTTGGCCGACAGCAGCGCCAGCGCCTGACGCGCCAACTGATCGGACATCGGGTTCTTCTTGTGCTTGCTGGTATAGGCCTCGATCGCATGCACCATGGCATCGATGCCGGTGGCCGCGGTGACGGAGGCCGGCAACCCCAAGGTCAGTTCCGGATCGAGGATCGCCCAGTCCGGGATCAGGACCGGCGAGACGACGCCTTTCTTCTCCGTGGTCGGCGTGGTGACGATGGCAATCGGCGTCACTTCGGAGCCGGTCCCGGCGGTGGTTGGCGCCAACAGCAACGGCAGGCGCTTCCCCCTGGCGAGTCCGACGCCATAGATGTCATCGAGGCGATCCGGCGTCCTGGCGAGATAGGCGACGAGCTTGGCGGTGTCGAGCGCACTGCCGCCGCCGATCGAAAGGACCAGTTCGACATTGTTGGCCTGACAGGCCGCAACCGCGGTTTCCACGACATGCGATGGCGGATCGGCGACGACGTCCTCGAACACGCTGACCTCGATCCCGGCTGCCGCCAGCGAGGCTTCGGCGCCCCTGGTCAGACCTGCACCGCGCACGCCCTTGTCGGTCACCAGCATGACGCGGCGCGCGCCATAGCCGGCCACCAGTTCGTCGATCTTTCGCGAAGCGCCCGGCTCAAACAGGATATTCGACGGCGCCTGGAAGGTGAAACGTCCGATCATGCTATTGCTCCTCTTTGATGTCACCGGTGCCGCGTGTGCGCGTGGCTCACGCCCGCCGATGCAACACCACCATCTTTTCCTGGGTCATGTCGCGCATGGTGTAAGGGATGCCGCCGACGCCATAGCCGGCCTCGCGGCGGCCGGCGAACGGCATCCAGTCGGTCCGAAACGTCGTCGGGTCGTTGATCATGACGGCCGAGGCTTCGAGCCGTTCGCTGGCACGCAGCGCCACGTCGATGTCATCGCTGAACACGCAGGCCTGGAACGGCGCCCGCAGCGAATTCGCCCGCGCGATCGCCTCGTCCAGCCGCGAATAGCGGTAGATGCAGACCACCGGCCCGAACACTTCTTCTCGCGACACCCGCGCGTCCGCCGGCGGTTCAAGCAGCACCGTCGGCTGCATCGTCGTTGCCGACAGCCGTTCGCCGCCGATCGCGCGCGTCGCACCGGCCGCAACCGCTGCGCCGATCCAGTCGGTGATGCGATCGACCTCCTTGGGGTTGATCAGCGGCCCGACCTCGGTCTCCGGCAGGGTCGGATCGCCGGTGCGGAGCTTTGCCACGCGTGCGACCAGCCGCTCGGTGAACTCGCCGACGATATCCTCATGCACGTAGATGCGCTGGGTCGACACGCAGACCTGGCCGGCATGGTAGAAGCCGCCCTTCACCAGCGGCTCGATGATACGGTCGAGGTCGGCGCTGCGATCGACGATCGCGGGCGCCACGCCGCCATGCTCCAGCGCCGAGCGAGTGCCCGGCGCCAGCTTGCCATGCAGCCGCCAGCCGACCGCGGCCGAGCCGATGAAACTGAGGAAGCTGATCCGCGGATCGCAGGCCAACTGCTCGGCCAGCGCCGAACTGTGCGGCATGAATGTCTGGCACCAGGCTTCGGGCAATCCGGCTTCGTGCAACAGGGCGACGAAATCGCGACAGCTCAATGGTGTCGCACTGGCCGGCTTGACGATCACGGGGCAGCCGACCGCGATTGCCGGCGCCACCTGATGGACGATCAGATTGAGCGGATGATTGAACGCGGAGATCGCGAACACGACGCCAATCGGCTCACGGGTGGTGAACGCCCAGCGCCGGCTCGAGGCCGGCGTGAGTCCCATCGGCACTTCGCGGCCGGCGAAGGTCCGCAACTCCTCCGCCGCGCAATGCAGACCGTCGATGGCGCGCGTCACTTCGATGATCGCATCGGTGAGCGGCTTGCCGCCTTCGCGCGCGATCTGGCGGGCGAAATGATCGCGACGACCCTCCAGCAGCATGGCCGCGCGCCGCAACACTGCCGCCCGCGCATGCGGCGCCAGCCAACTGTCGCGCTCGCCGAACACGCCTAAAGCGGCCTGCAGTTTGCCTTCCATTGCTTCGGCGCCGTCGACCGGGACCTCGGCAAACGGGACCCGGTCGAACGCCTGGACGACCTGCAACATCGTCTGCGTGTCAGGTCGGATCGGCGCCGAGCTTGCGGTTGCGTAATTCATCGACCAGCACCCTCGTATTTTCGGAATAATCGATCGCAACCTCGACAAGGTGAACGCCGCCACCCTTGAACGCCGCCTCCAGCGTCGGAAGCAGCGCATCGACCGAGGTGACACGCGACCCCCTGGCGCCATAGGATTCCGCGTAACGGACGAAGTCCGGATTGCCGAAGGTGAGGCCGAAATCCGGGAAATCGTCGACCGCCTGCTTCCAGCGGATCATGCCGTAGGCGCCGTCATTGAGGATCAGCACCACCAGATTGAGCTTGAGACGAACCGCCGTCTCCAGTTCCTGGCTGTTCATCATGAAGCCGCCGTCGCCGCAGATCGCCATGACCCGGCGTTCCGGATAGAGCGTCGCCGCCATCATCGCGGACGGCAGGCCGGCGCCCATCGTGGCCAGCGCGTTGTCGAGCAGCAGCGTGTTGGCGACATAGGTCCGGTAGTTTCGCGCGAACCAGATCTTGTACATGCCGTTGTCGAGCGCAACGATGCCGTTCTCGGGAATGACCTGGCGTACGTCGTACACCAGCCGCTGCGGCGTCACCGGCCAGCGGCTTTCGGTGGCGCGGTCGGCGATACGGCCGAGGATGCCGTCGCGCAGCGGCAGCAACGCCTTGGCGTTCGGCAGCTTGCCCTCGATCCGGTCCGCCAGCAGCTCCAGGCTCGGACCGACGTCGCCCACCACCTCGGCATCCGGGAAATAGACCTGCTCGACCGTTGCCGGCGTGTAGCTGACATGGATCACCTGCGGCCCGTTCGGGCCCATGATGAAGGGCGGCTTTTCCACGGTGTCGTGGCCGATGGCGATGATCAGGTCGGCCTGGTCGATCGCCTCATGCACATAGTCGCGCTCGGATAATGCGGCGGTGCCCATGTAGAGGCTGGTGCCGCCCGGAACCGTGCCCTTGCCCATCTGCGTGGTGAAGAACGGAATGCCGGTGCGGCGCACGAAGCCCGCGATGCCGAACGTCGAACGTGGACGGCTGGCGGCGGCCGCGAGCATGATCAGCGGGCGTTTCGCCGCCAGGATGATCTCGGCGGCGCGATCCAGCGCCGCGCGGTGCGCGACCGGAATTTCGATCGGGTGGATCGGCACCATCGGCACCGGCTCGACCTCGTCCCCGGCAATATCCTCGGGCAACTCCAGCAGCACCGGCCCGGGCCGCTCTTCCATCGCGACGCGGAAGGCGTCGCGGACCAGCGTCGGGATCGAGGCCGCGCTGACGATCTGGCGCGACAGCTTCGTCAGCGGTTTCATCGATGCGATCACGTCGACGATCTGGAAGCGCGCCTGCCGGCTGCTCATGATCGCCTTCTGGCCGGTGATCATCACCATCGGCATCGCACCGAGATGTGCGTAGGCCGCGCCGGTCGAGAAATTCAGCGCACCCGGACCGAGCGTCGAGATGCACACGCCGGGCCGGCCGGTGAGCCGCCCGTGCGTCGCCGCCATGAAAGCCGCCGCCTGTTCGTGGCGGGTCAACACCAACTGGATCTTCGAATTGCGGAGCGACTCGACGACGTCGAGATTTTCCTCGCCCGGCACGCCGAATATCCGGTCGACCCCTTCATGCTCCAGCGCCGCAACCAGTAGGTCTGAGCCCTTCACCATCTTCTCTCTCCTTGACTTGTGTGCCGGGATCACGCCGCCAGGCGCTTGATGATCGCGCCGGCGAAGTCCGCTGTCGAGACCTTGCCGCCGAGATCGGCGGTCCGCACATTGTCTACCTGCAAAGTCTTCTCGATCGCTGTCCGCAGCCTGGTCGCGAGATCGTCCCTGCCGACATGCTTGAGCATCAAGGCCGCCGCCAGCAGCAGAGCCAGCGGATTGGCGATGCCCTTGCCGGCGATATCGGGGGCCGAACCGTGCACCGCCTCGAAAATCGCCGCCTTCTCGCCGATATTGGCGCCCGGCGCCATGCCGAGCCCGCCAACGAGCCCCGACATTTGGTCCGACAGGATGTCGCCGAACAGGTTGGTGGTGACGATGACGTCGAACTGCCATGGGTTCATCACGAGCTGCATCGCGCAGGCGTCGACGATGCGGTCGTCCATTGCAATCCGGCCTTCATACTCCTTGGCGATCTCCCGCCCGGCCTGGAGAAACAGCCCGGTGAGCGCCTTCAGCACGTTGGCCTTGTGCACCACCGTCACCTTCTTGCGGCCGTGCTCCAGCGCATATTCGAACGCGAAGCGGACGATGCGGCGCGCCTCCGCATGTGTATTGACGCCTGAGGAGATCGCGACCGCGTGCGGATCGTCGCCAACCTGGATGAAATGCTCGAAGGCCACATAGAGGCCTTCGATATTCTCGCGGATCAGAACGAGGTCGATATCCTCGAAGCGACCACCGGGCACCATGGTCTTCACCGGTCTCAGATTGGCGTACAGCCCGAACTCTTCGCGCAGGCGAACGTTGACCGAACGGAAGCCGCCGCCGACCGGCGTCGTCAACGGCCCCTTGAGCGCCAGCCTGGTGCGGCGGATGCTGTCGACCAGGGCTCCCGGGAGCGGGTCGCCCGCACTCTCGACGCCCGCCATCCCGCCGAGCTGCAGATCCCACTCGAACGGCGCGCCGAGCACGTCGAGAATTTTCGTCACCGCGGCCGTGATCTCGGGACCAATCCCGTCACCTGGAACCAATGTCGCCGGAATTTTACCTGACATGTTCACTTCCCCTGTCCTGATCGTGTCGTGAGAGAGCGGCAGCGCTCACGCCGCAAGCTGGCGCAGCACGTAGGGCAGAATGCCGCCGTGCTTGTAGTAGTTGAGCTCGTCGAGCGTATCGATGCGGCAGGTCAGCGGGACCTGCTTGATCGTGCCGTCGCCCATCACGATGTCGATGGTGATGCGCTGTCCGGGCGCGATGTCGGTGAGCCCCTTGATCGAGACCTGCTCGGCGCCGGTCAGGCCAAGGCTCTTCCACGACGTGCCTTCGTCGAAGACGAAAGGCAGGATGCCCATGCCGACCAGGTTGGAGCGGTGGATGCGCTCGAAGCTCTGCGCGATCACGGCGCGGACGCCGAGCAGCTTGGTGCCCTTGGCGGCCCAGTCACGCGAGGAGCCGTTGCCGTATTCGACGCCGGCAAACACCACGAGCGGCACGTTCTCGCGCTGGTAGCGCATTGCGGCGTCGAAGATCGGCATCTTCTCGCCGGAGGGCTGGTGCACGGCCCATCCGCCTTCCGGCGTGGCGCCGCCCTCGCCCTTGACCGCAAAATTCTTGATGCGGATGTTGGCGAAGGTGCCGCGCACCATCACCTCGTGATTGCCGCGCCGCGTGCCGTACTGGTTGAAGTCCTCCGGGCGAACCTGGTGGCCGCGGAGGAATTCGCCGGCCGGCGACGTCGTCTTGATCGAGCCCGCCGGCGATATGTGGTCGGTGGTGATCTTGTCGCCGAACAGGCCGAGGATGCGCGCACCGACGATATCGCTGATCGGCGCCGGCTTCATGGTGATGCCGTCGAAATAGGGAGGATTCTGCACGTAGGTCGAGGACATGTTCCAGCGATAGGTCAAGCCGGTCGCGACCTCGACCGCCTTCCAGTTGGCATCGCCCTCGAACACGTCGGCATATTTGGTCTCGAACATCGTCCGCGTGATGTTGTCGCGGACGAACTGCTCGATCTCGGCATTCGACGGCCAGATATCCTTGAGGTAAACCGGTCTGCCGTCCGAACCGGTGCCGAGCGGTTCGTTGACGAGATCGACCTGCAGCGAACCGGCGAGCGCGTAGGCAACCACCAGCGGCGGCGAGGCCAGGTAGTTCGCCTGCACGTCGGGCGACACGCGGCCTTCGAAATTGCGATTGCCGGACAGCACCGCGGCGCCGATCACGCCGTTGTCGTTGATCGACTTCGAAATCTCCTTCGGCAACGGACCCGAATTGCCGATGCAGGTGGTGCAGCCGAAGCCCACCAGATAGAAGCCGAGCGCGTCGAGGTCGGTCTGCAGGCCGGATTTCTTCAGGTATTCGGCCACCACCTGCGAACCCGGCGCCAGTGAGGTCTTCACCCAGGGCTTCGCCGTGAGGCCCCGGCGCGCCGCGTTGCGGGCGAGAAGGCCGGCGCCGATCAGCACCGACGGATTGGAGGTGTTGGTGCAGGAGGTGATCGCCGCAATCACGACGTGGCCGTGGCCAAGCTCGAACTCCTTGCCCTCGACCGCAAACTGCCTGGCGGCCTGCCCTTCCTTGCCATACTCGCTTTCAAGCACGCTGAGGAAATTGGACTTGGCGATGCTGAGACCGAGCCGGCCCTCGGGGCGCTTCGGCCCGGCGAGCGAGGGCACGACGTCATCGAGATTGAGCTCCAGCGTATCGGTGAATACCGGATCGGGCATTCCCGGCGTCCGAAACAGGCCCTGCGCCTTGGCATAGGCCTCGACCAGCGCGATGCGATCGCTGGCCCGGCCCGAAAGGTTGAGATAATTCAGCGTTTCGCCATCGACCGGGAAGAAGCCGCAAGTCGCGCCGTATTCCGGCGCCATGTTGCTGATGGTGGCGCGGTCCGCCAAGGTCATGTGATCGAGGCCGGAGCCGAAGAATTCGACGAACTTGCCGACCACGCCCCTCTTGCGCAGCATCTGGGTGACGGTGAGCACGAGATCGGTCGCCAGCACGCCTTCGCGGAGCTTGCCGACAAGGCGGAAGCCGATCACCTCCGGCACCAGCATCGACAGCGGCTGGCCCAGCATCGCAGCCTCGGCTTCGATGCCGCCGACACCCCAGCCGAGCACGGCGAGGCCGTTGGCCATGGTGGTGTGACTGTCGGTGCCGACCAGCGTATCAGGATAGGCAACCGTCTTGCCGTCGCGCTCGGCGGTCCAGACCGTCTGCGCCAGATATTCGAGATTGACCTGGTGGCAGATGCCGGTGCCGGGCGGCACCACGCGGAAATTGGTGAAGGCATCCTGCCCCCACTTCAGGAAATTATAGCGCTCGCCGTTCTGCTCGTATTCGCGGGCGACGTTCTCGCGCAAGGCCTGCGCGTTGCCGAAATGATCGACCACGACGGAGTGATCGATCACCAGATCGACCGGCACCAGCGGATTGATCCGCGACGGGTCGCCGCCGAGCTTCCGCATCCCGTCCCGCATCGCCGCCAGATCGACCACGGCGGGGACGCCGGTGAAATCCTGCATCAGCACCCGCGCAGGGCGAAATCCGATCTCGGCGCCGGCCGATCCGCGGTCCTCGGTCCAGCGCGCCAGCGCCTCGATATTGGCGCGCGTCACCGACTGGCCATCCTCGAAGCGAAGCAAATTCTCCAGCAGGACCTTCAGGGAGAAAGGCAGCCGCGAAATGCCCGCGAGACCATTCGCTTCCGCCTCAGGCAGCGAGAAATAGGTATAGCGCCGTCCATCGACATCGAGGGTCCTTTGACATCCAAAACTGTCAAACGTCGTCATGCTCACCTCCCGTCCGCCGACTTCACAGGGCCGGCGGCTCTATCTACGGGGGGAGGGATGTCTTTGCTGAATGCGCCTACCGTTGCGAGCCGGTACAGCCACGACGTCCTCCCACCTTTTTTTCAATGCGTGATGGCGGCGCTGTCCGCGTACGGCCAGCATCAACCCGGCACTGTTGGGAGCAGGATAGAGGCGGTTACCTGTCAACAACCTGTCGCGGCCGCCAAGGCAACGAGATTGGGTCTCGCCACCATCATCTCAGGCGAAATCTCATCGTGACCCGAAGGCCACCAAGGCGCCTGCCCTCGCCGAGTTCGATCGAGCCGCCCATCCGGTCGAGCAAAACGCGAACGATCGAGAGTCCCAAACCGCTTCCGTCGGGCGCATCCGGACGGGCGATTCGATAAAATCGCTCGAATACCTTCTGCCGCTCGGCTGGGGCGATACCCGGGCCATCGTCTTCGATCTCGACTACGGCGCTGTCGCCATCCCTGGACAATCTTGCGATCACCACCCCACCGGCTCGCCCGTAGCGGATCGCATTATCGATCACGTTGCCGAAAATCTCGTCAACCAGAAGCTCGTTGGCTTCGACGTCCATCTCGTCCTGCTCCACCTCCAGCTGGAGCTCGATATTGCGGGCCAAAGCAGAGCGCGCCCGCTGCGCGAGTACCTGTTTTGCCTTTGTCACGACGGAAATTCTCTCTGCGGGGGATCTGACCAAGGCGTCCTCGTCGGCACGTGCAAGCGTCAGCAATTGCGAAATCATCCGATCCAGTCGAACAACCTGTCCGTCCACTTCCATGACCATCTCGGTCATTTCGCTCGATCCTGCCAGACGACGCTTGAGGAGATCCAGATGCGTCCTCAGCGCGGCAAGGGGAGACCGCATCTGGTGCGACGCGTCGGCGGTAAACTGGCGCAAGATCTGGGTAGCGAAGCTGACACGATCGAGCAATTCGTTGATCGCCTGTGCGGGCGCAAGCGCCTCCTTCGGCACCATCTGCAAATCGAGAGGTCGGAAGTCCTTTGAGCCGCTAATTCCGCGACGGTCGATCTGCCGCCTGAGTTGGGCAAGCGGTCCAAGTCCGCGTTCGACCGCGACCCATGTCAGCAGGGCGATGACCGCCAAGAGCACGATCTCCGCGAAGGCAAGTTGACGGATCATCTCGCGCCAAAGCTGGTCGCGCGCGTGTTCGGTCTCGGCCACGGCGACCAGGACCGGCTTGGCGGCTCCGTAGACATGTCGGGATATGGCGGCTATGCGAACGGTATTGCCACGATAGGCATCATCCCAGAAGATCGGCTGTTCTGGCTCGAGTGTCGCCCTGGGCAGAGGCAGGTCGTTGTAACCGGTGACCGTCTGGCCATCCACGCTGACCTTGTAAAAGATGCTGTCGTCGGATTGCGTCTCGAGCATGCCCAGGGCCACTCGCGGCAGATCGACGGTCACCTCTCCGTCCTCCACAGCCAGGCGATCGGCAATCGCCAACAGCGAGCCTTTCAACAACCGATCATGCGTGACCTCGACGACATGAGAGATGACGAGACTACCGCCAACGGCCACAGCGATTGCAACGCATGCAACGGGAACCAGGAGACCGACGAGAAATCGGGTTTTGAGAGACGGTTGACGCCGTGCCATCAGCGTCCGTCCAGGAGATATCCGAGCCCGCGCATCGTGCGGATTGTAGGGCCGTCAGAGCCGAGCTTCTGGCGAAGACGGGCGATATAAAGCTCCAACACGTTCGGACCAACCGGCTCGTCAAAGCCGAACACCTCCGAGATCAGGCGGTCTTTCGGTACCAGCTTGCCGTGGTGAAGTATCAGGATCTTCAGGACCGCCATCTCCCGGCGGCGCAAATCCAGAGGTTTGCCGCCCAGGGTGGCGCGCCCCATCGCCGGATCGATGACGAGCGATCCACACGTCAACAGCGGATCGGTGCGGCCCTGGCCGCGCCTGACCAGCGCCCGAACCCTGGCCTCGAACTCCGACAGATCAAACGGCTTGCGAACATAGTCGTCCGCCCCGAGGTCCAACCCCTTCACCTTGTCTGCCGTCGTATCATGTGCCGTCAAGATCATGATCGGCACCTTCGATCCACTGGCGCGGATCTGGCGCAGAACCTCAAAACCCGAGCTATTGGGCAATCCTAGATCGAGGACCAAAAGGCTGTAGGGTTCGGAGATGGCTATCGAAGCCGCTTCTGCACCGTCCGCCTCGTGATCGACCGCAAAGCCCATCGACTTGAGTGAAGTCGAAAGCCCCCGGACAAGCGCCATATCGTCTTCAACAATCAGGATTCTCACGGCGCCTCCCCCTCGCCAATGTCTTCTGGGCTCCGGCGCTTGTTGTTCATTTTGCACCTTGTCTTGACCCCTATCACACGGCAGCCGTGATGGCATCTCCTTCTTTGCAGGCATTGTTCATCGCTTGACCGCCCCGCACGCGCCATCCGGCCTCGCGACCCCACGGCCTGCGCGCTCCTGACGCTCCACGGCGCCCGCCCGCGACAGGTTGACGACAGCTCAGCTGTCTACGCTAGCTCATCGCTTTCGCTGCAGCAGCTTTCGGCATCCGAGCTGTTCGACTGGCCAGATCAAGCGGTCGCGACGCCAAGCGCGATCGCTGCGCAAGACAAGAACCCATAATCGGGTCAAAACAACAGAACCACGGGAGGATATCATGACGGCGTCCGGACAATCGAAGATTGGGATGGTGCTACGCGTCACCAGCGGCAATTTCCTGGAGATGTTCGACTTCTTTCTTTCCGGGGTATTTGCCTCCTACATCGCCAAGGCGTTCTTTCCGCTCGAAAGTCAGTATGCCTCGCTGCTGCTGACGTTTGTCGCTTTCGGCGCCGGCTTCCTGATGCGTCCACTCGGAGCCATCTTCCTGGGGGCTTATGTCGATAGGATCGGACGTCGCAAGGGCTTGATCGTCACGCTCTCGATCATGGCTTGCGGAACTGTCTTGATCGCATTCGTCCCGAGCTACGCAACCATTGGCATCGCGGCTCCCCTTCTGGTGCTGATGGGAAGGCTGCTGCAGGGCTTCTCGGCGGGAGTCGAGCTCGGCGGTGTTTCCGTCTATCTCTCGGAAATGGCGACCCCCGGCCACAAAGGTTTCTACGCCAGTTGGCAATCGGCGAGCCAGCAGGTCGCGATCATCGTGTCGGCCGCATTCGGCTTCGCGCTCAACGCGTGGCTGTCTCCCCAACAGGTCGACGACTGGGGATGGCGGATCCCGTTCTTTGTTGGCTGCATGATCGTGCCGTTCGTCTTCTTCATCCGACGTTCGCTTCAGGAGACGGACGAGTTTCTGGCACGCAAGCATCATCCGACCGTGGGTCAGGTTTACCGCTCGATCCTCGCAAACTGGGCGATCGTGCTGTGCGGCATGATGATGGTCATCATGACGACGGTTTCGTTCTATCTCATCACCGTCTACACGCCGACCTTCGGAAAGTCGGTCCTGAAACTCTCCGCGACCGACAGTCTGTTAGTGACGATCTGCGTCGGCATTTCGAACTTCTTCTGGCTTCCGGTGATGGGAGCCTGGTCGGACAAGATCGGGCGGAAGCCGATTCTGCTGGGCTTCTCTTTGCTTGGCCTGGTCTCGGCCTATCCTGCTCTCTCTTGGCTCGCTGCGGAACCGACCTTCGGCAAGATGCTGGCTGTCGAACTTTGGTTGTCCTTCATCTATGCGAGCTACAATGGCGCGATGATTGTCGCGCTGACCGAGGTCATGCCGGTCGGCGTGCGCACGTCCGGCTTCTCGCTCGCCTACAGCTTGGCCACGACATTTGGAGGCTTTACGGCGGCCATCTGCACCTGGCTGATTGCCACGACCGGCGACAACGCCGCTCCCGGCTGGTGGATGAGCGCTGCCGCAGCGTCTGGTCTTGTCGGCACATTGTTGGTGTATAGAACGCGGGCGGTTGCGACGGCATCCGAAGTCTCCGCCAGCTTGAACACCGTCGGGACTTGAGGAAGGAGACCGGCGATGCATGAACAGCCCCAACGTGACCGGATGCGTCCAATTCGTCTGACCTGGCTCCTTGCAGTGGCCGTGCTTGTTGCGGCCCTCTGCACACCGAGGGCTGACGCGGCGGAAATCCGGGTCATGATTTCAGGCGGCCTGAGCGCGGCCTACAAGGAGCTCGTCCCGCAATTCGAAAAGACGACGGGCAACACCGTCATCACGTCCTACGGGCCTTCGATGGGAAATACCGAGAATGCGATCCCCGTCCGCCTGGCCCGCGGCGAACCTGCTGACGTTCTGATCATGGTGGGAGATGCGCTCGGTGCCATGATCTCCAAGGGATTTGCCGATGCAGGCAGCCGCGTCGACCTGGTGCGCTCGCCCATAGGCATGGTTGTTCGCGCAGGCGCTCCGAAGCCCGACATCTCGACCCCGGAGGCTCTCAAGGCAACCCTCCTCGCCGCGAAGTCGGTCGCCTATTCCGACAGTGCGAGCGGGGTCTATGTCGGGACCGAACTCTTCAAAAAGCTCGGCATCGCGTCGGAGATGGAAGGCAAGGCCAGAATGATCCCCGCGGACCCCGTTGCCGGCATTGTCGCGCGCGGTGACGCCGAACTGGGCTTTCAGCAGATCAGCGAGTTGCTGCCAATCCCGGGCGCCGAACTGGTCGGCCCACTGCCACCGGAGCTGCAAAAAATCACGATCTTCTCGGCCGCCCTCGCCAAAGACGGCAAGGCCCGCGAGCAAGGTAAGGCACTCATCGACTTCCTCGCTTCGGCTGCAGCCGCTCCCGCACTGGTCAAGTCCGGCATGGAGCCGATCGGGCCCACGCGATAGATCGGTCATGCCGAAGAGCCCGGCCTTTTCTTAGGGCGACGGCACCGTCTATACTGCCTGCTCTGGACGTCGGCCGGCGCAGTGCTTTCGATGACGCCTCGGTCGGTCGACGTCCGGAAGATCGAGGTCGTTTGGATGCCGAGGATTAGGTTACATGTCGTAGCCTTAACCCTTCTGTGGGCCCTCGCCGCTACGTCGGCGAGCAGCCAGGAGGATCAAGTTCGCACCGACCCGCTGGACCCGGACCGACTGTCGATCGGCTCCGGTACGGAGGGCGCGGTGCGCATTGTCTCGACATCGGACATCGTCGAGGTGAAAGGCCTGCTCGGCGAGTGGCATCGCTTACACCCCGATATTCGCGTCGATTACATCCATCAGAGCTCTCTCGAGGTCTACGAGGACGTCGTCAAGTGCCGCGAGCAAGGTCAATGCGCCGATATTGCGTGGAGTTCGGCGATGGACTTGCAAGTCAAGCTCGTGAACGACGGCTATGCACAACCCTTCTCGCCAACCGACTCCGATCGGATTCCGGATTGGGCGATCTGGAGAAAGCAGGCCTTTGGGATTACCGCCGAGCCGATCGCTCTCGTCTACAACAAGCGGCTGGTTCCGCCGGAAGATGTTCCACGTACACGAGCTGATCTGCTGAAGCTGTTGACCACAAAGCGCAGCATCTATCAGGGCAAGGTCGCCTCATACGATGCCGAACTAAGCGGGACCGGATTTCTCTTTTTCAGCAACGACGTGCAGACGACGCCGGACACCTGGAACCTGATCCGCGGTCTCGGGCAGGCCGGCGTCCGGCTTTACACGTTCAGTCACACGATCCTCGATCGGGTCGCGAGCGGAGAACATCTGCTGGCCTACAACATGATCGCTTCCTACGCGCTCGAACGGGCGAAGGACGACCCATCGATTGGTGTGACCCTGTTCACGGATTATACCGCGCTGATCACGCGCATCGCAATTATCTCGAAAAGCGCGCCACATCCGGCAGAGGCCGCGCTGTTCATCGACTTCCTGCTCTCCCGGAACGGTCAGGAGCAGTTGGCGGCGCGCTCCTTCGGGACTGTACGCTCCGATCTCCCGACCGGCCTGCGGGCGACCGTCAGCGAGGACGCGCTCCGTCCTATTCGCGTCGGACCGGATCTCCTCGCCAATCTCGACCAATCCAAGCGGAAGGCCTTCTTCCGCGAATGGCGTCGTGCGCTGGATGGCCGGTGATGACGACGATCGTTCGAGGTGGGACGCTCGGCTGCGCATCCGGATCGCCGCCTGATTGGTCTCAACGAGGCCATGCCGTAGGGTTTCGCCGGCCAGCTGCGGTTGGCGTGGGCAGGCACGACGAGATCGCAATCGGCGTTCGCGAAACAATCGATGCCGAGGGCCTGAGTTTGCTGGCGCTCCCTAGGAGCCTATGGATTAATTTCCGCCGCTAAAGAAACTAGCGATTTTACTGTCGGCTCTTCTCTTGCAATGCTGGTGAGAAAACTGTCAATTGTTGCACGCGATGTTGGACGTTTTTGTTGGCTGAGATTTGCACTCATCAGACAGCCAAACAATCCGCCGCAACATCGGGCCCCGAGGTGGCAGCCGGAATGGTCGGATATGCCTACTAGGGTTCGAGTTCAGACGTTGCACCCCGGCCCCTAC
>Ga0105237_10002689_pt1 | contig 21784 bp, 20 predicted proteins | sample KBSC24metaG_FD_81520 | JGI IMG/M metagenome (GOLD analysis project Ga0105237, IMG submission 81520) | Corn rhizosphere microbial communities from Kellogg Biological Station, Michigan, USA - KBS C2-4 metaG | ecosystem: Host-associated > Plants > Roots > Rhizosphere > Soil | place: Michigan, USA...
ATACAGGTAGAAAACCAGGCCCGTATTTGACACTCCGCCACCGTCCCCAGTTTGGGGACATCATTCGGAAGAGGCGGCGCCACCACATTTCAGCAGGATTTGGCAAATGCGGACTGCATCGTCATTGAAGGCTCCAACATGGCCGAGTGCCACCCCGTGGGTTTTCAATGGGTAATGGAGGCGAAGCGCCGGGGCGCGAAGATCATTCACGTCGATCCTCGCTTCACCCGCACTTCGGCCGTCGCCGATTTGCATGTGCCGATTCGCGCCGGGTCCGATATCGCATTCCTCGGCGGCATTGTCCGCCACATCCTTGAGACCGGCCGCTACTTCCACGATTACGTCGTCACATTCACCAATGCTCCGGCGATCATCACGGACGAGTTTCGCGACACCGAAGACCTGGACGGCCTCTTCAGCGGCTGGGACAGCGATAAGAATCAGTACGACCCGAAGTCGTGGGCCTACGAGGGTGTCGAGCCGGGCCAGTCAGGCACCACGCACGAACAGTCCACCGGCGAACCGCTCTCTGAACGTGCGCAAATGCAGCACAAGCATCGCGACGAGACGTTGCAGCACCCCCGCTGCGTCTTTCAAATCCTGAAACGCCATTATTCCCGTTATACGCCCGAGATGGTGGAGGAGACTTGCGGCGTCCCGCAGGACCTCTTCTTACAGGTCGCGGAAACACTCATTCAGAATTCAGGCCGCGAGCGTACCTCCGCCTTCTGCTACGCCGTCGGTTGGACGCAACATTCTGTCGGTGCCCAATACATTCGCACCGCTACGATCATTCAGCAGCTATTGGGCAACATGGGCCGACCGGGCGGCGGAATTCTTGCGCTGCGAGGCCACGCCTCCATTCAGGGCTCGACCGATATCCCCACGCTTTACAACCTGCTGCCCGGCTATCTGGCGATGCCCAAGGCGAAGAAGGACGTTAATTTCGCGAAGTACCTGGAGAACAACCACGCGAAAGGAGGCTGGTGGACCGAGTTTCCCAAGTACATCGTGTCGCTTTTAAAGGCCTGGTACGGCGAGCACGCTACCCGCGAAAACGATTGGTGCTACGACTATCTTCCGCTGCTCACCGGCGATCATTCGCACATGACCACTTACGCCGCGATGGCCGATGGCCTAGTAAAGGGCTACTTCATCGTGGGCGAAAACCCGGTGGTCGGCTCGATGAATGGAGGCTTCCAGCGCGCCGCGATGCGTAAGCTGGAGTGGCTCGTCGTACGCGATTTCCAACTTATCGAGACCGCCGAGTTTTGGAAATCCTCTCCTGAAAATGAGCGCGGCGAAGTAAGCAGTGAAGACGTTCAGACGGAAGTCTTCTTCTTTCCCGCCGCTGCTCACACCGAAAAAGACGGCACCTTCACCAACACGCAGCGCCTGCTGCAGTGGCATCATCAGGCAGTCGAGCCTCCCGGCGATTGCCGCAGCGACCTGGATTTCGTTTACGATCTCGGCCAGCGCCTGAAAGCCCTCTACCTGAGTTCGAACGACCCGAAAGATCTCGCAATCCAGAATCTGACCTGGGACGCCAAAACCTCCGACGACGTGCTGCGGGAAATCAACGGCTGGACGGTGGCGGACCGCGCTCCGGTGGAAGGCTACACGAAGTTGAAAGATGACGGCTCCACCGCTTGCGGCTGTTGGATTTATTCCGGCTGCTACAAGGATGGCGTCAACCAGACCGCGCGCCGCAAGCCAGCCAGCGAGCAGGATTGGGTCGCTGCCGAATGGGCGTGGTCGTGGCCAATGAATCGCCGCATCCTTTACAACCGCGCCTCCGCCGACGCGGAAGGCCGCCCATGGTCCGATCGCAAACGCTATGTCTGGTGGGACGACGCGCACCACAAGTGGACCGGCTTTGATGTCCCCGACATCATCGCCGATCGCCCGCCCTCATACCGCCCCGCCGAAGACGCCAATGGCCTCGACACCATCGGCGGCACCGATGCCTTCATGATGAATGCCGACGGCAAGTCTTGGATCTTCGCGCCGAAAGGCCTGCAGGATGGGCCCCTGCCCACCCATTACGAGCCGCAGGAGTCCGTCATGCGCAATCCCATCTACGGCCAGCAATGCGACCCCTCGCGCATGGAATGGAGACGCCGCGAGAATCCTTATCACAAGGCTTGGGCAGACCCCGCCTACCCGTACCTGATCACTACCTACCGGCTCACCGAGCATCACACCGCCGGTGGCATGTCGCGCTGGTTGCAATGGCTGGCGGAGCTGCAGCCCGAAATGTTTTGCGAAGTCTCGCCGGAAATCGCCGCCGAGAAGGGCCTGCACAACGGCGGTTGGGCGACCATCTCCACCGCGCGTGCCGTCATCGAAGCGCGCGTGCTCGTCACGGAGCGGATCAAGCCGCTGCGCATTCGAGGCCGGTTGCTCCATCAGATTGGCCTGCCTTACCACTGGGGCAGCAAAGGGCTGGTGCGGGGCGACTCCGCCAACGAACTCATCGCGTTCGTCGGCGACCCGAATGTCTCCATTCAGGAGTCCAAGGCCTTCACCGCGAATATCGAGCCGGGGCGGCGCGGTCGTGGCCGCGGCCCGATCGCTGGCACGCAGGAAGGTGAGTCCGGACAGTGGCGCGACCAACCGCCCGCCCGCTTCAAAAAGCCTGGCAAGCACGGAGTGGTGACCGCTCGAAACATCAGCGGTGAGGAGACTTAAACAAGAATGCCAACCGGATTCTTCACCGACACTACTCTGTGCATCGGCTGCAAGGCCTGCGAAGTGGCGTGCAAACAGTGGAATCAACTCCCCAGCGACGGCTACAACTTCACGGGCATGTCATACGACAATACCGTGCAGTTGGACGCCTCCACGTGGCGTCACGTCGCATTTGTCGAGCGCCCCGCGCCGGTCTCCGAGCAGCCCGTGAACAGCTTCTCCTGGTTGATGTTGTCGGACGTCTGCAAACACTGCAATCGTGCCGGATGCCTGGAGAACTGCCCCACCGGAGCGATTATTCGCACCGAGTTCGACTCGGTCTTCGTGCAGCCCGACATTTGCAATGGCTGTGGATACTGTGTCGTCGGCTGCCCCTTCGGCGTGATCGATCGGAACCCAACCGATGGCCTCGCGTGGAAGTGCACGCTCTGCTACGACCGGCAAAAAGCGCATATGGAGCCAGCCTGCGCGAAGGCATGCCCCACCGACTCGATTCAGTTCGGCGAGATCGCGGACCTGCGCACTAAGGCTGCCGCGCGAATCGAGCAGCTCCATGGTCAGGGGGTCAGCGCCGCTTACCTATACGGCGCTGATGAAGCGTCGCAGCCCGGCACCGAAGGCTTGAACGCGTTCTTCCTGCTGGTGGATCGCCCCGAAACTTACAACCTGCCGCCTAACCCAGTCGCGCCGGCAAAGCGAGCAGGCCCCAGTTGGGCGTCTATGGCAGTAACGTCTCTCGGCTTGTTGGCCGCAGCCTTCGGCGCGGTAGCGAGCGTTCGCGGAGGAAGGCGTTGAGCGCGACCGGCATCACTTACTACGACCGACCGGTCTTGAAGGAGCCGGTGTGGATTTGGACCGTGCCGGCCTACATCTTCGTTGGCGGAGTCGCAGGGGCGGCCATGACGTTGGGACTCGCCGTCGAACTCATCGGCGGCAGCCGCTTACGCGCCTTCGACGAACGGTGTCGCTGGATAGGTGCGGTGGGTGGAGGAATTGGCAGCGCCCTGCTGATTGCCGATCTCGGAAGGAAATCCCGTTTCTTCGCGATGCTCCGCGTGCTGCGCCCCAGTTCGCCAATGAGCATTGGGTCTTGGGTTCTCGCCACGGCAACCCCGCTCTCGGCTGGCTCGGCGCTACTGACGCTGCAACGCGACGGGGTATTGCGCGCGGCCGGACAACTCGCGGGTGCGAGCGCGGGCATCCTCGGTATGCCGCTCGCGACATACACCGCCGTACTGCTGGGCAATTCGGCGGTGCCGCTTTGGCTGATCACCAGGAACACGATGCCCTTGCTCTTCGGCGCATCTTCCGCCGCATCCCTGGGCTCGGTATTCGATCTGATGCGCTTGAACCGCGAGGAGCAGTCAATCGCGACGAGATTCCAACTGGTCGGCCGAGTCGCGGAGCTAGCCGCCGCCGAAGCAGTGGAACGACAGGCCTGCTCTAACGAGCGCGTCGGACGGCCACTGCGCGAAGGCGTTTCGGGCGCGATCTGGCAGGCCGCCAAAGTGCTGAACGTCGCCAGCTTGGTGCTTACCATCATGCCCGGCAACAGCAAGATGCGGCGCAGAATAGCTGGCGTCTGCGGAATACTCGGCGGCATCGCAGTCCGCTTCGCTATCTTTCACGCCGGCAAGGCGTCCACGCGCGATCCGCGCGCCACCTTCGAGCAACAGCGATAGGCCCCAGGATTGCATCGTTACGCCAGGAGGTGAAGCATGGCGACTAAAGACAGCCGTTGCTGGCCGGGATATGAGCCAGTCAAAGGAAAGACACAGCACGAACAAGGCAGTTGCCGGCCACGGCACCAAAACGAACAGTGCAAAGAAGCGCGCAGCTTAGTGCTCCGTCACGATTTTGGAATCGACCGAGAACTTCTTATAGTTGCTCCACTCGACCTCTTCGTCTTGCGCCAGCCGCTTCAGCAAGCCGATTCGTCCACTGCCGCTCAAGGTCAGGCGCTTCGGAAACCACAGCTCGGGGCTGACCTCGGACTGCTCGAAGGTCATCTTCGCTCCCGGACTCAGCCGTGCGAGGAACAGCCCCCACGAGATGGTGTCGGTAGTCTCCGCTTCCACCTTCGCCCACTGCAGCGTCGCCTTGTCGATCCACATCCGACCGCGCACCTTCAACAACATCTTCGCGTCGCCGCTCTTCGCCTTCGCGCCCGCTCGCGGCTCGCCCGCCACGATCCACACCGGGCGGCCCTCCACCACCGATTCGCCTTCCAGCCGTAACTTGTAAAGCTCCGGGATCTCAGAGAGAAACTCGAATTCCCTTCGACGTCGCTTCTCTAGCTCATCCATTCGCTTTTGCCGTTGCGCCGGAGTTTCGGACGCCAATTTATGACTCTCGCGGTCCAACTTCTTCTGTTCGCTACGCTGCTCGTCTGCTGTCAGGGGCTTTCCGTCCCTCTCGAGCGTGCGACGGTACGGCTCCCCGTTGAGCATCAGAGTCTCCCAGGCCTCTCGCTTGGTGGATTGAACTTTGCCATGAGAGTCCAGGCGCTTCTCGGTCGACCGGGCCTGCCACGTATAGTCCTTCATGCGCACCCAATCCAGTTGGTCTTGCGAGATCGACTTGCGCACGAGTTCGTAGGGATCCTGCGCGTTCGCTGCTGTTACCAGCGCAAGCGCGGCCAAACCGTAGCGGAGCAGACTCATACTCAAATCGTAAAATGAAAGCCAGTCCCTTCGGCACGACTCCGTTGTTGTGGGGTAGGCGCTTTCGCCTGCCCATTCCGGAGGCTGGCTTGGCAGACTGGCTTTTATCCGTGACCGACCCGGGCTACTGATTCGGCACTACCCACTCGTACCGCAGCGCCGCAATCGGATCGATCTTCATCGCTCGCCGACTTTGGCCCAATCCTATCAAAACTTGCCCTTGTGGTGATTCCCGGATGTCCGTTTAAACACGTTGGGTGGAATTGTGCGGGGTGAAGGGCAGGAGCAAAACCATGCACGAACCATTCGGAATGGAAGACCACTCGGACGGCACTGCGGTCCTTTCGCGCGATCCGGTTTGCGGGATGTCCGTTGACGAAGGAAAAGCGGCCGGCAAGACTGGCTATGCCGGCCAGATGTATTACTTCTGCTCCAAGAAATGTCAAAATGACTTCGAGCTTTCGCCCGGCCAATACATTGGGCAGACGGAACGACTCTAATCGATCCCGAGCTTGTGCTGCATCTGCTCGAGCGTTACGCCCTTCGTCTCCGGGAACACCGTCAGCACCACCACGAACTGCACGACTGTCATTGCGGTGAAGAAGATGAACGGCGCGGCAGCCGATCCTGTGGCCATACTCGGGAACACCGCCGAGATGATCGCGTTCATAATCCAATGCGTGGAGCTGCCCAATCCCTGCCCTTTCGCTCGCACCAGATTCGGGAAAACTTCGCTTAGGTAAACCCAGATCACCGCGCCCTGCGAAAATGCGAAGAATCCGATGAAGCCAATCAGCAGCCACACCAGCAGGTCTTCGTGTTTCCCCGTAGAGAATACGGCGGCCACACCTGCCAGGCAGGATGCAGTTCCGGCCGCGCCGATGAGCAGCAACTTCTTCCGCCCCAGGCGGTCGATTACCGACATCGCGATGATCGTGAATAGCAGATTGGTAGCGCCGATGCCGACGGCCCGCACATCGCCAGAGACGCGACTGAACCCTGCGCGCTCGAAGATGTCGTTCAGGTAATAAAGAATCGCGTTGATTCCCGATAACTGGTTGAACATCCCGATCGCGATCGCCAGCATGATCGGGAACCAATAGCGCTTCTGGAACAACGGCTCGTTTTGACGTCCTCGTTCCGCGTGCAGCGTGGCGACGATATTCTGCAGTTCTTGATCGGGCTCCGGATCGCCGGTCTTTACCAGCACGTCACGAGCTTCCTGCTGCCTCCCCATACGGGCCAGCCACCGCGGACTCTCGGGTATTCCAAACAACGCCAGGAAGAATCCGAGCGCCGGAATCGCCGCAATTCCCAGTTTCCATCGCCACTCTGTGGTGCCGAACTCCTGCAGGCCGATCAGGTAATTCGAAAGGTACGCGATCAGAATACCGCTGACGATATTGAACTGGAAGAAGCCGACGAGTTTGCCGCGCTTCTCGGCCGGCGAAATCTCCGCGATATACATCGGCCCTATCACCGATGATCCGCCAATTGCCAACCCGCCGATGAAGCGTGCTACCACCACCATCCCCCAACTGAAAGCAAAGGCGCATCCGATCGCCGAGAGTATATAAAGGATGGCGAGCACCTGAAGCGAGACGCGCCGCCCGTACTTGTCGGCAGGTGGTCCCGAAATGATCGACCCCAGCACGGTGCCCCACAAAGCCGCCGAAACGGTGAAGCCCAGGTACCAGGTAGACAGCTGGTAAACCTCGGTAAGAGCGTGCGTGGTGCCTGAAATTACGGCAGTGTCGAATCCAAACAGCAAGCCGCCCAGGGCGGCAACCAGCGCACTCCTGATCAGGTGCGGGCTCATCTTCGGCACATCGTGCCGGCCGGCAGTGAGGTTCGTCATGGAACGCTCATTGTACCTGCTGGCCAGCTCGATGGTGCCGTGGGCCCGGCTTCTACTTGATGCACTCCACGTATAACGAATCGGTCTTGTACTCGCCGGAACGATCGTCCGTGAAGTCGAGGCCGATCTCTTCCCACCGCGGAATGCGGCTGCTGCGATAGTCCATCACGGCCACCTCGCGGAAGCCGAGATCGCGCAGCAATCCGGGCAGATTGATGCGGTCGTACATCCATTGATGCGTCTCGCCGCGGCGCCGCGCATCGCCAATGAAAAGGGTCTCGATTTTCTTGCGCAAGGGCCGGAACTGTCGTGTGCCCACCGATTCCCGGCGCACCATTTGGTCGATCATCTCTTCGATTTTGTCGTCGTGCTGGTGCCAGTCCAAGTGAGGGTGCCCGTTGGAAAAGTCGGAAAGATAATTTCGGGCCAACCTCTCTAAATCCGGCACCGCAATTCGATGCACGCCGCCCGGCTTCAGAACGCGTTTCACTTCCATTAAAAACACGCTCGCGATGGGCCGGTCGATATGTTCCAGTAAATGCGAGTGGTACACGCCATCCACGGAATTGTCGGCGAATGGAATGCCCTTCTTGAGGTCGTGAGCCATGATCGGCTTATCGGCAAGCTTGGTCAACTTGCTGCGACGGCTGTCGTCAAGCGCCATTTCGGCCACGCGCTTCAGGAGTGGATTCCGGCTGATCCGAATCCAAAGCGACCAATCGATGTTGATACAGAGGGGGCTGGTTTTAACTCCACAGCCCAAATTCAAAATCTTTCCCGGCATCCGGCTACTGGATGACTTTTCGGATGAGAACGCCGATTCCGATACCGACGGCATCGGAGAGGATATCGCTGTACTCGAGTTGGCTTCCATAGATCGACTTCTCCGCTAGTTCTAAAATGGCGCCGAAGACCACCAGGGCCAGAGCCCTGATGACAAGCCCGCGAGCGCTTCTGGAAAAAGTTGCGTTCAACAGGAACGCAACGCAAAATGCCAGGACGTGGGCAGCTTCGTGTATAGGGCCCCGGCTTGCGACATAGCCTTTGAATGCCGGCGCCAGTGAAACGACAACCAGTCCGGCGAGAAACGCCATTCCCAGCCACTGAGCCAGCCGCAATGCAGGTCGCGTTCGGATCTCAGGCGACATCCGACGTCTGCCTGATTTCCTGCCTCAGATTTGCGGTCAGTTCGGTGGAAACTCCCGCGGGTCGCAGGGCCAGCGCGACGGCGTGCCCGTAATCCCTCGTATCGTAGGCGACCAGTTCGAAGCCCGCATCACGGAGGGAACCTTCAATCTCGTCACGGTCAAAATGATGAACGTAGTTCGGCGATAGATCGTCGCCATACTCCAACGGCTCTTGCCCCTGCACGCGCCGCAACACTGTGCCCACGCGCTGAATGATCGCGAGCCGCCGGTGTGCCGACTCCCTTGCAAAGAAGGAAAGCAGCACTGGTGCGCCTTCGGGAATCAACGTCCGCAACTCCCGCAGCAGTTTTACTCTCCTATGCTTTGCCGGCACCAGCATGAACGATCCCCAGCCGATAACGATGCCGTCGTACGATCCTTCCACGTCCGAGAGGACCGTGTCGCGGTGGCACACCCGCACCGACGCCGGGTAGCCTTCCTGCCCCAACAAGCGGTTCGCATAAGCCGCCAGCGACTGGTTGCACTCAATCGCCTCCACATCGAATCCGAGCCGCCGCAGCGCCAGAACCTCTCGCCCCCCACCCGCGGCCGTCACCAGCAATCGCCTGCAGTTGCCAAAATATCGATCCATCGCCTCGCGCTCCCACCAGGAGAGCCCGCCGCTGTTGTAAGCATCGTCCTGATACATGCGCTGACGGTTGTAGTAAGCGGTATCCACCTCGGCGTAGTCGGCGTGGTTAAATACGCCCAGCCAGAATCCTGTAGTCGCTGCCTGTATCAGGTTCACCGCGCCGCGAAACAAGCGCAGCCACAACAGATACAGGCGCACACGAGATGAGTGTTGGCCGTTCTTTCGAGACATCTTCGAATTCTCAGCGCACGTATCGCCGCCAGGCGACCGCGCCATACTCTCCGAAAAGGCGAATCGGACGTAACAGCGAGTGGAGAAACGAGAGCCGTGGCGGCAGATCCAGCCACTCCGGCGCATCCGGATGCGGAGTGCGAATCGTCGAGAAGAGGACGATCCGCAAGCGGTCTGCCCAATGCTCCCGCGCTCGCACCATAAACACGTATCGCGTGGCTTGATGTTCGTAATGGGTCGAGTCAGCCGCCGGCGTGTAAATCGTATCGCATACCCACTTGGCCAGTGATGCAGCCTCGCGATCGGCACGCAGCCGCAGCACCACATCCGCCGGCAACGAAGTATCCATTAACAATTGCGTCAACATCAGGCCCAAATGAACCAGCCGCCCGACCCGATAGGTATCGGCGCGGAACAACAGACCCGTCCAATCCAAGTCAGGCGTCGAGCGAATCAATTCCGACAGGCAACAGACCCACTCGGCGCGTTCCCAGCAATGCTTGGCGCCGTGAAAGCACAGGTAGATGACCAGGTCTTCCGGAGCCAGCGTGCGAGTATGGATGTCCGCAATCGCGATTCGTCCCGCCCGATTCCAAAATTCGTCTAGCGGAAGGGATAGCGCCGTATGCCGCTCGCTAAACCGCCAGTGCAGTTCCACCAGGTAGCCGCGCGCATCATCCACCATCTGCAAGGCACATTCCGTTTTCAGGTAGGCCCGTTCCTGCTGCGCATTCATCGACAACAGCGGCGTGTACCCAAATTTCTCGAGCACCTGCCGCGCCCTGCCGAGCTCTTCTTGATTCACTAGAATGTCGAGGTCGCAACAGGATCTCAGCGCGAAATCTCCGTACGCTGCCAACGACAGCACCGGACCCTTGAACGGCAGTGCCGGCACCCCTTCCCCTTGGAGCGCGCGCAAAATCCTCACGAGTTCCCCGGTCAGCATCAGACTTCGCGAAGTCTCCGTCCGCACAGCTTCTTCCAGCGTCCGCCGCGCGTTGCGAGGAATGATGTCCAGAAGTTGATACTTCTTCAAACTGGCGTAAAGCAACGCGATCAGCCGGTGCCGTCCCGCCTCCTGGATAAGAACCGCCCAATCGATCTCGCCGTTCAGCGCCTGCCTCAGCTCACTCGCCCGCCGCGGATTCGAATGGCACCTCACCGCGAGCAGGACGATGTCTATTTCCTGTGATGCTTTCTCTTCTGCAATTGCCGGCGTCATCATCTGGACATCACGAGCTCGGCTTGGAGCTGGCCGTCACTCACCTGATCCTTCCAGGAACGAGCGTACAGCCCATCCCGAGCAACCAATTGACTGTGCGTACCCGACTCAACCTTGGAGCCCTTCTGCAATACATGAATCAGATCGGCGCGCATCGCGATCGTAAAACGGTGCGTGATCACGACACACGTTCTTCCCTGCGCCAGGTTCCGCAATCGTGCGAACCAATCCGCCTCGGCCCACGGATCCATGAAACTGGTGGGTTCGTCCAGCAGGACCAGGGGCGTCTGGCGGTAAAAGGCCCGTGCCATCGCCACCCGCTGCCACTCGCCGGCGCTCAGCTCATTTCCATCGGCGAAGGCTTTCCCGAGCCTCGTCTGATAACCGAGCGGCAGGCCGGCAATCAGATCGTGCGCGCCCGACGCCCGTGCCGCTCTCTCGATCAACGGCGAGTTCTGCGGACCGGTTTCGCCGATCGAGATGTTGTCTGCGGCCGTCGCGTCATAGGATCCGGGTATCTGGAAGAGCACCGACGACATACCCCGTACATCCTCCAACGACATCTTGCGGACATCCAGACCGTCGAAGGTGATGCGGCCCTCGGTCGGATCGTAGAACCTGCAAAGCAACTTGACGATCGTGCTCTTGCCGGCGCCATTCGGTCCGACGATTGCCACAATCTTACCCGCCGGAATATCCAGGCTGAGATCGCGAAGCGATACGCGCTCCGAGTCTGGATAGCGGAACGTGACGTTATCAAATCGGATGCCCTGCTCTAACGTTGCCGGTGCTGTCAGAGGCAGTGGAGGATCCACAATCGCAGTCGGCAGTTCTAAGAATCGGAAGAGTTCCTGCAACCGCAGCAAATTCGCAAAAGCCTGCCCCAGGCTTCCTGTTAGCAGGCGGATCACGCTCTGACCACCCGAGAAGGCTTGATAGAACAACGCCAGGTCGCCAAGGGATGCCTGGCCGTGAACCATTCGCAGCCCCATCCAGCCAACGGCGCCGCCGCCCGCCGCTAAGCCTGCCAGCGCGGCCACCATACGATCCCGGGTCTGGCGCTCAATCAACTTCAGGCGCTGCCCGCGCAACTGATCTCGCAACACTTGGTAAGCGTCGCGAAACACCGGACCCAACCGGAACAGTCGCATCTCCGGAGCCGCCGCGGCACTCACAAATTTATCGTCGTAGTATTGGATCCAGCGGCGTTCGGCGGTGGTCTCCTGCCACCACTCATGATTCAACCAGTTGTAGCGGGCCACAATCAGAAACGCCGGAGCGAAACACAGCGCCATCGCAATCAGCAGCCACAGACTGTAGCTCGCTACAACCCAGCAAATCAGTACCAGACTCACGCCGTTCTGCAGCAGGCTTCCCACGCTGTCCAACAGCGCTGTCGGCCGGGTCTGCGCTTCGTCGCGCGCCCGGTACATCTGGTCGTAACATCCTGGAGACTCGTAAAAGGCGAGATCCACTTCGGCCGACTTCGTCTGCACCAGCGCGGAAATTCGATCCTGCAGCAGTTCTGCCTGAATCGTTCGCAGCCACTCTCCCAACCCTTGCAGCAGCTCGAGTAGCAGGATGCCGCCACAGATCAGCACGCCCAGAATCGCCGCCGGGCGCATGCTTTCCATCGAATAGCCCGATCGGCTCGCGATTGTCAGCGCATCCACCAGGCCCTTAATCAGCTTCATCAAGCCAACGGGCAGGAACCCGGTCAACGCCAGCACGAACAGCCACAGCACCGTCCAGCCCCGAGCAGACTCGCGCACCAACCGGCCCGTCTTTACCAACACGCCGAAACTATTTTTGAGCTGAGCCAGTTTCGTACGCATAAAAGTCGAGTCGTCAGGCCGCGTTATCCCGCTCCTCCCCTCCAAGATGCTCCTCAATCTGCCGTACAATCCGTGGAATTTCGCAAAGTTCGCTAAAGGTCCGAATCCGATAAACCGGCAGAGATTTCGCGAGCTGTGCGCAAGACTTCAAATGCTGCGCATTGCCGGACACGCCCCAGCGCGTCGGCACCGAATGGCGAATCATCTCGGTAATCGATTCCACTGGTGTCAGTTTCCGGATGTCGCACGGAATCTCGCGATCCAACGCGAAAATGCACGTTAATGGCAAAGACACCGCCGAGAAACCATCCGATACCGGTTGTGCGCGCTTGACCTGCGAGTGGTGCAGCTTGACCATGGCCCCACTGTTGTACCCCAACGACACCGCGATCTCCGGGTAAACCTTCAAGGTCGGAAACGCCGGCAGCACGTGCAGACACCCGTCGCCGAGACTGATGGCGGCATTATCGTCCGCGACCATCCCGTAGCCCGCCGCGTGGAACGCCGCTGCCAGTGAAGATTTGCCGGCGCCCACATGCCCGATGAACGCGATCGCGTGTCCACCGACATTCACCACACTCGAATGCAGCACGAAGTAATTTCGCTGATAAAGCACCGCAGCCAGAATCATGCCCTGAATGTAAAGCCGCAACAGATCCAACTCGGCGCGCGGATCCGGCGTGACGATCACCTGCCGGCCACCCTTCAGAACGAACTCACCAACCTGGGCGAAACGAAAACGCGTCTCCCCCTCGGCATCGTCGCCCCATTCAATCGAGCGCACCTCGTTCGGTGCGGCGGGCATCAACCGGATGGTTACGTCTTCGGGACCCTGCGCCGCTGGTAGTTCCAGAAGCGGGATATCTGACCCAATGCACAACGTATAAGCAGAATAGAATTGCATCGTGTTAAGGGGCGATGCCCGAAGTGTAACCCAGGCTTACTGATTCAAAATGTTTCATCCCTTGAGGTTTGTGAATCAATCGTATCGGTCCCTACAAATCACAAACCCAACTTGTTTGTGATCTCGCCCCCTTTGTGGGACAGGCGCTTCCGCCGCGCTTCCGCCTGTCCATTCCGGAAGCTGGCTTCGGCGCAGCCCAGTGGGGCAGGCGATTTCCGCCGGCCAACCCGCGATTTCGATTTGCCTGTCAACTTCACAAAACCGAACCGCACTCCGCGCCATCAGCCACTGGCTCCTTCCCTTTATGTCGATATCGTTCGTAGAGCACTTCCATTCGCGTGACCCTCTCCGACCATGTCTGCGACTGCGCAAAGCGCAACGCAGCCCCCGCCCGCCGGGCCCGATCCTCAGGGTCGGCCGCAACTCGACGGATCGCCTGCGCGAGTGCTTCCACCGTCTCCGCCGGTTCCGTCACCGGAATTTTCCATCCCGCCTCTGCCGGTACGAACGTATGGGCCCCCTGATGATCCAGCGCGATAATCGGAAGCCCCTGCCCCATCGCTTCCAACAGCACCGTACCGAAGGAATCGCGCAAACTCGTCCACAGAAATGCATCCGCCCCGCGAAAACGTTCTAACACCTGCGCGCGCTTGACATGCCCCAGAAACGTCACGCGGTCCGACAAATCCAGTTGCTCCGTGAGAGCTTTGCAATGATCCCACTCCGTACCTTCGCCGCTAATTTCCAGGCGCACGTCCAGATCTTTCACTTGCGCCAACGCCTCCAACGCCAACGGTAGCGCTTTGTGCGCCTCAAGCCGGCCGCACCAGTGCAGCAACAGCCCGGGCGAAGATTTGGAAACCGGCACCTCAGCTGCCAGCAGCTCTTCCGGCAGCCCGCTATCTAAAAACAATCGAACGGTCTTCGCCCCGGCGGCCGCCAGCACCGCTTCCGTCTCATTGTTCGTTGCGAGAATCAACGCGCTGTGTTCCGCAGCCTGCTTCAGAGAGCGCGCCACCCCGCGCAATCGAACCCGTAACGCGCGCAGAGCCTCGTTTTTCCAACCCTTGCCCAGGTATTTTCGAAATGCCAGCGGAGCCATCTGCGCGCCTCCTAACGGCCCCCAGAAGAACGGAACGGGAAGCTTCCATAAGGACGGCGCCAGGCTGACCGTACCCCAACTGACGTAATGACAAATATCGAATCCGTGCTCGCGATGCAGCTGCTTGGCCATACGGTAGACCACGCGCTGCCACATCAGGTAATGGACCTGAAGACGGTACATTCCCCACCCTGCATCTCCGCCCCGCGGATCCCACGGGTCCATCCATGAGGGCAGTTCGGCCCACACAAATTGCAGATTCTCGTTTGGATTCTGCTTTAGATAACTTTCGATTTGAGGACGATGTTGTGGATGGGTGAGCGCCCAGACCTTATGCTTCTTCGACAAGTACCAGGCCCAGTTCCATGTGATACTCTGTTCCGATCCGAGCCCCGGGCAACATGCGTGACCCACCAGAAGAATGTTCATGCAAGTTTGTGAAATATGTCTGCTCCTTCGCGGATCGAAGGCTTCCGGCAGCCGGTGCGCGTGGCCTCCGGCTACCGGAATTCTGCAAAACTAGCCGCTGATGCCCTGGCCATTCTGCAATACGAAACCATCGTTGCCGCCGAAGGACTTAACCTTCTGCAATGTGAGGGTTTCCACATCGCCAAGCACGGTCAACTCAGGTGCGGTCCACTGCTTCTTCGTTTGTTCCATTTGCCCTGTTCCTCCTTTCCGCAGCCCAACGGCTTGCCGTTGGGAAGCCAGTTTACGAACTTAACCCGCTCGCGCGAAGCCACAACGCAAGGTTCACAGTTCCGAAGAGCTGGATCGACTCGCTTTGACTCCGCACATAAGATTTTTCATAAACGCGATACAACGACTTCAACGCGTCCGCATCCACAAATGGCTTGATCGAACTGTCCCCGCCCAGCGCTACTTGCTCCAGGCGCGGCTTTTCGAAGTCCAACAGGCGGCGGTGGAAATTTGGACTTAAGTCGCCCTTCTTCGGTCGATACTGAATTTCTTTAGGTAGAATTCCCGACATCGCACGCCTGAGAATCCAGCGATTCCATCCCTGCCCCAGTTTCTGTTCCGCCGGTAGCGCCAGGCAAAACTCGATCAGCCGCTTGTCGAAGAATGGATACCGAGCCTCAACCGAAAATGCCGCCGTAGCCTTATCCGCAATGTCCAGCGTATACGCGTAAAGCGCCTGATCGATCGATTGGCGGTGATATTCCCGCGCACTCCGCGTAGGCGACCATGCATAGTCGTCACGCAGCATCTTGGCAGCGCGCTCCACAATCCCCGTGCGCTCTTTCAAATCTTTACCAATCACGATATTCTGCGACAGCACTTCCCGCTTTCGCCCATGCAGCAGATGCCACACCAGAAACGCCCACCGCGGCGTTAGAGGACGGATGCAATACTCTCGAATAATCCGTCGCGCCCGTATTCCCTTCAGGTGATTCTCGGAAAGCATCGCGACCTCGGACCGAAGCGTTTTCCACCGGAGAGTCTTCGCTAAATCGGCCAGCCGTTCGAAACCATGGGATACCGTGCTGTCCCCGTCGAAACCGTCCAGGAATACCCGAACCCCGTTCGCTTGCGCCGTCCCGTACATCGCCCAGTGCAAATACAGATTCGGAGCGCAGTTCGCTGCGTCCATGTGGAAGTGCATCCGCTCGATCTGCCCCATCGGACTCAACCTGTCCGCTTCAATCAAATGAGGCTCAAATCCGCCCGTGTTCAAAACGGCATGAATCTCCGACCGCTCGTCGATCTTCTTCTTGTCTTCATCCGGAAGCCCAGGAAATATCAGCGAGAAGGTGTGAACGAGCCCGCGCGAGCTGTTGCCGGACGTCAGGTTCCTCGCCAGGCATGCAATCGACGAAGAGTCCAGCCCGCCACTGACGGTTGCGCCGATCGGATACGCGCTTCTCGTCCGGCATCGTACCGACTCCGTAAATAGCTCCCGGAAGGCCTCGACGTATTCTGCATCGGAACCGAGCCGGATCTCTTTCGTCGAATCCAGCTTCCAATACTTCCTCACGGCCGATTTGTCGCGCCCTACCGAAAGCGTGTGCGCCCCCGGAAGCCGTTGGATGCCCTCGTAAAATGTCCCGGCCCGATCCTCAAACAGAGTCACTAGGTAGTCCGCCACCCGCATCTCGTTAAGACGGCACGGAACCTCCGGCATCGCGAGAATCGCCTTGATCTCTGAGGCGAACACCACGGCCTGATCTGTTAAATAGTAATAAAGGCTCTTCACCCCCATGTGGTCGCTCGCACAGAACAGCTTCTGGTTTCTGCCGTCCCAGATTGCGAACGCAAAATCTCCGGTGAGATGGGTAGAGCAATTCTCACCCCATTGTTGATAGGCAGCCAAAATCAGCTCACTATCAGTAATTTCCTTAGTCCGTTCGGTAACTCGCAGCGCCTCAATGAGTTCTGATCTATTATCAATCCGCGCGTCGGCAACAATTCCTAACTTACTCTCGGCATTGTAATTCGGCAGTTTCTCATAAAGTGACTCCGGAGTAACCCAGAGCATGCACTGGCCAAACCCGACCGAGTCTTTTGTCCACACAGCCTCGGTATCCGGGCCACGGTGCCGAATCTTCTCGAGCATTCGAGTGACAGACTCCGGCCCGACTGGCCCGCCGTTCCGCCGAAATACTCCGCAAATACCACTCATGCAATCAATCCTTCAACGTCTGGCAAGGCTTTATACGTCGCTACTACCGATTGAGGCCCCCCCACAATCACCCGTCCCTCCCGCTCTAACCACGCGTGAGCGGCGAAAGCCCGGTCCTCAGACCGGCGCACGCCAATCCGGAAACTGGATTCGTAACCGTGTCGCATCAGCAGCGACTGTGCCACCAGCGCAACAGCGAGGCATGTACTTCCCACTGGGGACCACTGTGAGCCTAATGTTACGAACCGAACTAACTCGTCCAAGGAGACGCGCTTTTCAACCCTCAGCGCAGTCCTGCTCCCCAGCAGCCGGTGAACAATCCGTCGCACTCGCCTCACCGGCAGCACCAGCAAGGCAACCCGCGTAGCTGCTACCAGGACCACCGATGTGCCTAGCAGAACGATCTGCCTCGGCCTGAGTGCAAGCAATTTGCGCAGTTTAGACGGCTTCGGCATAGGTAGCCAACCCTTGATCCACTAACCGGCGAAGCAAGGTAGAGACATCCGACACCGAGCGCTCCATGGAAACGTCGTATTCCTGAGTAAGTTGATCGCAGATCGACTGCAGGGTTGACGGACTTTGTAATAACTGCCAGATCCGCGTGCCCACATCGTCGAGCGCAAAATATTTGCCCGATTTCATGTCCAGAATGACGCTCTCGCCCGCCAAATCGCAGGAAACCGCATTCTTGCTTGCCACAATCGAAGATTTGTCGATCGCTGTCATAAGTTGCTCGCTTCGTTCCAGGGAAGTGTATGCGCTTCACCTAAGCTTCAGCTTGGCCGAATCGGCCTGTGCTATAACCAAGGAAAAGGTCGCTGAGTAAGCCAAATTGCCGAAGTACTCACGCTGATACTAACCCAAGTTAAGTACCGGTTAGTTCTAAAGCTAGAGGTTCATATCTAACGTTTTTCAATCCAAAAATAGTTGGCGCATCTTACTGAAGTTCTATACGGACCGTGATAAAATTCACTTTCTATGTACAGGCCCCTACTTTTTATTACAGTTTCCCTCCTGGTCCTCGGTTGCTTCCCCGCTTTCTCCCAGATCCAATACGACGTATCCTCGTTTGGAGCCGTGGGGGATGGTTGGACCGACGACCGGGCCGCCCTTCAAAACGCAATCTACAACACACCGTCAGGAGCGATCCTAAACTTTGGCGGTTCCAGTAAGAGGTACCTGATTAGCGCACCTCTCATTTTTCAGCCCAACCGCAAATACCAGGGTCAGAACGCCGCTATCTTAATGAATCCTTCAGTCATTGGACATCCGCCCATTGCTAAGACTGAATATATGCAATCGGACAATATAACCATTACTGGTCTCATCTTCGATGGTAATAATGCCGCTAGCGGCCTCCAGATTAACGTGGATGGCCTAAGCAGTGTCCCGGCCAATAACGTCCAACTGACTTTCAACATCTTCCGCAATACCACACCCTCGCCAATGGGTAATTGGGAAGGCGCGCTCTGGGTGAGCGCCGGCCTGACGAATTCAACCGTTTCCAACAACCAGGTTGCTAACTGCGGCTCCGGAATCACCATCCTGAACCCCAACAGCGTGGTCGTCGCCGACAACTCCTTCGATACCATTCACAACGGCAACGCGATCTCAGTTATGCTCTACCCCGCACCTTTCTCTTATGGGCAGGGCCTTCAGATTCTGCGCAACACCGGCCAGCACTTGGGCCGCATGGCCATCGAGATTTGGCCGGCCGGTGGAATCATCCCTACGATTACCGGAGTCGTTATCGCCGACAATGCCTTCTCGGACTGGGATCCAGGCTTCGAACCCTACCCCTTCGGCATTTCGGTCGTCACCGGGCAGGGCATCTCGATCGCCCATAACAAACTCATGAACGGAATCGGCGGATGGGGCATCGAACTCGCCGCCCCCGGCTCCACCGTCTCCGAGAACACCATCCAAGGGTTCGATGTCGGCGTCGCCCTGAACGATACCCACGACTCCCAGATCACGGGCAACCTGCTCACCCAGATGACCTCCTACGGTATCCTGCTCGCCAACGGCCCCGGCTCACGAAACAATCTCTCCATCACGAACAACATCATAGTCAACGCCAAACGCGGCGGAATCTTCGTCAACACTCCCGATTGGGGCGGCTCCACCGTGAGCGGCAACCGCATCACCCGTTCCGCGGGGAACTATACCGACGATTACGCCGGATCCTTCACGGGAGTATCTGTCTGGCCGCCCAATGCTCCAGTTACTGTTACGAACAACCAAATCACTCAATCCGCTTTCAAAGCGCCCACATCCTTCGTCTTCACCGGAATTCAGGTGAACGGCGGTTCCGGCGCCAATTCCAGCTCCAACTACACCAACAACACCGTCATGTCGATGTATCCCTTGAGCCAAAGTGTCGGGATCTTCGGCAATGCACCCGGCTCGCTCAATGGCACCAACGTCCAGGGAAACAACTGGAGCGGCCTATTCAGCGCTTCTGGCGGCGTCGGTTCTCCCAGCATCCTCTCCAGCGGGAATAAGGTGTACAACTGTGTTCAGGTCGGCCCCACCGCAGTCGACAAATAACGTTGTGGGACAGGCGCTTTCGCCTGTCCATTCCGTAAGCTGGTCAGGCGGCAAGCGCTTCTGCCTTGACGCCTACTCCTTCATAGATCTTCATTAGCTGCTGGTAATTCGACTCGGCCGTGTACCGCTCCTCGAACACCCTCCGGGCGTTCCTACCCATCTCACGCAGTCTCTCCGAATCGTTCTGACAGCGTAATAAACTGTTGGCCAGATCGGTTGGATCCCCCGGGGCAAAGTGATAGCCGGTCTCACCGTGATGAACTAGCTCCGCGAGCGAACCTAGCTTACTCGCCAGCACCGGCAATCCCGTTGCAAATGCCTCGATCAGCGTCAACGGCAGTCCTTCGTACCACACGGAAGGCATAACCAGAACGTGCGCGCGGCGCATCTCTTCGGAAACCTGCTGCGCCGTCAAACGGCCCAGCCATTCGATCCGGCTATCCGCCTCCGCGGCTTGCCGTACCACGTCGGCCATCGGACCATCACCCGCAATTCGTAGTCGAATCGGAGCCTGCAATAGCCGCCAGGCATCCAGCAAAGTGCGGATCCCCTTCTCTTCCGACAGCCGGCCAGCGAATAGTACGTGATCGCCGCGCTTCTCCGAGTACCCTGGATCCGTCATCAGAAAATTTGCCTTTACGGCGACCTTCGCGGCAGGCAGCCCACCTTCCAAAAATTTGCGCCGCCCTGCTTCCGTCAATGCAATGTACCGGTCCACGGTCCGATGCCACGTGCCCAGCAGACTGTGGCTGAACAACGAAAGTGCCGTCACCGCCGACGCGCCTCGGTTCTGGCGGTAGCACTTGTGCACAATCGCCGGCCACTTCAGCCTTTTCGAAACGCAGTCCTCGCAGATTTGATTCTCGCGCAGCAATGTAAACCCCGGACACAGCAGCCTGAAATTGTGCAGCGTCATCACCACCGGCTTGCCTTCAGCTTTTGCAGCATGGAACGCGGCAGGCGAGATCAGGGGAAACCAGTTGTGAAAATGGCAGACGTCCGGAGACTCCCGCCGGATAATGTCACGGAACTCCGAGTACGATTCGCGATTCCAAATCGTCTTCATCGCGAGTTGGCTCTGCGACATCCCGCTCACCCGGTCGTTATGAGTCGAATAGCGAATTACCGTGTGGCCTCTCTGCTCCAGTAGCGCAGCCTCCGCCGCGTAGACATTGTCTTCCCCGCCGGGCTGTTGATAATAGTTGTGCGCAATCAATACTCTCATGCGTTAGGCCAACACTCGAACACGGGACGCCGCTGTCCAGACGGCAAATGCCTTGGGCTGAAGGAACAGCCGGATCGGCTCCAACACCGGTGCAGCCGCTAATCCTGCTATGAAGTAATAGGGAATCGCGCCGTACGGCGTCTCGAAGAAATTCTGGAAAAATGCGCTCGAAAATAGCGCGATCCAGAGCACCAGCCCTACTGGCGACCTCGAGCGTTGAAACGCCAGGATCAGCACCCACACTAGTGCCGCCTGGAGCGCGAGAAAAATCGAAACACCCATCCAGCCGCCATAACCGAGCGCATAGAAGAAGACGTTGTGCGGAGTTCGCAAATTGTCTTCGACCCTGGCGCCAATCAGACCAGAAAGTGGATACCCATAGCCCTTCCCAAACAGCATCGACTCCGTGCTCCGGTTAACCACTTCCCAAATCGCGCGCCACCAGTTGAGCCGCCATTCCGCCGTTCCCGCGTTCATCCTCACATTCGGTGTGTACTCCGCGGCAAGGTCGGGAGCTACAGGAGCCAGAACACGACCAATAATGTCGGCGCTTGAGATCTCACCGCCTCGCGTATACGGGGCGGGCATTCTAAAATCGGCCACCAGGCCGACAACCAGTAAGGCCGCTACCACGCCGCACCCCATCAGGAATCTTCCGAACTGCCGCGTCAGGCCCACCCACAGCACCAGCCCCAATCCAAATCCCACAAACTCCGCGCGGACCTGAAGGCCCAGCATCACAAACAAATTCAAAATCAACAGGGGCATGACCCGAAGCGGACGTGGCTCCATGCACAATAAGCCCAACACTGCGACCGCCGAGCCGGCCGGCTGCCCGAACAACGATACGTCCGGCGCACCGGGCATCGAGATCGGAAAGTTCCCCAACATCACCAGGTACGCCAAGCCGTAGATCCCGTTGACCCACGCGGCCGCGCGAATCAGCCGCCTCAACGTGAAAGGCTGCTTTCCCGCCGCCCAGAGGCCCACGAAGAAGCAGATCGGGTAGTAGTGAAACGCGAAACTCTGTAGCGCCACGCCAATTGGATATTCCTCCGCGATGCCGTGCGCCAGTTGAAAAAC